>Ga0137375_10005625_pt1 | contig 14881 bp, 15 predicted proteins | sample SagtaG_24_FD_104936 | JGI IMG/M metagenome (GOLD analysis project Ga0137375, IMG submission 104936) | Vadose zone soil microbial communities from Sagehorn Ranch, Mendocino, California, USA - Sage1_R_113_16 metaG | ecosystem: Environmental > Terrestrial > Soil > Vadose zone | place: USA...
CGACCCGGACGCAGTCCTGGTCCAGTTTGCCCCGGTCAGTGCGCCGGTCCTCGCGGCGGCGTCGCGCCTGCGCGGCGTTGTCCGCTACGGCGTCGGCCTCGACAACGTCGATACGACCGCGGCCGTGGAGCGAGGCATCGTCGTGGCCCGGGTCCCCGACTACTGCGTCGAGGAGGTCGCCGACCACGCGTGGGCGCTCCTCCTCGCCCTGCATCGCCGCCTCCCGGCGCTGGCCGCGGCCGTCTCCTCCGGCGAGTGGGACTGGCGGGCCGGCGGCCCGGTCCCTCGGCTGCGCGGCCGGCGCCTCGGCCTTCTCGGCTACGGCCGGATAGCGAGAGCCGTCGCGGCGCGCGCCCGGGCCTCAGGTCTCGACGTGCAGGCGCACGATCCATACGCGGCCGAGGCGGACGTGCCTCTCCTCGGCCTCGACGAGCTCCTGCGCGCGAGCCATATGCTGAGCCTGCACCTCCCGCTCACGGAGGAGACGCGAGGAGTCCTCGGCGCGCGGGAGCTCGAGCTCTTGCCGGAGGGCGCGATCGTCGTCAACACCGCGCGCGGGCCGCTTGTGGACGAGGACGCGCTCCTCGAAGCCCTCGACTCGGGACGGCTCGCGGGCGCGGGGGTCGACGTGCTGCAAGACGAACCGCCGACTCCCGGTCACCGCCTGCTGTCGCATCCGCGAGCGCTTGTGACGCCGCATGCCGCGTGGTACTCGGAGGGCTCCGTCCTCGAGCTTCGCCGCCGTGCGGCGGAGGCGGCCGTCGCGATCCTCGACGGCAGCTACGAGGCGTAGCCGAAGGCGCTCCAGCCGCCGTCGACGACGAGCGTCGTTCCCGTGATGAAGGAGGACTCCTCGGAGGCGAGGAACACGACGGCGGCTGCGACGTCCTCCGGGCGTCCCAGCCGGCCGAGCGGCGTGCGGCGGAGGTAGAGCTCCTCACTGACGATGCCGCTCTGGATCGCCTCCGCCACCATCTCCGTGCGCGTGACCCCCGGCGAGACCGCGTTCACGCGCACGCCACGGCCGGCCCATTCGACGGCGAGCACCTCCGTCATTATCCGCAGGGCTGCCTTCGACGCGCAGTACGCTAGGCGCTCGGGAAAGGCCTCGGTGGCGTTGATGGACGCGATGTTGACGACGACGCCGCGCCCCAGCTCGAGCATCCGCCGCCCCGCGGCCTGGGAGGCGAAGAACGCTCCGGTCACGTTCACGTCCAGCGTGCGTCGCCACTTCTCCTCGCCGAACGTCTCCGACGGCCCTAGGAACGCGACCCCCGCGTTGTTCACTAGCACCTCGACGGGACCGAGATCGTGCTCGATCGCCACGAACGCCTCCTCCACGGCCGAGCGGTCCGCCACGTCGTACCGGTAAGGGGCCCCCTCGGCGACGTCGAGGATGGCGACCCGGTCGCCCTCGGCCTCGAACGCAGACGCGACGGCCGCGCCGATTCCCTGCATGCCGCCGGTGATGACGACGACCCTCATTGCTGGGGTGGCTGGAAGAGCTCCATCGTGATCCCGTCCGGGTCGCGGAGGTAGAGCCCGAAGCCGCCTCTGTTCGCGCCCGTGTCGACCTCGACCGGCGGCGACACCGTCCTCACTCCCGCCCGGCACAGGCGCTCGTAGGCGGCGTGGATGTCCTCGACGAGGAAACAGACGTGCGGGGCGCCGACGTTCCGCGGCTCGACGTCTGCCTTCCCGCCCGCGGGCGAGACGTACTCGAAGAGCTCGAGGCGGTGGCCGCCCGGCGCCTCCAGGTGCGCCATGCGCACATGCGCATCTGGGTAGCCGGTGATCGCTGCCAGATATCCGCCCTCCTTCTCCTGCTCCATGACGAGCTCGAGGCCGATCAGGTCGCGGTAGAAGGCGAGCGACCGCGCCAGGTCCGAGACCGTGAGGCTCATGTGGTGGACGCCCGCAAGCCCGCTCATTCGCCCTTGACGGCGCCGGTTACGAGCCCGCGGACGAAGAAGCGCTGGCCGAAGAGGTAGAACGCCACGATCGGAAGCGTGGCCAGGGTGAGGCCGGACATGATCACGGGCACGTCGAGGTTGTAGCGGCTCTGGAAGCCGGTGATACCGACCATAAGCGTCTTCTTCGTGTCGTCCTGCAGAAAGACGAGGGCGATCAGGAGCTCGTTCCAGACCCAGAGGAGGTTGACGACTGCGAGCGTGACGAGTGGCGCGCCCGAGAGCGGCAGGACGATCCGGCGGAAGACCCGCCACGAGGAGGCTCCGTCGACGACGGCGGCCTCGATCAAGCTCCGGGGGATCGAGCGGAAGAAGTTCGCCAGCATGTAGATCGAAAACGGCAGCATCAGCCCGACGTAGATGAGGATCACGAGCCGGAACGTCGAGAGCCAGCCGAGCTTGACGCCGAAGACGAAGAGCGGCACGAGCAGGACGACAGGGGGGACAACCATCAGGGACACGATCAGTCCGAGGAGCGTGTCGCGGCCGCGAAACTCGGAGCGTGCGAATCCCCAGGCCGCGAGCGAGGCGAGCGCGAGCGTCGCTGCGACTGCGCTTGCCGTCAGGATGACGCTGTTCGCGAACCAGCGCGGGAACTGGTCGTTCAGCGCGGTGTCGAAGCCCCGGAGTGTCGGCTCGGTCGGCGGGGCGAACGGGCTCGAGAGGAAGTCGTGCTGCGTCTTGAACGCGGCGGTGACCATGACGTAGAGGGGGAAGAGGGCGACGGCTGTCGCCCCCACGAGCAGGAGGTGCTTGACCGCCCGGCCGAGCCGCCTACTCATCGCCGGCGAGCCCCGTGCGGCGCTGGATCCGGAAGAAGAAGACGATGAGGACGAGCGTCGCGGAGAAGAGGATCACGGACGCCGCGGCGGCGAGTTCGGGCGCCTGGAACTGGAATGCGGTCTGGTAGACGTAGAGCTCCGTCACTTGCGTCGCGTCCCCCGGCCCGCCCTGCCCGTTCGTCATCACGTAGACGTAGTTGAAGACCCACGAGACCATGGTGATCGCCTCGACGACGACGTAGAACGCGATCACCGTCGTGAGCTGAGGGATGGTCACGAAGCGGTGCAGCTTGAAGAAGCGGGCGCCGTCGATCCGCGCCGCCTCGAAGGTCTCGGCCGGAAGCGAGAGCAGCCGTGCGAGGAAGAGGATGACGCCGAACCCGAGCTCCTTCCAGACGATCACGCCCGTGAGCGTCCAGAGGGCCCACTTGGGCTGCCCGAGCCAGTCGAGCGCCAGCGCGTCCAGGCCAGTGGCTCGCAGCCCGCGGTTGAGCAGACCGTTGAGCTGCAGGATCTGCCCGAAGATGACGCCCACCACTGGGATCGGCAAGACGTATGGAAGGAAGACGGCCCACCGGTGGAAGCGCCAGCCCCGCAGGCCCTCGAACAAAAGGACGGAGAGGCTGAGCGAGAGGAGGACGAGGACGGGCACGGCGAGCAGGAGCCGCGCGTTGTGCGAGAGCGCCGTGCGAAAAGCGGGGTCTTCGACGGTGAGCCGGAAGTTCTCGATCCCGACCCATTCGCCCTTGTACTCGAGGGCCGTGCGGACGAGCTGGACCATCGAGTAGCCGAACACGAAGACGATGACGGCAAGCGCCGGCGCGATCCAGGCGAGCGGCTCCGCCCGCCCGAGCTTCGGGCCGCGGCGGCGACGGCGAGGCGGCGCTCCGACGAGCACCCCGGGAGAAGTCACGCCCGCTCCTCGGCCGTGGGCGGCTCCGGCAGGCGGTCCCCCGGAGCCTCTGCGTCCACCTCCGTGAGGATCCGCGCGACGAGCTCCGTCTCGAGCACCGCGCCCCCTTCAAGAGCGGCCGCGTCGCCAGCCGCGATCGCGCGCTCGAGGTCTCCGGGGCGACCAGTGGCGGGCTCCGTGAGGAGAACATGGTGGCCGCGCCAGCCGCCGTAGACGGCGAAGATCCAGACCGTCGGGAAGACGACCGGGTCGAAGGAGAGCAAGAGCCCGAGCTCCCTGGAGGGATGCGTGACGGCGCACCAGCCGTCGCGCAGGTCGAGCGTGTGCAGGAACTCGGTGACACCGGCCTCGGCCCCCGGGGCGCGGCTCAGGTCCTCACCCTCCCGGCCGCCGAGCGGCCAGTCCACCTCGTCGCCCGCCGTGCGTCCCCTGAAGGGCGGCTCGACGCCCACCAACCCCGCGGGCAGGTGGAGCCGCGATCCCGGCTCGACGGCGTGGGCCACGTGGATGCTCCACATAAACCTGACCGCCGTGGAGCCGAGATTCTGCAGGCGGTAGGACACGCGGAGGGCATCGTCCTCTCTCTTGAGCGAGAGGCGCCGCTCGAGCAGGCACGGAAGGGATGCGCTCGCCTTGCGCATGCAGAGCACCGCCTCGTCCCCGTCGTCCCGCTCCACCGTCCAGTCCCACGACCCGGTCCAGAGGTCGCCGTGGTCGTGGAGCAGGTTGCCGTCGACGGCGCACGGCGCGTCGGTCGGGAAGAGATCGTCCCAACCCCCGCACCAGACGTCGTCGAACGGCGCCCCCGCGTAGGTGGGAGCGACCTTGACCCGCGGGTTGCGCCAGAGGAGATTCGTCCGGCTCGGGCGGTGGACGAGCTCGAGGATCTTGCCGCCCGCCGCCGGCACGACGGTCACCTCGAGCACGTCTCCCGCCAGCGTGAGCGCATGCATCCCGCCCCGTTCGAGCGACGTGTCGCAAAGAGGCGGCCGGGGAGCGCTCACCGCGCTCCCCGGCCCCCGGTTCCAGTCGCTAGTACGACTCGGACCACTTCTTGAAGTTCTCGATCAGATCCCGCTTCGTACGTCGGATGCGCTCCGCGATGTCCTCGGTCGCCTGCGCGGCCTGCTGCGCGTCCGTGTTGCCCGAAAGGAGAAGCTGGGACTGCTCGAAGTTCGCCTTCGAGTCGAGCTCCGTGGGGATGAAGTTCTCGAGGTACGGAGCTCCGTCCTTCACGAGGTCGAAGAGGTCACTCTGCTGCTCCAGCTGGATCAGGCTCGTGTCGAAGCGGTCGTCCGCGGGGAACGCTCCCGTCGTCTCGAACCAGGCCTTCATCCGGTCGGGCGTGTGCATGAACATGATGAAGTCGGCCGCCACCTGCGGGTACTTCGTCCACGCCGTGATCCCGAGCGTCTGCGACGTCGAGCCCAGCTTGCCTGCGTACGGCCCATCCCCCCACTTCGGCATCGCCATGACGCCGACCTTGTCGGGCCCCACGTCTTCGATGAACTTCTTGGCGTCCGACCCCGCGACGACTGTCATCGCCGCCTTGCCGTCCGTCCAGCGCTGCTGGCCCTGGTAGAGCTCGAGCGAGTTCATGTCGTCGTTCCAGCACGTGTGATCGCGCATCTCCTGGAGACGCGTCCACCAGTCCGCGTGCTCGGGATCGCTGAACTTCTGGTCGCCGGCGACCGCCGCGAGGAGGTCTTTGATCGAGTTGATTCCCTGCCCGCCAATGATCGAGTAGAGCCAGCCTCCGAACCAGCCGTCCTTGATACCGCCGGCGATCGGAGTGATGCCCATCGAGCTCAGCTTGTCGCAAGCGGCGAGGAGCTCGTCCCACGTTTGCGGTGCCTCCAGTCCGGCCTTGTCGAGCACGTCGGTGCGGTAGAGGACAGGGAAGGACGGCTGGACGTACCAGGGCGCGGTCCAGACCTTGCCGTCGAACGTGTCCTCGCTCCCGTTCAGATAGTGGTCGAGCTCCTCCTTGGGGATGTAATCCGAGACAGGCTTCGTCGCTCCGGCCCATGCGTCCTCGAGCGACCAGATCCCACCCCAGAAGTACTGGATGTCCGGGCCCTTCTTCGCCGCAGCCGCGGCCTTGAATGCCGGCACGAGACCGTCGGTCGTCTGCAGGACCGTCTTGATCGTGACGTTCGGGTGCTTTTGGTGATAGAGGTCGACTGTCTCCTTGACCCAGTCTTTCGCGCCCGCTGCTTCCTGATCGCCCCACCACGACATCGTCAGGGTGACGTCCTCCGTCGGGAACGCGGTCTCGCCGGCGGCCCCGCCGGTCGTTCCGGCCGTGTTCTCGCTGCCGCCGCAGCCGGCGACGACGAAGAGCGCCGCAGCGACCGCTGCCAGGAGCGCCCTCGCTTGCCCGAGATGAGTCATCGTCTTCTCCTCCTCCGTCCGGGATTGTCTCCTGCGGTTCCTCACAGCTCGATCTCGTGGCTCGAGAGGACCTCGCAGCCATCGGCGGTGACCAGCACCACCTGCTCCACACGTACGCCCAAGCTGTCCCCGTAGAAGCCGGGCTCGAGCGCGAGGACCATCCCCGCCTCGAGCACCGTCTCGCTGCCTGGCACGATGCGGGGTTCCTCGTGCCAGGCCGTCCCGAGCCCGTGGCCCGAGTGATGCGGATAATCGAGCCCGTCACGGACGAGCGCATCGAGCTCGCCGGCACGAAGCCCCGGCCGGACCGCCTCGACGCCGCGCTCGAGAGCCTCGCGGGCTCGGCGGTGCCCCTCGCGCGCCGCCGGCTGCGGCTCCCCGACCGCGACGGTCGCGCACGAGTCGCCCCAGTAGCCTCCGTGCCGCGGGACGAGGTCGCAGAGGACGAGCTCGCCCTCCGAGAGCGCTCGCACGCCGGGCGGGCCTCCAATCTCGGCCGTGCGCGGGCCGCTGACGAGGTCCGCGAGAACCGGAGTGCGACCTGCTGCCTCCGACTCGATCGCCCCGCGGACGAGCCCCCAGAGCTCGAGCTCCGTCCGGCCGGGCCGCGCCTCTGTGCGGGCCGCTCGTTGTCCTGCATCGCAGAGCGCGATCGCGGCTCGGAGGAGCTCGACCTCGTCGGCGTCCTTGACCGCCCGCGCCTGCGCGAGCCCGGCCTCCGCGTCGACCCAGTCGAGCTCGGAGGCCAGGGCGGCCGGGAGGGATCCGGGCTCGGTGGCCACCCGCAGGCTGCCGACGGCCTCAGAGAGCGCGCGCGAGGCGCCGGCGACCGGGGCGACGGGACCGAGCCCGAAGCCCGCATAGCTCGACACCTCGCAGCCGAGGGCGGCGGCGTCGCCCGCGTCGTCCTCGCTCACGACGAGAACGGGAGGCCCATTCTCGCGCAGGACGGCTAGCGGACCCAGCGCGAAGGGGCTGGGGCCGGTCTCGATCTCGGCCTCGAACCCGGTAAGCCACGCGACGCTCGAGGGGTGGGCTGCGAGCACGCCCTCGCAGCCCGCCTGCCGGGCGACCTCGAGCGCACGCTCGCGCCGGTCGCCCATCAGAAGGTCACCGTGAGCCCGCCGTCGACCGTGACGACCTGGCCGGTCAGATACGTGTTGTCCTCGCTCGCGAGCCAGGCGACGGGCGAGGCGATGTCGGCGGGCTCGGCCGGCCGGCGAAGCGGAAGCTTTCCGTACTTCAAATAGACGTCCCGGAACCAGTCGCTCTCGAGCTCGTTCTCGCCGTCGACTACCGACATCCGGGTCGCGACGAAGCCTGGAGCAACCGCGTTTACGAGCACCCCATGCCGCCCGAGCTCGATCGCGAGCGTCCGCGTCGCCTGGTTCAAGCCCGCCTTGGCGATGTCGTAGGAAAGGCTGTTCTCCTCGCCGACCTCGCCGTGGATCGACGTCACGTTGACGATCCGCCCGTAGCCTCGCCCGCTCATCCCGCGAGCGGCAGCCCGAGCGAGGAAGACGGGCGCATCCAGGTTGACGGCGAGAATGCGGCGGTAGCTCGCGAGCTCGAGGTCGACCGCGCTCGCCGGCTCGAAGATCCCCGCGTCGTTGACGAGGACGTCGAGCGGCCCGACCTCGGCCTCGACCGTGCCGAGGAGCTCGTCGAGGCGCTCGGTCTCGGCCAGGTCGAACTGGAACGACGCCGCATCGCCGTGAAAGGCGGCGGTGCGCTCGCGGTCGACGATCGCCACCCGTGCGTCCTCCGCGAGGAAGCGCTCGACGATCGCTCTCCCGATCCCGTTCGCCCCGCCCGTGACGAGCGCCGCGCGTCCTTGAAGGAGCGTCATACAGCCGCCTCGGCGAGATAGTCGTGGACGACACGCCCGAAGGGGAGCGTGAGGTCGCAGCGCCAGTGGAAGCCCCTGGTAACCCGGCGAACGGGCAGCCGGTAGACCGGGGCCTGGGCGTTCGGGCGCAGCTCGAGCGTGGCGGGGCCGGCCCACAGCTCGTGGACGACCACGTCGGAGAGCGTGCGGGCGGTGAGCTGGAGGGCGAGGGGCGAGCCGTCCACCTCCGGCAGCGCCTTCAGGTTCAGGTTCGTCGCGAACGACGGCACCTCCGACTCGAGAGCCGAGGGGTCCGCGGCGCTCTGCTTGTACGCCATCGTCGCGGTCACTAGGTCGATGCCGTTGCGGCGCACCCGGCCGACGAGCAGGTCACCGCGCGGGAGGATCGAGACGCGGCCGCCCTTCTTCGGCTGGCCGTAGATCTCCCGCCCGGCAGCCACGGCGCCGTCGCTCTCGAGGAAGAGGTAGGGCGAGTAGACGCCCTCGATCCCGTCCGGCCCGCGCACGGGCACCTGCACGGCGGACTCGCCGTAGCGGCCAAACCACTCGGCGTCGCGCATGCGGTAGAGCTGAACGACCACGCGCGTGCCGACGGGCTCGAGCGGGCGCGGCACGACCTCGGCGACCGCTGCCGCGTCGCTCTCGTAGACGACGGTGAAGATCTCGGTGTCCCGGAGCCGGATGGGCAGGCGCGGGACGAGCGGGTTGTCCGCCGGCGTGGAGAAGACCTCGCGGGGATCGAAGCCGGTCATGCCCCGTCTCCCGGCCGCAGCAGCACCTTCGTCACCGAGTCCGGCTCCTGCACGAGGCGGCGGAAGCCCTCGGCTCCCTCGGAGAGCGCCAGTTCGGTCAGCCAGTCGAGCGGGGGCGGCTGGGACGCGAGCAAGTGGAGCGCCGCCCCGAAGTCTTCGAGGACGTAGGCGTAGTGGCCGCGCACGGTGATTCCACGCCGGACGAGGTCGCCCACAGGCATGACGCCTTCCGCCTGACCGAGCCCGACGAGCGCGACCCGCCCGCCGGGGCGGACGCCCGCGACCGCGCCGCGCCACGTGTCCTCGATGCCGACCGCGTCGACCGCGACGTCGGCCTGGGCGGGAGGAGCATCGGCGACCGAGGCGTGGACGGCTTCCGCTCCGAGGCGCGCGGCGAGCGCGCGGCGCTGGGGCAGCGGCTCGACCGCCGTCACGCGTGCGCCGAGCGCCCGGGCGGCGTAGACGGTCAGGAGCCCGATCGGCCCTCCGCCGACGACGAGGACCTTCGCGCCTTCGCGCACGCCGTCGATCCGGAGCGCCGCAAGCGCGGTGGCGAGCGGCTCGACGAGCACGGCCAGGCGCGCCTCGAGCCCCTCGGGGAGGGGGAGGAGCGCGTCCTCGCGAACGACGACGCGGTCGGCGAAGACGCCCGGGCGGTCGAGGCCGAGGAGTCCTCGCGACGCGCAGAGGTTGAACTCGCCGCGCCGGCAGGCGCCGCACTCGCCGCAACTCACGAGCGGGAAGACGGCGTAGCGCCCGTGGCGCCCGGCGACCGTGCCGACGGCCTCGTGACCGAGGACGAGCGGCGGCCGCCTCGGCCCGGGGTGGCCGCGGTAGGGATGGAGGTCGGAGCCGCAAATCCCCGCTAGTTCCACGTCGAGCACGACCTGCCCCGCGGTCGCCACCGGCTCAGGGACGCTCTCGAGTGTCATCTCATCGCCGCCGTGCCAGACGAGCGCTCTCACGACTTGTTCCGAATAACGGAAATGTGTTCCAATGACGCGAGTGCATCCTCTCGCCCGGACGCCCGAGCGTCAAGCCTCGGACGGCAGGCTCGCCGGAGTCGACCGCGTCCTCGCCGCCTTGCGGCTGCTCGGCAACTATCCGGACGGCGCGACGCTCGACCAGCTCGCGCGCGCTCTCGGGGCGCCGAAGTCGAGTGCGCATCGCGCTCTCGCCGCGCTCCGGCGCGCCGGGCTCGCCGAGCAGGATGCCCAGGGGCGCTACCGCCTCGGCCTCGAGCTCGTGCGTTTGGCCTTCGCCCACTACGAGGAGCGCGAGGACTACCGTCTCGTCGAGCCCACTCTGCAGGCGCTCGCGGCCCGCTTCAAGGAGACGGCCCACTTCGCCGTACTCGACGGCGCGGAGGTCGTGTACGTGGCGAAGGTCAACCCCATCGACCGGCGCGTGCAGATGACTTCGACCGTCGGCGGCCGCAACCCCGCTCACTGCACCGGCGTCGGGAAGGCGCTCCTCGCCTGGGCCCTCCCCGACGACGAGAGCGTCCGCGGCTTCGTCGACGAGCACGGCCCGCTCGCGCGCCGGACGGCGAACACGCTCGTCACGGCGGAGGAGCTCGCACCCGAGCTCGCGGCCACGCGGCATCGCGGCTTCGCTCTCGATCGCGAGGAGAGCGAGGTCGGGATCGGGTGTGTCGCCTTTCCGGTCTTCCTCTCCTCGCCGAGCCGGCCGTCCGGCGCGGTCAGCGTCTCGGCGCTCCTCCACCTCTCGTCCCTGGACAGCCTCGAAGCCTCCGCGCCGAACATTCGCGAGGTGATCCACGCCCATCTCGGCCAGGTGACGCCTTGAAGATCAGCGACGTCGAGCCGATCGTCCTTCGCCTCCCCGAGGTCGACGAGAGCCGCGCGGACGGCACGCAGGACGCCTTCCTCGTCCGCCTCCACACGGATGAGGGGATCGTGGGCGTCGGCGAGGCGGACACGTCGCCGTACCTCGCGCGCACGATGGTCGAGATGCCGTCGTCCCATGCCGTCGCGCGCGGGCTGCGGGAGCTCCTGGTCGGACGGGATCCGCTCGACGTGGAGGCCCTCTGGCGGCTGATGTTCAAGGGCACGTACCACTACGGCCGGGGCGGCCTCGCGCTTCACGTCATGAGCGCGATCGACATGGCCGCCTGGGACATCGCGGGGAAGGCGGCAGCCAAGCCGGTCTCCGAGCTCCTCGGGGGCGGACGCGTCACCTCCGTGCGCGTCTATGCGAGCGAGGTGATGCCGGAGAGGCCTGGAGAGGTACGGCGGATCGCCGAGAGCGCGGTCGCGGCCGGCTATTCGGCCCTAAAGCTCGGCTGGGGGCCCCTCGGGCGTGACCTCGGAAACGACATCGCTCTTGCCACTGCCGCCCGCGAGGGGCTCGGGGCCGACCCTGACCTAATGCTCGACGGCGGTATGGCGTACACGGTCGAGGGCGCCTCGAAGCTCGTCGAGCGTCTCGACGGAGCGAGGCTCTACTGGCTCGAGGAGCCGCTCGCCGCCGACGACTACGACGGATATCGCCGACTCACGGACACGCTTTCGCTCAGGGTAGCCGCCGGGGAGGCCGATTCGGGACTCGAGCCGTTCCGGGCCCTCGTCGAGCGCGGCCACGTGGACGTCCTCCAGCCGGACCTCGCCCGCTGCGGAGGCTTCACGGTCGCGCGCCGCATCGCCGCCCTGGCCGCGGAGCACGACGTCGAGGTTGTGCCGCACTGCTTCTCTACCGGCGTCCTCGTCGCCGCATCCCTCCACTTCGTCTCGACGCTTCATCGGCCGACGTACTCGGAGTACTCGGTCGCCGACTCGCCGCTCGTGGGACAGTTGCTCACCGAGCCCTTCGTCCTCCGCGACGGCCAGCTCGACGTCCCGACGGGCTCCGGCCTCGGCGTCGAGCTCGATGAGGACATGATCACGAGCTTGAGGGTGGCCTAGATGGCGGCGATCGAGTTCGACCACGTCACCAAGCGCTTCTCGGATGGAACGGTCGCCGTCGACGACCTCGTCCTCGAGGCGCGGGATGGCGAGTTCCTGATCCTGGTCGGGCCGTCCGGCTGCGGGAAGACGACGGCGCTCCGCATGGTGGCGGGCCTCGAGGAGGTGACCTCCGGCGAGATCCGGATCGGCGGACGAGTCGTCAACGACCTCGAGCCGCCCGACCGCGACGTCGCGATGGTCTTCCAGACCTACGCGCTCTACCCGCACATGACCGTGGCGGACAACATCGGCTTCCCCCTGCGGATGCAGAACTTCCCGCGCAAGGACACGAGCGAGCGCGTACACAAGACAGCGCACCTCCTCGGCATCGACCAGCTCCTCGGCCGCAAGCCCCGCGAGCTCTCGGGCGGCCAGCGCCAGCGCGTCGCCATGGGGCGGGCGATCGTCCGGCATCCGCAGGCGTTTCTCATGGATGAGCCGCTCTCGAACCTCGACGCAAAGCTGCGGGTGCAGATGCGGGCCGAGCTCGTCAAGCTCCACCGCAGGCTCGGAGTCACCACGCTCTACGTCACGCACGACCAGACCGAGGCGATGACGCTCGGTGAGCGGGTCGTCGTCATGAACGACGGCGTCGTCCAGCAGGTGGACACGCCGCAGCGGCTCTATCGCCAGCCGGCGAACACGTTTGTCGCGAGCTTCATCGGAAGTCCGGCGATGAACTTCGTCGAGGGGACGCTCTCCGACGGTGTCGTCGACCTCGGCCCGCGGTTGATCGAGCTGCCCGAGGAGGCGCGAAGGCGCCTACGCGCCCGGGCGGGGCGCGTCTTCGTCGGCATCCGGCCCGAAGGCTTCCAGGACGCCCGCTTCGTCGCGGCCGACGGCAGCCCGACGCTCTCCGCCGAAGTCGAGATCACCGAGCAGCTCGGGCCCGAGACCTACGCCTATTTCCGTGTCCAGGGGATGAACGTCTTCGAGCTCGGCGAGCGCACGGTCGAGCTCGCGGGCGCCCTCGCCGCGCGGCTCGACCCGCGCACGTCGGCGGCCGCCGGAGAGCGGCTGGTCCTAGCGCTCGACCCGGGCGCTCTCCACCTCTTCGACCCCGAAACCGGGGCGTCGCTTCTCGACGACGCCGAGCCGCGCTCGTAGATGGCCACGGAGTCCGCGATCGGCCGGGACCTCGTCCTGGTCGTCGGAGCCGAGAACGTCCTCGAACCCCCGGCGGCCCGATTCCTCCATGACGAGACCGAGACCCGCGGGCTTGCAGGGAAAGCCACCGCGGTCGTCTTTCCTGGCGGACGGGACGAGGTGGCCGAGGTCGTCGCCTGGTGCTACGAGCGGGAGATCCCGATCGTCCCGCGGGGCGGTGGAACCGGCTTCGCCGGCGGAGCCGTGCCGCTTGCGGGCGGCGTCGTCCTCGCTCTCGATCGGCTCCGGATCGTTCACTCCTTCGATCCGCTCTTCTGGCGAATCGAGGTCGAGGCCGGTCTGCGGACGGCCGACCTCCGCCGTCTGGTGCGCGAGAGCGGTCTCCTCTTCCCGCCCGACCCGGGCGCGGCGGAGGATTCTCAGATCGGCGGCAACATCGCGACGAACGCGGGTGGCCCGCACGCGTTCAAGTACGGCGTCACCGGTGCGTGGGTGAGTGGGCTCGAGGTCGTCGTCCCCCCGGGGAGAGCTCGTTGCGGTCGGTGGCCCGGTGCGCAAGGACGTCGCCGGCTTCGACCTGAAGAGCCTCTTAATTGGCTCGGAAGGCACGCTCGGCGTGATCACCGCGGCGTGGCTCAAGTTGATTCCCGCCCCGGAGGCCTCCTACCCCGTGGCAGCCTTCTTCCCGAACACGGGCTCGGGCTGCGAAGCAATCGAGCGCACGCTGGGAAGCGGCCTTCAGGTCGCGGCGCTCGAATACCTCGACGAAGCGACCCTCGCCGCCGCCGGAGGGAGCTTCCCCGGGGAGGCGCAAGCCGCCGCGGGCTTCCTCGTCCTCGCCGAGGCGGACGGGAGCCGGGTCGAGGCCGAGAGCCTGCGCACCGAGGTGACAAGCACTCGCCGCGGGCTCCGTCGGCATCCACGCCCCGACCGAGACCAGAGCCGTGGCGGATCTCTGCCGCTGGCGGGACGGAGTCTCGATCGCCGTCACGACGCTTCGCGGAGGCAAGGTGAGCGAGGACATCGTCGTTCCGCTCGACCGCCTGTCCGAGGCGATTGCCGAGACGGTCGAGATCGGGAAGCGCCACGGCCTACCGGCCTGCAGCTGGGGCCACGCCGGCGACGGCAACCTGCATTCGACGTTCATGGTCGACCGGACGAGCGAGGACGACCCGCGCCGGCCTCGCCGCCGCCGAGCTCTTCGACCTCGCGTTGCGTCTTGGCGGGTCAGTCTCGGGCGAACACGGCGTCGGCTCGGTCAAGCGCGCGTATCTCGGCCTGCAGCTCTCGCCGAAGGCGCTCGAGCTGCTCCGAGGCGTCAAGGAAGTCTTCGACCCCAAGGGTCTCATGAACCCCGGCAAAGTCGTCTGACGGAGGAGCGCCCACCCGACCCGGGCTGGCGGCTCGGATGAAATTTGACAGCGATTGCGTCGAGTGAGATGGTTGCTTGGTCGAAGCCCGAGGACCGAAAGGTCACCGGGCTTCGGCGTTTTTTGCGCTCGCTCGCCAGCCCGTCCACCGCTGGGCAGTTGTCTCTCGAGAGAACGAGGAGGGTCGGCATAGTGCGCCAGTCGTGCGCCAGTGACGCGTGAAACTAGTGGATGCCCGAAGACCTCCATGGACTTAGCGCTGCGGTCCGAAAGACCTCAGGCACCCGCACCGACGCGGCTCCCTGACCGGGAACCGCTTGGTTGAGCGGAGGGGGAGGGATTCGAACCCTCGAGAGGCCAGTGACCTCTAACGGCTTTCGAGACCGTTACGAATATGTCATTTGCAGGGCTTTTTGCGCTGGTGCGCCAGTTTGTGCGCTAGCAACTCGCAGGTCATGCATCGCGGACGGTCATGACGACATCGGCGGAAAGCGCTGGTTGCGGCAAGCCCCGATTGCATGCAACAGGAGGCTGTCTTCCGGTGAAAGCGGCGGCTCCGTCACAGGGCTGGGCTCAAGTCCGTGGGGGGCTATCGGGCCGCGCCCCGCTGCGACGGTCGACGCTCGGGAGAGACAGGAGGAGGCGAGCGATCCTCCAACCCGCCGAAGCCTTTGATCTCCAACCAGGGAAGTCGAGCCCGGCCCTCGCGCCACTAACGTTCGCGGCGCGATGCCGATCCCGCCGTACGAGGGACGCCGAACCTATTTCTTCTTCGCCG
>Ga0137375_10005633_pt1 | contig 14871 bp, 7 predicted proteins | sample SagtaG_24_FD_104936 | JGI IMG/M metagenome (GOLD analysis project Ga0137375, IMG submission 104936) | Vadose zone soil microbial communities from Sagehorn Ranch, Mendocino, California, USA - Sage1_R_113_16 metaG | ecosystem: Environmental > Terrestrial > Soil > Vadose zone | place: USA...
CATCCAAGCTCTTCGCACCGTCCGTGGTCTTCGCCCAACCGAAAGAGGCTCGACTCCCGCTCGTTTCCCGCTCTCGCGGGGATCTGTAACGACGCTGACTCAGGATTCCTCATCGTACGGACCGCTCACTTGCTCGCCGCCCACCGGGGGAGAACACCCAGCCTCCGTGCGGCCAGAGCCTGCCCTCCAGCAGGGAGCAGGGTCCGGCCAGGACGGCCCGGCTGGAGCAGGAGCACGGGCAGGCGTCAGCTCGCCTCGGCCGCTGGTCGTCAAGCCGGGTCCGGCCCTGAAGCGGGTCGAGGGCAAGCACGGCGTCGAAGCGCTCGCGGGCGCCGGCGAACACCTGGCCGCCCCGGGGCGCCATCATGGCCGTGTGCGCCGCTGCGGGGCCAGCCGGATGGGCATTTCCGCAGCTAACTGCAGCTGCCGGGTTGCGAGGATCTGGTCGGTGCCCTGCCGAGCACTTGAACCTGCAGACCATCACGCCATCACCGCAGCTCACCGCCACTGGCTCGCGAGGTGACCGTCATTCGCAGGTGTCGGTGCCCTCCTCCAGCTTGCTGGCGGTGATAGATCAACCAGCCGGCCCATGATGGTGATGTGACAGCCCACGCGCGGCTATGCATGTCTCCACGCGAACCTCTACGCGCGATGCCAGCGCAGCAGCGTGCTCGGCTGCACCAACCGTCCCCGCCAGACCGATCGTGGCAGCAGCCGTGCCAGCCCGGCCAGCACCGCCCGGTCCGCCCAATCCATCCGTGGTCGGGCCACCTGGCGGCGCAGCACCGCGACCTCGTGGCGCAACACGAGCAACTCGGCGTCCTTGGTGGCCGCACTCCGCGCCAGCAGCGCAAGCCACCGCAGCACCTGGCAGAACAGCAGATAGAGCAGACGCAAGGTCATGCGCCGATCATCGCGGCCAGGTGACTCCGCTGCGGACTTGCAGCTCAGCACCCACGACCGAGTTTCTGGCACCGACAAGGTCGGGCCGGGTCCGAAGACCCGGCCCGACGCGCAAGTCATCTACTAGGGCGATCACACAAGCCCACCCCAGGAGGACTGGGCGCTCGCCGGGATGTGGTAGTTGCGGGCGACGGCTTCGTCGAAGATGACGACCAGGCTGTCCGGGATGTAGGTGATCTGTCTGACCTCGTGTGCCTCACCCAGCGCGATGACCAGGCTCGGCGCATCCCTCAACATCAGACGCAACGCCCACACCGCCTCGGGGCAGTTCTCATTCGGCACGTGCCAGGCAAGCCCGACCGCGGTGATCGGGTTGCCGCTGATCCGACGCCACTCGACAGTGTCGCTGACTGTCAACGCTGTCAGGTGCCGATCGGCAAGCGGGGCTGGCGTGCCCCGCGCCACCGCCAACCCCTCGTTGAACCCCTCCATGTACCAGAACACCGAGAAGACGCCACCCGCGGCGGTCAGCAGCTCCACGCCCATGTCGACCTCGTCGAAACCGGCGAAATGGCGACGCTCAACGTGGTCCGAGCTGGCCGGGAACAGGTACTGGGCCCCCTCAACTGTGTGACCGAGCATCGCCCGGACGGAGCGCTCAAGCGCCCGCCGCCCCGCCTTCGTCACGGGCCACGGAGCGATCAGGTCCGTCATCGGAACACCCCGAAGTACTGGAACTCCCCGCTAGGATCGAAGGACGCTCCTCGTCCGTCAGGAGCAATGAAATACGTCCCGCCCTTGAAGTTGCCAGCGGTGATCGGCTCCGTACGTGTCCCAGGGTCCGTGAGGATGTCATCGAGCTGTTCTTGTCCCATCTGGCTCTTCATCCTGTCTCCCCCACGCAGCATCGGGAAGTTACCTTCACCCTGGTGGTCCTCGAGTTTTTGTCCCGCGCGGGTAAGCTCACCCCTGATGATCCGCTGACCGGAGGCCGACAGCGCCTCCAGGTTGGGGAAGTTGTGCACTAGAACCGAGGTGCCTCCGGCCTCCACATAGTAGGTGTGGATCCCGTCGACGGTGAGGTCGTACATGTGGGCGTGACCGCTGGACGACCGGACGCTTGTGACCGTTGCGGCAGCGCCAGTCTCGGTGTGCAGCCGGTCACCCGACCGCAGCCTGGCGGCGTCGACCCAGCCGGCTTCGGTCTCGTCCCAGAAGGGATGATGCTGCGTCGTATGCAGCACGAACAACCGTCCCCGAGCGTCCCGAACGGTCAGATCGGCCAAGTCCGTATCGCGGTTGAGGTGCAGCGCCGTCACCGTACGGATGACGGTCTTGCCGGTGCGCGGGTCGGTGGCCTTGACCTTGTCGCCGAGCCTGACCTTGCTGATTGGCTTTTTGGTCCCATCGGCCATGAGCACCAGCGTGTCGGCCCGGAAGCTGTGCAGGCACACGATCTGCTCTAAGACCGAGGTGTCGGAGCGGCTGCCTCTCAGTCGGAGGCCGGAGATGGCGCCGAATCTGCCGGCCGCCTGGAACCCACCTTGGATGGCCATCTGGGCCGTGAACTCCGCGTACCGCTGGCACGCCTCGCTGCAGCCCTTCGCCTCCGCCGCGTACCTGGCCAGCACCGCATTGAGCCCCGACGCCAGGAAGTTGGTGCAGACACCCTGCTCTGTCTCGCAGGCGTGATACATGGCCGATGCTGTTCTCTGCCCGCGATCCTTGATCTGGGAGTTGAACTCGTCCGAGTAATACTCGTCGAATAGCGACGCGAACCTTTCGATGTTCGTGACCTGGTTCGGGTTGATATAGATGCCGTTGATGTAGGTATCGTCGCCGCGGTGTGTGTGGACTGTTGTGACGTTCGTGCCGTGTGGGAGCGTCGAGGTCGAGGTCGGGGTCGGGGGTGGTGGGGTTGGGTGGGTGCGGTCGTAGGAGTACTTGCCGAGGGTGGCGGCGTTGATGGACGCGTCGCTGGTGGTGCTGCTGCCACCGCCGCCGTCCCAGTGGGCGACGTGGCCGTCGGATTCGGCGTAGCCGATCGGGTTGGCGGCGGCCAGGGCGTAGCGGTTCTGGTTGAGCGGGTCGGTCGACAGGCCGAGATCGTCCAGGGCGCCGCGGTACAGGTCCTGCTGCAGGAAGCGGCCGCTGCCAAGGTCAAAGCGCCGCGCGCCGGTGTCCAGGGTCTGGGAGCCGGTGTCGTAGCGCTTGGCGGAGAAGCGGAACGGGTTGAGTGGGTTGTCGTTGCGGGTGGTGCCGTTGACCCACAGCTGGTCGCCCTTGCTCAGCACCTTGGACGGGTCGGTCTGGTTGGCCTGGCTGGCCTGGTCGTCCTCCATGCCATAAGGGGTGTAGGCGTACACCGCGCTGGCGGAGGTGGCGGTGTTGCCGTCCTTGTTGATCGTGGCGACACTGCCGTGCACGTCATGGCCGTAGTCATACCTGGTCGGCGCGGCTGGCTGGGTGGGCGCGGCGCAGCTGGCGCTGCGGTCGCCAAGGGTGATCCGGTGGCCGTAGGCGTCATATAGGTAGCTCTTGTCGGCGGTCAGCGTGGTCTGCACCCCGCTGCAGACCGCTTTGGTGACCTGGTGGTCGTTGACCGCCTGGTTGGACAGGCCCAGATAGGCGAAGGTGGTGGTCCGGTCGGGCACCGTGCCCTGTGTGGGTCTCCCGCTCGGTGGCGATGCGGTCCAGCGCGTCGTAGACGTAGGTGGCGCTGTCGGTCTTAACACCAGACGAGCTGTAGCGGCGGGTACCGATCAGGTGGTCGAGGTAGTCATAGGTATTGACCTGGCGCAGGGTGGCGTCGGCGGGGGCGCCGTCGGAGTGCTCGCACGCGCTGCGGTTGCTGACGGCGGTGGTGGTGATGCACCACAGCCGGCCGAGGTCGTCATACCAGTACCTGGAGGTGATGCCGGCCGGGTCGGTCTGGCTGGTCTGCTGGCTGCCGGCAAAGCAGCGGGTGGTGGTCTTGATGGCGGTGCCGGTGACGGCGGTCTCGCTGGTGACGTTGCCGGCGCGGATGCTGGCGTCGGCAGAGGGGGGGCAGCCGGTGGGGGGGCCGTCCAGGGTATAGCTGGTCTGGGTGCCGTGCCCGTCGTTTGTGGCGATGAGCTTGTCGCGGGCGTCGTAGACGTAGCTGGCGGTGCAGGTCGGGGCCTGGCCGGTGCACTGGGTGGAGCTGGGCCCGTTGAGCGAGAACCGGTCGCTGGTGCGCGAGCCGTTGTTGTAGATGCCGGTGGGGTCGTCGTAGCCGACGGTGTGGGTCTGCAGCACCTGCCCGGCGGCGTTGCGCACCTCCAGGGTGTTGAGCTTGCCGTTGTCATTGAACGTCCAGTTGGTGGTCTGCCTGGTCGTGTAGTCGCCGGGGTTGCTGCTCTCGCCGGTGCAGCTACTGGGCATGCGGGCGACCACCCGGCGGGACTCCCAGCCGGTGGGCAGGTAGCTGGTCGCGATGTGCTGGTCGCCTGCGCAGGTGGTGGTGGTGGTGCCCTTGTCGTACTGATGGGTGAGCCGGTCAGCGCCGTCGTAGACCAGCTCGACCCGGTCCGGCTGGCCAACGATCCGCCCGCCCGATTCGATGCCGTTGTCAGCACGGCCGGCCAGCTGCCCGTCGTCGGTGTAGCCGTAGGTAGAGAAGGTCTTGGTGGTCTGCCCCTCCAGCTGGCGGGTGGTCTTGGTGACCTCGCCGTAGCCGTTGTAGGCCGCGGTGACCGTCACGGCGGCCTGGCTGGGGTCGGTCACGCCGATGTTGCTGACCGAGTTGGTGAGCTGGCTGGCGGCGTCGTAGGTGTAGGTGGCGGTGTGGCCCTCGGGGTCGCTGCGGGCACGCAGGTTGCCGCTGGAGAAGTAGCTCCACAGCTCGGTCTTGGACGCCTGGGCCGGCGGGTTCGCCGGGGTGCGCTCTGCCTGCCAGCCCTCCGCGGTGTGGTCGAAGCGCACCGGCGGGTTGGGCCCGGTGGTCTGGGTGCGCACCCAGCCCGGATCCCAATAGCCCACCTTGGTCTGCGCCGCCGCGCTCAGCGTGCTGGACGGCTGGGTCGGGTTCGTGCCGGACGGCGCGATGCTGACCGGCAGCGAGGTGCTCGCCAAACGCCCGTCGGCGTCATAGCTGCGGTAGGCGTAGCTGGCCGGCGTGGCCTGCCCGTTGCTGGCGGTGCCGGTCGGTAGGCTGACCACCGCCAGCTGGTCGGCCCGGTCATAGGTCAAGCGGGTGACAAAGTCGTTGAAGGTGGTCTTATCGGGGGGGCTGGCGTCGTAGGCCCGCGGGCTGATCACCTGGGTCTGGTTGCCGTCGGCGTCGTAGCGGTACAGGGTGGTCAGCTTCCGCGACCCGCTGAACGGCTCGTCGACACGGGCGGGCAGGCCACGCTGGTCGTAGTCATAGCTGGTGGTCTTGCCGGCCTCATCCACCCGGTCTTTGACGGTGCCGTCGGGGTAGTAGTGCGTGACCACCGTCCGCACGGGCGGCGCGTCCGCCGCGGTCTGCGGCTCGACGGCGAGGGTGGGCCGGTGGGCCAGGTCGTAGCCGTACAGCGCGGTGTGCGCGGCGGCGTTGGCGGCCGTCGCCTCAGGGCAGCTTGCTGGCGGGCCTGACCGCCCCGCCAGCGGCTGGTAGACCGCGACGAGGTTGCCGACATTGTCGTAGCAGGCAACCGAGGTGCGGTGGCCCCTGACCGCGCCGTTGCCGGGGTCGATGTCGTTGACGGTCCGGGCGATCACCCGGTTGACGCTGTCGTAGGTGTTGACCAGCGTGGGGTTGGGGCTGGTCCCGCCGACCTTCATGGAGATTGGCCCGATGATCCGGATGAGGTTGCCGGCGTCGTCGTAGTCATATCTGGTGCGCGTGCCGAGCGGGTCGGCACTGGTGTCCGGGCTGGTGACCAGCGTGCGGCGGTCCATCAGGTCATAGGCATAGGTGGTCTTGGGCGTCTGGGGATCCTCGCCGGGGTCGTCGCGGCCGTAGACCGGGTTGCGCGCGACGATGACGTTGTCGTTTGGGTCGTAGCTGACCGTGGTCCACACCAGCAGCCCACGTGCGGACCGGGTGCTCTTGGGCTGCGAGCGGCGGCCAAGGCGGTGGAAGCTGTCATGGTCGAAGTAGGTGCGGTAGCTGCGCGGATCGGCGCCGCTGTCGCTGGCATGGACAGGGGTCTGCACCCACAACTGCTGCCCGTCGGCGTCAAAGCCGTTGCGGGTGACGCGATCCAGCGGGTCGGTGACCTGCTGCGGCAGCCCGTTGGGGTCGTAGCTCTCATAGCGGATGACCCCACCGTTGGGGCTGGTCGCGGTGGTCAGCTGCCCGAAGCTGTCGTAGTCGTACAGCGCTGCTGTGGTCTGCCCCGGCGCCAGGACCGACCGGAGGTTGCCTGGGGTGTCGTAGCCGAAGGTCCAGGTGTAGTCGTCGGTGGTGGTGGTGGTGGTGGTGGCGGTGCCGCGTGGGCTGGTCTTGGTCTTCAGCAGGCTCCAGTGGGCGCCGCGGTCGGTGGCGTCCAGCGGCCGGTCCTCATAGGTCAGCACCGCCTGGTCGGTTTGGGTGGCGCTGGCGGCGGTGGTGACGCTGGTGACGTAGCCGTTGGCGTTGTAGTCGTAGTCGGTGTAGGCAGCGGGGTTGGGCTCGGTGACCCGGTCGAGCATGAAATCGCCCGTCCAGGCCAGTCCGGTCGTCTCGTTCTTGGCATTGGTGACCGAGGTCGGCTTGCCGTCGCTGTCGTAGCCGTAGGTGGTGGGGTGCTGTAGCGGGTCGGTGATGGTCGTCTGCCGCGAGTACAGGTCGTAGTCGTAGCCGGTCGTCTTGCCAGCGCGGTCGGTCAGCGACTGCAGCTTCCACCGTTTCAGGGCCGAGCCCGGCCCGAAGTAGGCGAAGGTGGTCTCGTGGCCGTTGGGGTCACGCACGCTGTACAGCCGGGTCGACTGGTTGGGGGTGCGCGGGTCCGGGTCGGCCCGCTTGGCGGCATCGCTGATCGCCGCCTGGTCACCGGCCGAGGTGGTGTAGGTGAACACCCAGGCCCGGTCCGCCAGGAAGCCACCCGAGGCGGTGGTCCCGCCGCGCTGGGTGATCCGCAGCAGGTTGCCGTCCTCGTAGTAGTCGAAATGCCACACGTGCCCGCCGTGGTCGGTCAGGTCACGGAGGTTGCCACGGATGTGGGGGCTTTTGGCCTCGTCCTTGCTGTAATAGCCGACCGTGACCGCTCGGCCGCCCGCGTCGCTGACCGAGCTGGCCCGCTTTTTGGGCCCACCCGGGTCCTCCCCCGCCGGCACCGGGTCCTCGGCGATGATCAGGGTGTTGCCGTTTTTGTCCACCACCGCGGTCGGGAACCCGTCCACGTCGTAGTAGAAGGTCACATGGTCAGGCCGCGACAGCGCCCAGTAGCGCGGGGCGGCCGGGTCGGTGGTCACCGACCGCAGGTACAGGTGCACCCCTGGCGGCGCGCTCCAGCTGGTCGTCCCGTCAGCATTGGTGGTGCCATTGAAGCGGTGGGGGGTGCCGTCCCCGTCGATGAACTGCACGTACTTGTTGGACCGCCCGGAGATCGTGTCGGCCTGGTTGGGGTGCACATCCAAGGGCTCGCCCAGCCGCGTCAGCGTCGACAAAGACAGCGACCAGTTGTTGCCCGCCGGGGAGTGGCTGTGGTCCTCCAGGCTGTTGTAGGTCAACCCCGCCACCGTGGCCAACCCCCGCCCCACCTCGCCAAACGGCGACCAGTGCACCAGCAGGTTGCCGTTGGCCACGTTGGCCAGCCCGGTCATGCCCCCACCCAGCGCGGTCTGCTGGTAGCCAAAGTAGCGCTCCAGCCCCAGCGCATCGTCCAGCTCCCGGGCCACCACCACCGGGTTGTCGATCTTGGGCTGGTTGCCATGCTGGCTGAACCAGCCGGGCTTGGGCGTGGCCGCGGAGGCGTCGGTGTCGTAGACGTCCAGCCGCAGCCGCACCAGCGACAGGTCCACCCCCGCCGGCAACGCCGGCGGGTTGATCACCACCGCCAGCGGCTTGGTCGCGGTGTGGGCCTGCACCACGTTGGGGAAGTTCTCGGCCGCCGGCCCCTCGTACAGGATCTGCCCGTCGACGGTGTAGAAGCGATACCACAACCGCAGGTCGGTCCCGCCCGGGTTCTTCCAGTCCACCTCCGAGTCGTTGTAGACCGTCACCGTGGGACAGTACGCGCTGGCCGGGCAGGTCGTGCTGCCCGCGGTCGCATCCGCCAACGAGGCCGACCCCGACAGGGTCGCCGAGGTGGCGCTGGTGCCCTCGACCGGCGCCGAGCCCAGGTTGCGCCCACCACCACTGCCGTCGTAGGGGTCGGGCGAGCTGGCGGTGGTGTTGCTTGGCATCACCGGCGGGGTGTAGGCATCTGCCGCCGACCCGTTCAACACAAACCGCGCCCGATACCGCGTCCCAGCGGTGTTGTTGACATACACGCTCACCGAGCTGGTGGTGACGTTGCCGCTGCGGTCGTAGGCCTTGACCGTCACCGTGTGGGTGGTCCGCGCCGCCAAGGGCGGGTCGTCAAAGGCGGTGTGCAGCAAATCCAGGGTGTCCCAGGAGGTGGTGTAGGGCTCGGCGGTCTTGTCGTCCAGGTGGCGCCCGTCGGCGTAGAACTCCACCTTGGTCACGCCCACGTCGTCGGTGGCGGTGGCGCTGATCGGGACCGTCGTGGGCACCGTGGTGCCCGCCGCCGGGCTGATATCCGACACCACCGGCGCGGCGGTGTTGTCCACCGTCACCACCACACTGGTGGTGGTGGAGTTGCCGGCCTCGTCGTAGGCGGTCGCCTGCACCGTGTGCTGCCCGTTGACGTTGGCGACCGCGGTGGTGTCCCAGGTGGCGGTATAGGGCGGGGTGTTGGGGGTGGTCAGCGGGGTGTTGTCGACCGCCAGCTCCACCCGACTGACCGCACCGTCATCGGTGGCCGCCGCGGTGACCGGCACCGTCCCGTGCACCCTGGCCCCCGCCGCCGGGGCAGACAGCGCCACGCTGGGGCTGACCGTGTGGCTACCATCGGCGAAGCTGACCACCAGCTTGGGCCGCTGGCTCGCAGTGGTGGCGTCGTCGGAGAAGTAGTTGAAATAGGGGTTGTCGGCCGGGATCGTCACTGGGAAATCGATGTGGAGCTTGAGCAGCATGCCCAGGTTGGGCGCGGTGCCGGTGACGCTTGGGTCGTTGACCCACTCCCGCACCAGCGCCGCCACATTGAAGGTGTCGGTCCCAACGCCGCTGGCGGGGTTCCGCGACTTGGGTGGAGTGGTGACGTCGGGGGTGGGGTCGTAATCGCCGCCGCCCTTGGTGGTGGTGTTGCTGGTCGCGCTCCAGGGGATGCCGGCCTGCGCCTCCCGCCAGTCGGCCCCGCTGCCGTCGCACTGGCCACCGTAGGGACCCCTACCCTCCTGCCAGGCACGGGTCACCCGGTGCAGGTCCACCCCCCGATCCGCCAGATTGGTCGGAGCACTGGTCGCCGGAAAGGTAAGCGTCAGCGAGGCCGAGATCACGGTCGCCTTGGGGGGAATGGCGCGCAGGTCGAACTTCAGCAGGGGACGATGCACCACACCGTTTGCCGCCATCCCGATACGCAGGTCAGTGGAGGCGCCATAGTTGTAGGAGTCATAGCAGCCGGCCGGGCTACTGCGATCCCCAGCGATGTAGGTCGCCGTGCCCGCCGCGGCCCCCGGCTGCAGGGTCAGCGTCGCCTGCCCGGCCAGCGGCATCGTCACCTTCTGCTCGTTGGAGGCATCGGTGCCGTTGACCACGACCTTGTACCAGAAGTTCTTGGTTGTGGTCGCGCTGGACGGCGCCGCAGTCGTGTCCACCCACCTGGTGGTGTCGACATCGCGGATGGTGGCCAGCAACGTCGATCCCGGCCCGCTCGACACCGGGGAGAACCCCGTCGCGCTGCCCCGGTGCACCTCGTAGCGGTCGAACACCGACGGGCCGGCAAACTTCGACCACGACAGCTCCGCGCCGCTGGAGTGCACCAGCGACGGCACCTCCAGCATCACCGCATCACCAGTCGCGGCATGGGCCGGTTGAGGGCGCGGCGGCACCCCCACCACCGTCAACCCAACCGCCAGAACGATGACCAGGCACACGCGAAGCGAACGCGACCACACCATTGAGTGACCTCACACAGCCAGGCGGCGATCAACGCCGTGAAGGAGAACCGCTGACCAGCTGACCAGCGGTGGCACCAGCACATCCCAGAACCGGCAACGGACCGGCCATCCGCGTTGCCCCCGCGCGACCGGAACCCCGTCCGGCGGCGCACGGATCCCCCGGCTGCCACCACGCCGGCGGGCGACCCTGCCCACCGCTGCGGGCGGAGCGGCCTCGGTGGCGGCCAATTGCGCCACGCCGGGGGCACCCTGCCACCAGCGCAGCGCTGCCCACACCGCCAGCCACCAGCCGTACTCGTATGCACCATCCGCCCGCTCCGACAAGGATTTGCCGGAAAGTGTGATTGCCCTACTCGGAGCAGGACAAGGCAGAACACCGGCAGCTTCCCGGCAGCTTCTTCCTATTTGAGTTTCGCGGGTTGTGAGTTCCCCCCACTTTCTCGGAGGCTTCTGAACCTGGTCCACTGGACTAAAGGAGGGAGCTTCGATGGTGGCACCACGCAAGTACCCGGTGGAGTTGCAGGAGCGAGCGGTGCGGCTGTGGCGCTCCGAGCAGCCCCGCCGGCCGATCGCGCACCTGGCCCGCGAGCTGGGCGTGCACACCGAAGCCCTGCGCAACTGGATCCGCCAGGACGAGGCCAACCGCGGCGAGCGCGATGACCGGCTGACCACAGAGCAGTTGGAGGAGCTGCGGCTGCACAATGAGAACGCTGAGCTGCGGCGCACCAACGACATCCTCAAGGCGGCGAGCGCCGGTTTTCGCCCAGGAGCTCGACCCGACCCGGCGACGGTCATGACGCTGGTGGAGCGGTTGCGTGACCGCTTCGGGGTCGAGCCCGTCCTCCGGGTGCTGCAGATCCCCACATCGACGTTCTACGGCTGGATGGCGCGTCGGCGCCGTCCCAGTCCCCGCGACATCGAGGAGGTCTGGCTCACCGAGCAGATCGAACGCATCCACACCGAGTCCGGCGACACCTATGGGTCACCCAAGGTCCATGCGCAGCTTGGCCACGAGGGCATCCGCGTCAGCCGCAAGCGGGTGGAGCGGCTGATGCGCCAGGCCGGCCTGCAGGGCGCGTTCATGCGCAAGCGCCGGCGCTCGAGCACCCGCCGCGACCCTGCGGCCACACCGGCGCCGGATCTGGTCAACCGCAACTTCAACACCGACGCGCCCGACCTCGGGATTCGCATGCGCTCGTCCAGCGTGAACTCATCTTGGAAGCCACCATCGCGCTGCTCTGAGCGTCGGCAACCCCTCCCGTTCACCGGGCACGCCCCGGCGGCTCCACGACCTCACACTCCACGCCATCGAAGACTACCTCACCGCCCGCCGCAAGCGCTGGCTAGCTCTGTGGGTGACTCGCGGCTCTGGCGCGCGTTCAGTCATCCGGTGGTCATCAGGCTGCGGTGTGACTACTTCATTGCTTGCAAGACCTGCGCGGCTACCTGCTCGAGTTGTTGGGTCGCGGCACGCGGATCCTTGGGTGGCACCAGGATGACAACGTCCGCCCCGGTCCGGTGGAGCCGCTGTAGCTCGATGTTCTCGGCGTTGCAGCGTCGTGGACCAGATCGCCACGGGTCAGCGGACGATCTCCACCAACAGCACCCAGGCGTTAATCACCGCGACCACCAGGGAAAACACCACCCCGGGGACCAGCCAGTACAGCCCGCCGCCGGCCCGTACAAGCAACGACACCCCGGCGACGATGAAGGGGAGGGTCCCCGCCTGGATCGTCACCAGCGACACGACGGCCAGGTAGCGCGGCTGGCCCTCAATGGGGACGCGTAGCGCCCGAACCTGGATGGCGGTCAGCATCAACCAGACCGCGATCCCCACCGCAAGCAGCTCGGCGCCCAGCACCCAGCGAGGCTGTCCTGGCACCAGCGCGAAGGTCGCGACAACCAGCACGGTGACCAGCAGCACGATCGCCGCCCCGGCCACGCCTGCGACGCTCCGCAGGGCGAGGATCCTGTCGAGGTTGATGGACACCGCCACAAACAGCAGCCCGCCAAGGGCGGCCGAGGCGCCCGCCTCCGCCAGGAACAGCTCTTCCCAGCCCGCGGTCGTATAGGCGTTCACGAGAGCCCCAGTCGGAGGTGCACGGCTTGCATGTTCCCAGCCTCCTCTTCCGACACCGTCGTCCACTGCGTCGCCGACGATCGCGTCCAGATGCGCTGGCTGACGATACCCTCCTGCGTGAGCAGGAAGGGAACAGCACCACACCGGGCTACTCCCTGCCACTGCCCAGCCGAGCGGTCGCACGACGATCGACGTACATCCGCTGCCGCGCCGCAGCGACTTTGCAACCGAGACAGGTGGTCACCGAGGACGATCCTCACCCCGCACGACACTACGGTCCTTGCGGCAATAAAAGGTCGGGAACTCCTCACGGTGGCGTCTCAGGAGCGGTGTAAACGGCTCGGGCAGTACGCCAACAACCGCGTCGAGGCCGACCACGGCCGTCTCACGGCCCGACTGATGCGTGGGCTCCAGCAGGACCGCAATGCCAGGGTCGTCATCGGAGGGCACGCCTTGGTGCAGGACATCCGTCGAGCGCACTACGAGCTGGCGGTCCAGAAGCCGGTGACATTGCGGCGGCCGTCGCGTTCGGCGAGCTGGCCTTGGCGATCTGATGCCAGACCAGTGTCGTCGATTCAGCATGCCGGGCACTGACCAGATGCAACACTGCCGGCACCGCCCCCATCGAAGCCTCCGGCGGTGATGTGCGCCGCCGTCGGCTGAACCGGGGAGGCAACCGGCAGCTCAAGACTGCCCTGCATCCCATTGCGGTCTGCCAGATTCGCGACCCAGTCCAGGACAGGTCTACTACCAGGACAAGCTGCGCCAGGCCAAGACACCCCGAGGAGGCCGCCGCGCGCTCAAGCGGAAGCTCTCCAACGTGGTCTACCGGCAGCTGGTGGCTGACCATTGCCGCCGACACACGCTCCCGAGTTGACATACAGAGGGGCTGTCAGGTCCGGCAGGTGGTCGTGGTCGCGGGTTCGCCCGCTCAGGAAGTAGGTGAGCATCTTCCCCTTGCCCTTGACCTGGATGCTTCCTCGCTCCCGAAACAGGTAGCGCTCCCCGAGCAGCTCGCGGGCGCGCTCAGTGGCCTGGATGCATCCCGGGACGCCGGTCGTCTGCATCCGGCTGGCGGTGTTGACGGTGTCGCCCCACAGGTCGTAGCTGAACTTCCGCGTGCCGATGACCCCGGCCACCACCGGCCCCGAGTCGATCCCGATGCGCAGCCGGACCGGCCCGCCATCCGGGAGGCTGCGGCTGGCGGCGACGTCCAGCATCCCCAGGGCCAGCTCGGCCACCGCCACGGCGTGGTCGGGCGTCGGGTCGGGCAGGCCACCGGCCACCATATAGGCATCCCCGATGGTCTTGATCTTCTCCAGCCCCCCGGACCCGGTCAGCGCGTCGAACTGCGAGAACAGGTCGTTCAGCAGCGCCACCGTCGCCTGGGGCGGGGTCCGTTCGGCATACGGGGTGAAGTCGACGATGTCGGCGAACAGCACCGTCACCTCGGGAAACGCGTCGGCGATGACCTCCTCCCGCTGCTTCAGCCGCTCGACGATGGAGATGGGCAGCATGTTGCGCAGCAACCCCTCGGACCTCGCCCGCTCCACCTCAAGCAGCCGGTGCTCGCGGGTCAAGGCGCGACGGGTATGCACCGCGTCGCCGAGCAGCAGCGTGCTGGCCGGGCTCGACCACCACGAACTGGCCCATCATTCCCGAATCCTCATGGAAGAGCAGGTGGCAGTGGTACATGTAGGGGTGGTCGGGGTCGGCGTAGTCGGCGAACCGCATGATGATCCGGATGGAGACGTGCGGCGGCAGGTACACGGTGTCCTTCCAGCCGGCCAGTGGCGATGGTGGGGCCGCGCCGCCGACGCTGAGAACCTGGAATTGCACGTCGTGGACGTGGAAGCTGTGCGGCTGCGTGTGGTGGTTGGTCACCTCCCAGACCTCGCTGGTGTCCTTGGTGACCACCTCGTCGATGCGGTGCATGTTCATCTTCTTGCCGTTGATCTGGCGTCCGGCAAGCCGGAAGTCCCGCGTGGTCGCCGCCGCGGCGGGTTCCAGCCGGGGAACCTCCGCCAGCCGCGCCGGCGGCGGCGCGGAGCGGGCCAGCGACGAGGCGGCGCGCAACTGCAGCACGTCGAAGGAGTCCTGGCCGCCGGCGATTGCCGTCATCCCGCGGCTCGTGCCGAGCGCGGGCGGAAACGACCGCAAGACCGCGTTTTCGCCTGGCTGCATCGCCACCACGATCTCGGCCCGCTCGCCGGGGGACAGCTGGATGCGGTCGGTCTGGTAGGTCGCCGGCAGCAGTCCCCCGTCGCTGCCGATGAGCGCGAAGCGGCGGTGGTCGGCCAGGCCGAAGGCGTAGACCCGGGCGGTGGAGGCGTTGAGCAGCCGCAGCCGGACTTGTTCGGTGGTGACATTCAGGTACGGACCGAGGGTGCCGTTGACCAGCAGGGTGTCCCCCAGCAGGCCGGTCGCCAGGTGCTCTCCCTCGGCGAGCCGGCCATCGTCGCCAAAGCGCTTGTCCTGCACGACGACGGGGATGTCGTCGATGCCGTAGCGGCGGGGAAGCTGTGGGCGCGGAAATCCTGATTCATCATGCTGCGACCTCGTGATACTCATGGATAAGGCCGCCGAGCACATCGCGACGCCTCACCTCTCGAGGGTTGACCTGCGGTGAACTCTGTTCCCGCGCCTCGGGAGCGGCCAAGGCGAGGCTGCGGTGCGGTCGCTGCTGGTTGTTGCGACACGAAGTCGCACGTTGTGAGTGAGCTCGTGAAGGAGGTTCGACGGATGTCGAAGGCGTAGCTCCGGGTCTGTGTTCGACC
>Ga0137375_10005637_pt1 | contig 14870 bp, 17 predicted proteins | sample SagtaG_24_FD_104936 | JGI IMG/M metagenome (GOLD analysis project Ga0137375, IMG submission 104936) | Vadose zone soil microbial communities from Sagehorn Ranch, Mendocino, California, USA - Sage1_R_113_16 metaG | ecosystem: Environmental > Terrestrial > Soil > Vadose zone | place: USA...
GGTGGTCGGCGGCGCGGTGGCGGCTGCCGCCAGCGGCTGGCCCGGCCGTACCGGGGATCGCCCCGCGGGACCGCTTGATCGCCGCCGGGCACCGTCTCGATGCGCCGCACCCTGGCTGGCGGCTGATAGGGGTTGGCCTCGAGATCGTCATCATCCGGACGGTCGGAGATCGGGGTGCGTCTCACGTTCAAGTCCTTGTGTTGCCGGGAATGTCGCATTCTACTTCCGCTCGACTCGCTGCCAGGCACTGGCGGCGTCACAAAGCAGGCACTGACGCGACACAAGTCCGTAGCCGGCACACTCGCACTATGAAACCGAGTTTGCGGTAAACCGGGCCGCGCTGGGTATACCTCGATCTATTCTAAGTATTGCTGGGCGGCCGTGTGCGGCCGCTGCAGATACCGCGACACTTGGAGCGAAATCTTGTCGAGCACTCTTGAAGCGCGCGAGAGACAGTCGCTAACGGAGCCGGCCGTTCTTCCGCGGGGTCGGCTCGTAGCGATCATGGGCGGTCTGATGCTGGCGCTGCTGTTGGCGGCGCTCGATCAGACGGTAGTTGGCACGGCGATGCCGCGGATCATCGCCGACCTCCATGGTTTCGACCGCTACGCCTGGGTCGTGACCTCCTACATGGTCGCCTCGACCTCGGTTGTCCCGATCGTCGGTAAGTTGTCTGACCTGTATGGCAGGCGACCTTTCTTCCTGGGCGGGATCGGCCTATTCCTGCTCGCCTCAGCGCTGTGCGGGGCCAGCGGAGACATGACCCAGTTGATCCTGTTCCGCGGCCTGCAGGGGATTGGCGCTGGCGTGAGCATGGCGATGGCCATGACGGTCGTCGGCGACCTCTTTCCGCCCATAAGGCGTGGCCGTATCCAGGGCCTGTTCGCCTCCGTCTGGGGGCTGGCCTCAGTCGTCGGCCCTCCCGTGGGGGGCTACCTGACGGACCAGCTGTCCTGGCGGTGGGTGTTCTACGTCAACTTGCCGGTCGGGCTGGTCGCGCTGGCCGTGCTGTTCTTCACCGCTCCATCGATCGGCCCCCGGCTGCGCCCAACGAGCATCGACTATCCTGGCGCGGCGATGCTGCTGCTGTGGGTGATCCCACTCTTGCTTGCGCTTTCCTGGGGCGGCACTCAGTTCGCCTGGGAATCGCCACAGGTGCTGGCGCTGCTCAGCGTGGCGGTGGTCGGCCTGGTGGCGTTCGCGGCGTGCGAGCTGCGCGCGCCGGAGCCGATCCTGCCGCCTGCCCTACTGGCCAACCGGACTGTCCTGGTTGTGATCGTCATGGCGATGCTGGCCCACGCCGGGATGTTTGGGGTGATCTTCTTCAACCCGCTCTTCGTCCAGGGCGTGATCGGCGCGACAGCGACTGAAAGCGGGGCGGTGCTGGTGCCGCTGATGGCTGGGGTCATCGTCGCCAGCATGGTCTCTGGCCAGATGGTGTCGCGCACGGGTCGCTACCGCGTACTGGCGATTGGTGGCTCGGCGGTGATCTTCCTCGGCATCTTGCTTCAAGCGATGATGGATTCGCGGACCGGCTACAGTGTTGTGGTCCGCAACATGGTTGTCGTTGGGGTGGGCATCGGGACGCTGATGCCGGTCCTGTCGGTAGCTGCCCAGAACGCTGTACCAGCCAGTATGCTGGGCGTGGCAACCTCGGCCAGCCAGTTCTTCCGATCGATCGGCGGGACGCTTGGGGTGGCGGTCTTTGGCAGTGTGCTGGTCTCGCGGTTTCGCCCCTCGGTCCAAGCTGCGCTGCCGCCCGAGATAGCGGCCGGCCTGCCGGTCGATCGGTTGGCCGGGCTGGACAATCCGCAGGCGCTCTTCAGCGGTCAGGCCGGGACGGCTCTGCGTGAAAACATGGTCCAGGCCGGGCTGAGCGCGCAGGGAGCGGACGTCTTGCTCGACGCCGTGCGCCAGGGCCTGGCGACGTCGCTGCACGAAGTGTTCCTGCTCGGAGTGCTCGTGGTCGGCCTCGGCCTGCTCGTCTCCCTGCTGTTGCCAGAGCTGTCGCTGCGGCGCGGCCGGAGCCGCCTGGAGGACAGCCAGTAGGGGCACGGCACATGCCGTGCCCCTACTGGCTATCCCCCTCACCAGGGCATCGCGCGACCGGTATGTTTGCGGCCGACCTCGGCGGCCTCGCGAGCCTGGCGGCCAGCGCCAATCATCACACCTTCGGCGATTCGTTCGACAATGTTCTCAGGCGTGACTTGATTCAGGAAGGCCAGCCCGGCGGCCTTGCAGGCGACCAGGACGCGCGAGCGAGCGGCCAGCATCTCGGCGGGATACGGCTCGTCGTGTTGGTCGGGATAGCCCATCGACATGCCCATGTCGCCAGGACCCCACTCCGCGAAGGCGATGCCCGGCACGCGCGCGCTCGTCTCGGCGTTCTCGAGGGCACGGACGTTCTCGATCTTGACTCCCAGCAGCAACTCGCCGTTCGGGTTGAGCGGCCACGGCTCGGCTTTGGCGAGATAGTCGGCGACCTCGAGACCCCAGATCTCGGCGGCCTGCCGCTGGCCGCCCCCGCCGCGCCGCCCAACGTCCAGTCCCTCGCCCAGGCCGATCGTGTTGAAGGGATAGCGAGCTGACTCGACGAAAGCCTTCACGGCGCTGGCGGTTTCGGCGTGGCAGAGCAGGATGCCGTGGATGCCGGTCGCGAGCACCTGCTTGACCATCCAGGCGTTGGCCCGGATGACGTGCTCGCTTGAGCCATCGGTGGGCAGCGTCACGATCACGGCCGGGGTGCGATGTCCGCTCCTGGTCGGACCGCCGTCCACCAGCCCGCGCATGAAGTCCGAGAGCATGGTCAGGTCGAACGCGGTGTGCTCCATCTCGTAGTTGACGTAGTCAGCCCAGGTAGCGGCGGCGGCCTTGCCGCCCGCATACCCCCGCTCGGCCACAGTCTCGTAGTAGATCGGCTGCCCCTGCGCGAGCAGCTCGACGGCCCTGTTCACTCGCGACATTGCACCTCACCCCGGCAACAGAATGAGCAACGATATCACCTCACTCTCCGCCCCGCGTAGCCCATGCCTGGTCATGGTTCCGCGGGTGCGCCCGCCGAAAGCATCTCTTCGGGCCGCCAGGCGTGGGGCGCGGCGGGGACCGCACGCAGAACCACCATGGAGATGGCAACCATGACGAGCAAGCTGAAGACGGCCAGCGGGCGGCCAAGCGCCAGCCAGTCGACAATCGCCGGCGGGCCGAGGATGGCCGCGAAGCGGCCGACCACGGCGTACAGTCCGTAGAACTGGCCGAGGTAGCGGGGGCGCGAGAGCTGGAGCATCAGCGGGCGGTCAGCCGCCCACGTGCCGCCCAGGGATATGCCAGCCAGCGGGCCGACCAGCCAGAACCACTGGCCCGGCCAGCCGAGGCCGCCGATCGCGGCCGCCGATCGCGGCCGCCAGCCCAAACGTGACGAGCCAGACTGCCAGCACGACGGTCAGGGTTCGCTTGGGGCCCCACCGATCGACCACCACGCCCCAACTCAGCCCGCCTAGGACCGAAGCCCCGATCCCCAGCAGGGTGGCGCGCTCGTCGAAGCTGACCTCATTGGTCACATAGATCCCCATGAAGGCGATCAACGTGTTAGCGGTGTCGGCGTAGAAGACCCTGCCGATCAGAAAGCGTCCTAAACCGGGATACTGGCGGACCCGGCGAGTAGTGAGGCGAGCCGCTCGACCGCCCCCCGCAGGGCCGCCCAGCCCAGTGGCCGAGCATCCAGCTTTGGCGGCTCGCGCACCAGGAAGAAGCAGGGCAGCACGAAGAGCAGGAAGAGGGCCGCGGTCGCCTGGAATACCATCGGCTTGGCGCTCGGATCGCGAGCCAGGATCAGCAGGCCGGTCCCGATCCCGATGAACGACCCGAAATACCCCAGCCCGATCCCAATTCCGCCGATCCGGCCACGATTCTCGGGCGTGCTGACGACTGGTAGGAGAGCGTCGTAAAAGATCAGGCCGGCCTGGTAGCAGTAGTTGGCGATCACGAACAGGACCAGGGTAATGAATAGACCCCCGAGCCCTAGCACGGCCGTGAAGCCGACGCGTCGTCACGACCAGGTAAGGCTTTCGGCCGCTGGCCTGGTCGGACAGGGCGCCGATCAGGGGCGCCGTCAGGAAGATCAGGCCCATCGAGAGGCTGTTAGCCAGCCCGTAATCCGAATCGCGGCCACCCATGTCGTTGACGACCCACAGCGGAAGATACAGCGAGATGACGTTGAACGAGAAGAGGGCGTTCCCAAGGTCGTAAAGCGCCCAGCCGGCTACGGACGGGACCGAGACTGGGCTCTGGTGGCTGGCCGGGCCGGCAGAATAGGAGGGCACTGGTGTCGTCCTGGAGCGGCGCGAGTATAAATGAGCCATGCCAGTGCGTGCCGGCCAGCCAGCGCCGGATTTCAGCCTGCCTTCTGCCGACGGCGAGACGGTGTCGCTAGCCGAGTACCGCGGCCGTTGGGTAGTGCTGGTCTTTCTGCGCTGGCTCGGCTGACTCCACTGAGCCGACCATCTAGCGCAGTTGCGCCAGAAGCAAGATGACCTAAGCGCGCGGGGCGCCGAAGTCCTCGTCGTCTCATTCGATCCGCTGCGTCGGGTTCGCGGCTATTGTCGCCGCCAGCACCTGCCCTTTCGCTGCCTGGCTGACGAGCAGCGCCTCGCCTACAGGGCGTATGGCCTCGGCCGGGCCTCCTGGCTGCGTACACTGTCCCCGCGCGCGCTGGCGCCGTACGTGAAGCTGTTCCTTCGACACGGTCGCCCCCGCCCCGTCTACACCGGCCAGGACCTTCGCCAAATGGGTGGCGACTTCGTGATCGCGCCAGACGGTCGCGTCGCGCTGGCCCACGCGTCGCACGATCCCAGCGACCGCCCGGCCGTGGACGAGCTGCTCGGAGTGATGCCGAGCAGCCAGGAGCCAGGAGCCAGGAGCCGGTAGCCGCTCGGTTCGGCGTCTTGTACTCCTGGCTCCTGACTCGTCCGTCCTGACAGAACCGCGGTGGGGTAAAACCGTTGGAACCTCAAATTCGTATATGCCACCGAGACGGACCCGCGCTGGCTCGGCGGAGGGCAAGAGATGGCGCTCGACCTGGACGACTCGACAGCGCGTCAGCGGACGGAGGAGGAGGCGGTCGAGCCGGGCCTCAGTGACTCACTGATCTATTCCCAGGACGTCAAGTGCTTCCACTGCGGCTTCGTCTCAGGCCAGCTCGTCGGCCATCCGACCCTACCCCGCGAGGCAAGAACGTTTAGTCCCACGCCCGGCCAGCAGTCCCAGCTCTTTGAGGCGGCTCGGCTGCGTTGTTTTCGGTGCGGCGGGCCGTGCTTTCTGGACGAGGTCGAGACGACCGTCCGGCTGCGAGAGGAGGACCTCGAGAAACCCCGCCGCGGCCGCAAGCCGAAGGCGCGCCCGGACGCCGTCGCGCTACCCTAGGGCTGCTTCGACCTCGGCGATGTGGGCCTGCTCATGGCGGACCATCGTCTGCAGCAGTTGCTCGACGCTCATCTCGCTAAGGTCGGCATGCCGTCCACGCGCGTCGAGGTCGCTATCGGCGATCGAGTCGAGGAACTCGAGTGTGTCGTGACGATTGTTGTCCAGCTCGGCCAACAGCTCGGCTCGCGTCATGGCCGCCCGCTTGGCAACCTGCCGGGCGTTCCACTCGTCGAGCCGGAAGTCCGTCGGCACGCCGCCGCTCCCGCCGATCATCCCGCGCGCGTTGGCGACCATTCCCGGCTCCGATGCCACCAGGTGGCAGAGTACCTCCCGAACGCGCCAGTTCGGGCTCTCGGTGGCGTTAACGATGGTGTCGTCGTCGAGCTGGCTCACAACCGCGCGGACGCGATCGTGCGATCGCTCGAGCTCCGCTCTCAAGGACTGCACACGCGGGCCTGGCATGGCGACCTCCCAACTGTACTGAGGGTAGCCGGTCAATCGGGCCCCAGCAACGGCGCAGCCGTGGGGCCTGGCTAGGCGGGCGCCCGTGTGAGCCGAACGATCAGCGGGTGGTGGTCGCTGCCCCCGCAGCGGCCGAGCCGGGCCGAGATTGGCTGGAAGTGGGCCGAATACCAGACGTAGTCAAGGCGGACCATTGGCCACGGGGCCGGCATTGGCTCTGGGAAGGAGCCCAGGCGCGGAAACGTGTGGCCAAAACCCCGACCCGCAGTCCGAAACGCATCGCGAAGGCGGGCCCGAATCAGGCTGTAGTCATGGCTGCGCTCGGTCAGATTGAAGTCCCCCGCAACGAGCAGCGGCCCAGTCACCGCGTCCAGCATCTCGGCCAGGCGCTCGACCTCCGCTCGCCGTCGGCCGGAATCGAAACTCGACGGCACACGGAAAGGTCCTAGGTGGCGCCGAGACCAGATGAGCTTGGGGATCGGCAGATGCACGTTGAAGAGGGTCACGGGCCCGCGGGGCGTCTCTACCACCATTCGCTGGCTCCAGTGGCCGCCCTCCGATAGCCGGAACGCCTCACAATCCTTCAGCGGGTAGCGGCTGAACACACCGCTGCCGGAAGCCCTGGGTGCTGGCCGAAGCGCGCGGTACGGGTACTCCCGGCCCAGCGATTTGATGAGTGACTGGGCCGCGTCGGCCGTTAGCTCCTGAGAGGCCACCACGTCTGGGGCCTCTGCCGCCACAGCGGCAGCCAGATCGGCGTGCCGCCGGTTGACGCCGAGCATGTTGAACGACATGATCTTCAGGTTCGAATAGACTGGCTGGGTGTCCTGCCGCCACCGGGCGAACAGGTGACCCCAGTTCGCCACGAACGTCGCGGCCGAGGCAAGTCCAGCCAGGGTCAGCAGCCTGGAACGTAGTCCAAGCCCACCCAGGACGAGGACCGGCGCGGGCGCGAACCACCACGGCGCGAAGTCGTCCACCAATTCGACCAGACCGGCCACGTCGCCAGCCCTGGGGCGCGCGATGGCGTAGGCGAGCAGGCCAGCCGCGTAGGCTGTCCCGGCTCCTACCAGGGCCGCCCGGGTCGTCCTGTCAGACGACACGCGTGCCGCCGCCATGCTTCCAGGTCACGACTCGGGCGCTGACGCCAGTTGAAGCTCGAGCCGATGCCGACCAGGAGGAGCCGGCGCCGCCAGCACGGCGTAGGTGTCGTCGCCAATCAACTCGATCTTGAGCGGGGCCGGCTGTTGGTCGAGCAGGCCCCCCAGGAGGCTGGCCTGATCCGGTATGAGGACTCGGACACGCCCGGGGAGCGTGTGGTTGGTGTCCCACTCGAGCGCGATTCGATCCCCGGCGTAGGTGTGCCAGTAGTCCAGCCAGCAGTCGCTGGGAGGGTGATAGGCATGGATGCCACCGCTTTGCTGGCCGAGTCGAGGCGCCGCGGCGAAGCCGCCGGGCGAAAGCTCGACCCCGAACAGTCCGGCTAGGATCGCTTCAGCCATCGTCGCGGCCGCCCCGGCGTAAGCAGGCGAGCCGCCGTTCCTTCGGCTCCTCGGCTCTTGCCACTCTGTCACCTGGCCCGGCGTGCGGGCCCAGTCGCTTGCCACGAGGTCGAGATGGGCTCGCGCCAGGGTAGAGTAGCCATTCCAAAACTCGGCGCTGATCTGCATCCCGCCCCACCAGTCCCAGACGGCGCCGTTCTGGTAGCGGCCTGGAACCATCTGCGGATAATCGAAGTAGCCGGCCGGGTAGGGCGGATAGAGCGAGACGCCCGGCTTGGCGGCGCCAGCCGCGACGCGCGCCCTCTCGAGCGCTCTGAAGATCGCCCCGTGGTCGGCCGGCTTGGCCAGGCCGGTGGAGACGGCGACCGCGTTGGCGATGCTGATCATCTCGTCTTCATCGAAAGCGTGCTCGACCGGCGGGATGTGAATGTGAGTTCGATAGACGCCGCGGTCAGGCTGCCAGAGCCAGTCGGTCGCGGCCTGTCTGATAATTGTGGCCCGCGCTATCTGCAGATCGGCAAGGTCTTGGCGATCGGCCGCGCGGTTCATCTCGGCGAGCTCGAGCAGCGCCCGGTAGGTCCAGGCTTGATCGTAGATCGAGGCAGTCCACTCCCTGGGCTCCCGCGCGGCCGGGCCGGAAAGCGGGCCGCTGCCCGCCTCGACGTCGCCCCAGTCGGTGGTGTGGCCGCGCTTGATCAGTCCGAGCTGCGGCTCGAACCGGTGGCCGAAAAGCCAGCCCATCGCGTCGTTGAGACGCTGGACGCGGGGTTTGCCGGCCTGCTGGTCGAGCAGCCAGCGAGGCCCGGCGCCCGCCTTGAAAGCCACGTACGCCATGTGAACGACGCTGGGCTCCTCATCAGAGGTCACCAGCGTCTTGATGGCTGTTGGGCCATCGCCGCCAACGACTCCACTCAGCGCGCCCGGGCCGGGCGGATAGAGCCAGAATCCGTCCGACGGGTCGCCTCCCTGGCCGTCGAACTGAAGCTGGAGGAACTCCTCGACCGGCTTTGTCAGGAACGGCGCTTCGTAGAAGAACTGGGCGGCAGGCGCAATGGTGGCGCTGTCACGGGCGAAGATCAGCGCGTAATTCGCGCCCGCCCGGAAGCCGAAGAGGTCACCGGATAGGCCTGACCAGCGCACCTCGTCCAGCTTCAGCGTGCGGTTAACCGACGTGCGCATCGCATTGACCTGGTCGTTGCCCTCGAGCCGCCAGGCGGTCTGGGCGATCGTGCCGGGTGACTCGCAGCCGGATTCGAAGTGTGACTGCTGCGCCAGGCCGGGCCGAGCCGAGGCCGGGAGAAATGCCGCGGTGGTGAAGAAGAACACGCTCAGGTAACGCAGGCGGCGAGCCAGGCCGGAGCGACTGGCCATCAGGTGCCGGCGAGGTGGGCGTGGAGCAGCAGGGTCTCCCTACCCGGCGAGTTTCGCCGTCCGCGCCGGCACCTGGCCGGAGCCGAACGAGCAGCGCGTGAGTTTACAGCGAGCCGTACACTCGGTGGCAAGCCAAACGCTGGCGCGTTGCGAATTTGGAACGCGAGGCCAAACACCACGGATGAGGTCGGTCGTTTAAAGTTAAACGTCCGGCAAGCCATCTTGAATCCTTACTGTCATCCTGAGCGAAGCGAAGGATCTCATGCACGTCACCAAAAGTATTTCGCTTCACTCTGCAGAGATTTCTAGCTTCTACGTGACCTCATGCAACAAGCGGGAATGAACGAGCCGCCTCGCCCGGGCGCACTCTGGTTCCAACGGGCCTGGGTCTGGGTGATCGCGACGGCGCTGCTGATCGGGCTGTTTGCGCCGCTGGCCGCCATCGGCTGGTACCAGTATGAGCATGTTGGCCGGGTCTTCCGAGGGGTGAGCGCACTGGGCGTCGACCTGGGTGGGATGTCTTCCCAGGAAGCCGATCGGGCGCTGGCGGCTCGGGCTGGCGAGCTGATCGCCCGTCCGACACTCATTCGGGCCGGCGACCAGCAGTGGCGGACCGACTGGGGGCGGCTGGGCCTTCGCCTGCCCACGGCGCCGATAATCGATCGCGCGGTGGCCGTCGGACGAGAGGGCAACCCGCTGCGGCGGCTGCGTGCCCAAACCGAGGCGCTCGGGGACGGCTTCCGAGTCGGTGCCGAGGAATTCTTCGACGAGAGCATCCTGACTCAGTTCGTCCAGGGCGTTGCCGGCCAGATCGATCGCCCAATCCGCAACGCCCGCCTGGAGCTGCTCCCGGACTTGACCTTTGACTTCACCTCGGCGCAGAGCGGGCGGAAAGTCGACATAGACGAATCGCTCCGGCGGCTACGCGAGGCCGCCGATGTGGGAGCTGAGGTCGTCGATCTCCCGGTCGTGGTCACCGAGCCACTCACGACCGACGATATGCGCTTGCCGGCTAAGGAGAGGGCGGAACGGATCATCGCCTCGCCTATTGGCCTCGAGTTCCGCGACCGACGTTGGACACTCGGTCGGCAGGACCTGGCCGATCTGCTCGTGTTCAGCGGCGGGCCCGGCATTCCGATCGACGTCAGACTGGATTCCGAGGCGCTGATGCCGCGCATCAAGGCTATCGCGGCAGAGGTCGCGCAGAAGCCTCAAGACGCGCGTCTGGACTGGAATCGAGGCAACCCACGGCCGATTCGGCCGAGCCTCGAGGGCCGCGAGCTCGACGCCGTCGAGGCAGCCCGACTGATCGCTCAGCGGGCCGACGGCGCGGAACGGACGATCCCCCTGCCTGTCAAGGTGATTCGACCGGCTGTCGACGCCGAGATGATCGGCCAGATGGGCATTCGCGAGCCGATCGAGAGCGCCACCACGTCGTTCGTCGGCGCGCTGCCCCAGAAGCAGCACAACATCAAGCTTGCGGTATCGCGGCTGAATGGGCTCGTCGTGCCACCCCGAAGTCTCTTCTCTTTCAACCGGGCACTCGGTCCCACCGCGCTGGACAACGGCTATCAGATTGCGCTCGGCATCACCAGCGATGGCAGTCAGGCCAGAACGGTGCCCTCCGTCGCCGGTGGGATCTGCCAGGTTGCCACCACGCTGTTCCAGCCGGTCTTCTGGGCCGGCTACCAGATCGAGGAGCGCCACTGGCACCTCTACTGGATCCCTGCCTACACGTCGAGAGGCCTGGTGGGTCTTGACGTAACGGTCGACGAAGACAGTGACCTGGACTTCCGCTTCCAGAACAACTCAGACACCTATCTGCTCATTCAGGCCCGGGCGGACGATTCGAGCGTTACATTCGACCTCTACGGCACCAAGCCGGACTGGCAGGTGAAGGTGGACGGTCCCACCCTTACCGACACGAGACCGGCCGATCCGACCCCTGTGATCGAGCCCGTGCCAGCGCTTCCGGACGGCGAACGGATCCTGGCCGAGTCGGCCCGCGAAGGCTTCGCGGCGAGCATCCTGCGAACGGTGATCGAGAATGGCAACCAGCGTCAGCTTCGACTCCAGAGCCGTTACGTGCCGTCAAGAAATGTCACGCTGGTCGGGACCGGCGGCCGGCCGGTCGCGGCGCCTGGCTCCGAGAGCCAACTGAACCGCCCCGCCCCCGGCTCGACGGGATCCAACTAGGCGGCGATATACTGGTGGTGGGCGGGCCGTCACCGCGGGTGCTGTTGGAGCGTTTCAGGAAGTGTGGGCGGCCACTGATGATCGGGGTGTGGCAAGTCGGACAGCGGGGGGCGTGTCGGTGAGACCTCGGCTCTGGTGCGTGACCATCGGCCTGCTTCTGCTGGCGCTGCCGCCGGCGCTGGCGCTGGCAGCCTCGGCCGAGCCGGTCTTCGGCGTGGCGACTGGCGAGATCGATGAGCCTGGCTCGCTGACCCCGCTTGGGAACGGCCGCTTCGCCATCCAGGATCGGGTTTACGCCGGCCGAAGCATTGGCCGCTCGATCGTCGACGAGTGGGCAGCCTGTTTCAGTGGTCCACTCTCCACGACTGAGGACTGGCTACTCGAAGCTCCCAGGATGGCAGGCGTGCACCAGAGCGTCGTCAGCATACGATCCGAGCGAGCCGTGCTCACGCTCCGCCTGCGCGGCCAGATGGAGTTTCCCAGCGCTTCGGGCACCTGGGAGATCCAGCACGCCACGGGCGCCTGCGCGAGCTTGGTGGGCGAGGGTCGTTACACGGCCAGTTTCTCAGCCAACAGCCCCGGGTACCGGCTGACGTTCGAGGGCCAGGTCCGCTCCTAGCTGGGCTCTGGCTCGGGAACGAGGACCCGAAACTTCGTCGGAGGCGCTTCACGCTCATCGTCTTCGGCCGTCACTTCGTACCAGCCGCAGTCGTCGGACTGGACGGTATAGATGACTTCCTCAAAGTTGCCGTGCTTGTTGGCGCGCGTCCGGTCGTCGGCGACCTCGACGCCGTCCTTGCACGAGCCGCCCATCCCCGTAACTTCGTAATGGACGTGCGCGTGGGGTGTAAAGCGCATGCCGATCAATTTGACGTCCTCGCCGGCCTCGTAGATCGGACTCTCCATCTTGATCTTGGCCTCCGATCGTTTGCCGGCGAGCGCCGGCGGCCCGAGGCCGAACAGGAGCATGCCTACAGCCAGGAGAGTGGTGGCCCGCAGCCAGCGCCCATATCGATGCATGACGACGCCTCCGTCATGACTCCCACACCAATAGCATAACGAAGCATGGTGGTCCCGGTCATGTACCGGGCGAGCGCCACGCGGCGTACTCGTGGCCCGAGGCCGGCGTGTTACGGCTGGTCGAGGATTTCCTGGCGACAGTTGTTGATGTAGTCGCCATCGACCTGGATGCGGTAGGTGAAACGAACGTATTGGGTGCCATCGCGATTCACGCCGTAGAGCTGAGCGACGATCCCGTCCGTTCGGCGCCCGGGCCACGACGGGTCCTCGGCGTTCCAGCACTCGACCGGGTAGCCCCGAAAAGCGGTGTGCCGCACATCGCCCCACGAGCTGAAATGGAAATCCTGGCCTTCGAAATCGCGCTTGACGTAGCACAGCAGCCACGAATCGCTCATCGGCTGGCCAATCACGATGATTCGTGGTGGTGGACCTGGAATGTATTCGCTAGGTGGGCCGCAGTCCGACTCGTCGATGCCTGGTGGGGCGGCTGCGGCGGACGCGACGGGCGCCGCCGAGTTGTCGCCGGCGGGAGGGCCGTCCCCGGTTTGAGGTGGCTCCGAGGTGCTGGCGTCGGTCGACGGTGGCGCACTGGTTGGCGTCACCCGCGGACGGGGGGTCGGGGTTGGGGTCGCGGTCGAGCGGGGGCGCGGTGTCGGTGTGGGCGTCGCCGTGGGCGTCTTACTCGGCGCCAGGACAAGCCGGCCCGGCTCACACCGGCCTGGCTCGCAGCCCGTGCCCATTGCGACCGACGCCGATGCAGCGGCAAGCACTAGCAGCAGCCCCGCCAGAATCGATCCGGGCAGGTAGCGTGAAACCATAGAACGGAGTCCCCTCCGTTCGTACAACGATCCCAGGCGGACGTCGTTCCGTTCTCACCTAAACGGCCAGTCGCCTTCCGCTGTAGGGAAGACGGGGTCTGGTCACCAGTTTTGCGCTTCCTTGGCGCCTCTTCTCCGGTTCCCCCTTCCCTTCAGGGAAGGGGGCTAGGGGGTTAGGTTCTAGATCCCCCCCAGGTCCTGCTCCAGGAGCGCCTTGGCCCGGCGGAGGGTCTCCGGGTCCGCCAGCAGGTCGATCGCGGTCATTGCCAGGCCCTTGGCGGCGTAGAGCATTGCCTGCCGGCCGCGGTCCGAGCGGGCTGCCTCGCGGAACTCGATCGAGTGGCCCGGAACGTCCCAGTCCTCGGTGATCGCGATGCGGGCCTCTACGCCTGGAACTCGACGGCTCACGTTGCCGAAGTCGGTCGAGCCGCGGCCCTTACGTTTCCGCTCGGTCGCCACGTCGAGTCCGAGCGAGCGAAGGTTGTTGAGCATCAGCTCCATCACGACACCGTTGGGGAGCGTATTCTCGTAACCAGGCATGTACTCTTTCCACTCGAGTTGGCAGCCGGTTGCCTGGGCTGCCCCCTCGGCGCAGACAACCACCCGCTGGACGACCTCGGCCAGGTAATCGGCGTCATCGGCCCGGGTCCGGTAGCGGATCGCCGCGTAATCGGGGATGATGTTGGCCGCCGCGCCGCCGCTCAGGATGATGCCGTGGATCCGGACGTCCGAGCGGACTTGCTGTCGGAGCATGCTGACCGCGTTGTACATCTGGACGACCGCATCGAGGGCGTTGATGCCTTCCTCTGGCATTCCGGCCGCGTGGGCCGCCTTGCCTCGGAAGTAGAACTCGAAGCCGCGGGCGGCGAGCGAGCGGTCGCCGGTGATCGTGGTCTCGGTCGCCGGGGGGAACATGATCGCCGCGTCGACCTCATCGAAGACGCCACCCTTGACCATGTGGACCTTGCCGCCGGCGTTCGGCGCGGCGCTCTCTTCGGCCGGCGTGCCCAGCAGCCAGACCGACCCGTCCAGCTCAGGCAGGACCTCCCTCAGAGCCAGGCCGGCCCCGATGGCCGAGGTGCCGATCAGGTTGTGCCCACAGCCGTGCCCCAGCCCGGGCAGCGCGTCGTATTCCGCCAGGATAGCGACCCGCGGTCGCCCGCCGTGGCTCCCGTTGAGCTCAGCCTTGAAAGCGGTAGCCATGCCGGCGGTCCCCATCTCCACTGGGATGCCCGCTTGGCTGAGCATCCCGCTCAGTCGGCTCGACGCCTCGACCTCTTGATGGCCGATCTCGGGGTGGGCGTGAATCCAGTCAGCGGCCGCGGTCAGCTCGGCGGCGTGGCGATCGACGGCCTCGCAGGCCCGGCGCTTCAGCTGGTGAACGTCTGGCATCTTCTCTCCATTGCAGCCCCGCTCGAACGGGACCAATGCACGCGAATTTGGGGCGAGTATAGCCAAGCGCCGCCGCGCCTGGCGTCTTAGCCACCAGGCGCCGGCGGCATGGTCAGGTCGGCGTTCTCTGCCAGCCTGGCCAACGCTGGGCCGGTCACCCGATACACGGTCCACTCGTCCATCGGCACGGCCCCGAGCGCACGGTAGAAACGGATCGAGGGCTCGTTCCAGTCGAGCACGGACCACTCCAGACGGCCGCAGTTCCGCTCGACAGCCAGCCGGGCCAGGCGCGCCAGGAGTGCGTTGCCGTAGCCGCGGCCACGCTCTTCGGGCACGACAAATAGGTCCTCCAGGTAGATGCCGGGCTTGCCCAGAAAGGTCGAATAGCTGTGGAAGAAGAGCGCGAAGCCGACCGCCCGGTCGTCTACCTCAGCGATTAGCACCTCGATGTAGCGTCGCTCGCCGAACAGGTGCTCGCGGATCGCGTCTTCGGTCGCGGTCATCTCGTGGGACAGGCGCTCGTACTCGGCCAGGCCTCTAATGAGTCCAAAAATCGTCGAAACGTCGTCGGGGCGCGCGAAACGGATCGTGCAGGCTGGTCGGGCCATCATCTCTCCCGGCTCGGCAAGGATACCTCGGGAATTCAGAATTGAGAATTTGAGAATTAAGAAACGACTGAGAAACTATCTCA
>Ga0137375_10005639_pt1 | contig 14869 bp, 10 predicted proteins | sample SagtaG_24_FD_104936 | JGI IMG/M metagenome (GOLD analysis project Ga0137375, IMG submission 104936) | Vadose zone soil microbial communities from Sagehorn Ranch, Mendocino, California, USA - Sage1_R_113_16 metaG | ecosystem: Environmental > Terrestrial > Soil > Vadose zone | place: USA...
CCGGTGCACACGGTGCGGCCCAGGAGCCTCAGGCGGTCTTCGTCTCTTTCACGTTCCGGGTTCCCGATTTCGTGAGCAACCCGGGACCCGTTCTCGCCGGCAGCCTGGCGCCGCCGAAGCGAGCGGCGATGGAAGCGCAGGTCGGAGCGTCGCTCGCGAGGATTCTGGCGGCCCGACTGCCCTACTGGTCCTTCCAGCCCGGCCGCGCGGACGCGCTGCCGCGGCTGTCGATCTGGGTGGAGAAGGGGCGTCCAAACTGGGAGGTCCGGATGGCCCTGGTCAGTCTTCGAGGAGAAGTCAGCGAAGCCTGGAGGGGCACGTTGTACTCCCCCGGAGACCTGGAGCGTTTCGAGGGGCTGCCCGCCCCCGGAACCTGGCCGGACTCGATCCAGGCCGTTTTCGATGAGAGCCTCCTGGAGGAGCATCAGAAACAGACGATTCTCAGCGTCCTGCAGGAGACCATCCCGTTGGGGTTGGAGGTTGCGCCGGTCGGCCCGCTGCCTCCTCCAGACCCGCTCAAGGCGCGATCGGTGCTGCCGCTCAATTGGGACAAACACTGCCGCCTTGCCAAGTCGGAATTCCGGGTCGTCTATCGCTGGGCCGCGGAAGGCGAGGTCACCCTGCATTCCGTCGGCGTCGTCGCGCACTTCCCTTACAAGCCCGGCAACCCGACTTTCGAGGGCATCGCCGTCAAACACAACAAGTGGGAGTTCGGGGAATCCGTGGAGTCAATCGATCGACACCTGAAGGATCTCCGCGACCTGACCCCCGTGTCGTTTTACTTGAAGAAGTTCGTCAAACCCAACGAGCTTCCCGGGCCCTGCTCCGCCGTGGACGTGCCCCCGATGGTCGCGCCGTGAGCGAGACGAGGCGCTGCGGCAGAGCACTCCGGCTGGTCTTCGCTGGGATCGCCGCGGGAACCCTTCTCGCAGAAGCGCCCGCGCAGACACGGGACGCGATGTCGCGCTCGTCCAAGGTGCGCACGAAGCCCTCGCCGACCCCGATTCCGCGGGTCCGGCGTCCGGCCGGCGCGATTCTCGTCAGGACTCCGGCCTCTCAGGTCCCTGTCAAGCAGCCTGAGAAGGTCCGCCCTCCGCCGGCGGCTCCGCCCTATCGGTTTCCGGCCAGAGATTTCAAGAAGGTCCGCCCCACGGCGACGGCGATTCCGCCCTATCGGTTTCCGGCCAAAGATTTCGAGAAGGTCCGCCCCCTGGCGACGGCAGTTCCAGGCACCAAGCCAGCCACGGCCGGAGTCTCCGCCGCGCCGGCCGGCGCGAAGTACGGCTCGGCGGATCTCCTGCGCCAGGGTGGATATGCTCAGGCACAGGGTGATCTGGCGGCGGCGAAAAGCGTCTTCAACGACGCCCGCCAGGCCGCGAAGACGGAGAAGACGACTGGTCTGGAGGCGCAGGCGGCTCTCCAGTACGCTCGGACGATCCAGTCTCTCGAGACTTCGCAACTCACCAAAGAAAACGTTGCAGAAGCCAAAAGGCCTACGCGGACGCCATCCGTCTCGGCACGCCGCAACAGCGAGTCCACGCCCAGAACGACCTGGCGATTCTGTCTCTGCGGCAGGGAGATCCCCAACAGGCCGTCGCCATGCTTGGGCGGGTCGATGTCGGGGCGCTCGAGCCCGGCGAGCGCAGCCTCTACGCATACAACTACGGCCGGGCGCTCGAGTTGAGCGGAAACGGCCCCGAGGCTTACCAGAAATACACGCAGGTCCTGGAGCAGAACCCGGAGTTCGACCTGGCGAGCGAGGGCGCGTTTCGCCTGCTGCGAGCGTCCCGGCCCGCCCGGGTGGGCGAGGCGGCCCAGCTTGCCGAGATGCTGCTCGGCCGGGGTCAACAGGAGTCCGCCGTCCGCGAGCTTCGCCGAGCGCTCGAGATCTGGGCCGCGGAACCCGATGCCCAGAGATTGCTGGCCGTTTTGGTGCGCTACTTCGTCGCGGCCAGGATCGATCCACGCCAGTTCCGAAAGAATGAATGGCCCGCGTTGAGGAGCCTTTCCGAACGCGGGCCGCGGCTGGCGCCGGCGATCAAGCAGATCGCGACGGCCTACGAGGGCAAGGTGCCGACATTCGTCGAGCGGGGGAGCGCCCGCGGTTTTTTCAACGCGTGGTCACCGGAACCCTGGAAGAGCGAGCCCTTCTCGCGGCTTCTCAAGACGATCGGAGACTCCTATGATCGCGCCGAGCAGCCGCGTCAAGCCCTGGCGCTGTATTCGGGCGCGTGGTCGCTCGATCCGACGAACACGGAAGCGGCCCTGTATGTGGCGCTCATCCTGCGAGACCACGCGGACGGGCTCGATCCAGGCGGCCGGTTGCTCTCCCGGATGACGGAAAGCGTTTTCGAAGAGAAGGGAATCGCCTATCAGAAACAGGACTGGCTCAATATCCTTCGCCAGCACGTGCTGCTCGCGACCCTTTTCGAGAAGGAAGGCAAGTGGGGGCCGCGGGGCAATCCACGCAGCGCGATCTTTCAGTGGACGAACGCGTTGCGGGCCGACGACCGGATCCGGCAGCGCGACCCCAATTTTCCGCTGTCGCCCGCTATCTACCTGCACCTCGGGGAGTGCCACATGAGGGTGGGCGATCCCGATCTGGCCTGGAACGCCTACGCGAAGGCGTCGTACGCCTTCTTGAAGTCCTCCAAGCCGGAGGACGCGGCCGCGGCGCTCGAACGCGCCCGTTCGCTCGCCAAATTCATGACGCCGCAACAACTGGAAACGGTTCGGACGCTCGAGAACGCCATCGCGCGGGCTCGAAGAGCGTCCGGCTAGCAGGGCGATCGCGGGTGCCCTGGCCATGAAGCGCGCGAAGATGACCCCCTGGTTTTCCCCCTTCGAGCTCATACGCCACGCGCCCGACGTCCTGGCCGCCGCGGTCTTCGGGCAGCGGGCGGATACCCGCCTGACGGAGGCGCTCGCGGCGCCCGACGCGAGGTTCTTCGACTATTCCGGCGGGGAGTCTTCCGTCGGAGAGTTCTGGATGGACTTCGTGGCGGACACGGGCGACGGCTGGAACTCGACATACGCGGTGGCCTCCGCGGTGGCGCGGCCTGAGCTGATTCTCAAGGACTCCAGAGGAACAGAGCACCGCACGATCCGGGGCGGGCTCCTCGTCTTCGGCGGCGACCAGGTCTATCCCGCTGCGAGCAAGGAGCTCTACAAACAGAAGCTCGTGCAGGCGTGGGAGACGGCTCTCCCGCGGACCGATCCGCCCAATCCCAAAGTGTTCGCGGTCCCAGGCAACCACGACTGGTACGACAGCCTGGTCTCCTTCACCCGGCTCTTCTGCTCGCGCGACTGGCTGGGCGGCTGGGAGACGCCGCAGACGCGCAGCTATTTCGCTCTGAAGCTGCCGCGCCACTGGTGGGTCATCGGGACCGACGTGCAGCTCGGCTCCGACATCGACGCTCCGCAGATCGAGTTCTTCAAGCGGGTGGCCGGTGAGATGAAACCGGAGGACCGGATCATCCTCTGCACGGCCGAACCCCACTGGGTCTACTCTCGGATGTACGCGAAATACAACGCCGCCGTGTACAACGAGAGCGGCCTGCGTTTCCTCGAGGAGAAGGTCTTTGCGACGCCGGCCCAGGCCGGCGGCCGCGTCAGCGTGTTCCTTTCGGGTGACTTACACCACTACCGTCGGCACGCGGCCGCCGACGGCCGGCAGAAGATCACCGCGGGAGGAGGAGGGGCCGCTCTCCATCCAACGCACGGGCCCGACGTCTCGGCGCTCGAAGGAGGATATGCGCTGGCCACGTGCTTTCCCGACCAGAAGACTTCGCGCGCTCTCTGCTGGCGCAACCTCTTCTTTCCCTGGACCAATCCCACCTTCGGTTTCCTGACCGCCTTCCTGTATCTCCTGACCGCCTGGGCCGTCGGAGCTGATATCGGTCACTTCCGGCTCTCCGAGATCCGACAGGCCGTTTCCACGACGCTGCTCGAGGTCTTGAACAAGCCGCTCGCGGGATTCTGGGTCATCGCCATCCTGCTCCTCTTCTTCCTCTTCACGGACACGCACTCTCCCGTGTATCGCATTGTCGGAGGCCTGGCGCACGGCCTGGCGCATCTCTGCGCGCTCTTCTTCATCGGCTGGGGCGCGACCTATTACTGCGTCTCTGTCAGGGGCTTCGCTCCGGGCTCGTTCGAATACCTCTGGCGATGCGCCCTCGCGGTCGCGGCCGGAGGGTGGCTGACGGGATCTCTCATCATGGGGATCTATCTCGCAATCTCGCTCAATCTCTTCAACCGCCACTCCGACGAGGCCTTCGCCGCGCTCCGGATCGAAGACTGGAAAGAGTTCCTGCGCCTGCGAATCGACGCCTCCGGAGACCTGACGATCTTTCCGGTCGGCATCCGGCGAGTCGCGCGCCGATGGAAGGCCCGCCCGGCGGGCGAGGCCGGTCCGCCCCTCGCCCCCGACGCCCCCCGCGCCACGGCCCCCGCGATGATCGAAGACCCGATCCCCGTCCGCCGTCCCGCGGCTGTCCATTGACTCTCGTGCGCTGACCGGCTTTCGGCTCGAGGAGGAAGGATATGAAGAGGATCAGCAACAACCTGGACTTGTTCGAGGCGGCTTCCGGGGAAGTCATCACCGTCACGGTGGAGGCCGGCAACACGCCCTATCAGGCCACGTTCTCCGATCTCGAGAGCGGCGGCCAATGGACGCAGCTCCAGGAACCGACGCCGCAGAAGCCCGTCGAGAAGCTGACGTTCACGATGCCGGCCGGCTCGAAGGAGTTCTTCCAGATCGTCTATTCCTTCCCGCCGGAGGGGCAGATGGACCCGGACGCTAAATATCAGGTGAGCTTTTCGGGAAAAGGCGGGACGGGCGACGGGCCCAATGATGTCTTTCCGCCCGTGGCCGGCGATCTCGTCCAGCTTTCCTACGAGTTCCGGCGGGGGCAGCCATGAAAGAGCTGGAACGAGCGCGACACACAATGCGGTTTTCCACCGTCTGCCTGATCTTCGTTCTCGCGTCGCTGTCCGCTCCCTGCGAGGCGCAGATCTCCGACGTCTGCAAGGAATCGATCGTGGATCCCGCCGTGGAGCGCGTGATCAAGAGGATGGGAGACGCTAAAGAGGAGAGTGTCGGGGCCGCGAGAACCGACTTCAGGGCCAGACTGGCCGACACGACCACGATCTGGGCCTGCGTCGGGGGCCTGGACAAGAGGTTCGCCGGTGTCCTGGAGCGGCGCCGGATCGACAAGCAGGTGGGGGCGGCCAGCGGCGCCGCGGGATCCACCAGCCTGGTGCCCGGCGGCTCGGTCCCCGCGCTGCTGGGGCTCGCGGTGGAATACGGTGGTCTCACCCAGTCCTTCGATGGCACGACGATTACGTTTCGAACGACTCCAGCCAAGCTGATCGCGGCCATGGGGAATGCCTACGGGCCGAATGCCCCTCCAACCAGCGATAAGACGCTGGCGGTATTGCAGCGCGTCAGTCTGGCGGTGTCTTTCGATACCAGCCGAACCGATCAGGCCGACACGCCGAGCGGATCGAAGCTGCGCGCGGACTACCAGCAACTCTCCCAGGCCAGCGCGCGGATCATCGTGATCAACGACCGTGACCCGCTCGCGCCCAAGAACTGGCGGAAGATCCGCGAATTGAGCGCGAAGCCGCCATCCCGGCAGGTGGCCAATCTCGGGCGTGACCTGATGGCGCCGCTGTTCGATATCAACGGATTCAAGGCGGCTGTCGACAAGGCAATGAATGCTTTCGACAAGCTCGACAAGGCCGAGCCCGACAAAGCCGTTCTGACCGGCGCCTTTACCACGTATCTGGAGGAGATCCAGCAGCTCACGATCTCGCTGCCGAATTGGCAGGAACGGGTGAACGCCTACGGCAACGCGAGGATGGAACTGGACGAAGAGCACAAGCGCGTTTACAGGGAGATCTCCAAGGCCCCGAGTCTGACTCTGGAATATGACTTCAACCGCCCGCCGGCCGTGAGCGCCGCGGCGGCAGGCTCCGCGACGCCGGGCGCGACCGTGACGGCTCCCGATCTCTCTTCCGTGCGGCTCATCTACGTAGGCAGCCTGATGGAAAGCGAATACACGGTGACGGCCTCGGCGAATTTCTTCAACCAGACCCGGCCGGGAATGGACGGATCCTTCCGGGACTTTCAGGTCGCCGCCAAATGGGACGTGGCCGTCGGCCGCCTGCCGGCCTTCATCGCCAACGGCGTCCTCACGTTCAGCGGTTTGTATGAGCACCTGCAGCAGAAGCCGATGGGAATCGATGTCCTGATCAACGATGAGAAGGTCAACCAGCCGGGCAACATTGCCGTGTTCCAGGCCAAGTACTCCATTCCCGTGGGCGACTCGGGTGTTTCGATTCCCATTTCCTTCACGGCGTCCAATCGCACGGAGCTCATCAAGGAGAGGAACACGCGGGGCAACGTCGGGATCACGCTGGACCTCGACAAGCTCCTGACGAGGTAGGCGAGGTTGGCCCAATGAGGATTTTTTGGAAGAGACGCGGAGGCGCAGACTCGGACAATCGGCAGGAAGCCCGGCCGGAGGGGGACGATTCGGCGTATCCCCGCCGGCTCCAGCTGCTGGAGCGCGCGGCCATGGAGAAGCGGCGCGCGGCGGCCGGGTTGGATCCGGCGGATCCGCAATTGCCGATCGGCCTGGCGTGCTCGGGAGGGGGGATCCGCAGCGCGACCTTCTGTCTCGGGGTTTTCCAGGCGCTGGCGCGGTCCGACTTCCTGCGCCGCATCGATTTCCTGTCAACCGTCTCCGGCGGCGGATACATCGGCACTTTTCTCGGGCATCTGTATCTCCGGCCGTATGCGGATCCGGGGAAAGATCAGGCCGGGCATCCGACGGATCCGGCGGGAGCGGACGGTTACGTACTCGGAGCGACGGCCGCCGAGCGGGTCTCCAGCATCCTCGACGATTCCCACGCGAAGCCGCTCGCTCACCTGCGGGAGAACGGCCGGTATCTCTCGCCCAACGGCAGCGGGGACTCGCTCCTGGCGGGGGCGGTCGTGCTCCGCAACTGGGCGGCGATTCAGTTCGTCCTGCTCACGATCTGCGTCACGGTGCTCTTCGGCTTCCTCCTCGTCAGGACTCTCGTCGCGGCGGCCGTCGGAGAAGTCTTCGGCCCCGACGCCCTGAACGTCGGCCCGAAGTCGTTCATCGCCGGCTTTCTGTCGCGTTTCGATCCGTCCCGAGCGCACGCCGTCTGGATCAGCGATTACTTCCTGCTCGCAGCGGCCCTCGTCTTGATCCTGGCCGTGCCGGTCGGTCTGGCCTACTGGTTGACGCGGCTGGGAGATCTGCTCGGCGCCGCGGCGTTGGGCGGGATCGCGGTGGCCTTCCTCTGGAACGCCCGAGGCCTGGACGCGTTTCTCCTCGCGGTCGCGGCGTACTGGCTCCTGGCGGCGGTCCTGTGCGCCGTCGTGGCGCAGGGGGGCTGGACCGCCCCGACGGAGGCGGCGCGCTGGAAGCGAGGCAACCGGCTTTCCCGCGTCCTCATGCAGGCGTTCCTGGCCGCCGGCGTCGTCTCGGCGGTCGCGTTCATAGACAGTCTCGGTCAGAACCTTCACGCGCATCCCGCGGCCTGGGATGCCGCCAAGATCTTCGCGCTTCTGGCAACGCTCCTGACGTTCGGCAAACGCCTGGTGCCGTTCGTCAGCAACTTCACCCGCGGCGGCCGGCCCAGGATCTCGGTGAGCGTGATCGCGGCTGTCGCAAGCATCGTCCTCCTCGTCGTTCTGTTCGGGTTCCTGTCGGGGCTCGTCTACGACTTGAACGACGTGATGTCGGGCTCTCCGCGGATCCTTCGCGAGGGCTGGATCGTGTTCTGGAGCGCGCGCCTGGGTGCCTCGTCGGCGGGATTCCTGGGTTTCGCGCTCCTCTGCCTGATCGTCGGCCAGACGCTGTCCTTCCTCAACCGCTCGTCCCTTCAGATCTTGTACAGCGCCCGATTGACGCGGGCCTATCTGGGCGCGTCCAATCCCGAGCGCTGGAAACCGGAGGGAATGCGGATCTCCGACGCGGTTCCCGGCGACGCCGTGAGCTGGGAGGACTACCACCCGGAACAGCGCGGAGGGCCTCTTCATCTGATCAACACGACGATCAACGAGACGATCGACGGCCGTTCCCAGGTCGAGCAGCGCGACCGGAAAGGCGTCCCTCTGGCCGTCGGCCCGTTCGGGTTGAGCGTCGGGGTCCGGCATCACGCGCTCTGGACCGGCCGCGTCGGATCCCTCGCGACGGGGCGTCTTTCGCGCAAGCGCACGCTTGAACCGCTCTCGCCCGCGAGCGGGTTCCGCATCTTCGCCTCCAACCGGGCCGGCGACCCCATCGAGGTCGAGCCCCTGACTCTGGGAGAGTGGGTCGGGATCTCCGGAGCGGCCTTCACGACAGGCATCGGATACCGGACGAGCCTGGGTCTGAGTCTCCTGTCGGGCATGGCGAACGTGCGGCTGGGATACTGGTGGAACAGCGGCGTCGATCCCGCCAGCCGGAATTTTCAAACGCCGCCGAGGCTGATCCAGAAGCTGGCACGCCGCCTTCCGCTCTTTCCCGTGCAGCGGCTTCTTTTCAACGAACTGCTCGCGCGGTTTCCGGGGACGGCTCTGAAGTATTGATATCTCTCCGACGGAGGCCATTTCGAGAATACGGCCGCCTATGAGCTGATCCGGCGCCGCCTGCCGCTGATCATCATCCTGGACAATGGCGCGGACCCCGACTGTCTTTTCGAGGACACGGGCAGTCTGGTCCGCAAAGCCCGTCTCGACTTCGGCACGGAGATCCGGTTTGCCGGGGAGGAGTATGGGGGCCGCCTCATTGAGATCACGCGGGATTATCAAAGCAGCATCGGCGCACTCGCCCAGCTCAAACCGGCCGCGCTGGCGGGGAGCGCCGGCCGTCCTCGTTCCGCGCGTCACATCGCCGCCGCCGCCGTCCACTATCCCGACGGTCAACGCGGATTGCTCCTCTTGGTCAAGCCCACGCTCCTCGGCAACGAGCCCACGGACATCGTGCAGTACGCGGCGAACCACCCCAGTTTCCCGCAAGAGCCGACGTCGGACCAGTTCTTCGACGAGGCGCAGTGGGAAAGTTATCGGAAGCTCGGCGAACACATCGGCGCGAGGCTTTCCGAAGTCCTCGAATCCCTGCCGGCCGACGACGCCGCTTCCCTCGTGGATGCCGTCATTAGCTGACAGCGGTTCCGCTAACCGGCTGAGGCGGTGACAGATGGCGGAAAGGCCGGCGTTCGAATGCGGGTCTTCGCTCTGGCGCCGCGCTCGGGACGAAGTTGTCTTCACCGGGGTTCCGGGGACCGGGCCTACAATAGCGTCAGACAAGCGAGTTGCCCGGTCGGTGGCGGCGGGGGTTGGATGTGCCGTAGGGGCCCTGGCCAAGCGTCGGGCGGGCGACGAGAAGAAGGCCGCGATCTATCTGGCCAAGGAACTGATTTGGCTGGGCGGCGCGAGGTTGGCGCGGTGTTTGGCGTCGAGGCGGCCCAAGTCGGCCATGTCATCCGTGCGATTGATAACGCGCCATCCTCGCCGCTTGCCCGCCACAGTGAAGGGGTATTTGCCAACTTGCCTAATCAGCTATGCTAGAGAGTTGGGTGATCTGACCAAAGTGCACACGTCGCTATCAGGAGCCAGAGGCGCAACCGGCTAGCTGCCGGCGTGCGCCCGGGGAGGAGGACAGATGCCGGCGGCGAAGAGCTTTGACTGGAAGCCATTGCTCCAGAAAAATTCCATCTTTTCGACCGTCGAGGAGAACAGGATCGGCGCACTCCTTGCAGACGGCGTCTCGAAGGAGCACGACTATGCTAAGGACAAGGACATCGTGCGCCAGGGTGAGGAGGGAAACTCTCTTTTCGTGATCGGCTCGGGCTCGGCCGAGGCCTTGCTCGCGGTGACCGCGGAAGAGACGATCCACTTGTCCAGGATGGGGAAGGGCGACGTTTTTGGGGAGATGGCTTTCTTCGGACGGCGAGAGCGGGCGGCAACGGTGCGAGCGAAGGAAGACTGCACGGTCCTGGAGATAGGGGGGCCCGAGTTCCAGCGTCTAGTGGATGAGTATCCTGACATCAGGTCCAGGCTCCTGCTTCTGATGGGCGAGCGCCTGAGAGACACCAACGAGCAGATTCTCGCTCTGCACCTGAGGACCGTTGACGAGAAGCTCAAGCTATTCAACAACAGGCTCGACAATGAGCAGAAAGCTGTCGACGCATTCCTCACGGCCGCCAAGACCGTCTTCGACCAGACCAACTCCCGGACCCATGAGGTCATTGAGAGCGCCGAGCGCAGCCGCGACCGGCTCACTAAGTCCGCGACACTTATCGGGACGTTCGTGACCGTGCTTATCGGGTTGGCAGGGCTATTCGGCTGGAGCAAGGTGAATGACGCCACAAAATCTCTAGACGAGACCAGGAAATCCTTGGAGCAGAAGGTGGCGGAGTCTGCCAGTAGGGTCGAGCTCGCGAAGACTGAGGCTACGAAATCTGAAAACGAGGCCAAGAAGGCCGAAGAGGAGGCCAAGAAGGCCGCAAAGTCTCTGCAAGAGATCAAAACGGAAGCCGAAACCTCGAGCCAGGGCGTGAAAGAGCTCGAAGCCGAGCTGAGTAAGAGCGTAAGCGGGATTTACCTCAAGCGGTTCGTCGAAGCACTGGCGCGGAACGCTGCCTACGACGCCAAGGATGATTACTTGCAGATCGTCGCCGCCCATGGGCTCGACAAGCAGCTTCGAGTACTTCTTAGCGAGATGGAGTTACAGGTGATCGTCAAGGCTCACCCGCCCGGGAGCACTCAGGAGAAAGAGAAAATTGGAATCTTTGGCTGCATCCTTCAATTTGCGGCGGCTGGCGCCGGTAACAGGACGGGCGAAAAGCTGCTTGCATATTACCTGCTCTTAGTCTATGCGTACCTAACAGACCAGAAAGACTTGGAGGAGTGCGGGATCACTACGCGTCAGGCTGCTCGCGAGGCGTTTGAGGAGTTCCTCAAGAGCACTGCTTTTCGGAAGTACCTCAAAAGCACTCCGAGGGAGGAGCGACTGTGGCCGACAAAGAAGCTTGATGAGCGGCTAGCGGGGGAACCGGGCCAGCAGGGCGACGAATTACGGAGCTTTCGCCGTCTCCTTGGGACCTCCCTGGACTCAACTGTTTAGCTGCACTGCCTGTCCCACCAGACCGTCCCATGATCGACAAAGAGGTCGTCGTGGTCGTCCCGCTCATTTCGCTCCCGGCATTGCTCGAACGTCAGCTCCAGGGCCTTCTTCCACGGGTCGCTGGAGGTCTGGCGTATCTTGCAGCAGCCGGACTGGGCGGAGAGGGGAGTGCTGGAGGGTGGCAACATCAAGAGAGCGAGCACGACCAGGAGCAAGCCTGCTAACAAGAGCGCCTTCTTCATTGTCCACTCCTTGCTGGGCCTGGAACCGACCAACGGCGGGAGCGATCAATCAGGAGCTGCTACGCCGGAATGATCGAGGGTTGCAGAGCGGCCAGCCGAGACGAGTCTATTCGAGCCTTCCCTGCGAGTCAAGGTAACCCTGAAACCTACCGCTTCTTGCTTGCCACATGTTCGTATCTTCAGTTGGTCGGGGGACTCCGGGAGGGCGGCCGCAAGCGCTCTGAGGATGAGTTTGCATGGCTGATGCGGTGACAGGCAGGCGATATGGGAGGTGGTCAGAGCCGCTTACAGTGTCGCATATCTCTGTCTGAGTGACCTCTGGATAGAATCGGGCGCCGGGCGAGGCCGCGCGGCAGGAGATCAAATAGCGGATTGGCGATGCTGTTGAAGCAAGGCGACTCGGGAGAAGGAGTTCGGTCCCTGCAGCGCGGGTTGAACAAGCTCGGATGCATCCTGCTCATCGATGGGAGTTTCGGGCCGGGAACGCGCGACGCGGTGATCGACGGCCGCGTCGCTGTGCGAAAGCCGGGGCCTCCCGAGGCAGACGATGCTCTGCAGCAGGCGCTCGCGGCGCTCCCGGATCCGTTTCCGCCGCTCACGCCGGCGGGCGTGACGTTCATCGCGCGCGCGGAGGTTTCGGGCCCCCGCGAGTACCGCGAAATACAAGAATCCGGTCTGGCCGAGCACCGAGAGCGGCATCACGATCGGAATCGGCTACGACCTGCGCTTCGCGGATAGGGACCGGCTCAACGCAGACTGGAGCGGTCAACTGCCGCCCGCCGCGATCACCCGGCTGGCTGAAGTCCTCGGGGAGCGAGGCTCTCGCGATCTTCTCGAGCGGGTTCGCAACGTCGAGGTACCGCTTCTCGCCGCGGTCTCGGTGTTCTTGCGTAGCGCCTTGCCCAGCACTCTCGAGCAGACGCGCTCGATCTATCCGCAGGTGAATGACCTGGAGCCGGCGCGCCGCACCGCATTGGTGAGTGTCATCTACAATCGTGGGACCCGACTCCAGGACTCGGACCCGGCTCGCCGGGATCGGCGGGAGATGCGGACAATCCGCGGGCTGCTCGCGACGGCGCGCTTCGACGAAGTCGTGAAGCAGCTCGACGCGATGTCCCAGCTGTGGGATCCCGCAAAGTTGCCCGGCCTCGTCCAGCGGCGGCACGACGAAGCCAGGCTCTGGCGCTCCGGATTCGCCGCGCAGCAACTCGACTGATCCGTGCCACCGCGACCTGGCGCGCTCGCGAAGGGATGACAAGGCGAGGGATTACCAGGGGATGTCTTTGCCGTGGCGATCGAGGAAGCGGCCGGTGTCGGAAGGAGCGAGGCGGTCGATGACTCTGAGCATGGCGGCGACGCTGTCGTCGGGGGAGACGGAGGCGCCGGGACCGCCCATATCGGTCTCAACCCAGCCGGGACAGATCGCAATACAGATGAAGCCCTCTTTCTTGAGCTCGGCGGCGGCGGTGCGGGTCAGCTGATTCAACGCCGCCTTCGAAGCGCGATAAGCGATCCAGCCTCCGCTTTCGTTCTCGGAGATGGAGCCGAGGCCGCTCGTGAGATTGACGACGACGCGGCATTGTCCGGCGCGCAGGTTGGGCAGGAGAGCCTGGGTGACGGCAACCGGGCCGATGGCGTTGACTCGGAAAGCCTGATCGAGCTTTTCTATCGAAAGGTGCCCGAATCCCGGACCCGCTTCGCCGATGGCGGCATTGTTGATCAGGACGTCGAGCGGCTCGTCCTCGATGCGGCGCGCCAGACTCGCGATGCTCTTCTCGTCCGCGACGTCGAGTTGCTCCAGGCGCAGGGGGAGCTTCGCGAGGTCGCGGGCTTTCTCAGGATGCCGGGCCGTGGCGACGACCCTGTCTCCCCGCTCGGAGAGATGCCTCGCGAAGGCCAGGCCGATCCCGCGATTGGCGCCGGTGACGAGGTAGTTGAGAGGGTGATTCTCCTTCGGCATCGCGTTCGGTGTGGAGGCTGCAACTTCTGGACCGTTCAGCGGCTGCTGCATCGCGGATAATCGCCTGCCATGGGCGGCACATCCCGGGCCTGGTTCGTGGACCGCTACGGCGGTCCCGAGCGCCTGGTTCTGCGCGATCGCCCGGACCCCGTCCCGGCACCCGGCGAGGTCATTGTCCGAACCGCCGCGATCGGCCTGAACTTCGCCGATCTCTTCGTACGCGCGGGCGTGTATCCGCGCACTCCCAAACCTCCCTTCGTGCCGGGCATGGAGATCTCCGGCACGATCGAGGCTTGTGGCCGGGGCGTCGCGGATCTTCACCCCGGCCAGCGCGTCGTCGCGGTGCCGCTCTTCGGCGGCCACGCCGAGAAGGTCGCCGTGCCGGCGCCCTGGGTCTTCGCGCTTCCGGACGGCGTGGATCTCGTTGAAGCCGCCGCCATGCCGGTCGCCTTCCTGACCGCCTGGTACGCCCTCGCCCGCGCGGAGGTCGGCTCCGGAGACCGCGTCGTCGTCACGGCCGCGGCCGGCGGCGTCGGGACGGCGCTCCTGCAACTCATTGCGCTTCGAGGCGCCAGGGCCGTCGCTCTCGCCGGTTCGGAATCCAAGCTCGCCCTCTGCCGCGAGCTCGGCGCTCTGGACGCCGGCCTCTACGCCTCCGCGGCCAGGCTCATTGCTCGTCACTTCGGCAAGGCCGATGTCGTGATGGACGCGATCGGCGGAAAACTCTTCCGCTCCCTCTGGCGCCGGCTCGACCGCGGCGGCCGCTACGTCCTCTACGGCTTCGCCGCCGCCGCCGGCCCCCGCGGCGTCGCCCGCCTGAAAGCCGCCCGCGAATTTCTCGCCATGGGTTTCCTCGCCCCCTACCGCTTCGTCGAGACCTGCCGCACCCTGATCGGCTTCAACCTCTCTCTGCTCCCGACGAAGACCGGCGAGCTCCGCCGCGCAGCCGAGGCCCTCTTCGAACTCTGGAAGTCCGGTCGCATTCGCCCGGTCACAGGCCCCCGCTTCGACTTCGCCCAACTCCCCGAAGCCCACCGCGCCCTGGCCTCCCGCTCCACCACCGGGAAGGTCCTGATCGAAGTGAAGAAAGTATAATTAGGTGCGATGACAGCTTCGACCGCGCTTCGCTTCACGTACCAGGACTACCTCCTCCTGCCGGAGGATCGCCGCTACGAGGTGATTGACGGAGACCTCTTCATGACGCCTGCGCCGACTCCATACCACCAGCTCGTCTCGAAACGCATCGAGCGGCTGATCGATGATTTTGTGGAGAAGAACGGGCTGGGGCTGGTCCTCTATGCTCCCTGCGATGTTGTTCTCTCCGAGACCGATGTCGTCCAGCCGGACATTCTGTTTGTGTCAGCCAGCCGGATCTCGATCGTGGGGGACAAGTTCATCTCCGCCGCGCCGGACCTCGTCGTCGAGGTCCTTTCGCCGGCAACCGAGACCCGGGATCGGGTCGCCAAGGCGAAGCTCTACGCGAAAAAAGGCGTGAGGGAGCTCTGGATCGCCGATCCGGA
>Ga0137375_10005648_pt1 | contig 14862 bp, 10 predicted proteins | sample SagtaG_24_FD_104936 | JGI IMG/M metagenome (GOLD analysis project Ga0137375, IMG submission 104936) | Vadose zone soil microbial communities from Sagehorn Ranch, Mendocino, California, USA - Sage1_R_113_16 metaG | ecosystem: Environmental > Terrestrial > Soil > Vadose zone | place: USA...
GCGCCGGATCGGCCAGGCCGCCGCCGCGCTGGTGGACGATGGCGAGACGATCTTCTTGAGCAGCGGCACGACCACGCTGGAGGTCGCGCGCAGCCTGCGCGGCCAGCGCCGCCTGACGGTGATTACCAATTCGCTGCTGGCGCTCAACGAGCTGGCCGACGCGCCTGAGATCACGCTGGTGGGGCTGGGCGGCCTGCTGCGGCGTAGCGAGATGTCGTTCATCGGCCATATCACCGAGCAGGCGCTGGCCGAGGTGCGCGCCGACAAGGTGATCATCGGCATCCGCGCGATCGACGCCGAGCAAGGCCTGACTAACGATTTCCTGCCCGAGACGATGACCGACCGCGCGATCATGCGGATCGCGCGCGAGGTGATCGTGGTGGCCGATCACAGCAAGTGCGGGCGCGTCTCGGCCGCCTTCGTCGCGCCGCTGAGTGTCATGCGCACGCTCGTGACCGACAGCGGCACGTCGCCCGAGTTCGTGGGCGCGCTGACGGCGCAGGGCATCCGGGTGCTGGTGGTGTGAGGAGTGACGGGTGTCCGTTGCCCGTCGCCTGCCCTGAGCTGTGTCGAAGGGTCCGTTGTCCGTGGGAAGTGCAAATTGCATATTGTAAATTGCAAATTGTTCTTGGTTCTCGGTTCTCGGTTCTCGGTTCTCAAAAAGGTGCTGTTATGGAACGCGATCTCTACCTGCACGAATTCCTGCCCCAGCCCAAGCTCATCGTCCCGGCGACGCCGATCGAGCGGCCGCGCTTCCCGGTGATCGACGCGCACAATCACCTTGGCCCCGATTTCGGCGGCGGCTGGAGCGAGCGGCCGGCGGCTGAGCTGCTCGACGCGCTCGACCAGGCCGACGTGCGCGTGTACGTGGACCTCGACGGCGGCTGGGGCGAGCAGATTTTGAACCAGCGCCTGGAGCATTTCAAGGCCGCCGCGCCCGAGCGCTTCCGGATCTTTGGCGGCGTGGATTGGAGCAAATGGCCGGAGCACGGCGATCGCTTCGGCGAGTGGGCCGCCGCGCAGTTCCGCGCGCAGGCCGCCCGCGGCGCCGAGGGGCTGAAGATCTGGAAGCCGTTCGGCTTGCATGTGCGCGATCAGCACGGCGCGCTGGTGGCGGTGGACGATGCGCGACTCGACCCGCTGTGGGCCACAGCCGGCGAGCTCAACCTGCCGGTGCTGATCCACGTCGCCGACCCAGTGGCGTTCTTCGATCCGCTCGACGCGAGCAACGAGCGCTGGGAGGAGCTGCACAGCCACCCGGATTGGCAGTTCCCCAGCCCGCCCTTCCCGCCGTTCCTGTCGATCCTGGAGGCGCTGGCGAACCTGGTCGCGCGCCACCCCGGCACCGATTTCGTTGGCGCGCATGTCGGCTGCTACGCCGAAAATTTGGGCTGGGTCGGCGCGCTGCTGGATCGCTGCCCGAACTTTTATATCGACATCAGCGCGCGCCTGGCCGAGCTGGGCCGCCAGCCCTACACCGCCCGGCGCTTCTTCCTGCGCTACGCCGACCGCATACTGTTCGGGATCGACGCCGGCCCCAGCCTGGCGACCTACCAGCTGTACTACCGCTTTCTGGAAACCGACGACGAGTACTTCAGCTATAGCCCGAAGGAACCGCCTGGCCAGGGCCGCTGGCGGATCTATGGCCTGTTCTTGCCCGACGAGGTGCTGCAGAAGGTCTACTACCGCAACGCCGAGCGCGTGATCCTGCGGCGGCGCGCCTAGCCTCTATTCATCGCTCTCAGCATGTACGCGGTTGCCTTCACACTTTTTCGCCTGCGGCAGCAAGGTACTTGATTATTCTCCTGTGTTTCGTTTTTCGCTCGCCGAGCGAAAAACGAAACACAGAAAAGACAATAAAGTACCGCTGCGAACCGGCATATCGAAAGGATCGTGATGAGCCAATACCCGCACCACACATGGCGCGAGATCCAGTCGCAGCCGGAGGCCTGGGCCGCGGCGCTGGATCTGCTGCGGGCACACGCCGATGAGCTGCGCGCGCTGGCGCACGCTGGCCGCTATGATTCGGTGATCTTCACCGGCTGCGGCTCGCCATACTACCTGGCGCTGGCCGCCGCCGCCACCTTCCAGGAGCTGACCGGCCGGCCGGCACGCGGCGTGCCCGCATCGGAGATCTGGCTCAACCCGCGCGCGGCCCTGCCCCAAGGCGGGCGCGCGCTGCTGGTGGCGCTCAGCCGCTCCGGCGAGACCACCGAGACGCTGCGCGCGGTCGCGGCGTTCCGCGCCGCCCGCCGCGGCGACGTGCTGACGCTGTCGTGCTACCCCGACCGCCCGCTGACGTCCCTGGGCGATCTCAATCTGGTCTTCCCATCCGGCCAGGAGCAGAGCATGGCGCAGACGCGCGCCTTCAGCGTGCTGTACCTGGCGACAGTAGCGCTGGCCGCGCTGTGGGCCGTGCGCGACGATCTGCTTGGCGAGCTCGATCGGCTGCCCGAGCTGTGCCACCAGCTCCTGAAGGATACCGCCGACCTGACGCATGACCTTGGCAACGACGCAGCGATCGACCGCTTCTACTTCCTCGGCTCTGGCCCGCGCTACGGGCTGGCCTGCGAGCTGAGCCTGAAGATGAAAGAGATGTCGATCAGCCATAGCGAGCCATTCCATTTCATGGAGTTCCGGCACGGCCCGCGCGCGATGGCTGGCCCCGGCGCGCTGCTGGTTGGCCTGGTATCGGCAGCCAACCAGGCCCACGAGCTGGCGGTGCTGGAGGATATTCGCGGTCAGGGCGCCCGCGCGCTGGCGATCGGCGAGCGCGCGCCCGACGTGGCGTTCGGCTCTGGCCTCAGCGCGGCAGCAACCGACCTGCTGTATCTGCCGGTCGGGCAACTGCTGGGCTTCGCGCGCGCACTGCACAACGGCTGCAACCCCGACCAGCCCGAGAACTTGGCCGCAGTGGTGGTGTTGCCGGAGCGATGAGGACGCATTTCGACGATGGACGAAGGACGAAAGACGAAGGACGATAGTCGACTTCGCATCGTCCGCCGTCGATCGCCTGACAAACTCATCCAATAGCTGTTTAGGGAAAGGAGGCCAGCCGGCGCTCAGAGCTTCACCGGCGCCCACGCAATCAACGCAGTCGCGTGTTCTTGCTCCGAATCGTGGACATTCAAGGAGGAGTACCATGAAGCGACAGATGCTTATACTTGTGCTGATCGGCTCCATGCTGCTGGCCGCCTGTGGCGGCGCGGCTGCGCCCGTCGCGAATCAGCCGACCGCCGCCCCAGCCGCAAGCCAGCCGACCGCCGCCCCGGCTGCCCCGGCTGCCGGCGAAGCCACCGCCGCCCCGGCTGCTCCGGCTGCCGGCGAAGCCACCGCCGCCCCGGCTGCCCCGGCTGCCGGCGAAGCCACCGCCGCCCCGGCCGCCGGCGATGCCACCGCCGTCGCGCTCCAGGCCACCGAGCAGGCCGGCATCGTCTCGCAGCCCGTCGAGGGCAAGGAAAACATTACCTGGTGGACCCACAACAACACTGCCTTCGTCGCCGCGAACAAGGAGATGATCAAACGCTTCGAGGCTGCCAACCCCGAGACCCATGTGGTCTATCAATACTTCCCCTACGACATCTTCATCAATAAGCTCCAGACAGCCTATGCCTCGGGAACCGAGCCGGACGTGCAGCAGATGTTCGGCACCTGGGTTACCGACTACGCCAAGAAAGGCTTGCTGGCTGAGCTGCCGAGCTCGAAATCTGAGCTAGAGGCTCAGTTCTGGCCGGCCGCGCTGGGCGCGTATGTTTGGGAAGGCAAGGCGTACGGCCTGCCGCACGAGTACAACCTGGAGAACGGTGGCATGCTCGTCAGCCCGAAGCTGTTCAAAGAGGCCGGCCTGAGCTACCCCAAAACCTGGGATGATCTTGTGGTCGCCGCCCAGAAGCTGACTGTCTGGAATGGCGATACGCTCGAGCGATCCGGCTTCGCGTTTACCAACAACGACAGCCTGACCTTCATGCTCCTTTCGCTGATTCTACAGCAGGGCGCCAGCTACTGGGATAAGGACGGCGTACACGTCACGTTCAACACACCCGAGGCTCAAAAGGCCTGGGATTTCGAGACCGGCCTGGAGGCTAAGCAAAAGCTGACCCAGGAGAAGGCCTACCCGAACACAATCGATACCTTCGACGTCTTCTTCCAGGGCAAGGCTGCCATGGCCTACCGCGGCCCGTGGGTGATCGGCGTAGCCAACGATTCGTACCCGGATATGAAATACCCTGCCGACTATGAGTACGTGCCGGTGCCTGCATATGTCACCGGCAAGCCGCCGCTATTCGCGGCCGAATCGGGCTGGGGCGAAGTTGTCTCGAGCCGCTCGAAGCACAAAGACGCCGCGTTCAAATTCGTCCAGTTCATGGGCCAGCAGGATAACGCCCGCGATTGGAACATCCAGACCTTCACGGTGCCGGCGGTCAAAGCGCTCAAGGACGACCCGGCTATTTTGAAGATCGCGCCGGCGCTCAAGACCTCCTTCGACGCGCTTCAGTATGGGCAATGGGTCGGGCCGGTGCAGAACCGTGATCGCTTCTGGCAGATCATCCACGATCACTACACCGCCGTCGTGCTCGGCAAGGAGAACGCCGCCGACTCGCCGGCTAAGATCACGACCGAGATCAACGCCATGATCGACGAGTATGTCGGCCCATAAGGAACCCTCAATTACACGAGTTACGCGATGACCAAGAAGTGATCTTTCGCAGCGGTACTTCATCTTCTTTTTTTGTTTCGTTTTTGCGCTCGCAGAGGGCAAAAACGAAACACAGATGAAAAGTAAGTACCATGCTGCCGAACATCCTGAGCCTGTCGAAGGGCAGGCTAAAAGGTGTTTGCACGCGGCACCGCGTAACTCGTGTCAATTAATAACTGGTTGATCGGGGTGCGGTTTGCCGACAGGGCTGCGTCCCGCTGGCAAACTGCACCCCACCAGAAGGAACGCCTATGTCCACCGTCACATCATCCGAAACAGCGGGCGGTCGCGCGGCTAGGCAGCGACGATCGCGCGCGCCAGGGCACGCGGCGCGGATGCGCTTCGTCGCGCTTGCGCTCACGCCGATCATGCTGCTGTTCTTCATCTTCTCATTTCTGCCGATCGGTGTGAGCATCTTTCTGAGCTTTTACCGCTATAGCCCACTGGATATGAACGCGCCGTTCATCGGGCTGCGCAACTACATCTTCGCCTTCACCAAAGACCCGGCGTTTCAGGCCAGCCTCGAGAACACGATCAAGTACGTGCTGATCGCGGTGCCGCTCAATATCGTATTGACGCTGCCGATCGCGCTGGCGCTGAATCGAATCAAGCGCTTGAAGCCATTCTTTCGCGCAATCTACTTTATGCCGGCGATCACCTCGCTGGTGGCGGTCGCGCTGATATGGCTCTACCTGCTGGATCCGCAGTCGGGCATGGTCAACGGCCTGCTGAACAGCTTGGGGCTGCCGCGGCGCGCCTGGCTGGGCGAACCCGAAACCGCGCTGTACGCGCTGATCGTAGTGGCGGTCTGGCAGGACATGGGCTATAACGTAATCGTCTTCCTGGCCGGGCTCCAGACCATCCCGGACACATTCTACGAGGCCGCCATGGTCGACGGCGCGAATGGCTGGCAGCGCTTCCGCCATATCACGCTGCCGCTGCTCAGCCGCACCACGCTGTTCGTGACCGTGCTGACGACGATCTCGTATATGCAGGTGTTCATCCCCATGCAGGTGATGACCCACGGCGGCCCGCTCAACTCGACTCGCACGATCGTGCTGCATGTCTGGGATCAGGCGTTTCAGTACCTCAAGATGGGCTACGCCAGCGCGCTCTCGGTGGTGCTGATGCTGATGCTGCTGGTGATCACGTTGATCCAGTTCCGCTTCCTACGGACGAATTGGGAATACTAACCGGAGGATACTATGGCCATCGCCGCAACTAAGACGCGCGCCGGGCGGCCGCGCGCGGGAACCATGCTGCTGTACGCGGCGCTTTCGGCCGGCGCGCTGCTGATGGCCACGCCGCTGCTGATGATGCTCCTGACATCGTTCAAGACCCCGGCCGAGGCGCTGCGCATGCCACCCGTGATTATTCCGGCGCAGCCGACGCTGGATGCCTACCGCACGGTGCTGACGCGCGCGCCATTCTTCACATGGTTCCGCAACAGCGTGATCGTCTCCGTGAGCGTGACCGCGCTGATCCTGTTCACCTCGTCGCTGGGCGGCTATATCTTCGCCAAGTTTTCGTTTCCCGGCAAGAATCTGCTGTTCACGCTGCTGCTGGCGACGCTGATGGTGCCTTTCCCGGTTATCCTGGTGCCGATCTATCTGATCGTCAACAAGCTTGGCATGCTCAACTCACTGCTGGCGCTGATCGTCCCCAGCATGGTGAGCGCGTTCGGCATCTTCCTGATGCGCCAGTTCGTCGCCGCGATCCCGGATGACCTGATCGACGCCGCGCGGCTGGACGGCGCCTCGGAATGGACAATCTTCTGGCAGCTGATCCGCCCGCAGCTCGGCCCGGCCATGGCCACGCTGGGCATCTTCACGTTCATGAGCAGCTGGAACGACTATCTCTGGCCGCTGGTGGCGATCAACGATCAGGACAAGATGACGCTGCCGCTGGCGCTGTCGTTTTTCAATACCGCGCACTCCACCCGCTACGATCTGGTGATGGCCGCCTCGGTGCTGGTGATTCTGCCGATCATCGTGGTGTTCCTATTCTTCCAACGGCATTTTATCAATGCGATGGTGCTGAGTGGTGTGAAAGGATGATGACTTTTTTGCCTACGACAGAGCGGCTATCTTCCTGGGTCGTTCGTTTTTTCGCCCCGCCGGGCGAAAAAACGAACGACCCCAAAAATGGGAAGTACCATGCTGCCGCAGGCAAACGAGCGCTTGAGTAGAACAGCCCACCGATTGTTGAGGTATATGTGAAAGAAAAAATAGTCCTGATCGGCGCCGGCAGCGCTGAGTTCACACGCGGCCTGGTGGCCGACGTTATCCGATCAGGTGTCGCGACCGATCTGGCGCTGGTCGACGTCGACCTGGCCGCGCTTGAGACGGCCGAGCGGCTGGTGGCGAAGATGATCGCCGCCAAGCAGGCGCCCGTCGCACTCAGCGCCGCCACCGATCGGCGCGATGTATTGCGCGGGGCCACGGCGGTGATCTGCACCGTGGGCGTGGGTGGGCGGCGGGCGTGGGAGCAGGATGTGTTTATCCCACGCAAGCACGGCATCTTCGTGCCGGTCGGCGATACAGTCGGGCCGGGCGGCAGCTCGCGCGCGCTGCGCATGATCCCAGCCATGGTGGCGATCGCCGAAGATGTGCTGGATCTCGCGCCCGAAGCGCTGTTCTTCAACTACAGCAACCCAATGGCGCCGGTCTGCCGGGCGATCCGCAAGGCCACCGGGGCAGACGTGATCGGCCTGTGCCATGGTGTGTTCCACGTGGCCGATTACCTGGCGCGCGCGCTGGATGTGGCGGCGGCCGATCTGCGCTATACGGCTATCGGGATCAACCACCTGACCTGGTTTACCGAGGTACGCGCCAACGGCCGCGATCTGTTGCCGGTGCTGCACGAGATCGCGGCACACAAAGCCACCCCCGACGACAACCCGTTCAGCTGGCAGCTGCTGCGGCTGTTTGGCGCATTCCCAGCTGTGCTCGATCGTCATGTGACCGAGTTCTTCCCCCAGATCTTCCGCACTGGCAGCTACTACGGGCGCACGCTCGGCGTCGACGCCTTCAGCTTCGAGGGCACGATTGCGAGCGGCGATCGGAAGTATGCCGAGATGCACGCCGACGCGCACAGCGCGCAGCTACTTGGCGCGGATTATTTCGAGCGCCTCGGCGGTGAGCACGAGCAGGTGCTGGAAATTATCGCCGCGATCCGCCACGAGCGCGGGCAGATCTTTTCGGCCAACCTGCCCAACAGCGGCCAGGCGCCCAATCTGCCACACGCAGCGATCGTCGAAGGCCCGGCGATCGCCGACGGCGCGGGGCTGCGGCCGATCGCCCAACCGCCGCTGCCGGCCGCGCTGGCCGGCACATTGGCCACCCGCTACCAGTGGGCTGAGACCATCGTCGAGGCTGCGCTGGAGGGTAGCCGCGCCAAATTCATCCAGGCGCTGGTGCTGGATGGCTACGTCGGCTCGCTCGATCAAGCCGCCGCACTGGCCGATGACCTGCTGGCGGCGCAGGCGGCGTACCTGCCGTGGGCGACGAATGACGAATGACGACGACCGACGACCGACGACCGATGACCGGCGACCGGCGACCGGCGACCGGCGACCGGCGACGAATGACGAATGACGAATGACGAACGAACGACGAATGACGAACGATGAGATCGGTTCGCCCAGAGGGCACCCGGCTCTCGACTTGGTATGAATCTCCAAGGTGGGACTTGCGCAAGTCGCGAATGCATCACCCCTTTGTCGGTCTTTTTTCGCCTCGCAAGGCGAAAAAAGACCGACAAAAATAGGAAAGTACCATGCTGCCGTACGTCCTACAAGGATTACAATGACCATCCAAGCCCTGATCTTCGACTTCGATGGCCTGATCCTCGACACCGAGACGGTCGAGTTCGAGCTTGTAGACGAGCTGTATCGCGAGCATGGCCACCAGCTGCGGCGCGCGCGCTGGGTGCTGAACCTGGGCACGCACGGCCAGATCGATCTGTATGCTGATCTGGCCGCGCTGGTCGGGCGCCCGCTCGACCTCGCCGGCCTGCGCGAGCGCCAGCGCACGCGCTACCTCGCGCGCTGCGACGCCCTGGCGCTGCGGCCTGGCCTGGCCGATCTGCTGAACGCGGCGCGGGCGCGGGGGCTGGCGCTGGCGGTGGCATCCAGCTCCGGCAGCGGCTGGGTCGAGCGCTGGCTCGAGCGCCACAGCATCCGCCCGTACTTCGGCTGCGTGCGTACAAGCGAGCATGTGCGGCATGTCAAGCCCGCGCCGGATCTGTTTCTGAGCGCCGCCGCCGGGCTGGGCATCGCGCCCGAGCACTGCGTGGTGTTCGAGGATTCGCCCAACGGCATGCGCGCGGCAGCGGCGGCCGGCATGCGCTGCGTGGCCGTGCCGATCGCGCTGATGGCCGGCTACGAACTGCCGCCGGTGACGCTCCAGCTTGGGCTGCTGAGCGATATCACGCTGGATGAGTTGCTGGCGCGGCTCGATGCCGTGACAGGCTCCAACGGATCGAGCGGATATAGCGATCCTACGTGATTTGTAAAACGGAGTCGAGCCTTCAGGCGGTTCGTTGGCACAGGGCCCGGCTAAAGCCTCGATTCCAGTTCACGACTCTGGTAGGATTGCTATAGTGAGGTCGTATTCTTTTGATGGCTGCTTGTCGTAACAAGGGCGGCCTAACGAATTGCGCGTCAGCCGCCGCCCTGCGGAGAAAGCACTGATAGATCGGAAAAGCGTTCTTCAAGAAGGCCCGATCTCGCGCGCGCAGGCGGTCAGCTGGAACCCCCAAGACGGCGCGGCGCACCCCGCGACCGCAGCACCTGCCCGCTCACGCGCGGCGTCGCCGACCCTGCCCGTGCGCTAGCGCGGCGACCCGCACCCGGACTGGCGCGCCTGCGCCCCTGCCGGAACCGGGTTCCGCGGCATGTGCGATCCCCTGCCTGGTGGCGCCGGTCGGGTCCTGCGCCCGACCCCGCTGCGCACGCGCTCTTTCCGCGTGCCGCGGCTGGCGCCGGCCCGATCAGCAGCGGGTCTCGGCGGTGGGCGCTGGCGGCCAGACGAACCCGCGCGCAGCGCCGGCGGGCGGATCTGCGCTGGGGCAAGCCCAAGGCGGCCGGCCGGGCCAGCGGCCGTGCCGAGCTGGTGGGCGCGCTGCCCCGCGCTGGTGCTCCCCCGCCGGTGCGGGGCCTTGCGCCCTTCACGCCCGATCTGAAAGGGTTGGTTGCGTGGCGCGTGGCCTGCGGCAGCGCCACGGGCGTGCTGGAGTCAGAAGGCGGATGCGGGCTCCCGATCGCCGAGGTGCGGGCGCACCACGCCATCCCCCCTCTCTGCGCACCGCACGCCAGGGCAAGCGCGTGCCGGGACGCCAATCCGACGGGCATGCTGCCCAGTGGCGCCAACGCGCGATCGGACTCGGCGGTTGGGGCATACTACCGAGCGATGCGTGTACGCCTCGGTCCTGGCCAAGCGATCGTCGCGACAGCACACAAGATCGCTCGTATCGTCTACCACCTGTTGAAAACCGGTGAACCGTATCGGGCGGAAGGTGCAACGGAAGATGCGCAGCAGCGCCAGGCAGGCGAACGCAACCACCGGGCGCGGCGTGCGCAAAAGCGAGGCTCTACCGTGGCGCCGATACCCGCGCGCGCGCCTGAGTCGCAACCCGAAGGTGGCGGCGAAGGCAGTTTCTGAGCAACCACCCACCCGGCGGGCCGTCTGTCGAAGACGACAGAACCTGCCCTGTGTCAGCGCCTCCTCCGCTATACTGGCCCTACGCCAGCGCTACGACCTGAACACGCACTGGTGCGCTTGAGCCCACTGCGCAACCTGGTTCCTGGTCATGGACGATGTCATGACTGGTGGCGTCTGCGGCACGGCGGACGACCCCGCTGATGAAGCTGGATTTCGCAGTGACCAGGCTGGCGCGCTGATTCCGCATGCCCTCGTGGCGGTATACAATGCCCGCAGCACCCCCCATCGGCAGCCCGCCCTCGATGCGCGCGCCTGTGTCCATCCCAATGCAGCCGGACTCGATATCGGGAGTGAAGCAATGGTCGTTGCTGTGCCCCCCGATCGCGACTCGCAACCGGTTCGCGTGTTTCTGCCCTTTACGACCGATTTGCACGCCCTGGTTGCCTGGCTGCTGGCATGTGGCATCGACACGGTGGCAATGGAATCGACCGGTGTCTTTTGGATCCCGATCTCTGACTTGCTTGAAGCGACGGGCATTGTCCCGTAGCTGGTCAATGCCCGCCATGGCAAGACGGTTCCCGGGCGGAAGACCGATTGGAACGATGCCCACTGGCTCCAGAAGCTGCACGCGCGCGGCTTGCTCCACGGGTCGTTTCGTTCCGATGCCGACATCCGCACGCTCCGCACGCTGGCGTGCTATCGCACCGAGCTGATCGCGCGCGGCGCGCCGCACATCACTCATATGATCCAGGCCATGGGGCCCATGCACATCCAGCTCAATTTGGTGCTGACCGACATCACGGGGGTGAGCGGCTTGGCGATGCTGCGGGCCATCAGCGCGGGTGAGCGAGACCCCCAACGACTCGCCGCGTTTCGCCAGCCCGGCTGCAAGCCTTCCGAAGCCGAGAGGGTCACAGCATTCACCGGCACGTGGGACGAGGCGCAGCGGTTTATCCTCACGCAATCAGTCGATTTGTTCGACTACGATACCATGAAGATTAGCGCAGGTGATGGGCAACTGGAACAGCCGTATCAGGCCATGGAATCACGCTGGAAAAAAGATGCGCCGTTACCCGACCTGCCGCCAGCCAAGGGCGAATCCAACTCCAAAACCGCCATGACGTTTAACGCGCGTGCCCAGATTGCACGCGTGATTGGCGTGGACTTAGTGTCGGTGATGGGATTATCGGCGATCGCGGTGCAGACCATTCTCAGTGAGATTGGCACGGAGATGGAGCGGTTTCCGACCGTTAAGCATGTCTGTTCGTGGCTCGGATTGGCCCCCACACCGACATTTCGGGCGGGAAAGTCTTGCGCTCACGGACGATGAAGGTAGATAGCCGGGCGAATCAGGCCTTTCGCCAGGCGGCGCACGCGGTCACGCGCTCAGATTCGTCGATCGGGGCGTCCTAGCGGGCGATGCGGGCGCGGCTTGGCCCCCAGCAGGCGATTGTGGCGACAGGGCATAAGAGTGCATGGATAGTGTCCCAGCTGTTGAAGACCCGCGAGCCGTATCGAGAAGAGCGCGCGGCTGATTACGACCACACACGGCATGAACGTGAACGCAAACATCTCGCGCGGCGAGCGCAGAAGTTGGGCTATACGCTCACAGGTGCGCCGGCGACCACCCCCAACGTACCACCCGATCCGTCGCTCAAGGGCTGTTTCTGATGAACGCCGTGTTGGACCGCGCGCCGGCTAGAAGTGATCCATGCCTGAGTAAAAAGCGTTCGGAGCTTGAAATAGCGCTTCCAACTGCTCCACGCTGAAGCAAGCGTTGATTGGACGGGCCATAATGCGCGTATTGGCATCGCTCAGGTGCAGGCTTGCCCCGAACAGATCGGCGATGAGTCCATCAAGTGGCGCTTCGTGTGGCAGCTCGACTTCGCCATAAACGACGCCACGCCGGCTCGCCTCCTCGCCCACCGCCGCGACCAGGGCCTTGAGCGCGGATCTGTCGTCCGGGAGCACCCCGATCTCTCTCACCAGAAACGCAAAATCGAAGAAGTGAACCAGGATGTAGCCACAGAGTTGGGCTGGCGTGTCGGCTGACCAGACACCAATGATTTGCAACTGTTCGTTCGTGATGCGCTGCATCAGGCGCACTGCGGTGAACATCTGCCAATACGTGGCGTTGCGCACGACGGTCAAAGGACGGGTCAGGTTGTAGGCGCTATACAGACGCGCAAACTGCACCCAGTCCTGTGCAACGATAGGTAACTCATAGAGGCGCGTGTGGTACGACGTCGGGCAAACTGACCGTTGGTTGGCGAGCGTCCCTCGCCGGTAGCGCATGGGAAAGGCTCGCCAGCCGAGGCGCTGATAGAGCGGACGTCCTGCTTCACTCGTTTCGAGGATCGACCACTCACACGCGTCCTGCTGCATGGCGTTGAGGGCGCAGGTGATGAGTTGTGTGGCATGACCTTCTTGCTGCGCGTCCGAACGCGTGGCAACCGGATCAAGTTCGCCGACACGTCGGGGCGTGCCATCAGCGTCACGGCGTTCATACACCCGGTAGTGTGCGGTCGAGAGGATCGCGCCGTCTGATGCGACGGCGACAAAGGTTGTCTGATAGCGATCTGGATCGCTGGTAAAGCGTTGCTGCTCCTGAATATAGGGCACATGGAACACACTTGACCAAAGCGACAAGACCGCTGGTTCTTCAGTCGGGTACATCAGGCGGTAGGAGACCGGCATAGGCTATTCCTCGCAAGAGTGGTTGTGGGAAATGCACTGGCGATCAGGTTACCACGATGAGTTGGCACTGACAATGATGGTGCGGTCTAACGGCCTGCGCTTCAGCTGCCGCCGAGGCGCGCGGCGCAGAACGACATCAAAAAAGGCACGATCTCGCGCGCCGAAGGCGGTCAGCTGCAACATTCCATGGGCGGGCGCTCACTCCCGACCAGAGAAACTGCCCCATCAGCCGTCTCGGCGGCTATAATGCCACTGCGCCAGAAGCTCAGACCCATGAGTGGTTTGGAGCCGTCGAGCCCACGCTGCAACATGGTCCTCAATCACGTACGCCTTCTGTACTGGTGGCATTTGCGAGCGATCGCCAATGACCCCGATCGCCAAGCTGGTTTTCTTCGTGATTGGGCTGGCGCCTGTCTCTCCGCTCTATTGTACCTGAGGTGTGTCATGATTGCGAGACGAGCACGCACAAAGCAGCGTCAATTGGAGGATCTGGCCTGCGTCCATCCTAACGCCGCCGGTCTAGATATTGGCAGCGAGATGATTGTCGCCGCCGTACCTCCCGATCGTGATGAACAGCCCGTGCGGGCGTTCGCCACCTTTACGCCCGATCTGCACGCTCTGGTCGCCTGGCTCGTCGCCTGCGGCATCACAACCGTCGCGATGGAGTCCACCGGCGTGTACTGGATTGCGATTTATGAGCTGTTGGAGCAGGCTGGCATCACATGCTATCTGGTCAATGCTCAGCATGTCAAGACGGTTCCGGGACGGAAGAGTGATTGGAACGACGCCCAATGGCTGCAAAAGCTCCACATGCTCGGCTTGCTCCGGGCTTCGTTTCGGCCCGACGCCGAAATCCGCTGCTTGCGCCTGCTCGCCCGCCATCGGGCCGAGCTGATCCGGCATCGCGCACCGCATATCCTGCATATGCAGCAAGCCCTCAAGCTGATGAACATCCAACTGAGTGAGGTGCTCTCCGACATCACCGGCCTGACTGGCCAGGCAATTGTGCGTGCAATTGTCGCTGGCGAACGCGATCCGGCCAAGCTCGCCGAGCTGCGTCATGTGGGCTGCAAGCATACCGAGGCTGAGATTATCAAGGCGTTGACCGGCACCTGGCAGGAGGCACAGATCTTCATTCTTGAGCAAAACTTGCAGCTCTATGATTTCTACACGGCGCAACTCTCAACCTGTGATAGCGAGATGGAGCGCTCTTATCAGGCGATGGAGTCGCGCCACGAAAAGGACGCGCCGCTGCCAGATCTGCCGAAGGCCAAGCCGGGTTCCCGATCAAAGAACGAGCCGAACTTTAATGTACGAGCGCAGCTAGCGCGTATCGTCGGGGTCGACCTCGTCGGGGTGATGGGCTTATCGGCCTCCAGTGCGCAGACCATTATTACTGAAATCGGCACCGATATGACGCGCTTTCCGACGGTGAAGCATTTTTGTGCCTGGCTGGGGTTAGCGCCACGGAACGATATCTCAGGCGGTAAGGTGTTGCGCTCGCGGACGCTGAAGGTGCGCAGCCGGGCCAACCAGGCTTTCCGTCAGGCGGCTGAGTCGGTGGCGCGCTCGCAATCGTCGTTTGGCAGGTATTTTCGGGCGATGCGGGCGCGGCTAGGCCCCGAGCAAGCGATTGTCGCAACGGCGCACAAGATCGCGCGAGTGGTCTATCATTTGCTGACGACCAAGGAGCCGTACCGCGAGGAATGTGCGGAGGAAGCTGATCGCAAGCGGCAGGAGCGCGAGTTAAAGCAACTGGCGCGGCGTGCGCAGAAATTGGGATATACCCTCAATCCACTCGCACCA
>Ga0137375_10005652_pt1 | contig 14859 bp, 14 predicted proteins | sample SagtaG_24_FD_104936 | JGI IMG/M metagenome (GOLD analysis project Ga0137375, IMG submission 104936) | Vadose zone soil microbial communities from Sagehorn Ranch, Mendocino, California, USA - Sage1_R_113_16 metaG | ecosystem: Environmental > Terrestrial > Soil > Vadose zone | place: USA...
CTTCGGCAAACCGCGGCCTGCTCCTCCGAGCGAACAAGTCATCTACGAACCGCCGACCCAGATTGCTACCGAACAAGATCCAGTTCGATGGGCCGAACCGTGTGCTCGCGCACGCACGACCGATGGCGAAGAGGAACACGCGATGGTGGTCCTCGACACCAGCCTTCGCGAGAGTCTCGGAGACGAGACTCGAAAGATCTCGCCGGCGCCCAACCCTCGCGATGTCGAGACGAGTCCGGACGCAGCGGCAATTGCGAACAAGAAGCGAGCAACAGCTCGAGCTCGAAAGCAGACCAAAGAGCTTATCGTGGCGTTGTCCATCGCCATCGCCGGCTTGGCTGGTGTGTGGTTCGTTCTTACGCCAGGCTCGAGAGTCAAAGGCGGCGCAAGTGCCGCTTCGCAGACATCGGCAAGCGCATCTCCCATTGCTAGGGCTTTGGCCCCAGCCTTGGTCGACACCGGAGCTGCCGCGCCGCCGACGGCTGCGGAAGTCCGCACCAAAGCACCGACTTCGCAGAAGCTTGAATCCGCCTCGCGCTCGCACGAAACCTACGCCTCTCCAGGAGCCGTGTCGCCCCTGCCTACTTCGACAACTCGCGCGCCTATGGAATCGCGGCGTGCGACGAGCGCACCGGCGACGTCGACCGCACCCAAGCCGTCCGGCACAGAAGACGATGACCTGCTTCTATTCACCGCTCCGAAGAACCGAGCGACCTCTCGGCATTGAGCAAACACGCACGCCACATGAACTTTCCCATCATCCGCGCTATTCCCTTGCTCCTCGCCGGATCCCTTGCAAGCACTCCCGTATGGGCGCAAACGCCGGCGACCCGCGGCGCATTCGACGAAGACGAGAGTGTTGAAGCGCTCGTGAAAGGCGAGGAGGCAGTCCGGAGTGGCAGGATAGCGGAAGGTTATGAGATTCTTCTTGCCGCCTGGCGCAAGAAAAAAACGTTCGATATCGCGGCCAATCTTGGAAGCGTGGAGCTTCGACTCGGCAAGACGCGCGACGCAGCCGAACACCTGGCCTTTAGCCTCCGAGAGTACCCCCCTTCGGCTGACGGCCGACTTCGCGAGAAGGTGCAAAACCGTTTGGCCCTTGCCAAGCGCGAGGTTGGCGCGCTCCTGATTCGGGTCAACGTCGAGCGAGCTGACGTGATCGTCGATGGCGCTCGTGTCGGGGAAACACCTCTGCCGGGCGAGATATTCGTGGAACCCGGCACGCGGGTCGTCGAAGCCAAACTTACGGGGTACGCGGCTGCACGCCGCACGGTCGATGTCCAAAAAGGCGGCTCTGCGGCCGTCGAGCTGTCGTTGGAACCGCAGACCGCCACGAGTTCGCCAGCGCCGCCCGTTGAACAAGGCAGTTCACCGTCGCGCTCGAACGAGTCAGGGCATCTGATCGGATGGGTTGGCATCGGGCTGACTGCTGGGGCGTTCGCCAGTGGCATCGGGTTTACCCTCGCTGCGAATGGCAAGGAGGACGACATTTCGGCGTACGACCGGCTCGGCGGGACTGCGTCCTGCAGCGGTCCGTTGGTTCCGGCGCAATGCGAGGACCTGCGCCGCGCCGTGGAAGCACGCGATGCTTACAAGAACCTCGCGACCGCATCGTTCATTGGAGCGGGCGTTTTCGGCGCGTTGACCATCGGATATTTCGTGCTGCTTCCACGCATGTCGCGAACCGCCTATCGTATCCATCCTTTGGTAGGAGCTCAGACCGGTGCGGTTCTCGAGGGCAGCTTTTGAGAAGTTTTGGAAAGAAGAGAGAGCCGATCGTGAGAACGCTGCAACGCCTCGGGGCCACGAAACCGTACATGATTGTGTGCCTTTTCGCCGTCGCGGCAGGGTCGTGCTCCAATGACGCCGATAACTGCGAGACAACGAAAACCTGCCAGCCCCCTCCCGATGCGCAGGGGGGTGACTCGGGAGGAACGGGGGGCGACGGAGGCACTTGCGATAGCACCAAAACGCCGAGTGAGGATCCTTGCGTAATCGAGGACTCCTACGGCGTGTTCGTGTCGCCGACCGGAAGCGACACCGCAAACGGAAAGAAGTCGGCACCCTACAAGACGATCGGCAGGGCACTCGCAGCGGCCAAGGGCGCAGCGAAACGCGTGTACGTGTGCGAGGGTACCTACACGGAAGCGGTGACCATCGACACGGCCGTTGACGGTGCTCAAATCTTCGGTGGGTTCGACTGCACGACGTGGAGCTATGGCTCCGCGAACTCGCCCGTGGTCAAGCCCAGCTCCGGTGTTGCGCTCATGCTGAAAGGACTGACGAGCGGCGCCACGATCGAAGATCTCGAGTTCGACGCTCCGAACGCGACGACGCCCGGCGCGAGCAGCATCGCGGCCCTATCGGACACGAGTACGAGCGTGGTGTTACGCCGTGTGAAGCTGGTTGCTGGTGCCGGCGCGGACGGCGCGCCAGGCGTCAACGGTGCGAAGGGCGACGATGGCGCGATGCCAGGCGTTGATCAGCAGGGGAAGTCAGCAACCTGCGCGGCCGACGCTGGCGCCCTACAAAATGGCGGGATTTGGGCCAGCGCTGTGTGCGGTTCACGAGGCGGAGGCGGTGGTACCGCTTTTCAGGGTGGCCCGGGTGGCACAGGAGTCGCGGGAACACCCGTCATGAACATGAACGGCGGTCCGATCGGCGGCGACGGTCAGAAAGGCGTGGACGGTGCGTCGGCGGCGAACGGCGCCCCGGGCGCAGCCGGCGGCACCTTCTCGGCGATGGGTTACACGCCTGCTCCCGCGGGCGGCGATGGAGCGAACGGCAACCCGGCGCAAGGAGGCGGCGGTGGTGGCGCGAGCAGCGCGACGGGTCCTATGAGCATGAGCTGCCTGGGAGCGAGCGGCGGTGCCGGCGGTATGGGCGGCTGCGGCGGGAAGCTCGGCACGGGAGGAGGAAGCGGCGGCGCATCAATCGCACTGCTTTCGTGGCAAAGCGCGATCACGCTCGACTCGTGCAGGCTGACTGCAGGCAGAGGGGGTGCAGGGGGCAAGGGCGGCGATGGCGGACCGGGTGGACTGGGCAAGCCTGGAGCGGCGGGTGGCTCGGGTCTGGTGAACGGAAGCGACACCATCGCCAAGGGCGGAAACGGCGGTCCCGGTGGAAACGGCAGCACCGGCGGAGCCGGAGCGGGCGGAAGCGGTGGCCCCTCCTATGCGCTCGTGTACAAGGGGACGAAGCCAACGGGGAGCAGTACCACATTCACACCAGGAACGGGCGGTAGTGCTGGTCCAGGAGGAACGGGCGCCGCGAAAGCTCCCGATGGGGCCAGCGGCCCGTCAAGCTCCGAGTTCGCGGTTCCGTGAGACAACCGTTTTCGGCGGTTATCTCTGGTCTCCCCTAAACGTAATCTTTCCTCTCAACATCGCGAGAGGAGCTCCCTAGCTTAGCTACGGAGTGCTCGTCTGGCAGCCGACGCGGATGCTGACGGTGGCACCCGGACTTTGTTGCAGCAGATCGCAGGTGGATCGACAGGTCACGATGCGCGTCGGATTGTCGGGCCGGTCGTAGTGCCACTCGAGACCTGCGCTGTCGCAATCGGCCCGGCTGTTCACCTGCTCGGCGATGTTGGAAGAGAAAGACGAGCCGGCGAGCGGGCCTTTGATTTCGAGGGTGATGGTGGAGCGGGTCCGATCCACTTGCGGGAGCACGTAGTCGCATCGCGCTTCCGATTTGCGGATCTGTTGGACGATGTCGGTCATCTGCGCGGTCATGTCGCCCTGGCTGCTCAGCACGAAGGTCTGGCCGCCGCCGGCAACGGCGATGGGCGCGAGCAGGTCCTTGTCGCAATCGAACGCAATAACGTAGTTTTTCGTGCTGGTCGCCGCGACCGCGTTTGCGCAGTCGGTCACCGTATCCGATGAGCAAGCGGCCGTCGAAGGAGGACCGCCGGCGAGGAGAATCTGAACGGCGCGCTGTCCGTCGTGCCAGTCCTCCCAGCGCGCCACGTGAAGGAGACCCCCTTCGAGCGCTGGGCGAATGATGGTGGGTCCCATCGGCGTTTGCCGGAACAGCGTACTCGATAACTCCGACGCACTGTCGGGCAACGGGCCGATCTCCACGTCGGGATAGTCGTAGCCGCTCGCGTCGCACAAGAGGTCCCTGCCGCAGGGCCAGCGCGGATCGCCCCATTGATTGCAGGTACAGCCGCACATCATCACGCACTCGCAGCTGCCGTTGCAGCGGCTGGTGCACGTATCCAGGTGGCTCGAAAACTCCGGAAAACTGTCGAACCCCATGCCGAACCCGCTCGCCGCGCTCGTATTCAGAAAGCCGGTGAACCCCGAGACGAATGCATCCCAGCGAGCATCGGTCGGATCGCGCATCATCGCCTGCGAGGTGTCGATCATGAAATAGAGATTCAGCCGAGGCTCCATGGCCGGATAGGTCTGGTTCACGCAGCCGGCATCGGCGGTGTACGAGCCGCCGTCGGGGCGAGGCCCGGTTCCTTCCGAAAGGACCTTGCCGAGCACGTGATCGCCGGGACCCGAGCAGGCCATTTTGCACACCGCTAGCGCCAGGGCGGCCAGCGCAAGCGCGGTTCGTCGGCCTTCAGTGCGCGAGGACATCGGACGCCACTCCAACGAGCGCCATCGGGCGCACCTGCCAAGGGTGGAACACGACGTCCTCGCGCCCATCTCGCTGCACGAGGTATCGTGTATCGAAGAGGTCGACATCGATCGCCAACCCGCCGAAGAGCTCGCTTCTCGTCGTGAAGGTATATCTCACCGAGGCGAGGCCACGCAGCATCGGGGCGAGCGCAACGTACGCCGGCTCGAGCTCTACGAGCGCCCCCTGTGCCACCTCCGGTGAGATGCGCACGAAGTCCACGCCGCCTCCCACGCCCGTGCGGACCAACCACTTCGCCGACGCCGCCCAGTCCCCGACGAAGAGAGCGCGAACGGCCCCCTGGTCGAGCCTCGTGGAGATGGGATCGCCTGCGATCGTCGTGGGAATCCGAAGCTCGCCGGAGATCCACACCCCCGGACGTAGCGGTCCAGCCCTTCCCGCGACGCCCAAGAACACGGCGGGACCGTGCACGGGGCCGCGAGAGTTCGACCACATCAGCACTTCGTAGCCAATGCCGAGATCGAGGCTCGGCCCGTGGGCCGGCTTCTCCACCGGTGCACTGACCGGCGCTGGTTTTTTCACGACGACCTCGTCCTGTCCGACGCCGATGCGAGCGCCGACCAGAAGCGCGTCGACGGTCGCTTCGACGATGTGCGCGATCTCTTCGCGCGCAACCTCGTCGAGGCGACTCACCAGCGGCACCTGCCGAATGAGCACGCGGTCGGCCTTGTCTCCCGTCAGATAGAGCGTGACGCGCGCCGGATCGCGCAGATCGATCCACACTCGGGCGGCCGCGACCGGCTCGCCGGGGTGCTCACCCATGATGTGGCGCATCTCGAGGGTGGAAACACTCGAGAAGCGAGCCGCCACCTGCAGGCGCGCCAGAAGCTCCGAGAGCACCACCTCGAGCGCAGGCCAGGCGTCACCCGGGGACACCATCTTGATTTCGACATAGCGGGGGACCGCGTCGCTCTGCCGCGCTTGGGCGGTGCCTCTTCCCTCGCGCATGGTCATGAGCATGCACACCACCAGGCCGATTAGTGAAGCTCGTCGAGCCGCCTGCGCGCCCTTTCCGCATGGATCGAATGGGGATGAAAAGAAAGAAGTTGCTGCCATGCCTGACGCTCTTCTTGGGCGCGGCCGAGACGCATGAGGGCGACAGCCCGACCCAGATGAGCTTCCTCGGCCAACGTACCATTGGGATTGGTATCGAGGTAGCGCGTGAAGAGAGTCAGAGCCTGCGCCGCGTCTTCGCCGCGGTCGAGCAACAGCCGGCCGAGTAGCACGCGCGACGTCGTCTCCTCGCGCGTACCTGCATGCTGCTGCTGGAGTTGGCCGTAGAGTTTGATGGCTTGGGAGGAGTCTCCGCGGCGCCGCGCTTCGTTCGCCGCCGCGAAGAGTTGATCGGCGGGCGGAGCCACGACCGGCTCTTCGGCTGCCTTGGGTCGCGTCGTCGCTGCATTCGCCGCGCGCGCGTGGACTGCCTTGGGAGCTTGCGGAGCCGTCTCCGGACCAACGGTAACGGCTGCGATTTCAGCAGGCTTCGCGGCGGGAGCTTTCCGCGGCTCCGCGGTGGCAGCAAGGGAAGGGGGCGGGCTCACGACCGGATGTGCCACGAGGAAGCGGCGCACCGACCACAACGAGGCGGTTGCACCCGTCGCCGCGAACATGACGACTGCCGCCACCGTCCACGAGCGGCGCCGGCGGCGCGAACGAGCGATGAACGCGCTCTGCGGAGCGCGTGAGCGCGCCGGAACGCCGGGCGGCGTGACCGAACGCGTGGCACCGAGCACACGGTTGGCAAGGCTTTGGGCGAGCGCTTCGTCGTCGCGCCAGGTGATTCGCTCGACGGCGAAATCCGTACCGGCGCGCCGGACGAGCGCACATGCCGAGCACCAGGCTGCGTGTGCGTCGAGCCGGCGTCGATCTTCGAGCGTGAGCGCTCCGTCGCGCTCGCGATCGAGCAGATCCTCCGGATGCACGTCGACCGGGTGATTCATGGCTCATCCCCCAAAAGTTCCGTGAGCGTGGCGTCTTGCTCGATGCGGTGGCGCAGAGCCTCTTTCGCCAGTCGCAGCCGACTGCGCACGGTGTTCACCGGCGCGCTGGTCGCGTCGGCAACTTCCTGCATCGAGTAGCCCAGTGCAACCCGCAATGCGAACGTTTCGGCTTGCACGACGGGAAGCTCGTCGAGCAGGGCGCGAAGCAGCGCACGCCGCCGCGATGCCCAGGCTTCGTGCCCGGGGGACGCGGCGTGCTGCTCGAACTCGAGCTCGAGCTCCTCCTCGAATGCATCGGCGCGGTTTTCCCGCGAGAGACGCCGCCTGCGGGCGGCCATCGCGGTGCGCACCGCAATGCGCGATGCGTAGTGCATCACCGAGCATTCGCCGCGGAACGCCCGCAATGCGTGCACGAATGCCACCATCGTTTCTTGAGCGATGTCTTCGACGTCCGGCGAGTTACGCCCGACGATCGCGCGCACGGCCGAGAGCAGAGGCGTCGCGACCGATCGCAGCAAAGCACGCATGGCCACGTCGTCGCCGTTGGCCGCGCGGACCGCCAGCTCGCCGAGCGGATCGGGACGCGGCGCCTGCTCCTGCGGCTGAAGCTCCCCGCCGCCGTCGACCACTTTCAACATGACTGAGCGCCTTTGTCGCATGAGCCTAACGCATCCGTGCGCCGGACGCACTCCCCCTCTTTCGTGACGGAGATTCTCGCTCGCGTGAATTTTTCCTGTTGGCACGAATCGAGATGGGCACGGGTCCCGGGCGCGCACCTCGACCCGGTCGTTGGTTGGGCCCTCGCATTTCTCGCTCGCATTTCTCTAGTGCAACCGGCTCGCCAAAACCGATCATCGCGTCCGAGCGCGCCGCGTTACATCGCGGACTGTGCTCGTGCGTCGTATTGTCGTACGAGCAAGAGTGAGATGGGGCAGCGCTCGACCATGAACTCGGGTGCGAGACCGAAAAGGCGGCGTTCGAGCCCCCACTGGTGACCTGCCCCCACGAGCACGAGATCGTAGCCGCGCCCCGCTTCTTCGAGAGCGGCCACGGCCGGTTTGTCGTGGCTCACCAACTTCATTCGCACCGACGCGCGGCTCCAGGGCCCCTCTTCCGTGAAGGTTTGTTCCATCTCCTGCTGGGCGCCCAGTCTTTCGTCTGCGCTCCGTCCTGGTTTGATCACGTGCAAGATCGTGACCTCGGCGCTATTCGCGGTCATACGGCGCGCGAGCGCAAGAGCAGCCTTGTCGTCCGGCGTTCCCTGAAACGGCACGAGGACCTTGCGAACAGTTTGCAGACCACGGTCGACGAACACCCCGACGTCCGAAGCCGCTTTTTCGAGCACGTCCGCCACGGTCCCGCCCAGAACCGTGCGCGTCACGACGGGTTTGTGCCAGCCAAGGAGGATGAGGTCGGCACCTTTCACTTCCGCCACGCTGCAAATATCCTGGGCCGGCCGTGGCGAAACGAAGGCGATGGGATTCACCGGAAGATGCAACTGCTCGGCCTTTTCGAGAAGCGGCTTGAGACCCTGGACGCCGGTCTCTTCGTTTTGATCGATGATGTAGAACGAGGCGCGATCGGTAGGACGGATCAGGCGAAGCGCGTAGAGGCGGCTGTCGTCGGGCGGGCTGCCGACCAGCGCTCGCGCGAGCGTCATCATGGCCGGTCCGGAGCGATCGAAAGCCACGCACATGAGAATGGTGAAATGTGAGCGCTTCGACGCAACATCCAAGCTCGTCGAAAAGCCGAGCTCCTTCTCGAATTGCGCGAGCGGATAGACGAGCTGCAACAGAGGCGTGGTCATGAACGTCGTGACGAGCGCCATGATCACCATCATGGTGAAGAGCGTCGGCGAGATCACCTTCAGATCGAGACCGATGTTGAGCACGATGAGCTCCATCAGCCCACGCGTATTCATGAGAATGCCGAGTGCGCTCGCTTCGCGCCATTGCATACCGGTGAGCCGCCCGGCGACCACGCTGCCGCCGAACTTGCCGATGCACGCGACCAGGATGATCAGCGCGCACATGATCCATGCGTCGACGGTATTGAGCAGGTTGATCTGCGTGCGCAAGCCGCTGTAGGCAAAGAACATCGGCAGCAAGAAGACGACCACCAGGTCTTCCAGTTTTTCGGCCAACACCCGCCCGAACTGGCCTTCCTTCGGCATCACCACTCCGACCATGAAGGCGCCGAACAGCGCGTGAATGCCGATGAGCTCCGTGAGCAAGCTCGACGCCAAGAGCACGAGCAGCGTCACGGCGACCCTGTTCTGCGTGAGACCCTCGTGGCTGGCGCTGGCGGCTCCCAGGCGGCGCAAGAAAGGCCTCACCAGCATGAGCATCGCGGCGATATAGGTGAGCGAAAGACCGACCGTGAACGCCGCCGCTTTCACGTCCGTCGATTTGGCGATCGACACGACGAAGGCGAGCAAGCACCACGCGGTCACGTCGTCCACGGCCGCGCAGGTGATCGTGATGGCGCCTACTTTCGTCTTCAGTAGCCTGCGCTCCGCGAGGATGCGTGCCAGGACGGGGAAGGCCGTGATGCTCATGGATACGCCCATGAAAAGGACGAACGAGCCGAACGGCACGTCGGGCGCTGAAACGCGCGGGTACAGATACAATCCGAGCAGAGCGCCGAGCGCGCAGGGCACGATGATGCTCGAGTGACTGATGACGACGGAGGTGTGCGCTCGGCCGCGAAGAAGCTTGGGATCGAGCTCGAGCCCGATGAGAAACATGAACAGCACGAGGCCGATCTGGCTGATCATGCCTAGCAGCGGCATCGACTCCTTGGGAAACAAAACGGCGAGCGCATGCGGGCTGACGAACCCGAGAAGCGAAGGACCGAGGAGAATGCCGGCCAAAATCTCGGCGATCACCATGGGCTGGCTCAACGCTCCGGACGCGATGCCGACCAAGCGCGAGAGCGCGATGATCAGCGCGGCCTGGACCATGAAGAGCGCTAACGGGCTGTGGAGAATCGCCGACATGGGATTGCCCCTTATAGAACGTGGCGCTGGCCATCAGGTCATAAAATGGCAATCATGGGTGCATGTCGTTCGATTCGAAAGCGCTACGCATCCCCACCAAGCAAGAAGCGATCAACGGCCGCGCCGAGCCGATGCCGATCACCGACAAGCACTACGTGACCGGCGCTAAACTCTTGCCGCCCTTTCCGGGCATGCAGATGGCGATGTTCGGGATGGGGTGTTTCTGGGGAGCCGAGCGCAAATTCTGGCAGCTCGAAGGCGTCCATTCGACGGCCGTCGGCTACGCTGGCGGGCCGACCGAGAATCCGACGTACCGCGAGGTCTGCACCGGAATGACCGGGCACACCGAGGTCGTTCGCGTGGTTTTCGATCCCAAGGTCGTCAGCTACGAGGAGCTGCTCCGCGTGTTCTGGGAGAACCACGACCCGACCCAAGGAATGCGGCAGGGCAACGACGTCGGAACCCAATACCGCTCGGCGATCTACGCCTATGACGATGGCCAGAAAGCGGCCGCCATCGCTTCGGGCGACGCTTATCAAGCTCGGCTGCGGCAAGAGGGCTACGACGCGATCACGACCGAGATCGCCGACGCGCCCCCCTTTTATTACGCGGAGGATTATCACCAGCAGTATCTGGCCAAAAACCCCGGCGGGTACTGCGGGCTCGGAGGCACCGGGATCAGCTGTCCAGTCCGAGCGGAGGGTCGCTCGACCTAAGCGCAGAATCTCTTCGTCGTAGCTTTTCAGGAAGCGCGGCGTACGAGCGCCGCGCTTCGGCGGCGTCGGCGAGAAGCTGGCGAATCTCCCGATCGCTCGCCGGTGACGCGTCGTGGTACCAGAGGCCTATGTCCTCCAGCGGTTCGGGGGGAACGGCGTACACCACTTCGTCGACCGATCGGTCGACGAGCTCGATCACTTCAGGCGGGGCAATGGGAACCGCGAGAATGATCTTCGACGGACGATACACCGATAGTGCGGAGACGGCCGTGCGCAAGGTCGATGCCGTTGCGAGTCCGTCGTCGATCAATGCCACGCCGCGCCCGGTGATCTTCGGGCCCTGACGGCGCGAGCGATAATACTGCTCGAGCCGCGCGAGCTCGAGGGCCTCCCGACGGGCGATTTCGTCGATGGTACCCTGGGGGATGCCGAGAGCGGCAATCGTGGATCCGTCGAGGACGCGCACGCCTCCGGCCGCGATGCCGCCGACCGTCAGCTCCTCGTGCCGTGGAACGTGCAACGTTCGCAGCACGAAAACGTCGACGGGCAGGTCGAGCGTCCGGGCCACTTCGTACGCCACCGGAACGCCCCCGGGCGCGAGCCCCAAGATGAGAAAGTCCGACTCCAGCAGGAGAGCGTTGAAGCGATCGGCCAACGCTCGTCCCGCTTCGCGCCGATCCCGAAATTTCGAGTCCATGCCAATTCTGCCGGCTGTACCCCTACCTCAATGTAGGACGCCGTTCGCGCCCTGAGATAGGCCTCTCGTTGCATGCGCCGCTTGGCAGCGGGAGGTCATTTGTACTTACGAGGGTCCATCAGACGATGGCGAGTGTACGTCCCTCGCACAGTTCGCCCGCCTGGGAACTGCAGTCGAGCGAGGTCCGCGATTTGCTTGCCGAGCGCACAGGAGGACTTGACAATGCCCGAAAAGAAAACAGTCCAGCGCGCGCGCAAGGCGCGTCGGCAACGGAAAGCGCCCACCACGGCAGCAGGCGAATTCGTTCGCGAGGAGATCCACCATGTCCGGGAGGGCAAGCACGGCGCGCGATCGACGAAACAAGCGATCGCGATTGGCTTGTCCAAGGCGCGACGTGCCGGAGTGCGGCTCGGCGCTCCGAAGAAAGGCACGACCTCGAAGCGAACCCGACGCCAAGCGGAGCGCGATCTACAGAAGGGCACTCGCGGGCAGCGTAAGCCGTCGCCTCGACGATCTCGGGCGACTACGCGAGCGCTGAAGCGCGAGGGGCGGCAGGCCGCTTCTCCGCGAGCACTCTCCAATCAGGCTCGTCAGGCCAGTCGCCGGCGCGCGCGCCGCGGGCCCACGACCCAAGGGGCCAGAGGATCGGCCGGCGGCCGCCAGCGAGCCGCGTCGGGCGGGTCGCGCGGAAGGCCGAGCTCGGGCCAGCGCTCCGGCCGTGCCAGTCGCTCGAGCTGAGAATCAGACAAGAAAACGCGGAGACGCCGAACGTTGTCCGTCTGCCCTCCGGCAATTTCGGTACGCCCAGTGAACCATGTGAATTGGCCATTGCTGGTAAGGATCAGGCTTTGTCTTTCAAGAGCTTGAGAGCGGCGGAGTTGATGCAGTAGCGCTGGCCAGTTGGTTCGGGACCATCGTCGAAGACATGGCCGAGGTGGCCGCCACAGCGACGGCAATGCACTTCGGTGCGTCGCATACCATGCGCGGCGTCCACCTCGGTTTCGATGCTCGCTCTCGAGGTTGGCTCGTAAAAACTGGGCCAGCCGGTGCCCGATTCGTACTTCGTCTCCGAGCTGAAGAGCGGCTCGCCGCAACCGGCGCAAACGTACATTCCTTTGTCGTGGCAGTCCCAGTAGTCGCCGGTGAAGGCATGCTCGGTTGCCTTGCGGCGCAAGACCTCGTAGGCCATGCCATCGAGCTCGGCTTTCCACTCCGCGTCACTCTTTTTGATCCGTTCGTCCATCGAGGAACCTTTACCACAAGCCTTCTCTTGGGGGCGCAGGGTACTCCGCCCGGTTGTGGCCGACCGTTGCTCCGCCCAAGCTCTCGACAATCGCCGTGGAACAACTGCACCTCTTGCCCGAAGAAGTTCTCGTCAAGACTGGCCCGGTCGATCACGCCGACTGGAACTTTCGTCCGATTCTGGGGTCGATCCAGCGCGCGCGATTCCGGCTCCTCCTCGACCTGTTCGCCGATGATCGTTTCGAGAGGCTACTCGAAGTGGGATATGGCAGCGGAGTCTTCATGCCGGAGCTCGCCCGCCGCTGCCGTGAGCTCTACGGCATCGATGTCCATGAGCAGACCGACCAAGTGGCCGCGGCGCTTCGCAAGCTGGAGGTGAGCGCCTCGCTCGTTTCGGCCGGCGCGGAGCACATGCCGTATGAGGATGGGTTCTTCGATGCCGTCGTCGCGGTGAGCTCCTTCGAGTTCATCTCCAACGTCGACCAGGCCTGTCGCGAGATCCGGCGTGTGCTCCGCCCGAGCGGCAGGTTTTTCGTCGTAACGCCGGGGGATTCGGCGCTGGTGGATCTCGGGCTCAAAATTTTGACCGGCGAGGACGCCAAGCGAGACTATGGCAACCGCCGCAAGCTCGTGATCCCCACGCTGCGCAGGCACTTTCGCGTCGAGAAAACGCGCGCCATCCCTACCTCCGCGTTCTGCCTTTATCGAGGGTTCAGATTGAAGCTCGGCTGAGATCGACGCTCGCGAAAAAGCCGTGACCGACCCAATCGCGAAACCAGCCTATCAGCTCGGGGGCTTGGTCTTCGGTCATCTCGCCCGCCGCGACCAAACGATCGAGCGCGTCGCCCAAGCTGACTCCGGCAAAGAGCGAAGCCAAGAGTGCTTGCATCGGTCGGTTCAAATCCATGCGCCAGATAGTGGGACCGTCCCGGAACACCGCGGTCGCTGATTCGCCGCGCGGGGGCACACTCGGGTTGCTGCCGTTGATGCAAGCCTGGAAGTACGTATTGACCGGATATGCGAACTGAAAAAGCCGGACGGTGGGGCTCGCCACGAAACGCGCCGCTGCCCACTGCTCGGTCGGGACATCGAGCAGCGCCTCGAGCGATAGACTCCGGGCGGCTGCCGCGTGCAGCACTTCCACGATCGCCCACTCGAGCGCCGCTAGATTCGACGCGAACGTAGAGAGAGAGTCTTGCCACGTGCGGCAAAAGTCCGACAGGTGACGGCCGAAAAAATTGAGGTTGGGCGAAGCCGATGGGTGCTCGGCGATGTAGGCATGGCAAAGCGCCTCGAAGCGATCTTCGCCGAGGGCGCGTTGCAGGACCGGGTAATCGTCGGCCAAGCACTCCACCAAGCGGGCGCGGTAGGCGCGATGATAGATCTCGAGCCGCTCGAGTCCCGACAGCTGATCGGACGGCAGCACGACCCGCTCGACGTCCTCGACGCGGAGGGCTTCATCGCCGATGTGGGGTCGTTCGGCCACGCTCGATGCCACGCTCACCGGATGCATCACCGCCGCGGCAAACCACTCTTGCAGCGCGCGAAGCGAGGTGGTGATGGGAGGTGCGACGGGTGTCCCTGCCGCTCGGGCGTGCGGCGCGCGCGGGCGCTCTTCTGCGGGCGCGAGTGGAGTGGCGCTCGCGCGCTCGCGCAGAAAGGCATTGGGCGTGCCTCCTGCGAGCGGAATACCGAAATCGTGGTTCAAGCGTCGACTCGCCATCCGCACTCGGCGGCGCGCATGGCCTCGCGGTGCACTTCTTCGAACGGAGGAATCTCGGCGTCCCACTCGAGCAAAATCGGCGTCCCTGGTGCTCGCCTCCATGCCTCGCGCGCCAGCTCCCACACCGGCTCGACGACCGGGCCGATGTGCGTATCGACGATGTGCGTGCCATGGTCGGTGTGACCCGCGACGTGCATCTGCCCCACGCGATCGAACGGGAGCGCGTCGAGGTAGGCGAGCGGATCGAACTGGTGATTGCGTGCGCTCACGAAAACGTTGTTGACGTCGAGAAGAAGCCCGCAATCCGCCTCCTTCGCGAGCCGTGCCAAGAACTCCCACTCGGTCATGGTCGAGCCCGCGAACTCCACGTAGGAAGAAGGGTTTTCGAGAAGAAGCGGCGCCTCGAGGAAATCCTGCACCTGGCGAATGCGAACTGCCGTGTGGGAAAGGGCCTCGTCGGTGTAGGGCATGGGAAGCAAGTCGTGGGTATTGCGGCCCGCGACGCCCGTCCAGCAGAGGTGGTCCGAAATCCACGCAGCACGCGTTCGCTGCCGGAGCGCCTTGAGCTCGGCGAGGTAGCTCATGTCGATGGGATCCGTCGATCCGATCGACATCGAAACCCCGTGCATCACGACCGGGTACTTCTCGGCAATCTGGTCGAGAAAATAGAGGGGCCGCCCCGCCGTTTGCATGTAGTTTTCGCTGAGGATCTCGAACCAGTCGACGGACGGCCAGTGCTCGAGGAGGTAGTCGTAGTGCACGGTTCTCAAACCGACACCGATACCGAGTTCAGGAAGTCCGAAACGATTGGACAAGAGCCACCTCCTCGAGCAGCGGCGCCGACATCACATCTTGCAGCCGCCCTGGCCCTTACAGGCGTTCTGGCCCTTGCA
>Ga0137375_10005658_pt1 | contig 14847 bp, 11 predicted proteins | sample SagtaG_24_FD_104936 | JGI IMG/M metagenome (GOLD analysis project Ga0137375, IMG submission 104936) | Vadose zone soil microbial communities from Sagehorn Ranch, Mendocino, California, USA - Sage1_R_113_16 metaG | ecosystem: Environmental > Terrestrial > Soil > Vadose zone | place: USA...
AAATGGTTCGACCGGATGTTCTCGCCGAGCTCGTCCCAGGCGAGCGGCACCGAGACCGGCGCGCCGTCGCGCGCGCGCGTCGAGTAGGCGCCGATGGCCGTGGCGCCCATGCTGTTGCGCAGGTAGTCGACATAGATGCGGCCGCGCCGGCCGCTCTTGGCCATGTTGTCGGTGTAGAGGTCGGGCCGGTCGGCCGCCATCGCCGAGGCGATCGACTGGGCGAACGCCTTCGCCGTGTCCCAGTCTGCCTGCGGCGTCAGCGGGAAGACGACATGCAGGCCCTTGCCGCCGGTGGTCTTCACGAAGCTTTCCAGCTTCAGCGCCGCCAGCCTGCGCCGCACGTCGTGCGCCGCGTCGATCACGCGCTGCCACGGCACGTTGTCGCCGGGATCGAGGTCGATGGTGACGCGGTCGGGCAGCTCCGGCCGCTCGGCCTTGGCGCCCCAGGGATGGATTTCGAGCACGCTTGCCTGCACGAGCTCGAGCAGGCCTGACAGATCGTCGATCACCAGCATCGGCTGCTCGTCATTGGGTACTGGCACCAGGCGCACGCCGTCGCCCAGCCCCGCCCAGGCGTGCTTCTGGAAGAAGCCTTTTTCGTTGATGCCTTCGGGATGGCGCAGAAGGCTGAGCGGCCGGCCGACCAGGTGCGGCAGGATCCAGTCGGCGATCTCGCCGTAGAACTCCGCCAGGCCCTGCTTGGTGATGCCTTGGTCGGGCCACAGCAGGCGGCTGGGATTGGTGAGGCGGACCGGCAACTCGTCATCTTGTTTTCTGGACCGCCGGCTTCCAGCCGGCCTCATGAGCCGGCTGGAAGCCGGCGGTCCAGAAGACTCGACCAGCTCACGGAACACCGCATGCCTTATGAGCCCACCGCCGGTGCGACCGCGATACTCGATCTCGGCCGACAGCACCGGCTCGACCCAGCGCACGCCCTTGGGCGGCGCGGTCTCATCCTTCAAGGCCGGTTTGGTGGTGCGCAAGGGATCGAGCCGCTGCCACAGCTCGCGTGCGGCGGCCGCGGTGAAGCCCGAGCCGCAATGGCCGACCGGCACCAGCCGGTTGCCGGCATACTCGCCCAGCACCAGCGCGCCCACCGACTTGGGATCGACTGTCGAGGGCACGAAGCCCGCGATCACGAAGCTGTCGCTCTGGCTCGATTTGACCTTGAGCCACGTCTTCACCCGCCCTGACTGGTAGGTCGACGACGCCTGCTTGGAAATGATGCCTTCGAGGCCAAGGCGGCTGGCATGCCTGAACACCGCATCGCCGTCGCTTGCGATGTGATCGCTGTAGCGCAGGCGCCCGCCGTTGCCCGCGTCGGCCAAAAGTTCGGCGAGTGCCGCCTTGCGCGCGCTGAGCGGCGCCGCGCGCAGGTCGAAGCCGTCGAGATAGAGCAGGTCGAAGGCATAGAACAGCATGTCGCCGCCGCCGCTCTTCAGCGCATCGACCAGCATGGCGAAGCTCGCGACGCCCGCTGCCGTCTGCACCACCACCTCGCCGTCGATGATCGCGACCTTGGCCGGCACCTCGGTCAGCGCCGGCACGACGACGGGAAAGCGCTCCGTCCAGTCGAGCCCCTGCCGGCTGAACAGCTTTACGCGGCCGTTCTCCAGGTGCGCCTGCAGGCGATAGCCGTCGTGCTTGATCTCGTGCAGCCAGCCGCCGCCTGCGGGCGCGGTCTCGGTCGCCGTCGGCAGGGTGGGCTCGATGAAGCCCGGCATCGCGGCCTTCCTGGCCTTCGGCAAGGCGGCGGCATCGACGGGCGTCTTGCGCCGGCGCTTCTTCTTGGCCTGTGTGACCTCGCCCTGGCCCGACGCCCACATCCGGTCCTTCTCGCGGCCGATCGCCTCGATGCTGCGCCCGGTCGCGGCCGAGTTCGGCTTCTCGACCGTGATATCCGGCGCCCCGACCGGACGTGCGGCCTCATCGTCGGACTTGAAGAGCAGCCAGTTCTCGTTCTTCTCGCGCGGCTTCGGTTTCATGCGCACGAGATGCCACTGGCCTTTCAGCTTCTTGCCGCTGAGCTGGAACTTCAGATGGCCTTTCTTGTAGCCGAACGCGGGATCGAACTCGGGTGTCCACGTGCCCTGGTCCCAGATCATCACCGTGCCGCTGCCGTACTGGCCTTCGGGGATCACGCCCTCGAAGCCGCCATACTCCAGTGGATGGTCCTCGGTGAGCACGGCCAGCCGTTTCTTGCCGGCGATCAGGCTCGGCCCCTCCGGCACCGCCCAGCTCTTCAGCACGCCGTCGAGCTCGAGCCGGAAGTCGTAGTGCAGGCGCCGCGCTGCGTGCTTCTGGATGACGTAGGCGTTGCCGGCCTTCGCCGCCGGCCGGCCCGGCGGCTCGGGCGTCTTGGAGAAGTCGCGCTTGGCGTTGTAGGCGTCGAGAGATTTGGCCACGATGGCAGGGTAGCATGTCCCGACCCCATTGCCGGAGGCGCCCATGTGCCGGAACATCCGCAATCTCTACAACTTCAAGCCGCCCGCCACCGAAGAGGAGATCCACGCCTCGTCATTGCAATTCGTGCGCAAGCTCTCCGGCTTCAATCGCCCGTCCAAGGCCAACGAGGAGGCCTTCAACCGTGCGGTCGCCGAGGTGGCGCACGCCGCGCGCCACCTGATCGGTTCGCTGGTCACGACGGCGCCGCCGCGCGACCGCGAGGTCGAAGCCGAGAAGGCGCGCGCCCGTTCGGCGCTGCGCTTCGCCCGGCCTGCTTAGCGCTACCGGCTCAACATCGCCTTGAGCGCCGCGGTGGCGCGCTGTCGCGCCGCCTCCGCCGCCAGTGACGCCGCGCCCATGCCGAAATAGCCGTGCACCATCCCGGGCTCGCGGAAATAGGCAACCTCGACTCCGGCCCGCTTCAGGGCCTCGGCATAGGCTTCACCCTCGTCGCGCAGCGGATCGAACTCCGCCGTGCAGATGACCGCGCGCGGCAACCCGGCGAGATCGGTGCCGCGCAATGGCGAGGCCCGGGCATCTTCGCTGTCCTGGGGACGAGGGAGGTACTGGCTGGCGAAGAAGCGCATGGCATCGCCGGTCAGGAAATAGCCGTCGGCGTTCTCCTGGCGCGACGGATATTTTGCATTCTCCGCCGCCACGCCGTAACGGCCCAACAGATCGGTGGCCGGGTAGACCAGGAACTGCGCCGCCAGGCGCGGCCCGTTGCTCCGGCTGGCTTGTGCCACGCCGGCGGCGAGATTTCCGCCGGCGCTGTCGCCGGCCACGACGAGCCGCGCTGGATCGCCGCCGAGCGTGGCGACGTTGGCCGCCGCCCACTTCGTCGCCGCCAGGCAATCCTCGAAGGCGCCGGGGAACGGCGTCTCGGGCGGCCGGCGGTAGTCGACGCTGACGACGACGGCCTCCAGCTCGCGCGCCAACGTCCGCGCCTGGCGCTCGTGCGTGAAGAGGTCGCCCGCGACCCAGCCGCCGCCATGAAAATAGACGACCGTCGGCGCCGGCATCTTGCCGGACGCATACAGCCGCGCGGCGATCGGGCCGTCGGCGCCGTCGACGGTGATGTCCTTGACGGAGGCGAGCTCGGGCAGCGGCACGTCCTTGCGTGATTCGGCCAGCGCCACCAGCTCGGCGCGCGCCCGCTCGGGCGTGAGCGTCGCCGCGTCCCGGAGCGGCAGCAGCGGCAGGATCTTCTCCAGGTCGGGATCGATTCGCGAATTCATGAGCGACTCCTTCGGATTCCTGTCCGCGTATTGGCTATACTGGCCATGATTTCAAGGTCGTCGACCCGCAGTGCAGGAGGTCGTCATGCCGGTGGTCAAGAACGCAGAGGCCAAGGAGATCCCGTGGCGCCCGGGCTATCGCAACTATGTCCTCGCGGGCGAGGCGCAGGGCGTTGCCGTGAGCTCGAGCATGGCCGTCCTGGAACAGGGCGCCGGGGCGCCATTGCATTTCCATGAGGAGGTCGACGAGGTGATCGTCGTCCTCGACGGAACCCTCGACCTCAGGATCGGCGACGAGCGTGTCCTGGTCGGCAAAGACCAGACGATCTCCATTCCCGCCCGCACGCCGCATGCCTTCACCGTGGTCAGCCCCGAGGGCGCGCGCTTCATCGCCTTCCTGCCCCGGCAGGGCGCGCACATGGCGACGAAGTACATCGAGGGCGATCCGCCCCTGGGCGCCGCGCTGAAGTAGGCCACTCATATCCGGACCGCGGGCGTCTCGCCCGCTCATGACTCATGAGGCGGGCGAGAAGGTCGCGGTAAACCGCGACCCAGCCCGCGGTCCGAATCATGAGAAGACGATCCTGGCTTACCCTGTCTGCGCCCGCTCCTGCTGGATCTTCATGCGACAGAGCGCGATCGCCTTCTGCGCCACGCCGGCCTGCTTGGATGTCGGCTCGAGCTCGAGGAAGCGTTCCCACGCCGTCAGCGCTTCGCTGCAGCGGTCGAGATGCGTCAGCAGCAGCGCCAGGTTGAACTGCGCGTCGGCATAGTCGGGCTGGGCCTGCACGGCGCGGCGATACTGGGCGATGGCGAGATCGATCTGCTTGTCGTCCTCGGCCGCCAGGGCGAGGTTATACCAGGCCTCGGCGAAGGCGGGATCGCGTGCGACGGCGATCTGCCAGGCGACCTTGGCCTCGGTGGCGCGGCCCTCGGCCTGGAACACGTTGCCGAGGTTGAACGGCAACACGGGATCGGCGGTGTCGGCGCGCATGGCCGTGGTGTAGAGGCTCTCGGCCGTGGCGTGATCGCCCTGTTCCTCCGCTTCCTCGGCCTCGACCAGAAGATCGTCGATGCTGCGCGCCTTCTGCTGCTCCAGGCGCATGGTGAGCTGGCCCGACATCTCGGCGAGCTGGCCCGAGATCTCGCGCACCAGCGCGCCCGACGGCCCCTCGGTGAGCCGCGCCTCGGCGAGGTTGTGGCCGCGCCGGCGCAGCGCAATCGCAGCCTCGAGCACGTCGCGCAACGCCACGCCGCGCTTCAGCAGGCGCGCCGCCTCGCGCGCCGCCACCAGGTCGCGATAGGCGAAGCGCTCGTCGACCGGCTCCAGCACGTCGAACAGCACCAGGCAGGAGACGAGGTTGGGCGTGAGGCCGGCCAGCCGCTCGATCTCGGCGCGGCCCATGCTGCGGTCGACCTCGGCCGGCGGCTCGAGCAGGCCGAGCGCGCGGCGCAACACGTTCTCGCTGATCAGCGACGCCGTCGCCGGCAGGCCGGCGGGCAGGGCGACGCGCCCGTCATCGAGCGCCTGGCCCACCGCCGAATGGCCGAACGCGATCATGCTGACGCGCGGACTGGGCCGCGTCGCCAGCTTGGCGCCGCGCACGCGCAAAAGCGTCTCGAGGCGCCGGCGCGTCAGGCCCTGCAGGCGGCCGACGAGGAAGAGGGTTTTGTCGGCGAGAGGCAATCCTGCCTCCCGATTCAGCGCGCCGCCTTGCGCGCTTTCGGTTTGCGAGCAGGCTCCGCCGCGGCGGGCGCTTCGACCGCCTTCTTGCTGGGCGCGCGCGGCCGGCGGCCGGCGGCCGAGTCCGAGCCTGCCGCTTCGAGGCTCTTCTTCAGCGCGTCCATGATGTTGACGACGTTGGCGGGGGCGGTCTGCTCGGGCACCGCGAAGACCTGGCCGGCCTGCTTGGCGCGCAGCATGGCGGTGACGGCCTCCTCGTAGCGGTCGGTGAACTTGTCGGGCTCGAAGTGGCCCGACATGCGGCCGATGATCTCCTGGGCGATGTCGAGCATGGCGGCCGGCAGCTTCACGTCGCTGATGCCCTCGAAGTAGTCGGCGTCCTGCCGCACCTCGTAGGGAAAGCGCAGCGTCGTCGCCAGCATGCCCTTGTCGCGCGGCTGCAGCATCAGCATGCGCTCGCGCCGGTTCAGCACGACGCGGCCGATGCCGGCCATCTTCTTCTTGGTCATGGCCTCGCGGATGACGGCGAACGCCTCCTCGGCGACCTTGTCGTCGGGTGCAAGATAGTAGGGGCTGTCGAGATAGATCTCGTCGATCTCGGCGGCCGGCACGAAGGTCTCGATCTCGATGGTGCGCGTGCTCTCGATCTTGAGCGCCTCGAGGTCGGCATCCTCGACCATGACGTACTGGCCCTTGGCGACCTGGTAGCCTTTGACGCGGTCGGCCGTGTCGACCGGCTCGCCGCTCACCGAATCGACCAGGTTCTGCTTCAGCCGATTGCCGGTCTTGCGGTTCAGCGTGTTGAACGACACGCGCTCCGACGCCGAGCTCGCGTTGTAGAGCGCGACGGCGCACGAGACGAGCGACAGCTTGAGATAGCCCTTCCACGATGAACGCGGCATCGAAATACCCCTGAATGCAACGTGATAGCTATTTTACTTCAACCGCGGTTGCAGGTCGACACTAGGGGTAGAGTCACCGAAGAAGCGACGCACAGGATGCGCTCTTTGCGAGTGCCAGTGCTGGCCATGAATTTCGAACAAAAGGACAACGCGCGCCGCTGCGGTGATCACCGAGTCCGCGGGAATCCCGTCACATGTGTACCCCCAACTGGCTCGACACTCGGCCCAAGTGTATCGCGCGACAGACGACCCCCGACCGTGTGAGAGCACGCCATGAGCTCGGTCGTTCCCATCGACCATCCAGTCGTCTCCGGGGACCAGTGGCTTGCCGAGCGCAAGCGCTGCTGACGTGGCCTTCGTCGCCATCTCGCGCGCGCCGGCCAAGTTCGAGCGGCCACAACCCTCGCGTGACCAATCCGTGGCGCCGCCCCTTTTTCTTTTCCGCTGGACGCTGCCTTCTCCGATAGTCGTGTCCGTGTTCGCTGACCTTCAAAGCGCAAGGAAGGAGTTGAAGATGGCCATATCCGTTCAAACACGCACGCTGGGCATCGTCCCGCCGCCGCCGGCCAATGGCGCGCCCGCGAATCGCCTGTTGAAGGTCATTGCCGTCGACGACGACGAGCAGTTTCGCCGAATGTTGTCGGATGAGCTGGCCGAGTATGGATTCGACGTCACCACGTTTCCCGACGGTGTCGCATTGCTCGAAGCCGCATCTGTCGCATCGGCTGCGGACCTGATCATCCTCGACTGGAGTCTTACCCGTCTTTCCGCCATCGACCTTTTGCCTCGGCTGCGGGAGGCGGGTGTCGAGGTTCCAGTGGTGTTCGTGACCGGCCGGCCGTTGATGGCCAACGAAGATCGCGCCTTTGCGCTGGGCGCCATCGACTTCATCGACAAGTCTCGCGGCATGGGCATCCTCGTCCGGCGCCTGCGTCTTGCGGTGCGCAACAGCGCGCCGGCGCGGCAGTGCGATACGACGCTCGAGCATGGCCATCTTACGCTCATGCCACACGCCAGCCGCGCCTTTTGGCAAGGCGAGGACATCGGCCTGACGGTGGGCGAGTTCAAGGTCGTGCACCTTCTCGTCGAGAGCCGTGGCCGGGTCGTCTCCTACCGCGAGATCTATGACCGCATGCACTATTGCGGCTTTGTCGCCGGTTACGGAGATGACGGCTTTCGCGTCAACGTGCGGTCCGCGATCCGGCGCATTCGCGTCAAGATTCGCTCGTTCGATCCGACATTCGACGAGATCGGCAATGCCGCCGCCCTGGGCTATGTCTGGGGCAAGGAGCAGTGCGCGCCGCAGCCGGCGTAGCTGCCGGCGACATTTCTGTGGCGGAGTCAATGCTCTGACGCGCCACGAAGGTCTCGCCTGATCACCGAGCCGCAGCGTCCTGTCTGTTAGCTCTGCCGTTGTCCGCCCGCTACCCGGCACCCCAAGGGCGGCCTTCCGAGGGAGCATGGCATGGACGAAAATTTCAGCCGAAAGGCTCTCAATCGCCGACGTCCTGACGTTGCTGATGCGGGCACCGACGTTCAGGTACCGCTACGGTACGTCACGCCCGATGTCTATGGATCTACAAGGTCGGCGCAGGATCTGCATCACTCCTTGCGCTGCCTATGGACACGCCGGCGGGTTCTGCTCCTGGCGACCGTGGCGGGTGGAGCGCTGGCCTTTGCCGCCGTCTCCTCGCTGCCGCCGCTCTATACCGGGGAGGCGCGGGTGCTGGTGGGCGTGCAGGGGCCCCGGGTACCCAATGTCGAGGCGGTGATCGCCGACATCAGTCCCGACACCGAGCGCGTCCAGAACGAAAGCTATATCCTTCAGTCCCGCCAAATCGCCGCGCAGGTGATCGACGAGCTTCACCTCGATCGATCTCCCGAGTTCAATCCCGAGCTGGCAGCACCGACATTCTGGCAGAGGTACTCGTTGGCGCGCCTGGAACAGGAAATGCCCGACTGGTTTGGTGACTTGCTGCGCCGTCTCAGCCCGGCCGAGCCGGCTGCCCCTCCAACCGAAGCATGGCGTCGCGACAAGCTGACCGACCGGGTCCTGGCGAGTGTCGACGTGGCGACGCTCGGCCGCAGCCACGTGCTGAGCGTCAAGGCCGAGGCCCAGGATCGCGGACTCGCAGCGGCGATCGCCAACAGCTTCGCCGACAAGTATCTCGCCTTCCAGCGCGAGGAGAAGGTCAGGACGATGGAGCGCGTCGATGCTTTCCTCATGCACCGCGTGACGGATTTGCGCGACGAGGTGAACAAGTCCGACCAGGCCGTCGAGGACTATCGCCGGACGCACGGCCTCTATAAGAGCGGCAGCGGCAGCCTGACGAAACAGCAGCTGTCCGAGCTCAACAGCCAGCTGCTTGCCGCCCAGACCGCCAAGGCCGAGGCCGAGGCCCGGCTGGCCGAGGCGCACGCCCTGCGCCGCGGCGTGAGCGATGCCCACAGCGTTCCGGAGGTCCTGCGCTCGCCGCTGATCGCTGCCTTGAAGAGCCAGCTCGCTGATGCCGAACGCCGGGCGGCCGATCTCGCCGCTACGTATGGCGAGCGTCATCCTCAGCTCAGGAGCATCCGCGCCGAGGCGGGATCCCTTTCGGGCCGCGTCGCAGCCGAGATGGCCAAGATCGTCGACGGGCTCGCTCGCGATGCCAGCACCGCGCAGGCGCGCCATGCCGCCCTGGCGCAACAGTTCGAAGTCCTGAAGGGCAGCATGGGTGCGGTCAACGACAAGTCGATTCAGCTCGAAGCGCTGGAGCGCGACGCGACCGTGAACCGCAACCTGCTGGAGGCCGTGCTCAGCCGCGCCAAGCAGGCGAGCGGTACGGCCGATGTGCTGCAGGCGGGCGCCAAGCTGCTGTCGCCCGCAACGCCCGCCGACAGACCGAGCTTTCCCCCCAAAGGCCTCGTCGTGCTCCTTGGATCGATGCTGACGCTCCTGGTCGGCGCCGCCGTGGTGCTGCTGCGGGAAGCCGGCAACCGCACCTTTCTGCGGCAGGAGCAGGTCGAGGCCATGACGGGGCTGCCGGTGCTCACCATGGTGCCGCGCGTGCGACGGCGGACGGTGGCCCAGAAGGTCCTGCGCGAGCCGGCCTCGCCGTACAGCGAGGCTCTGCGGCGGTTGTTCGTGGGCATAGAGCTGTCCGAACCGGACACATCGCCCAAGCGCCTGCTGTTCAGCTCCGCCACGCCGGCCGAAGGCAAGTCCGTCATGGTTGCCTCCCTGGCGCGCCAGCTCGCCGCCAGCGGCAAGCGGGTGATCGTGGTCGATGGGGACTGGCGGCGGCCTCGCATGCATCAGCTCATGCGCTGCCGCCTGGGTCCCGGGCTCGGCGAGCTGCTGGGCGACCAGGACACGGTCCTCAACGACTGCGTATGCCGCGACGGGCTTTCGTCGGCAGATGTCATTCCGACGGGTAACTGGGCGAGCGGCTCGTCGCACCTGCTGACCTCGCCGCGCATGGCCGAGTTGCTCGACCTTCTGGCAAAGTCCTACGATGTCGTCCTGGTCGACACGCCGCCTGTCCTGGCCACCGCCGATGCCCTCGTCCTCTCGCGCATGACCGACAAGGTCGTCTACGTCGTGCGCTGGGGCCGCACGCGTCAGGATGCAGCGCTCGCCGGCCTGAAGCAGTTCGTCGATGCCGGGGCAGACATCGCCGGAATCGCTGTCTCGTGCGTCGAAGTGAACGAGTACCGCCGCCACTCGTACCGCGAAGTGAGCTACGCCCGTCCGCCAGTTCTGGGCTATCGCTGATTTCCCGGCGGTTCGCAGCGCAACCGGCAGTGCAGTCGTGCTGTCGGCGCCCTTGCCGGGACGATGCGGCGCGGTGTTCGCCTAAGTTGATAAAGCCCTTCCTCCCCAGCGAAGCTGGGTGGGCGTTTTGGCCGCCTCGCGGCCAAAAGAGCCACGCCCCACGCTTCGCGTGGGGAGGAAAGCGATTCGATCAGCGCGGATTCCATTCTAGCTTTCGCCACGCTGATGCAACAGCGCCGCCGCACCGGCAAGGAACAGCACGGCCCAGCAGGTTGGCCCCACATAGGCACCCGCAGCCTGGCCCATGATCGCCCACACCGCCCAAGCGAACGCCGGACTTGGAACGCCGATCGTCACCAGCCAAACGGTCACCGCCGCGGCCGCCAGGACACCCATCAGGACGCCGAGATAGATCCAGTGCAGCCAGAAATAATTGATCAACAGCTCCGATGACGGCTGCACGATCGGCCAGCGGGCCGAATAGGCGGGCGAACGAACATACAGGTTCATGATTTCGGCCTGGACGAAGGGCTCTCCCGTCAGGCCGGTGCCTGCCACCGGGTAGGTCTTGAGGACGTGGAGGCCGGCCAGCGCCGGTCCCCGCACCCGGTAAAAGGCGCTTGGATCGTCGCCGGATGTCGCGTCGCGATGGCGCTGGGAGAACACCGTGGTGGCCAGCAACAAGAAGAGCGCACCGCAGCTCAGGCAGATCAGGGCCGAGGGCAACGCCCGGCCGAGGTCGATCCGGCCGTTCCGCCGAGATGCCAGCAACAGCAGATAAGGCGCCACCAGCACGACCATCAGCAGGAGCGTCGGTCCCGGCATGGCGAACAGCCCGCCGGCGGTGAGCCCCGCATAGGCCGGCAGCTTCCAGCGCCACGAGCTGACCACCAGCCAGAGAAAGGTGAAGAGCGTGTAACAGAAGGTGACGCTGGAGGGTTCGGACGCGAAGAATTTCGGGCGGATCCGCTCGTAGTACTGCAGGTCACGCAGGTCGGCATCGTAGAGGCCGCGGTGGTACAGGACCCTCCGCGCCGCGTCGCTCACCGGACGCAATCCGCCATAGGCCTCGAGAAGGCATCCGACCAGCAACACCAGCGAGCAGGCCAGGAAGACGGCCGATATCTGCGCGCGGGTACCCTTGATGATCGTGGCAAACAAGGCATAGCCGATGATCAGCGAGTAGCTGAGCTGGACGAGGCCGTTCATCCGTCGCGGCAGGAAACCCAGGTTCGAGGGCAGCAGGACCGAGATCACGTAGATGGCGAGCACCACCAGCAGCCCGATCAGGCCAGCCCGGGGAATATCCGCGCGTCGCCGCCACAGCAGCAGGACACCGGCCACCCCGGCAGGGGCTGAGGGGAAAGGCACCGTCTTGGAGACCGGGATCGGATAATTCGTGTAGATGCCTGCGAAGAAAACCGAGACCAGCGCAAGATCGATCCAGTCCAGGCCGCGCGATCGTGGAAGGTGACAGCTCCTGTAGGCGCGGTCGAAGAAGGGGCGGGCAACGTGCTCGACGGTCAGTGACATGGTCAGCTGCCTCCGAATGTTCGCTTGGTGCGCAACTCGGGTTTAGGGCGGCAGTCTGCGTTGAGCCATCGCAAGGCCAGCGATGTCACAATCTTGTATCGCTTGCGGCTTACCCAATCTGATCACAGCAAGGCCGGTCGTACGGTGTTAAACCAGATGTGTGGCTCGTACGCCTGCAGTGGGAGGAAGAAATTGTGGCCCCGAGCTCTCCGCTACTCCGATCTTCAGCGGCGTCAGGACGGGTCCTGACCCAGCCAATCGGCGCATGAAGCAACTTCCACTTCCAACCTCCGGCGAGCCTGCCGGTGGTATCGGGAGCGGGCCGCGCATCGTGCTGGTCGAAGATGACACGATGTTCCGCGAATTGGTTGAGACGGAGCTCGGCATCCACGGCTTTGGTGTGCAGGCCTTCTCCGACGCCGAATCGCTCCTCGCGGCCGGCGACGTCGCGTCATCGGCGGATGCCATCGTTCTCGACTGGCAGTTGCCCGGTCTTTCCGGCTTCGAACTGTTCGCCGAGCTGCAGCGACGAGGAATCGACAACCCGGTCATCTTCCTGACTGCCTATCCTATGGTGGAAAACGAGCGGCGTGCTTTCCTCGCGGGCGCCGCCGACTTCATCGACAAGACGCGCGGCTTTGACGTACTGGTCAGGCGCCTCAACCTTGTCGTCAACGCCGCACCCGGCGTGCGGGTCCAGCGGCGCCTGGAGCAGCGCGGCCGGCTGCTGCTCAATCCAGTTGAAGGACGCGCCTTCTGGGATGATACCGATCTCGCCCTGACGCTCGGCGAGTATCGTATCGTCGAGTTGCTGGCCCGGCGCTCGCCGGCGCCCGCCACCTATCGCGAGATCCACGAACAGATCCGCCATCAGGCGGGCGGCGCGGCAACTGCAGACGAATGCCGACTGAATGCACGCGCCGCCGTCAGGCGCATCCGTGTCAAGTTCGCCGCATGCGATCCGGCCTTCAGCCAGATCGCGAACTACCAGGCCTTGGGATACGTCTGGAAGACCGCGGAGCCGGCAAAAAACTAAGTGGTTGGGGGCGGGTGGCTGCCGTCGGCGACGGGCAATGGCGCGCCATGATTGCGATCGTCGATAAAGCGTACATGCGGACGCGTCGACGCCATGTCAGGCCCACGGCGACGGCCAGAGCATGATGGGTCCGGCTGGAATCAGCCGGACCCATCATGCCCTGTGGAACTGCGATCGCCCGAGCGCGCGGATGAGATGAGATGGAACCGCATGCGGTTCCATCTCATCTCATCCCGCTCTAGCATTCGAAGTGTTGGCATTCTTCGCCCGGCGCACCCCACCGCCTTGACCGGCAAGGTGGTCGAATGCTCCTGGGTGATCGATGTAGGGAAGCGACTGTCGCTTCACTCGGGTGCGGTGGTCGCCTGCCGCACGTGAATCAACGTCCTCAACCCAATGTCGCCCGTGCCGCGGTTACCTTGTGACTCCTGGAAGCGTCGCACGGCGGCGCTTGTCAGCGGTCCCTTCACGCCATCCAGCGGCCCGGGGTCGAACTTCAGGGCCCGCAGTCTGATCTGCAACTCGTGAACCTCTGTCCAGGTGAGCTCGCGATCATCCACGCTCTGAAGGTCACCTTGCGAAGCAGTGGTCGTTTGGTCGTGCACCGGCGTGCTGGCGATCTTCGGCGGGTCGATCGGAGGGGCGGCGGACTGTGGTGAGGGTGCCGTTGCGGTTGCCGCGGTTGAAACGGTCGTGATCGACGAGCCGACGAGCGACGTATCGGCCGGCTGCCCCCTGAACCGTTCAAGCTCCTTCCAGATCATCCCGGATGACATGATCGCCAGCCCGGCGACGGCGACACCGAGTGCCGAAAGAAGACCCATCCACCACAGCGGCTGCCAGGGCGAGCGCTCGCGCTCAAGGGCGTGGCGTCGCGGCGGCAGCGGATGCTTGCTCAGGCGCTGCGTCAGCTCCCTCGACAGTGCGGCCAGGGTGGCGGCACGATCGTCCGCGACCTCTACCTCGCGGCGATCCGGGCGAGGATGTCCTTGCTCGGTGGCAGTCATGACGATCTCTTCGCGATTCCGGGCGGTGATATTGCGCGTTCGCGCGCGCCGATGCGGTGATTGCCGGGTGTCATCCGATGGCGGAGGTCATGGTGTGATCACACCGTCGATCGATGATCGGTTCACAATGCCGATCACTGACTGGCATGAGCAGACACATGGACCACGTGGATTACGTGCTGGTGGTGAACAGGAACTGGCGTCCGGCCACCCGGGGCCTGTCGTTCGGCGCAAAGGGCCTGCTCGTCACCTTGCTGGAGGTGGCGGCCTTCACGGGGTGCCAGGAAATTCCCGTGGCGATCGGCGAGATCGCTCCGCATCTCGACAACGTCCGTGGGCGTGAAAGCTTCTCCGCATGGTTCGCGGAGCTGCGTCTCCAACGGCTTGTTCGCGAGCGGGGCCCCGGAGTGTTCGCCATCGCCCCGCACCTGTGGTCCCTCGAGCCAAGAACGGCAAGCACAGGGCCGCGACGCCCTGCTTCCCAGCACTGGACTGTCCGCTCGTTATCCTGAGCGCGGCGCGGACGGCAATTCCACGATCGCTCGCTGCAAGTGTTCCTCCGTCGCCAGGACCTCCAGGCTTCCGCCGAGCAGCCTGGCTGTGCGTGCGGCCTGGTGCAGTCTGGGCCATCGGTTGAGGCCTAGGTCGTCCGCTGCTGCGGCCTTCCGGTCCGCTTCTGCCCGCTCGACCTGGAGTCCGATGGTGCCGTCGCCGGCAGCAAAGCGGATCTTGGGGGGCTTTCCGTCCGGCTCTTCTGCTGCGAACGCGTCGATCATGGCCCGCACCACTTCTTCGATGGCAGCCCGAGGTCCGTAAACCGATGTCTCGATCGCGGCATCGCAGATCACGAAGCGCGCCGAGCTGGTACCGACGATCGATGCGGCCAGTTCGTGGAGGACAACGCGCTCGCGCTGGCTCTGCATCAGGTCCGCGACCGCCAGCGCTCTTGCCCATGCCTCGTCGACGATGCTGTTGAGGCGGACGATCGAAACGTTGATGGCTTCGATGGCGCGCCACGCCTCGGCGTTGTCGGGCGGAACCGACCGCTTCAGCAGGGCGGCGTAGTTGATGATGATCGAGATCGGCGTCCGCATTGCATGGACAGTCTCGCACGCATCCCGGCGGGTCTGTTCGGCCAGTCCGGCCAGTACACGCGTCGGTTCGCCGAGCGTCCCGCCAACCGTTGCGATGGTGTCGCGCGGTCCGGCGTGGGCGATGCTGCAGATCATGGCAAGCGCAAGGCCG
>Ga0137375_10005670_pt1 | contig 14829 bp, 10 predicted proteins | sample SagtaG_24_FD_104936 | JGI IMG/M metagenome (GOLD analysis project Ga0137375, IMG submission 104936) | Vadose zone soil microbial communities from Sagehorn Ranch, Mendocino, California, USA - Sage1_R_113_16 metaG | ecosystem: Environmental > Terrestrial > Soil > Vadose zone | place: USA...
CGCGCGCGCCGGTTGCTCGCGGTCAGGCCGCACGCGACCCAGCCCAGCGCCGAAATTGGAATCAATAAACGGAGGGGATGCGTAACGGACAGGGCTGCCAACAACGGCACGCACGGCACGGCTGATCCCAGCATGTTCCAAAAGTAGAGCCGGCCCACTGGGGCCATCCGCGCCACGAACGGCGTGCCAATCGCGACGCCGGCGTAGAAGAACGGCACGAAGAATAGCAACACCCGCAGCGCGAGGTGAACGTATTCCTTCACCGACCACGCCAGCAGAAATGGCGCGAACGGGAGCAGTTGCGACGCGCCGAACGCGAGGGGTGCGGTCAGACCGAACAGAGCGGCGTTGGTGGAAAAACATCTTGCCGGTTGTGCCATAACCCGTTGGCGGCGGAAGTGTAGGAACAAGCCCGCGGCGCTCAGACCCAGCAGCGCGACAGAAATCATGAAGGCCGCGAAGTGACCCCAGTAGGCTAGCGAGAGCAGCCGCATCAGCAGCAATTCGTAGCCGAGCAGCGCGGCGGACATGCAGAACAAGCCGGACGAGAGACGAGCTCGATTCATTCTGATAGCGGCAGTTGAGATTCGAGACGCCCTACTTCGCGCGCGGTCCGCCCTTCAACGCCACGAACCGCACGGGCAGGACACTCTCCGTCCGCACCTTGCCTTGTTCGTCCTTCCTCACCACGACCAGCCGCTGCGTTGAGTACACCGGCCCGATGGGAATAACCATTCTCCCGTTGGGTTTGAGTTGCTGCAACAACGGCGGCGGGATGTGGTCGGCTGCCGCAGTGACAATGATGCCGTCAAACGGCCCGTGCTCCTTCCAGCCGAAATAACCGTCGCCGTGCCGAGCGCGGACGGCCTGGAGACCGAGTCGTTGCACGCGGTTGCTGGCGGCGACGGCGAGCGGTTCAACGATCTCGATGGTAAATACGTTCGTGGTGATTTCGGCGAGCACCGCCGCCTGGTAACCGCTGCCCGTGCCGATTTCGAGAACTTTGTCGCCCGGCTTCACCTGCAACAGTTCGGTCATCAGCGCCACGATGTATGGCTGGCTGATGGTCTGGCCATAGCCGATCGGCAGCGGGTTGTCGTCGTACGCCTGGCGGCGCAGGTTCGCGTCCACAAACTCGTGACGCGCCACGCGCCGCATCGCGGCGAGCACGACCCGATTGGTCACGTCGCGGCGCTCGATCTGGTCACGCACCATTTTCTCGCGCGCGCCAGCGAAGACGTCATTCGTTTGTGCGGCCACGAAGGGCGCCAGGTCGGCGGCCCACGCCAACGCCAGTGCCATAGCTGTGAGCAGACTTCGGCGTGTCGAATCAAACCCCTGCTGGGTCACGGTTGGCGTGGCGCCAAGACCTCCTCCAGCCTCGTCACAGCTCGGATACGCCGTGGCAGCTCATGGTGATCCTGCCAGAGCGCAGCGGAGAGGTCAAACTCCTGGCGTCTCACTGCTGTTGTTCTATGAAAATGTCCGCCCCTAACTGTTCCGTGAAAGTGTCCTCCCATGAACCCACGGGAGACACTCACGATGAGTCAGCAGGAAGCGCATCGTGCCTCAGAACCTCCTGTCGCTCTCGGTTGAGCCGTCTCGCTCGTCCGTCTGATCCTCTCGGCGCTCGGCGAGGTCTTCATCCTGGAGATTCTCGGCATCCTCCTCCGTGGAATGGCGCGATGGGCTGCCCTCGTCGATATCTTCGTCCTGAAGGTCGTGCGCGTCGGTATCTGGCCTGGGCGGATCCGGATGTCGTCGGCCCGGCGGTGACTTCGGGTCCATGGCTGGCTCCTCTCCACGTGGGTGAGAGACGTGTGGTGTTCCTGCCGGTAGCTCAGGTCGTTGCAATGCACGTGCCCGGCGGTGGAGTGCCGGGTTCTCGCAAGAAACAGGACTGCCCGCGCTGACTGGCGCGTGGGCAGGTCAGGCTTACCGGGTAGGGGTTGACGCGAGGGACAGTCATTCCGAGGTCGTGCATGCAGGCGCCGGGATGCGCTCGGCCAGTACCTACCGCGCATTGCGCGCCTGACCCCGACCGGCTCGCCTTCGAGCGGCGATCGGGCGCATAATGCGCGCGCCATGAAGCTCACCGTCGAGTTTCCCAGCGTGTCGTACCGGGAAGGGCCAGAGACTGTGCGGCGCTTCGCCTCCGCCGTCGAGCAGATCGGCTATGACCACATCGACGTCTTCGACCACGTCGTCATGGGCTACCCGATGGAGAGACGCCCGCCCGGTCCCTACCAGGCGACCATGCCGATTCTGGAAGCGTTGATGACCCTGGCCCACGTCGCCGCCGTCACCTCGCGGGTGGGGCTCGGGACCGAGGTGCTCGTGCTGCCGCAGCGTCATCCGACACTCGTGGCCAAGCAGGTGAGCACGCTCGACACGCTGTCCGGTGGACGTGCGCGGCTCGGCGTCGGGGTCGGCTGGCAGGAGTCGGAGTACGAGGCGCTGGGCGAGAACTTCCACACCCGCGGCGCGCGGATGGACGAGGCCATCCGTCTCCTTCGCGCGTACTGGAGCGATGCGCGCGTGGATGCCGCCGGGCCGCACTACCCCGTGACCGCGATGGCCATGGAGCCGAAGCCGCCACAGGGCGGCAGGCTCCCGATCTGGATCGGCGGCATGTCGGAGCGCGCCTGGCGTCGCGTGGGCGAGCTGGGGGACGGCTGGCTGGCAAGCCGGGTCACCGACGCGGACAGCGCGCGGCTCGCCATCGATGCGATCCAACGGGCCGCCGAGGCGGCCGGGCGCGATCCCGGCGCCATCGGCCTGCAGAGCATGGTCGCGCCCCCGCCGCGCGATGCGGAAGGCAAGCGCTTCTACGCCGAGCACGACCGCGTGGTCGCCCGCGTCGTCGAGCTGGAGAAGATGGGCTTCGAGTGGGTGGCGCTGAACGCCACGGCGATCTTCCAGACGGGCGCGCGCTCGGTCGACGCGATGATCGACGCGCTGGGCGCCCTGCACGGCAAGATCCGCGGCGCCGTCGGCTAGGGCCGCCTCAGGCGATGGCGCCGGCGCGCCGGAGCGCGCCGAGCCTGGTGGCGTCGTAGCCGAGGAGGCGGCCGAGCGTCTCGTCGGTGTGCTGGCCGGGGGTCGGCACGGGGCCGATCCGTGCCGGCGTCCTCGAGAGCTTGATCGTTGCCCCGGGCAAGTACATCTCCCCGGCGATCGCGTCGTCCATCTTCACCAGCATCTCGCGCTGCCACAGATGCAGGTCCTGGGCGACCTCTGGGATCGTGCGCACCGGCGCCGACGGGATCCCGGCCTCCAGGAGCCTCGCGCAGATCTCCACCGTCGTCCGGTCGGCGCACCACTTCTCGATGAGCGCCCGCCGGTCGTCGGGGCCCGTGCTGCCCGCCATCGGCGTGGTGTCGCCCTCGGCGCTGGCGCCGCGGACGATCTGCATCAAGCGTCCGGCCATGTCGCGCCCGGCGGCCGCGATGACCACGAAGCCGTCCTGTGTTCGGTACGGCGGCCGGCCGCCCTCGCCGCCTTCCTTGCCCGTGGCAAGGTAATACGAGGTCGGGATCTCGACCATGGTCAGCGCCGAGTCGAGCAGGCAGACGTCGACGACCTGGCCCTCGCCGGTGCGCTCGCGATGGCGAAGCGCGGCGAGCGTGCCGATGGTGGCATGGAGCGCGGTGTAGCGATCGACGACGGACGACGCGGTGCCGATGGGCTTGCCCTCGTGCTGGCCGGTCAGCGTCATAAGGCCGCTCATGGCCTGGCCGAGCAAGTCGAAGGCGGGCCGCTCGGTGTAGGGCCCGTACTGGCCGAACCCTGACACCGAGACGAGGATGATCCCGGCGTTCAGCGCGGCCAGCCGCTCGTAGTCGAAGCCCATCGCGCGCATCACGCCCGGTCGGAAGTTCTCCAGCACGATGTCGGCCTTGGCCACGAGCGCCGCGAAGACCTCCTTGCCCTGGGCGCTCCGGAGATCGAGACAGACGCTCTTCTTGCCGCGATTGTAGACGGAGAAGTACACGCTCTGCCCGCGGACCAGCGGCGGATGCGTGCGCGTCTCCTCGCCGCCCGGAGGCTCGATCTTGATGACCTCGGCGCCGAGATCGGAGAGCAGCATGCCCCCGCGCGGGCCCGCCTGGAAACGCGCCAGCTCCAGAACGCGGATGCCCTCGAGGCAGGCGACCATGCTGGAAGGCTAGTGGGGCGCGATCGCCAGGTCAAGTGTGGATGTGCAGGGACGGTCGCGATGTGCCGGACGTAGCACGTCATGCCAGCACCGATTAGCCGGAGCTCACTCGGCGGGGGCGGGTAGTCCGGGATCGCGCGCGACCGATTCGCCCTCCTCCGCGCTTCTTCCACCGCGCGCGCCCTGTCCGGAGCGAACCCTTTGCATGAACGGGATCAGGAGCAGCACCGAAGAGTAGACGACGAGCAGAAGCCAGAAGTCGTCGGCATATGACAGGATGTTCGCCTGTGTCACCGTCTCGCGGTACAGCATCGCCATCGCCTGCCGACCGGCGGTGAACGTGTCGGCGCCATGGGTCACGAAGTGGTCGGTCCACGCGCGCAGCCGCCCCGCCATCTCGAAGCTCCACTGATCGAGATGGCCCATCAGCGTGGCTTGATGGACCTGGCTTCGGCGCGCCAGGAGCGTCGTCACCAGCGCGACGCCCATGCTGCCCCCGATGTTGCGGGCGACATTGTAGGCGGCCGTCGAGTTGCCAAGCCGCTCCGTCGGAATGGTGGCCAGCGTCAGGGCCTGGAGCGGCACGAAGATGAAGCCCTGGGAGAATCCCTGAAGGAAGCGCGGCCAGGCGAGGTTCCAGAAATCGATGGTGGGGGTGACGCGGGTCATGAAGAAGAGGGCCACGGCGGCCAGCGTGCAGCCCCCCGCCAGCATGAGGCGCTGGTCCATGCGCGACACGAGGCGCCCGGAGATCATGAGCGCGAGCATCGTGCCTAACCCACCCGGGGCCAGGGTGAGCCCAGACGTCCACGCGTCGTACCCGAGGATCGTCTGCGTATAGAGCGCCAGGAGCAGCAGGCTCGAGTTGAATCCGAGACCCACCAGGAAGATGGCCAGAGTGCCGAGGCTGAAGTTGCGGTCGCCGAAGACGGTGAGGTCCAGGATGGGCTCGGCCGCCATGAGTTCCCGGATCACGAAGCCGGCCAGCATGCACACGGCGAGCACGCCGCACATCAGGACGAGCGTCGAGTCGAACCAGTCGCGCCGCTCTCCGAGGTCGAGGACGAGCTGGAGGCAGCCGAAGCCCACGACCATGAGCACGATGCCGGCCACGTCGACGCGACGGGGCCGGCGATGAAAGGGCGCATCGAATAGGAATGCGCTCACCATGAAGAAGGCCAGGATCCCGATGGGCAGGTTGATGTAGAAGATCCAGCGCCACGACCAGTTGTCCGCCATGTAGCCGCCGAGCGTCGGGCCGAGGATTGGCGCCAGCATGATGCCGGTGCCCCACACGGCCATCGCGGTGCCCCGTTGCTCGAGCGGGAAGATCTCCCACATCACGGCCTGTGCCATGGGGACGACCGGGCCGCCGCCGAGACCTTGCAGGATGCGCATGAGCACGAGGAACTCGAGATTGGGCGCGATGCCGGAGAGGAACGAGCTGGCCGTGAAGGTGACCGTGCAGATGAGATAGAAGCGACGCCGGCCGAAGACCGCGGTCAGCCAGCCGCTCGCGGGGATGACCACCGCATTGGCAGCCAGGTACGAGGTGATGACCCACGACATCTCGTCGATGCTGGCGGAGAACGACCCCTGCATGTGAGGGAGGGCGACGTTGGTGATGCTGGTGTCGAGCACCTGCATGACCGTGACGAGCATCACGGAGAAGGTGATGGCCCACTTGTGCGGGGAGCCGAGAGGCGCGGCGCTCACGGCGACGTCTCGCAGCGTCCCGGGGTGGGCCGTAGTGTAGCTGAGTTCAAGACAGCGGTATGAGAGGCGAGTCTACACGCCGGGTCAGTCGGGGCGCTGGACGACATGCATGAGCACACCGCCCAGCGCCTTGGGGTGGGGAAACCCGATCAGCGCGCGGCGCGAGCCGGGGCGGCCCTTGGTGTCGATCATCGGCAGCCCGGCTGCGGCCATCGATCCCAACAGCGTGTCTATGTCGGGCGATTTGAGGGCGACGTGGTGCAACCCGCGGCCGCGTGAAGCGACAAAGCGCGCGATCGCGCCCTGATCCTGGCGCGTGTTGCCGGCCTGGCCATGGTGCACCTCGCCCCCGCGCCGCGGATCGACGTTGGCGAGAAACTCGAGCTCGCAATCGCCCACCGTGATGAACGTGACGCGCAGGCCGCCGACCGGCTCCGGGGTGCGCGAGTGGTACACCACGCCGTACTTGTCGGAGGTGAAGCTTTCGACGGCGATCGACACTTCCATGTCGGTCTGGCGGCTCTCGACCGCGAAGCCGAGCTGCCCGCAGAACACGGCCTCGTCCTCGCGCACATCCGTGCTCGCGACGCCGATGTGATCGATGCGCTGCACCCGGCTCTCCGCATGCGGTGCCAGTCCGAGCCGCTCGGTGAGCACGGTGCGCACGCCCAGGGTCGCGTCAGGCGCCAGCCGGCGGATGCGCCGGCCACCGAGGCCCGGCGCCGGTGCGCTATCGGTCGGCGGCGCACCCGCAACCACAGCCCGCGCAGCCGCCACATCGAGGTCGTCCACACCGAGCGCGATGTGGTGCACGCCCGGCCTCCTCTCGCCGTCCACCAGCGGATGCCCCGGGGGGAACAGGGCCAGCGCGCAGCGCCCGAGGGCGAACACCGGGACCGCCCCCGCCGCGCTCGAAAGCTCGTGGCGCGGCAGGCCGAAGTGGCGCTCGAATACCCCGGCGGCGGCGGGGTCGTTCGCGACGAGGGCGACGTAGGCGATCTGGTCGGCGAGCATCATCGCAGGTCTCCGTTCGCGCGCATTGAGCACCCGGTCCGAGATGAGCGCGTCGGTCAGGCGACCCGCTCAGGCAAGAGCCGCCTCACTGCCGGTACGAGGTTCCGTCGACCCGCTCGAGCTGGCGCAGCAGGGCGGGCCACTCTTTGCCGACCTCGATGAAGCCGCCCGGCCCGTACATCCGCCGGCCTTGCTCGATGCTCTTGCGCTGGGTGGCCTCCGAGACCGGCTGGAGCTCGCTGCCCCCGGCCAGCGCGTCGATCTGGATCCGGCACGCCGTCTCGATTCGGTACATCCACACGAAGGCCTCGCCAACCGTCTTTCCGACCGTCATGAGGCCGTGATTGCGCAAGAGCAAGATCCGCTTGTCGCCGAGGTCGCCCACGATGCGTGGCCGCTCGTCGATGTCCGTGGCCGGCCCCTCGAAGTCGTGGTACGCGATCCAGCCCATCAGGGTCAGGGCTTTCTGACTGACCGGCAGCAAGCCCTGGCGCTGCGTGGCCACCGCGGTACCGAAGCGGCTGTGCGTGTGGATCACCCAGTTCAGGTCGGGCGAGGACATGTGGATGGCGCCGTGGATCACGAACCCGGCGGGATTCGACGGGTAGTCCGACTTGCTCAGGAGATTGCCGTCCTTGTCCAGCTTGATGAGGGACGACGCGGTGATCTCGTCGAAGAGCATCCCGAACGGATTGAGAAGAAAATGCTCCGTGCCGGGAATGCGCGCCGAGAAATGGGTGTTGTTCAGGTCGGTCCAGCCGTAGATGGCGGCCAGTCGGTACGCCGCGGCCAGGTTCACGCGGGTCTGCCATTCCTCCGGCTTCACGTCCGCTGGTGGACCAGAGGCTCGCTCGGCTGCAATGGGCTTCCGCTGCCTCGCGCGAAGTGCTTCGTTCAATGCCATGACCGTCTCCCTGTCGGTAGCCAGCTCCGATCCGTTCTCCGCCGGCCCCCCGGCTCCGCTCGATCGTGCGATGCCCGGCAAGCTCCTGAATGAGATGCATCAGCTTCGCCCAGGGCCTGGCTCTCGGCTCGGCGCCATTACTCGCCCGAGGGCGGTAGCTTGTCAAGCACAACGTGCCCCTACAGCGTAGGGAGAGTTCTGGAGATGCGACGCGCGCTGGATCCTGACCCACAGCGAGCTCCGTGCTAGGATACCGGCCGTCCTGAGTGCTCTGCCAGCGAAGGAGGCGCCGTGGTGCTCCGCGAAGACAACCTGATCGAGAAGGTCACCGAGAACAAGCTCCCGCACGAGCCCTACGGTTGGCACCACGAGATCGACCAGCGCGAGCTCATGAAGCACTCTGTGCACCCGCTGCTCTGACCGGCCTCCCCGGAGTCCCCCGGCTCAGAATGTCCCGCCGGCAAGAAATGCGGTTATAGTCCTCAGAGCGATGCGCCTCCAAGCGATCAAGCGGCTCCTGGTCGGTGCCCCGATGCCCCTCGCCCAGGCACGGCACGAGCGCCTCGGCAACGCCGTGGCCCTGGCGGTGTTCGCCTCCGATCCGCTCTCGTCGGTGGCCTACGCGACCGAGGAAATTCTGCTCGTCCTCATCCTCGCCGGTCCCGCGGCGCTCAGCTACTCGCTTCCCGTCGGCGTGGGCATTGCCGGCCTGCTGGCGGTGGTCGTCATATCCTACCGTCAGACGGTGCAGGCGTATCCCCAGGGTGGCGGAGCGTACATCGTCGCGCGCGAGAACCTCGGCGTCTTCCCCGCGCTCACCGCCGCGGCGGCGCTCCTGACCGACTACGTGCTGACGGTGTCGGTGTCGGTCGTGGCCGGCGTCGCCGCCTTGACGTCGGCGTTCCCGGCGCTTTTCCCCCATCGAGTCATGTTGAGCATCCTTGCGGTCGGCGCCGTCGCGCTGGGAAACCTTCGCGGACTCCGGGAATCGGGCCGGTTCTTCGCGGCGCCGACCTACTTCTTCACCGTCTGCATTCTCGGCATGGTCGGCTACGGGTTGGTTGCTGCAAGGCTCGGCCTGCTTCCGGAAGCGCCCTACGAGCCCCATCCGCCGGGGCTGGAGGGGATCGGGCTGTTTCTCATCCTGAGGTCCTTCGCTGCCGGCTGCACGGCCTTGACGGGAGTCGAGGCTGTCTCCAACGGAGTCCCTGCCCTGAGGCCTCCCGAGGGCCGTAACGCCCAGACGGTCATGACCTGGCTCGGTGTGATCTCCATCACCATGTTCCTCGGGATCACGTACCTCGCGTTCGACTTCGGCGTCATCCCCGGTGGCGACGAGACGGTCGTGTCCAAGATCGCCCATCGGGTGTTCGGCACCGGCCTGCTGTACTACGCGGTCCAGGCGGCGACCATGCTCATCCTGCTCCTCGCCGCCAACACGTCGTACGCGGGCTTCCCGCGGCTCTCGTCGATCCTCGCGCGCGACCGCTACATGCCCCGCCAGTTCGGGACCCAGGGCGACCGCCTCGTGTTCTCCAACGGGATCCTGATCCTGAGCGGGTTCGCCATCCTGCTGATCGTGGCCTTTGCGGGCGACACCCATGCCCTCCTGCCGCTCTACGCCATCGGTGTCTTCATCTCGTTCACGCTGTCGCAGAGCGGGATGGTCCGGCGCTGGCTGCGGCTGAAGGAGACAGGGTGGCGCTGGCGGGTGTGGGTCAACGGGGTGGGGGCGGTCGTCACCGCCATCGTGCTGCTGACTCTCACCGTCACCAAGTTCGCCGAGGGCGCGTGGGTCGTCGTGGTGATCGTTCCGCTTGTCGTGGCGGCCTTCGTTGTCATGCACCGCCACTACGAAGAGGTGGCCGTCGAGCTGTCGCTCGAGGGACTCGGAGGATTGCCGGAGTTCCATCACACGGTGCTCGTGCTCATCGGCGACGTCCATCGGGGCGTCGTCCGGGCGGTGCAGTACGCGAAGACGCTGGCCGGCCCCGCGGCGGCCGTCCGTGCCGTGTACGTGGAGACGGACCCGGCGCGCACGAACAAGATGGAGGAGAAGTGGGCGAAGTGCGGATTCGGCGTCCCGCTGGTCGTTCTGGCATCACCCTATCGATCGCTGCTGCGCCCGCTGCTGGAATACATCGACCAGATCCAGTCGCGCGGCGACGATCAGATGGTGACGATCGTGCTGCCGGAGTTCCTGCCCCGGAAGTGGTGGCAGCACATGCTGCACAATCAGACAGCCCTTCTGGTGAAGGGGGCGCTGCTCTTTCGCAGGAACATCGTCGTCAGCGACGTGCCGTACCTGCTGAAGCGATGAGGGAGATCGGCAGGATCGCGGTCGAGGCGCTCCAGACATCGCGCTCAACCCATTCCGTACGCTGGCGGCGTCGTCGAACCTCGCCTTTGTGTTCTTGGCCTGCGTCAGGGTCCGACACTCAGCGACCGTTCTTCCGCACCAGGTACAGAGCCTTGTCATCGCGATAGGCGACCGCCCACGCCTCATCCGTCGAGAGCCCGGTCCATGGAGATCTGTACGCCACCAGCTCCTTCATGAACTTCGAGTTGGTCGGCACGAGGACCCAGTCGAACCGGTGCCGCTCGAACGCATCCAGGTCGGACATCACGTACATCGCCCTGTAGTCCTCCATGGGCCGGTAGTCACCGCGCTCCCACAGGTGCATTCGACCGTCGATGAATACCTTCGTGTGCACCCCGTTTCCGATCAGGTAGCCGCCCCAGTCGTAAAACGTGAACCCGTGGCCGACCGGCGGCTGCCGCAGAAGATACTGCATCACGCCCTCGGAGCACTTCGGGCCATACGCGCAGTACGAACCGATCGGGTTGCGCCATAGATTCAGGAATTCCCCCCGTCTCTCGAAGATCGCAATCCCGAACACGCCGATCATCACCGCGACGACAAGACTCGTCCGCGCAAACCCCTCGACCCGGAACCGCAGGTCCCTGATGACCGAGGCGGCCACGGGAAGAGTCAACACCAGGAAGACGGGCACGTGCCGCCTCGAGCTGACCGCGAGGTAGAAGGTCACACAGGCTATGACGATCCAGGGGAGGTCGGCGAGCTGGCGGCGAGTGAAGAAGCCGAAGGCGAGGAGCAGCGTATAGGCGATGAACACCATCCCGACGGTCTCGGAGAAATCCGGGCTCTGCCATTCGATGACATAGGTGAGCATCGGGTTCCCAAAATGCTTCGTCGCCTCCAGGTACACGTGGTACGTGAACGGATTGACGAAGGTCGCCGCGACCGAGGCGAAAAAGGAAGCCGCGAAGGCAAACCAGCGGCGCGGCAGCGCCGTGCCTCGAATCTTCACAATGACGACGTCGCACGCCACGTGGACGCCCAACACGACGAGCCCGAGCAGGAAGGAGCCGTGCAGGTTCGCCCACACGCAGAAGAGACACGGCAGCGCCCAGTACGACCACGTCTGCCCCTCCCGCTCTCGAAACAGGAGATCGATCAGCAGAGCGAGCAGCAGCAACCCGACGACCTGCGTCCGGAATCCCTGCAGGAGCGCCTCCTTGCTCAACGCGGCGAAGAATACCGCCAGGATCGCCGTCTGCCAGTACAGGAGGTGGACCCGTCTGACGCAGAGGTAGAACACCAGCAGGCCGGTGACGGCGCCCGCGAGAGCCAGACCGAAGAACGCAATGTGGTTGTAGAGGACGTAGAGGAGAGGGTCGTAGAGCCACGAGTGGTTGACCCACTCGTAGCCCGGCATCGTCCAGGAATAAATGTCCTGACGGAGAATGCGCCCGTGGGTCACCAGGTATTCGCCGTAGCGATAGTGCCAGCCCCAGTCGTAGTCCGCATACGGGTACACGAGATAGATCAGCAGTGCCGTGTATACGAGCGCTGAGAACCCTTTCTCCAGGAGCTCGATCGTCTTCGCGGCCGAGCCGGGCGTCGAACGCGGGCGTCCCATGGAGCCCGATAGTGGGGTGGGCGACCCCGTTCCGTCAAGCATCGGTTGCACCGTCCTCTCCCCTCTGCGACAATCAGCCACACGATGAAGACGATCCGTACCGTCTGCGCGCACGACTGTCCCGATCAGTGCTCGCTCCTCGTGCAGGTGGACGGAGACCGCGTCGTCAAGATCCAGGGGGACCCGGATCATCCCTTCACGGCCGGCTTCGCCTGCGCCAAGGTGAATCGGGAGCACGAACTGCTCCACTCGCCCGAGCGCGTCCTCACGCCGCTTCGCCGCACCGGGGCCAAGGGCGACGGGAACTTCGCGCCGGTCTCCTGGGACGACGCGCTCGACGAAATCGTCACCCGCTGGCAGGCCATCATCCGCGAGGACGGCCCACTGGGCATCCTCGGCTACTGCTACAGCGCGCACCAGGGACAGATCAATCGCGGGCTCATGCTGGGGCTCTTCCACGCGCTCGGGTCGACGCGGCTTCAGGCCGGCACGGTCTGCGATACCTGCGCGGAGGCCGGATGGGACGCGGCCTGCGGCAGCATCGGCGGCGCCGATCCGGAGAGCGTGGCGCAGTCGGACCTCGTCATCGCCTGGGGCGCGGACCTCCTGACGACCAATGTCCACATCTGGCCGTGGATCGAGCGCGCGCGCCAGGCGGGCGGCACGCTGGTCGTCATCGAGCCGCGCCGGAGCGCGACGGCCGAGCGCGCCGACTGGCATCTCCGCGTGAAGGTCGGCACCGACGCGGCCCTGGCTCTCGGCGTGATGCACGTACTGGCGCGCGACCAGCTCTGCGACCGCGACTACCTCGCGCGGAAGACGCTCGGCTTCGACCGCGTCGAGCGGGAGGTTCTGCCGCGCTTCTCCCCCGAGCGCGTCGCCGCCATCACCGGGGTCTCGCCGGCCGACCTCGAGCGTCTCGCCCGCCTCTATGGCACGGCTCGCGCGCCCTTCATCCGCCTGGGAGAGGGCATGTCGCGCACGCTCCAGGGCGGCCAGGCCATCCGCGCGGTGGCCCTCCTGCCCGGCGTGGTGGGCGCCTATGACAAGCCGGGCGGCGGCGCCCTCCTGATGACGGCGACGGGGTTCGGCTTCGACACGGGCCCGATCCGCAAGCCGTCGGGACCCGCCGAGACGCGCATGGTCAACCATTCACGTCTCGGCGAAGCGCTCCTGACCATGGACAACCCGCCGATCAGGGCGCTCTTCGTGGCCTCGAACAATCCGGCGGTCACCTGCCCCGACTCGACGAAGGTGCGGCAAGGCCTGGCCCGCGAAGATCTCTTCACCGTGGTCCACGATCCCTTCATGTCTGACACGGCGCGGTTTGCCGACATCCTGCTGCCCGCGGCGACCTATCTCGAGAGCGACGACTTCCTGCGCGCCTATGGCACCTACTACGCGCAGTTCGCCGAGGCCGTGGTGCCGCCACGGGGCGAGTCCTGGCCCAACCAGCGGCTCGCCCGGGAGCTGGCGGGCCGGCTCGGGCTCACGGACTCCGTCTTCTCCATGAGCAACGTCGAGCTGGTGCGGCTCTTGTTCCAGCATGCTACCGGCACCGCGGCCGGCGTGGACCCGGAGCGCGTGCGCCGCACGGGGCCGGTGAAGATGGCGCCGGAAGGTCCCCAGCGCTTCGCCACGCCGTCGGGCAAGCTCGAGTTCTACTCCGAGGCGCTCGTGGCCCAGGGCCTGCCCGCCATGCCAGACTGGGTGGCCGATCCCGGCGACGAGGCCTTGGCGCGGCGCTTCCCGCTCAGGCTGTTGACGGCGCCCGGTTATTTCCAGAGCCACACGGCCTTCGCCGGCGTCGCGGCGCTGCGGAAGAAACAGGGGCCCCCGGCCTGTGTGCTGCATCCGGACGAGGCGGCGATGCGAGGCCTGCGCGACGGCGAGACGGTGGAGCTGCACAACGAGAACGGGGCGGTGCGGCTCGTGCTGCGCGTATCGGATGAGGCGCCGCCCGGCGTGGCCTTCGTGCCGGGCCAGCGGCCGGCCGCGGAGGCTCGGGGTGGCACCGTGAACATGCTCTGCTCCGGCCGCTACAGCGACTTCGGCGAGGGCGCGACGTACCAGAGCATGCGCCTCGACGTCCGCCGCCCGATCCTCGAGAGAGAGGATGCCTCCCCCACGGCTCTGCGCTCGGTGGTTACGTCTCCTCCATCGTTAGGACCACACGCCCGATAGCCTTTCGGTCGCTCAGGAGCCGCATCGCCTCGGCGAAGCGCTCGAGCGGCAGCACGCGCGAGATGTGTGGCTTGAGCTTGCCCGAGCCCGCCAAGGCCAAGAGCGCCTCGAGCGCTGCTCGGCGGAGCGCGGGGTTGCGGCGGCCGGCCTCGCCGGCGCGCACGCCGATGACGGAGCAGCCTTTGATCAAGATGAGATTGGCCGGCGCGCTCGGGAGGATGCCGCTGGCGAAGCCGATGGTCAAGAGGCGCCCGCCCCAGGCGATGCAGTGCAGCGACCGCTCGAAGACGGCGCCGCCGACGGGATCGTAGATGACGTCCGCCCCCGCGCCGGCGGTCAGCCGCTTCACGGCGTCGTCGAAGGCCTCGACCTCGTAGTTGATGCCGTGGTCGGCGCCGCGGCTCTTCGCCGCCGCGAGCTTCGCGTCGCTCGACGCGGTGGCGATGACCGTGGCGCCCAGGAGCTTGCCCATCTCGACAGCAGCCAGGCCTGCGCCGCCGGCCGCCCCGTGCACCAGCAGCGTCTCCCCGGGGGCCAGGTGCGCCCGCTGGACGAGGGCGTGGTAGGCGGTGTGAGAACCGACCAGGAAGGCCGCCCCCTCGACGAAGTCAAAGCCCTGGGGCAGCGGGAGGACTTGCGGCGACTCCACGACCGCCTCGTCCGCATAGCAGCCATGGCGCTGGTGGATGATCACCCGATCGCCCGTGGCGAGTCCGGCCACCCCGCCTCCGGCCTCGACCACCTCGCCCGCCGCCTCGAGGCCCGGCGTGAAGGGCAGCGGGGGCTTGAGCTGATACGTGCCCGCGACCATGAGGATATCGGGGAAGTTGACGCCGGCCGCGCGGATCCGCACCCGGACCTGTCCCGCGGCAAGTGGCTTCGAGGGGATGTCTTCGACGGTCATGCGC
>Ga0137375_10005672_pt1 | contig 14825 bp, 10 predicted proteins | sample SagtaG_24_FD_104936 | JGI IMG/M metagenome (GOLD analysis project Ga0137375, IMG submission 104936) | Vadose zone soil microbial communities from Sagehorn Ranch, Mendocino, California, USA - Sage1_R_113_16 metaG | ecosystem: Environmental > Terrestrial > Soil > Vadose zone | place: USA...
GGTCGCGAGCGCGAGCGAGAGCGGCAGCACCAGCAGCATGGCGACCGCGAAGGTGATGAGCGTCTGCTGCCATCCGACGGCGTCCATGAGCGACACGGTCAGCGGCGCGTACAGAAACTGGCCGAAGGAGCCGGCGGCCGCGCCGCCACCGAAGGCGAGCGAACGCAAGCGCTCGGGCAAGAGCTTGCCGAACGCCGACAGCACGATGCTGAAAGAGCAGCCGGCGAGACCGAAGCCGATGAAGACGCCGGCCGAAATATCAAGAACCAACGGCGTGGTCGCGTGCGCCATCAGGGCGAGCCCGACGGCGTAGAAAATTCCACCGGCGCACAGCACCCGGACGATCCCGAAGCGATCGGCCAGCATGCCGGCCAACGGCTGACCGAGGCCCCACAGGATGTTCTGGATCGCGATCGCCAGGCCGAACACGTCGCGGTCCCAGCCGTTGGCCTGCGACTGCGGGGTCAGGAACAAGCCGAGGACGGAGCGCGGCCCGAAGCTCATCATCGAAATGAGACAGCCGCACAGCACGATCACCACGGGCGTGCGCCAGCTGACGAGCTTGGCGGCGGCGGGCATCGTGGTCATGGAGCTCCCCGGCGAGTGGGCGCTCGCGCGAGGGGCACGAGAGCGGCGTCACCATAGATAGGGTGCCGGCCGCCGGTGCCGAAATGCATCTACGGGCAGGGTTCCATCCTTTGAACGCATGGCACAGCCGGCAGCCAGGGGTTGGCAAAGCTGTGGGCGAAGTGTTATATGGGATTTGCTCGAAATGAGGATAACAAGCTCCCTCGGGCAGTCACGGGCCGGCTCGCGCCGGATGTTTTTCGTCCCCATATATGCTCAAATTGAGCATATCGCGATCGGGAGGCCGCCATGCCGATCTTGCAAGCCTTCGCTCCCTCCGCCGACCGTCCGCCAATGCCGGCCGCCGACGCGTCGCCCGCGGCGCGCCGCTACCGCGTGGTGCCGGTGCCGTCGCTCGAATGGACGCCCCAAGTCGAGCGCGAGACCGCCCCGCTCTACCAGCGCGTCAAGGCCGTCGTTCCGCCGGTCGAGTGGCCGTTCTTCGCGCCCTACGTGAAGGCGATCAACGCGCTCAAGCGGGAGCGCAACGCCGTCATCCTGGCGCACAATTACCAGACGCCCGAAATCTACAACTGCGTCGCCGATTTCGTCGGCGATTCGCTCCAACTTGCGCGTGAAGCGGCCAAGGTCGACGCCGACATCATCGTGCAGTGCGGCGTCCACTTCATGGCCGAGACCTCGAAGATCCTCAATCCCGACAAGACCGTGCTGATCCCGGATTTGAAGGCGGGCTGCTCGCTCGCATCCTCGATCAGCGGCGAGGACGTGCGGCTGTTGCGGCAGAAATTTCCGGGCGTGCCGGTCATCGCCTATGTCAACACCTCGGCCGACGTGAAGGCCGAGGTCGACATCTGCTGCACCTCGTCGAACGCGGTCGAGGTGGTCGAGAGCCTGGGTGCCGACACGGTGATCTTCCTGCCCGACCAATATCTGGCCAAATACGTCGCCGCGCACACTACGGTGAAGATCATTTCCTGGAACGGCGCCTGCGAGGTGCACGAGCGCTTCACCGCCGAGGAGCTGCGCCGCTATCGCGAGGGCGACCCGTCGCTATCGATCATCGCCCATCCGGAATGCCCACCCGACGTGCTCGACGAGGCGGACTATACCGGCTCGACCGCCGGCATGATCGACTGGGTGCGCAAGCACCACCCGCGCCGCGTGGTCATGGTCACCGAATGCTCGATGGCCGACAACGTGCAGGCCGAGCTCCCCGACATCGAGTTCGTGCGGCCGTGCAATCTCTGCCCGCACATGAAGCGGATCACGCTGCCGAAGATTCTCGACAGCCTGATCTATCTCAAGGAAGAAGTCGTGATCGACCCGGCGATCGCGGAGAAGGCGCGGCGGTCGGTCGAGCGGATGGTGAGCTTGAAGCGGTAGCGTACGTTCCAACGAAACCAGAGCCCTGATATTGTCATGGCGCGTGCCGCGGCACCGGCATTGACCACTCGCCGACTGCTGCCGCAGTCATGTTGAAGGGCGGCATACCTGCATGACAACCTCCCTGCTCTGCCCCGACGCCTTCCTGTCGCCGCTCGAGATCGACGCCGCGGTCACCCGCGCGCTGACGGAAGATCTCGGCCGCGCCGGCGACGTCACCTCGACCGCCACCATCCCGGAGGACACCCGCGCACACGCGATCGTGGTCGCGCGCGAGGCGGGCGTGATCTCGGGCTTGCCGCTGGTGGCCGCGACGTTGCGGAAGCTCGCGCCGGAGATCGAAATCGAAGCTCCCCTGCGTGACGGCGCCAACGTCGCCGCGAAGGCCGCGCTGATGACGGTCGCGGGTCCGGCGCGCGCCATTCTGGCGGCGGAGCGGGTGGCGCTCAACTTCCTCGGCCACCTGTCGGGCATCGCCACCGCGACCCATGAATTCGTGCGCCGCATCGCCGGCACCCGCACGCGCTTCTGCTGCACGCGCAAGACCACGCCGGGGCTGCGCGCGCTCGAGAAATACGCGGTGCGCTGCGGCGGCGGCTTCAACCACCGCTTCGGGCTCGACGACGCCATGCTGATCAAGGACAACCACATCGCGGTCGCGGGCGGCATCCGCGCCGTGCTCGAGCGCGCCAGGGCCACCGCCGGCCACCTGGTCAAGATCGAGATCGAGGTCGACACGCTCGATCAGCTGCGCGAGGTGCTCGACGTTGGCCTCGCCGACGCGGTGCTGCTCGACAACATGGATGCCGCCACCATGCGCCGGGCGGTCGAGATGGTGGCCGGCAAATTCCCGCTGGAGGCGTCGGGCGGCATCACGCTCGACACGATCGCGGCGGTGGCGGCCAGCGGCGTCGACTACGCCTCATCCGGCTGGATCACCCATTCGGCGCCCAGCCTCGACGTGGCGCTGGATATCGAGATTTGACGGCTACAGCTTCTTCGCCGCTTCCACGAGCTTCTTCGTCGACACGGCGGTCGCCTCGGCGTCGCCCCATTCGGGCGCCTCGCCGCCATCGCCCCAGGCGCGCGGCCGGTAGAAGGTGTGGACGCCGAGCTTGTGCATCTTGGTCATTTCCCGCACCCAGCCCGGGCGCACCCAATAGGCGTGGTAATGCGTGGCCTTGCCGACCTCGGGCAGCCACAGCTTGCCGTCGAGCATTTCGGCCGCGATCGTCTTGGCGCGTTCCCACATGTCCGGCTCGCGGATGACGTCGGGGATACCGTCGCAGGCGAAGGTGAACTGGCAAGCGAGGTGGCGGTGGGAGTTCTGATAGACCACGCCGCAGACGGTGTTCGGATATTTGCCGGAGAAGGTGCGATTGAGCACCACCTGGGCGACCGCCATCTGGCCGCGCACCGGCTCGCCGCGCGCCTCGAAATAGATCGCCTCGGCGAGACACTTCTCCGACTTGGCACGGCTATTTTCGTCGAGGCCGAGCCGCTCGGCCGGCGACATCGGCCGCTTGTCTTCGCCGGTGACCTGGCCCTTGGGGGCGACCGTCTGTCCGCCTTGTCCGGGTCGATCCTTGCCCACGCTCTGATCGGTCCCGGACGGCAGCGGCGGCAGGTCCGCCCGCTCGACCGGAGCATCCTTGATCACCGCCGACTGGTTCGGCACGGCCGCCGGCGGCAGCGCCGCCAACTTGATATTGGCGTCGCCGGTCGCGGGCCTGCTGTCGGGATTGACGGCGACCTCGACGCTCTCGAGTGTCGGCTCCTCACCCGGCGCCCACGGCTCGATCGCGCCGAGCTTCTGTCCCATCGGGTCGATGCTGAAATAGAGCCGCGCGGCGCGCAGCGACGGGTCCACGTCCGCCGATACGAAGGCGAGACTGGTCACCGATTGGGCGCCCGGCTTGGCCGGCTCGGCCTCGGCACTCTTTGGCGGTTCACGCGCCGGCGCCGTCGGCTTGGGATTGACGTTCGCGACGCGATAGTCGCCAACGCTGGCGAGAGCAAATCCGCCGGTGGATTTTGGTTGCGCGGCCGGCGGCTGCTGCGCGGGTGGCGGCGGCTCAGCGTCCGCCGTGGCGGCAGGTTGCGGTTCGGCCTGCGCCACCGCGGGCGGCGGCTCGAGCGAGAGCGGTGCGCCGGGCGCCGCCTCGACCTCCTGCTGCGCGACACTGGCGCTTGCGGCCGGCGATTCGGCCTGCGCCACTTGCTCGCTGACCGGCCTATCGTTCGGCTCCACCGGCGGCGCGACGCGATCGGCTTTGCGGGCGACGGCGAGACGGTCGCCCTTGAGCGAGGTGATGCGGTCGCCGTTGAGGCGATCGCCCTTGAGCGCGCGGTCGACCGTCGGGAAGATCGGCCCCGAGCCCGCTGCCGCGCGTTCGTTGAGAATCCGCTCGCGGATCGAGCCGGTGATGTCCGCATTGTTCGGGTCGAGGCCGGCGAGCGTGTAGCCGAAGGTCGGCGGCACCGCCGCGCCCACCGGCCGCGGCATGTTCAAGTTGGCGGCGTGGATGGTGCCGAACGACGACAGCTGCTTCTGCGAGCGCTCCGGGACCGGCTGGCGCGAAATCAACGCGGCGAGGTCCTGATATCCGACCTCGCTCGGCAGCAGCAATAACGTGAGGACGCCGAGGCCGAAGGGGGCGGCAAGGCCGCCCTTCGGCCGCTCACGCGACGTAGCCATCAGTTTGCTGACCCCAACCCCGACGAAACGCAACGCATACTCCCGTCGGCAAAAGGCGCCGGTGTGGCGCAAATGCGACAGATTTTCTTTATTGGTGGATTAACCTTGCAATCGCGTTAATCGTGTCCGGGCAATGACTTGGGATATGGGCAACGGCGCGAAGCGGACGCGAATTGCGCCGAGTGGTGTAAACAACCGGTCAATTTTGGCAGCGGATCGGGGTCACGGCGGCCGCGTCAGCGGATCGCGAAGAGCTGCGCCACCGCCCAGTTGGCCGCCAGAAATGCCGCGCCGCCGATGAAGCATCCGACAACAAGCGCCCGCTCGGGGATCAGCTCCGGCACCGGCCGCGCGCGCGCCACGCGCAAGACCAGAAGCGCGACGGCGACGACGGCAAAGAAGATGACAATCGGATGGGCGAGCACGTCGGTCCCGAACGGCCGCCGGTCGCCCAATAGTCCGAACGCGAACCCGCCCAACGCCATCAACCCGAACCACCAGACCAACGCGCGTCGCGGAAGCGCTGGCCTCATGTTGACCCGCCCGCTCTCAACTTGTGTCCCGGATGCGGTGCAGCGCACCGGAAGTCGGGTGTGAACGCGCTTATGGTGCTGCGCTGCGCCCGGGACACATCGCTCACATCTTCACGCCTTTCTCGGCGTAGTATTTCACTGCGCCGGGATGCCACGGGATCGGCGAGTTCTTCAGCAACTGATTCTCGATCGCTATGCTCTTGGCCTCGCCATGCACGGCGACGAGTTCGTCGCGCTTCTCGATGAAGGTCTTGACGATGTCGTAAGCGACCTTGTCTGCCATCTTGGCGTTGGACACCAGGATGTTCTGGACCACCGCGATCGAATTGTCCTTGTCCTGGCCCGGATAGGTCTTCGCCGGAATCACGCCGGTGGTGTAGAGGCCGCCATATTTGGCATTCATCTTGTCGACCACGTCCGCATGGTCGATCATCTTGATCTTCGTGTTCGGCGTGGCGGCGAGGTCGGTGACGGCGGCGGTCGGCAGCCCGCCGACCCAGAAGAAGGCGTCGATCTTGCGGTCCTTGAGCGCGTTGACGGATTCGGCGACGCCCAATCTTTCGCGGCGCATGTCCTTGTCCTTGTCGAGGCCCGCCGCTTCGATGACGCGGAAAGCCATGACCTCGGTCGCGCTGCCCGGCGAGCCGGTGGAAATGCGCTTGCCTTTGAGGTCGGCCATTTTCTCGACGCCGGTGCCTTCGATCGACACCACGTGCATGCGGTTCGGGTAGAGCACCATCAGGGTGCGCACCTCGACCGGGTTGCCTTTGAACTTGTCGTCGCCCTTGAGCGCATCGAGCGCCGCATCGACCATCACCAGGGCAACCTCGCTCTGCTGCGAGCCGATCAGCTTGAGATTGTCGACCGAGCCGCCGGTGACGCGCGCGGTCGCCTGCACGCCGGGCACGTATTTGGACAGCAGGTTCGCCATGCCGCCGCCGAGCGGATAGTACACGCCGCCGGTACCGCCGGTCGCGATCGCGATATTGAGCCCCTGGGCCAGGGCCGCGCCGGCGATCACCGCCGCGCTCAACGCAAGGGCGGAGATCACAAGTGCTTTACGTTTCATGTTCGTCTTCTCCTATTGCCGGCCGGTCGCTTGTGGCTGCGGCCTAGCCGGCTGCATGCGCTGTTTTAGCAGGACCGCGGCGCCGATGGCCAACCCAAATGTCGCGGTGTAGCTGATGTCGCGGCCGATCATGGCCTCCATCAATGCCTCGAGCAGGCTCGGGAACACCAGGAACAGACCGGCGAGCACCAGCAGCAGGCGTTCGGCGATGGTGGTCCTGCGCAAAGCCCAGCCCTGCGCCGCCGCCGCCAGCGCCGCCAGTCCGAGCGTCGACTTGCCGGTGATCAAGACGATGTCGATCCAGGAGCCGCCGCTGGGAATCTTGAGCAGCAAGCCGATGCCCTGCGGATCGAGCACGAACACGAACGGCACCAGGAAGGCCGGCAGCGTGTACTTCCAGGCCTGCAACGTGGTCTTGTAGGGATCGCCGCCGGTGATGGCGGCGGCCGCGAACGGCGACAGCGCCGTCGGCGGCGACACTTCCGACAGCACCGAATAGTAGAAGATGAACATGTGGGCGGCGACGTCCGGCACGCCGAGCTTGATCATGGCGGGCGCGGCGATGACCGCGCAGATGATGTAGGAGGCGGTCACCGGGACCGCCAGGCCGACGATCCAGACGATCAGCGCGGTGTAGATCGCGGTCAACAGCAGGCTGCCGCCGGCGTAATCGATCACGATCGAGGAGAATTTCAGGCCAAGTCCGGTGAGCGTCACCACGCCGACGATGATGCCGGCAGTCGCGCAGGTGGTCGCGGCGGTGAGCACGCTGGTCGAGCCGTCGGACAACGCGCGTACCAGCTTCTTCGGCCCGATCGCGGTCTCGCGGGTCAGGAAGCTCAGGCCATAGGTCAGCACCGTCGACCAGAACACCGACAGCGTCGGGGAGTAGCCCCACAGCATGAAAATGATGATCGAAATGAGCGAAAGGAAGTGAAAGCCGTAGCGGCGCGTCATCTGCCAGAGCGTCAATTCCTGATCGAAGCTCACGGTCTGGGCGTGAAAACGCTTGGCGTCGAGCTCGACCATGAACAGCAGCGACAGGTAGTAGAGACAGGTCGGGATGGTCGCCATCCAGATCACGTCGAGGTAGCTGATCTTCAGGAACTCGGCGATCAGGAAGGCGGCGGCGCCCAGCACCGGCGGCGAGATGATGGCGCCCAGCCCGCCGGCCGCGAGCAGGCCGCCGGCGGCGTTCTTCTCGAACCCCGCCCGCTCCATCAGCGGATAGGCGACGGCGCCGATCGTCACCGTGGTGGCGACGCCGGAGCCCGACGGACCGCCGAGCAGGAAGGACGACAGCACCACGGTGCGGCCGGCGCTGTTGGCCTTGTTGCCCATCAGCGCCATCGAAAAGTCGATGAAGAACTTGCCCGCGCCGGAATGCTGCAGGAACGCGCCATAGATCGTGAACAGGATGATCAGCGAGGACGACACGTCGACCGGAATGCCGAAAATGCCCTCGAGCGTGATGAACAGGTGGCCGACGAGTTGCCCGATGTCGAAGCCGCGGTGCGTCCACGGCGGCGGCAGATACGGCCCGAAATAAGCATAGGCGATGAAGGCGAGCGCAACGGCCGGAACGATCCAGCCGGTGGTCCGCCGCGTCGCCTCGAGCAGCAGCACGATGAACACCACGCCGAGCACGACGTCGAGCTGGGTCGGCATCGTGGCGCGGTCGGTGAATTCCTCGCCGCCCTCGATCGCGTAGACGAGGATGGCGGCGCCGGCGACACCGGCGGCGACGTCCCACCAGCGGATGCGGTTGCGGAACCGTACCGAGGCCGGGAACAACAGGAAGCTCAGGATCAGCACGAAAGCGACGTGGGCGTAACGCAGGGGCTGGGTGGCGATGATCGGGAAGTCGGTGAACGGCCAGGCGCCGGCGATCGCGGCGTAGAGGTGGAACAGCGACATCGCCACCGCGACCGACGTGACCAAGGTGCCGGCCCAGCCGATGAGGCGGTTGACCACGCCCTCCTCGGCCTCGACATAGGCCTCGGCTTTTCGCAATTGCTCTTCGGAGACGGCCGGCGCAGTCGCCACGGCCTCGTTCGTGGCTTCTCCCGTGTTCTGGGCCATGTCCCCCTCTGATTTCTTCTCGGCCGTCGCCCGCGCGGAATAAGCCCGGTCCGGACCCGAAAAGCCAGACCTTTTCAGTCCCTGCCGCCCGGACGGGCAGCTGAATTGATCGAAAGTCTAAGGCCTTACCCGGCCGGACCGGTGCCAGTGCACAATTCTTAACCTTACGGCAATGCGATCGCGGAATACTGCGCGCGCCGCGCTTGGCGCTGAGAAACATGTTCGAAATGCTCGCCTATCTCGAAACCTGGCAGGGCTGGCTGTGGATCGCCTTTGCCGGCGTCCTCGCCCTTGCGGTCCTTCTTGCCGTCGTGAACCACCGCCTGCGCGGGCAGAACCGACGATTGACCGCCGCGCTCAATCACATGTCGCAGGGCCTGTGCATGTACGACGGCAATGAGCGGCTCCTGCTCTTCAACAGGCCTTACATGGACATGTACGGCTTCTCGCCCGAGATCGTGAAGCCCGGCTGCAAGCTGCTCGACGTGCTCGACCATCGGGTCGCGCTCGGCACGCTCACCGGCAATGCCGCGGACTACCGGGCAACGCTTATGGCCACGCTCGATCAGGGCAAGGCCACCAACAACCTGGTGAACTCCGGCAGAGGAAGGATCATTTCGGTCATCAATCAGCCGATGCCCGGCGGCGGCTGGGTCGGAACTCACGAGGACGTGACCGAGCAGCGTAAGCTGCAGCAAGAGCACGACACCATGGCCGCGCAGGAAAGCCGCCGGGTCATGGTCGATGCCGCCATCTCCGCGTTCCGCGCCCGGATGGAGCAGCTGTTGAAGACGGTCGGCGGCAGCGCGGAAGCGATGAAATCGACCGCCACCACGCTGTCGAGCTCGTCGGGCGAAACCTCGCAGCACGCCGAGGGCGCCGTCAACGCGTCGAGCGAAGCCTCATCGAGCGTCAAGACCGCGGCGGTCGCCGCCGACGAGCTGGCGACCTCGATCGGCGAGATCGGCCGTCAGCTGGAGCTCACCAACAGCGTGGTGCGGATGGCGGTGAGCGAAGCGCAAGCGACCGACGGCGAAATCGAAGCGCTGGCGGCGGCCGCCCAGAAGATCGGCGACGTGGTCAAGCTCATTCGCGACATCGCCGGCCAAACCAATCTGCTGGCGCTCAACGCCACGATCGAAGCCGCGCGCGCCGGCGAGGCCGGGCGCGGCTTCGCGGTCGTCGCGTCCGAGGTGAAGACGCTCGCGGTGCAGACCGCCAACGCCACCGAGGACATTGCCGGCCAGATCCTGGCGGTGCAGTCGTCGACCACCGGCGCGGTCGAGGCGATCCGCCGCATCGCCGAACGCATGCAGGAGATCAACGGCTATACCTCGTCGGTCGCGGCCTCGGTCGAGCAGCAGAGCGCCGCGACCGGTCAAATCTCCTGCAACGTGACGAACGCCGCGCAGGGAACCAATGTGGTCGCCTCGGTCCTCGGCAAGGTTGCCGACGCGGCAACGCAGACGCGGACATCCGCGCGGATCATGCTCGAGGCCTCGCAGGCGGTCGAGCAGGCCGTCTCCAATCTGCGCACCGAGATCGAAAGCTTCCTCGGCAAGGTCGCGGCGTAGCACCGTAGGGTGGGCCATCAGGCGGTTTACGCCCGTCTTCGACGGCTATGGGCGCGGAACGCAATCGTGCGGCGTGACGCGGTGTTGCGCGCCGTTGCCCACCGACGGGCCTCGCAATCGTAGGGTGGGCAAAGGTGCCCCGAGATTGTCATTCGTTGCGCGCGCGCGGCAATGCGCCTTTGCCCACCCTACACCTCCACCGCCGGTCCCTGGCCGAGCGCCGCCTGGGCGGCGGACAGACGCGCAATCGGCACGCGGAACGGCGAGCACGACACGTAATCGAGCGCGATCTCGTGGCAGAACGCGACCGAGGCGGGGTCGCCGCCGTGCTCGCCGCAGATGCCGACCTTGAGCTTGGGCCGGGCCTTGCGGCCGCGCTCGACGCCGATGCGCATCAGCTCGCCGACGCCCTCGCGGTCGATGGAGACGAACGGATCGGTCGCCAGGATCCCGCGCGCCATGTAGGTGTTGAGGAAGCTCGCGGCGTCGTCGCGGCTGATGCCGTAGGTCGTTTGCGTCAGGTCGTTGGTGCCGAAGGAAAAGAACTCCGCGCTCTCGGCGATCTCGCCGGCGCGCAGCGAGGCGCGCGGCAGCTCGATCATGGTGCCGACCTGGTAGGCGACCTTGCTCTTGGTCTCGCGCGCGACCGCCTCCGCCATGGCGTCGATGCGCGCCTTGACCAGGTCGAGCTCGGCCTTGGTGGCGATCAGCGGCACCATCACCTCCGGCACCACCGGCTTGCCGGTGCGCTTGCCGGCCTCGACCGCCGCCTCGAAGATGGCGCGCGCCTGCATCTCGGCGATCTCCGGATAGGCGAGCGCGAGGCGGCAGCCGCGGAAGCCGAGCATCGGGTTGAACTCGTGCAGGTCGCGGGCGCGGTCGGCGAGCTTCTTCGGGTCGGCGCCCATCGCGGCGGCGACCGCGGCGATCTCGGCGTCGCTGTGCGGCAGGAACTCGTGCAGCGGAGGGTCCAAGAGCCTGATCGTCACCGGCAGCCCTCGCATGATCTCGAACAGCTCGACGAAATCGGCGCGCTGCATGGGCAACAGCTTGGCGAGCGCAACGCGACGGGACTTCTCGTCGTCGGCGAGGATCATCTCGCGCACCGCGCGGATGCGGTCCTCGTCGAAGAACATGTGCTCGGTGCGGCAGAGCCCGATGCCTTCGGCGCCGAATTTCAAAGCGACGCGCGCATCGGCCGGCGTGTCGGCATTGGCGCGGACGCCGAGCTTGCGCACCGCGTCGGCCCAGCCCATCAGGGTGGCGAACTCGCCGGACAGCGCCGGCTCGACCATCGGCACGCGGCCGGCCAGCACCTGGCCGGTCGAGCCGTCGATGGTGATGACATCGCCCTCCCTGAGCGTGTGTCCGGCGGCGCTCATAGTGCCGGCGGCGTAGTCGACCCGCAGCACGCCGGCGCCGGAGACGCACGGCTTGCCCATGCCGCGCGCCACCACCGCCGCATGCGAGGTCATGCCGCCGCGGGTGGTGAGAATTCCCTGGGCCGCATGCATGCCGTGGATGTCCTCGGGCGAGGTCTCGACCCGCACCAAGATGACCCGCTTGCCCTGGGCTCTGAGCGTCTCGGCGTCGTCGGCCGAGAACACGATCTCGCCGGAGGCGGCGCCCGGCGAGGCCGGAAGGCCGGTGGCGATCACCTTGCGCTCGGCGTCGGGATCGATGGTCGGATGCAGGAGCTGGTCGAGCGCGGCCGGGTCGATGCGCGTCACCGCTTCCTTGCGGGTGATGAGCCCTTCGTTCGCCAGCTCGACCGCGATCTTCAGCGCCGCCTTGGCGGTGCGCTTGCCCGAGCGCGTCTGCAGCATCCACAGCTTGCCCTGCTCGACCGTGAATTCGAGGTCCTGCATGTCGCGGTAGTGCTTCTCGAGCGCGCCGTAGATGCGGGTGAGTTCCTTGAAGGCCGCCGGTATCGCCTTTTCCATCGACGGCTTGTCGGAGCCAGCCTCCGCCCGCGCGGCCTCGGTGATCTCCTGCGGCGTGCGGATACCGGCGACCACGTCCTCGCCCTGGGCGTTGATCAGAAACTCGCCGTAAAGTTTCTTCTCGCCGGTCGAAGGATTGCGCGTGAAGGCGACGCCGGTGGCGGAGGTCTCGCCCATATTTCCGAACACCATGGCCTGGACGTTGACCGCGGTGCCCCAGCTTTCCGGAATGTTGTGGAGCCGGCGATAGGTGATGGCGCGCTGGTTCATCCAGGAGCCGAACACGGCACTTATTGCTCCCCACAATTGTTTGTGCGGGTCCTGCGGGAACGGCTCGCCGTGCTCCTCCTCGAGCCGCTCCTTGTAGCGGCCGCAGAGCTCGACCCAATCGTCGGCCTCGAGATCGGTGTCGAGCATGTAGCCATTGCGGTCCTTGTGGTCGTCGAGCAGCTCCTCGAAGTGGTGATGGCCGAGGCCGAGCACCACGTCGGAATACATGGTGATGAAGCGGCGATAGGAGTCATAGGCGAAGCGCTTGTCGCCGGATTTCTTGGCGAGCGCCTCGACGGTCGCGTCGTTGAGGCCGAGATTGAGCACCGTGTCCATCATGCCGGGCATCGACGCGCGCGCGCCGGAACGCACCGAGACCAGCAGCGGGTTCACCCGATCGCCGAAGTTCTTGCCGGTGATGCGCGCGATATGCGCGAGCCCGGCCTCGACCTGCCGCTCGAGGTCCTTCGGATAGGCATTTCCATTGGCGTAGTAGTGAGTGCAGACCTCGGTGGTGATGGTGAAGCCCGGCGGCACCGGCAGGCCGAGATTGGCCATCTCGGCGAGGCCGGCGCCCTTGCCGCCGAGCAGATTGCGCATTTGGGCGCGGCCTTCGGCCTTGCCGTCGCCGAAGCTGTAGACCCATTTGGCTTTGGCTGCCGCTTGCGGACGGGCGGCCTTGCTCGGCGCGGCTTTGCGCGCGGCCGCGCCCTTGCGCGTGGGCGCAGCTCGGGCGGGCTGCTTCTTCGATTGCGGACGGGGCGACGTCGATTTGACCATGGAACCACGATTTGAGTGCGCCCGGCCCCCTAAAGATCACGGTCCCGGATGGCGATGCAAGTCCGGATATCCGCGCTGGGCGACGTGCCGTATCACTTGATGAAATGGTGGATGTTGTTGAGGCCGATGAGCCCGATGATGATGAGATAGATCGCCACCACATAGTTCAACAGCCGCGGGAAGATCAAAATCAAGATGCCGGCGATGATGGCGACGAGCGGCGTGATATGGGCAACGGTGATGGTCATGATGGGCTCCTTCGGGGACCTGGAACATCAATGATGCTGGCACAGGAGGGTTCCAACAAGGAACCAGCACTCAGTTACGAATTGTCATCATCCGCAAGACGACTGGTCTAGCCCTCGATGCGCGAGAAATCGGCGACGGTGCGCGTGGCCGCGCGGATTTCATTGAGCAGCTTGAGCCTGTTCTCGCGCAGCTTTTGCGGCGACATCGTCTTGGCGGTCCTCTTGGGTGCGGTCTTCTTCGGCTTCTTGTTCTTGGCTGCCGCCTTTTTCGGGGCTGGCTTCTTCGCGGTTTTCTTCCCTGCGGCTTTCATTCCACTCTCCATGACCCGAAATCGGGAGCACATTCAGCGCTTGTCCGCACCATCGGGAACGTTGACCGTCACCTTGTCGAAGAAGACGTCGACATGCGGGCGAAGCTTCGCCATGGCGCGCATGGCAGCGGCGAAATCCTCCTTGGCGACGGCGGCCGCGGCCTCTTCCTTGGCGATGTCAATCGCCTTCGACAGCGCCCATTCCTCGTCCTGGCGATAGAGCGAAGGATCAGGCTTGCGGACATATTGGCGCGCGTCCTTCTTCTCCTCGATGCGGATGATGTTGGTGGCACGCTTGTAACCGGCCAGCAGATTCTTGCCGTCCTCGCTGTCGAGGAATTTGCCCAGCGCCTCAACCCGGCGGACGATGAGCAGAAGATCGTCCTGACCCTTTAACGCGAACACTGCGTCAACCAGATCGTGCCGCGCGCCCTGCTCGCGCAGCTGGACTTTCAGTCGGTCAGCGAAGAAAGCAATCAAGCTGTTCTTCAGCTCGTTCAATGTGAAAAATGGTGGAAAATTCTTTGCGTCTTGTTCAATAGGAACTCCTTTGGTTTCCATGGCGGTGATCGCATCACCTGCAGCAATGGCCCTCACGTCCAAATAGAACTCTGGTCGGATCGGATCAGGTTTGTCTAACATCGTGTGCGCCGGCCAAAGCTTAAAGCGACCGATAGATGTCTTCCCAGAAAGGGCGGAAATTCGCCTGTAGAAATCCAAATACAACCGATGAGAAAAGGTCACGATCTGCAAAAGCCGCAAGCGCAACCCTGCGTGCAGAATCACCCTAATCATTCCGAGTGCAGCTCGGCGTAGCGCGTACGGGTCCTTTGATCCGGTAGGCTTCTCGTCGAGAGCCCAAAAGCCGACCAAAGTGTCGATCTTGTCGGCAAGCGCGACGGCGATGGAAACGGGATCGGTCGGCACGCTATCGCTCGGTCCCAGCGGTTTGTAATGCTCCTCGCATGCCAGCGCGACGCTCGCGTCCTCGCCTTGTGCCAGCGCGTAGTATTTCCCCATCAGCCCTTGCAGTTCGGGAAACTCGCCGACCACCTCAGTCAACAGATCGGCCTTGCAGAGCCTCGCTGCGCGCTTCGCCTTCATCACGTCGGCACCGACGATGGGTGCAAGCTTGGCCGCGAGCTTTTCGATACGCTTGATGCGCTCCGCCTGGGTGCCGAGCTTCTCGTGGAACACGATGTGCTCGAACTTCGGCAGCCGGTCTTCCAGCCGCGTCTTGAGATCGGTCTCGTAAAAAAATTTCGCGTCCGAGAGCCGCGCGCGGATGACGCGCTCGTTGCCGGCTACGATAGCCTTGCCGCCATCCTCGGCCTCGATGTTGGAAA
>Ga0137375_10005676_pt1 | contig 14822 bp, 6 predicted proteins | sample SagtaG_24_FD_104936 | JGI IMG/M metagenome (GOLD analysis project Ga0137375, IMG submission 104936) | Vadose zone soil microbial communities from Sagehorn Ranch, Mendocino, California, USA - Sage1_R_113_16 metaG | ecosystem: Environmental > Terrestrial > Soil > Vadose zone | place: USA...
CGCTGCGGCGACAGCCGTCCCGACCACGACAAACGCGAACTGCGCTGTCTGCGACCCACAGGCGAGTCCCGTTCCGGCTGGGACGCTGGGCGCATTCGAAGGCGCACACTACTACCACTGTGGGGCGTTCCGACCCGAGTTCGACTGCCGCATGCGCAACCTCAACGCCGCCTACTGCGCCGTCTGCGGCCGCCGGATCCGTCAGACCATCGCGCCGCACCTGCCCTGGAGCAAGACCAAGGCGGTGCCGGGCTGGTTCGGGGCAGAGGACCAAGGCGCCGGGATTGCGCTCGCCGACATCAGCGGAAACGGCCGCCCCGACCTCGTTGTCTTTCACCTCGACAACCCCGGCGGAGAAAACCACGGCTACTACCGGATCGGCTGGAACCTCGATGCGCTCGGAGACGTTACAGGCGGCTGGAGCGATGTCAAGCCGGTGCCGGGCTGGTTCGGGGCAGAGGACCAAGGCGCCGGGATCGCGCTCGCCGACATCAGCGCCAACGGCCGCCCCGACCTCGTCGTCTTTCACCTCGACAACCCCGGCGGAGAAAACCACGGCTACTACCGGATCGGCTGGAACCTGAACATCGCCGGTGACGTCACCGGCGCACTCGGCGCACTGTGGAGCGACGTAAGGCCGGTGCCGGGCTGGTACGGAGCGGAGGATCAGGGCGCCGCGATCGCGGTCGGCGATGCGAGAGGCTCTGGTCAGCTCGACATGGTCGTCTACCACATCGACAATCCAGCGGGTGAAAACCACGGCTACTACCGGATCGGGCGCCGGGTCAACTTCGGGGGCGACATCGCAGACGGTACAACCGCGCCCAAGGCGATTCCCGGCTGGTTCGGCGCCGAGAACCAAGGAGCAGGACTCGCTCTTTCTGACATCAGCGGCAACGGACGCATGGACCTCGTCGTATTCCACGTCGACAATCCCGGCGGCGAGAACCACGGCTACTACCGCATCGGCTGGAACCTCAGCAACGCCGGCGACGTACTCTGACTCGTCAGCAGACGTCCGAGGGCACCACACGATCCGCTCCCGGTTATGTCGGCCTAAACCCTTGGCGCAGACCGTTCCCGGCGGTGGGGGACTAGTCCAAACGCGCGAGTTCCGCGCGGATCATTTCGGCCATGACGCAGGCCCGTGGACGCGCCTAACTGTCTACTTCAACTCGATCGACCTCCGCGGATCTGGTCATTCGCATCGGAGCGGAGATCTTCCGGAGAACGTCGTTCCGCGCCTACTGCGGCCTCTTCTCGCAAACGGGTCAGACCGGCCCACTCCGACGTGAATGAGATTCCGCGGCGGCAGACCGATGCCTTTAGACCCGGAGCCCCCGGCTGCGCGCGAGAGATTGACCGTCCCTTACTGATGCGATGACCGACTTCTTGGGCGTAGCCCGAAGCAACAGTACGCTCGCAAGGTCTAGCGGATCGCTGGCGAGGACCTCGCCGCCGCAGATCGCCAATCGTGATGCGATCAACGAACGTTCGCGAAGACGGCCGCGGCCGCTCGCCAAAACACGGGCTCCGAGCCGCGAGGGACTCACTCATTAGAGGCCTCCAGCATTCTCATGGAGTAGCCGACCTACCGGCCATGCGAGCACTCGGCCTACTCGTGATGCTTGGGCTCCCGGGCCTCCTGCTCGGCTTAGCTCTGGGTCTCGTGATCAGACGCTGGGCTGTTCTCGGACTACTGGCCGTCGGTGCAGCAGTCGCCGTCCGATACGGAACGCAGGCACTCGGAAACGGACCGGGAGACAACGACCCGCGAGTCATCTGGGTGATCGCACTCATTACGAACTTCATCGGCTTCATCGTCGGCGCAGCCGGTGGGAGGCTCATCAGTGAGCCTCGCCACCGGCGTGACGTCCCTTAACCGACCGGGTTCTTGTACGGCGACGGCCCGAGGGGGCCGGTCGTGTCAGAAATCTCGCCGACCTCGCCCCAGGCGCCGCCAAACCCATACCACGGCTGCGCAGTCACCGACCTCACGTCGAGCCACGTCTTCCACACAGGACCCCCGTCCGCCGTATCGTCGTCGAGGCAGCCTACGCCGCCACACCGTGCCGACCCCACGTCCCAGTAGGACGCATGCGATCCCCGGGCGCTGTAGACGATCGGATGAATGAGGTTGTCATGGAGGATCACACTGTAGGCGTAGCGGTCGCCCCCGCCCCCGTGCGCGTAGTAGTACACGTACAGCGGGACATTGTTCGAGTCGAAATCGACGTTCGCGTGCTCCCAGTCACCCTCGTGCTGAGCCGGCAGATCGTTGCCGAGGTATCTCGGAACACTGCGACCGTAGAAGAACCAGTAAGTCGCGGCGTTGCCAGTCAACTGCAGCCACACGGGAACCGCGGCGAAGCCCGTCGGCTCCGCCGACGGGTTGAAGTTGAGGGCGAATCCCTCCGCATCCCCGATCGGCGCCCGACCCGCATTGCCGCCGTCGTACGGACGCGTGTACGCATTGCTCGCGTAATTGGACCCAGTGTGGACGCAGAAATCATTCTCTTCGCGGTGCTTGTAGCCGCCCGAACCCAGCTTCGAGGCGGTCGGAGTGCTGATGCTGTAGTCGTCCGGACAGCCCGCGTCATGCGCCCAGAAGAGAAACGAATTGGCGATGAACGTCGTCGGCCACATCGGGAAGTGGGTTTCGCCCGGGTGTAAGCGCACCTCTGGCGCGAAATCCTTCGTTCGATCGCCGGTGATGATTAGCGTTTCCGTCTTGACCCCGCTCGTGCCCGTGTCGTCGGTCGCATAGACGGCGATCGTGTACGTCCCGGGCGCGGCGTATGAATGCGGCGGCGCAATGCCGGATCCGGACTGCCCGTCGCCGAAGTTCCACGAATAGGTGAGCGGCGCGCCCTCGGGATCGAAGCTTCCCGTCGCGTAGAAGCCGAGGGTGTACGGACCGCGCCAATCCAATGGGGCAGCCTGCATCTTTGCCTCGGGCGTGAAGTTTCCAGGAGGACCGCCGCCGTAGAGATGCATGGCCGACTGGGTACAGGTCGGCGAGACGGCGATATAGGTATCGACCGCGTCCGGCAAGCTTCCGGACAGCACGCCGCCGCCACTGCAATCGATTTCATACGTGCGCGACAAGCTCTGGACGTTGCTTCCGCGCCAACTGGCCGAGAACATGGCCACCTCGCCATTCACGGCGCAGCTGTCGAACGGCCCATTAACGTCCGTCGCATCGAAGTTGTATGGCGGTCCGTAATGAACGACTTCGGTGATCGTCAACGTCGCGCACGTCATCGGCATCGCCGGCTCCTGGTTGGCGTCCACGAAGTACATGTTGAGGCCCCAGGCGGTGCCCCCATCGTTCGGCCACCAACTGCCGTCGCAGGCATCGCCCACGCCGTCCAGATCCTCATCCCACTGCGGATGTTGATTCCCGCGCTCGTTGTAGACCCTCGGACAATTGTCGTTGACGTCGGCCCATCCGTCCCCGTCGATGTCGGTCGGCGAGTGCGTAGCGGCGGCGGGCACGGCGAAGAGGCCGGTGGCAGCCATCAAGGCGATGGCCACTGCGAGAACTCGTACGGACACAGCGATACCCCTTCCTGATCGACGGCGGGTCAGGAGCCTGCGCCGTGACATTCCCGCTCTCGACGCCTGTAGTCAATAGGCCGAACGGACTAATGACGACGGAAAATCCCGCAAATTGCAACGCCCCGGCTTGCGGAACGCGATCGAGCGGGCACCATTAGCGACGATCGATGGGGTCCGCTCGAATCACTGCTTCGACTGTCGGGGTCGCCGCCGTGCTCACGGGTTCGGCGACGGCGATCTTCGTCTTTCCGTCGGCACCGGCCGCGTCGCGAGCGCGCGTCGGCGCAGCGTGTTCGGGTGTCTCGACGATCCGAGTGACACGGGCGCTCGCAAGTGCGTTCAACCGCGGCAACACGAAGACGGTGGATCGGCTCGTCGCTCAGTCGCCGGCCTTTCAGCTCTTCGCTGCACCTGGGCCCAACGCTCGGCTCGGCGCCGAGGCGCGACGCCGGTCAACGCTTCTGAGGTACGTCCGGGTGCGACACCGTCAGCGCGAGCGGCTGACGCTCTTGGACGTCAACGCAAGCGGTCGTCCCGCTGGAACGTTCCGGCTCATCGTTGTCAGACAGGCGAAGGACTACGCGCGTCGCGTCGTCCGAGGGCAGGGCATGGCCGTCTGTGCGGGCGCGCGCGCCAAAATTGTCGCCTGGTCGCTCGGTAGCCGCCGGCTCGGCGGGTAGCGGGAGACTTACACCTCGGACCTGAGCCCCTGTAGCTCAGTGGACAGAGGCGGCCTCCTCAGCCGGAGAACCCGCTGCCCGGCTGGGCAGCCCGGAGGTTGAGGAACTTCTTGACGTAATTTCTTGACGTAATTCCGTCTTATCGTGCACTACGCCGGACCTCGGTTGACCGGCGGCGAACCTGCCGCGCTCCCGGCCGCGAGCGTTCGGTGAATCGCCTCGATAATTGAATGTTGCCGACCTATCCAAGCAGCGGCAAAGGGGCAAGCTTAGGTGACAGAGCTTCGAATGGAGCTCTCGGCACCCATAGGCTCGCGAGCGTCAACGTTTTCGACGCGATAACCGCGAAGCGAGACCACGGCGACGGTGTCTCGTCGCGCTACTCCTCCGGAATCCTCAAGACGTAGGTGCTCCCACCCAGGAGAGTCTTCCCCTGACGCGCGAGGATGGTGAATCTTGACGCCGTACCCGGCTTGGGCTTCGAGCCGGAGTGGTACAGCAGGCCAATCCTCAACGTCTTGCCGGGTGCAACGGGGAGCTTAGGGATCCGCCCGCTCGGGTTCTCGACGACCCACATGGTGCTCGCTTCAAGCTTCAGGCGCTCCGCGATCTTTTTCTGCTGCGGGGTCAGCTTCGTCTGCACGCGTTTCAGGTCGTGCTCCACGATCGTGACGTTCTTCGGTACCAGCACCGCGAGCCGTGCGTCCTTGGCGAGGTCGCCGCGCGACAGGATCAGCTCTACGTGCTTGAGTCGTCGGCTCGGGTTCGGGACGTTCATCCCCTCCATGCCCTCGGCTGCCGCGTGTGGGCTCGAGGCAGTGACAACGTGCAAGTTGCGAAGGCCAATTTGGCGGCTGTTGGGGATGAATACCCAAGGGCGTCGTTCGTTTGTGCTCCGGAGGCTCGGGTCGAGCGGGTCGTCCGCCGACTCGACGATCGCCAGCATGCAGCTGTGCTCGGCGGCGGTGGTGGGGACGCTCCAGTCGAAGCCGGCGACCTCGGGGAGCGCGGGGTTCACGACCGGGATCACCCTGCAGGGGTTCGCCGGCTCGACGAAGTGCCAGCCCGTGCTGGTATCGAGCGCTCCGCAATTCGTGCTTCCGGCGGGGAAAGTCGTCGACCAAAAGTCGTTCGGCAGGAGCGGCAGACCTGCCGTCGCATCTGCCCACAGCGCAACGACTCGCACGTTCGACGCAGGTTGGAGGCCTCTGTTGGTGACCTGCACGTACGCGCGCGCGGCCTGACCCTTGATCGGGTTCGAGTCCTTCATCACGCCCGGAGGCGGCGTCGAGATCTCGATCGGCGCCGTTTCGAACTCGACATGATCGGCGCTGGCGATCAGGTTCTGGGGCAGGTCCTGCGACGGGACGTCGATGCGGATGTCGGTCGACGACCACCAGTAGACCTCTCCGGCCGCTGTGTCGTTCGGCTTGTAGAAGCCGGGCCGCGCCGGATCGGGGATCGGGTGCTCGGCGTCCGGAACACCGCTCGGTGACGGCGTGACGCCGCGGTCGAAGACGTTGTCGCGGACGACCAGCATCGCGCCCGGACACGTGACGCCCGGCCTGATGTCGCGCTGGTATGCGCCGTGGCCCATGGTGCCGATGCTGAGAATGCCCGTGCTCCGATTGACCCAGATGCCGTTTACGTCGACGCCGTCAGAAAGACCCTCGTCGAAGGGCGTCCACGTCGCGGTCGGGGGCGTCCCGGGCGTGATCGTGCCGCGGAAGACGCCGATCCAGGTCGAGACGTAGAGGCTGTTGGGATCGTTCGGATCGACCACGATCCCGGTGACGGTTGTGGAGGGAAGCGCACCGGCGCCGATACCGCCTATACCGCTCCAGTTCGCACCGCCGTCCGTCGTCATGTAGACACCGCTGCCGCCGCTGAAGCCGGCAAACGCCCGCGCGGTGTCGGTCCAGTCGACCGCGCCGGCGTTCGGCCAGGCGTTCGGCAGGCCGACCGCCGTCATCGCCCAATTCGTTCCTGCGTCCGTCGTGCGCCAGATCGTTGGCGTCGCGCCGCCGGCGATTCCGACGTAGTAGGTCTGGAATGCCGACGATGGCGCAATCGCGAAGAACGTCACGGACGCGCCAGCGGGCAGGGCTGGGCTGGCGGTGCTCCAGTTGAGCGCGTCCGTCGTCTTGATGATCTCCTTGCTGGCCGCGTTCTGAGCCGCTGAGAGGGCCCGACCCGGAAGCGTCGGATCGGTCGCAATCGGGGGTCGCCAGCTCACTCCCGCCGGGAAGACGGGCGCGACCGCGCTTCCTCCGCCGGGAGTTCCCGGAACGGGATTGACCTCCTCGTACAGGCCGCCGTTACAGTTGCCGTAGACCGTAACGCTGTCTTGGCCGTCGATAGCGACGTCGGCGCCGTCGCAGCCGCCGAACTGATACCACGTCCGGTTCCCGAACGTGATTTCGGTGCCGTTGTCCTGCGACCCCCCCGCAAGCACCGTCGCCATCGCCTGCTGCGAGGTGATCCGGTAGAACTCGGTGATCACGATGCCGTGAGAGATGTCGTTCCAGTTCCAGACGCCGGCGCTAGTATCGGTGCTCCGGAAGATTCCGCCGTCGTTGCCAACGAAGACGATCTTGCTGTTCGCAGGATCGAACGCAACGGCGTGATGGTCGGCGTGAACCCACTGCGGAAATGTTGCGTCGGCACCGCCGGAGACGTTGTCCCACGACGTGCCGCCGTTCGTCGTCCGGAAAATGTTCAGGCCGCCGCCGTAAACGACGTCCGCGTTTGTGGGATCGACCTCGAGAACGCTGTTGTACCAGGAGTACCCGGAGGTAGCAGAGAAGAGCGAGTCGTCCATTACAGATCCTGCGGCCAACGCCGCCCAGCCTCCCGGCGTCTCGCCTCCCGTCGTCGTCTTGTAGACGCCGAGTAGCCGTCCATTACTGCCGTCTTCGATCTTGGCGTAGAGCGTGCTCGGGCTGCTGGCGGCGAGCGCGAGCGCGATCGTGCGTCCGCTCGCGCTGGGGATTCCGCTGTCCCGCTTCTGCCACGACGTTCCGTCGTACTTCCAGATCCCGCGGGCGAACGTCGCGCTCGCGTTCCTGACGCCGGCGTAGACCTTTCGCGGCGTCGCGGAAAAGTCGACGACCACGTCGCTGGTCCACGCGTCGAAGCCTGCCAGCCGGCTCCAGCTGATGCTCGACCCAGAATGAGTCCCCAGATAGACGCCGGTGCTCGTCGCGGCGTAGACGTCGTTAGGAGCGGCCGGGTCGAACCGAAGACGGTAGATCACCTGGAAGTCGAGCTCGGGCGGGCTCACCTTCGACCACGAACCCGGGTCTCCGCCGCTCGTCGAGCGCCAGATGCCCAGACCGCTCGCGCCGCCGGCACCGGCGTAATTGGGATCTCCGCCGCCGGCCAGGATCTCGTTGCCGTTACCGGGGTTGACCGCGACCGATGCGAACACGCTCGCCAGGAAGTCGTCCGAGACGCTCTGCCAGCGCCGCCCCCCGTCGCGCGAACGCCAGATGCCGCCGACAGTCGTCGCGAAGACCTGCTGGTTGTTGTTCGGGTCAATGGAGATGCTCGTAACACGGCCGTTGATGTTCGTGGGACCGACGGAGTACCAGGCGCAGCCGCCCGGCCCGACGTCGCCGGGGCTGCCCGGCTCGTCCCTCCATCCGGCAGGCACGCGCGGCTTCTTCTGCGCCTTGCGCATCCGCCGGAGGGCCCCGTACTCCTTGAGACGGCGCTTCACGTCGATTTCCTCGCGCGGGTAGGCTCGCGGCCGCACGTAGTACTCGTGCCGTAGCTCGAGCAGGTCCTCTTCCTCGCGGGCGTCGGTGCGGATCCGCTGGAGCGGGTACTTGATCAGCCGCGCCTGGCCCTTGAGAAGCTGCTCCTTCGTCGTGTGTCCAGCAGCTGGGTCAGCCATGGCGGCCAAACCTCCGCGGTCGCGCCCCACCCGTCGAGAACCCAACGAGTCGCCAGGCGAGACAGCAGACGACGAACGCCACCACCCCGAAGATCAGCGCCTCAAACGTCCCGCTCCCCCCATCCGGGCTCATTCCGGTTAGGTGCTCGAACCAGTCCACGAAGCCTCCTCTCGAGACGAGAACTCGCAGCGTCGCCTAGTAGGTGATCGCACCAACGCGACTGCTCGCTTGAGAGCCGGCTGGTCGACAACTAGCCGGGTTGCAGCACTCGCCTGGCGAGCGTATGAACGACGAGCCACTCTTCCCCGGCGACGGGGGAATGACTGCTCGCCAACCCGCTTGGTCTTGGCGGGCGCACTCGCCGCAGCAACCGTCTGAGGCCAACCTCGAGCGGACAAACTCGCCTCTCCGTTTGCTTACACGGGTGCTATCACTGTCGGTGCCGTTTGTCAACCGAGCTGTGAGACACCCTTCGAACTGCATGTGACAGCCGGAACCTGGTGGTGCGAACCGCTGCTGGAAGCCGCCCGCACGGTCAGCGGGCCGCGAATGCGGGCCGTGCCCGCGGACGCGGACGGCCTAGCCGATCTGGTGCGTCGACTGAGCGATCCAAACGAGCAGGTGATTGCCGGCCCAAGCCCGATCGCAGAGGTAACGGCGTACCTCCCGACATCAGCGAGGAGGATCGGCATGGAGGGCATGTTCACTCGGGCGCGGCGTACACGATCGTGCATTCGCTGGCGTCGAGCCGCGTTCTCTGACAGGCGGTCTCGTTTCGGTGGTATCCGGAAGGCGCCTTGACCGTGGTGGCGGTGCAGGTCGCGCCGGCGGTGAAGCCGGTGACCGTGAAGACCGCCGGCGAGCCCTCGCGCGCAGTTCCCCGAGCTGGGTCGACGCTTCCGCTGTCGCAGGTCAGGCTGACGGCGACGCTGCTCGTGTTGCCGTCGGTGAACTTCCTGCCGACGGAGAACGTCGTGGAGTTGAGCGTGTTGGTGATCGTGCAGGAGCGCTTCTCCGCGATCGCAACGCTGCGGCAGTCACTCTCGTTGCTCGTGTAGCCGTCCGGCGCCGCACCCTCGGTAGCCGTGCACGTCGCGCCGCCGGCACCGAAGCCGCTGATCGTGAAGACGGCCGGCGTACCTTCTCTCGCGGGCTTCGGCGAGGCGTCCGGCCTGCCGCCTTCGGTGCAGCTGACCGAGATGCTGACCGAGACGTCCGCTTCGTCGGGGTCGAAGTCCTTCGTGACCGTGAAGGTGACCGAGGCAGGCGTCTGGCGGGTGTTGATGATCGTGCACGTGGCGGGCTTGCCCCCGGTGATCGCGACGTCGCGGCAGCCGCGCTCGCTGCTCGTGTAGCCGGCCGGCGCCCCACCCTCCGTGGCCGTACAGGTCGCGTTGGGGCCGAAGCCGCTGATCGTGAAGACGGCCGGCGCGCCCTCCCTCGCGGGCTTCGGCGATGCATCAGGACGACCGCCCTTCGTGCAGCTGACCGAGACGCTGACGGAGTCATGGTTGCCCGGCTCGAAGTCCTTCGCGACGGTGAAGCTGACCGAGCCGACGTTCTTGCGCCTGCTGGTGATCGTGCAGGAGGGGGAGTCGCTCTCCGTGATCGAGACGCTTCGGCAGTCGCTCACGTCGGTCGTGTAACCGGCCGGCGCCGCACGGACGGTGGCCGTGCAGGTCGCGCCGGCGCCGAAGCCGCTGATCGCGAAGACGGCGGGCGCGGTCTCGCTCGCGGGTTTCGGCGCGGCGTCCGGCGCGCCGCCCTCGGTGCAGCTGACCGAGACGCTGACCGAGCCTCGCGGGTTGTCGGGCTCGAAGTCCTGCTCGACGGTGAACGCAACCGAGGCGCGATCGCCCGTCGTGCTCCCGCCGTCGCCACCCCCACCGCGAATGGCGAACGCGATACTCGTGCCGGCCGCCCCGAGCCCGACGAAGGCTGCCGCCAGCACGGCGAGGCGCAAAAGCCGGCGCGGTCGTCTCACTCCACCGGGCCGCCCCGCAAGCTCGCGCCGGGCGGCGTCCAGGTTGTGGCGCGTCGCGCACCGGCCGGCGAGGTCGCCCAGCTGCTCCTCGATCCGGAGCGCCTCGTCTAGGTGCTCCCAGGCCTTCTTTGCCTGGCCCACGCAGAGCTGCAGCGAGCCCAGCTCATGGTGTGCAAAGGCCCGCCCCGCCTTGTGCCCCGCGGCCTCTGCCGACCCGAGCAGGGACCGAAGCGAGCGAACGAGCTCGAGCCACCGCAGCGAGAGGGCGAGCAGCCCGTTGAGCGAGCGCATGAGCGCGAGCTCCTCCTCAAACCGCCCGGCCTTGTCGAGCCGCCCGAGCAGCTCGAGCAGGGAATCGACCTCCCCGGTCAGCTTCGCCGGGTCGAGCAGCTTTCCCTCGGCTGCGGCTCGAAGCAGCCCCTCGGCCTCCTCGATCCGGCCCGTGACCGCTTCGGCGCTTGCCTCGAACTCCTCGATCACGGCAACCGCCGCCGCCGGCTCTTCGGGCTCCTCCTCGAGCGCCGCCGCGAGCTCCTGGGCATTCTCGCTCTCCTGCTCCGGCTCGAACCGGGCGAACGAACCGGCGCGCGTGCCGACCTCGAGCGAGTAGCCGCCGATCCGAACGGACGCCGCTGCGGCGAAAGTCGTCACGGGACGCGATTCGCCGCTCTCCCGAGGACGGGAGCCCGGTTCTCGCTCGCGAACATGCTCGCCTCCCCGGTCGGTGCCCGGGCCGCTCGAGCACGCACAAACAGCCACCTCGATGGTGGCGCATCGCCTGCCCGGTGTCAATGAGCGAGCGGCGACGACGAGCACCGGCCTTCTTGCGCTGGCCCGGCGCCGCTGCCGGCCACGGGGCAGGCGGCCAGCACTGAGCTGGACTATCCGAGCAAACTAGTCCCGTACCGGCTTGCCAACGTCTTTGCCGAGATGCTCAAGCTGGCGCCATTCCCACCAATCCCGCCGCCCACCGCGCAGATCCGGCGGACGCCTCCGATGTCGCGGTGCCGTCGCCGCCGACATCAGCCACGAGTCAGTCAGGCTGATCCTCCGCAAAGCCAGCACACGTTCCCGAAACCGACTGCGCCACAAAAGCGCTGGCGCCTTGCCCGACCCATGCATCGTCCCGACCAGCTCGAACAGCCTCCACCCCAACCTCGCAGCCAGCAGTGAACACGAAGGAACCCGAGTCTGAGTCGCCTGCCGAGCGGCACTCGCACAGGTTCATCGTCGTCATGAGCCATCGCATCTGGGTAGAGCCAGGACGGCGGTCGACACCTTGACGTAATCGCCCCTTATCGTGCATGGGCAACATTCGAGCGAGGCCGCGCGGCACTAGCAGGGCCTCCGTTGACACGAGTCCGACTTCGGCGTAGCTTCGTATTGCCCGCCTGCCGTCGCCGGCGCAAAGCGAGGAAGCATGGCCGCAGCGAGATCTGGGACGACGGAATCGGCTTCTCCCGAAGTCCCCAAGCAGTCGCGATCGGTCGTCGAGGTCGCGCGGAAGCTGAAAGGCTCCGTCTCGGCATTCGACCTCGCCCGCGCGCTGCTCGACACACACGATTACGCGGGTCGCAAGCGCAAGACGATCAAGGTCGGCGATGCGCCGACTCAGTCGAAGCACCTGCCGGTGACGGGCTGGCTGAGCGAGATCGAAGGGCTCGTCAAGCCTCCGCCAGACGACGTCCTCGACGGCCGCGACGTCGTTTTCGGTGCATCGCTGCTCGAGCCGGAGCTGTTCCGGAGACTGTCGAAGTCGGACGGCTTCCTGCGCGCCCTGGAGAGCGAGATTCGGACCCGCGGGACGATCCTCTCGCCGGAAGGTCAGCGCAAGCTGAGCGCGCTCCGGACTCCGGCCGAGGTGGTTCCGACGCTTCGCGACGATCCCGCGACGCTCGACAAACTCGGACGCGAGATCCTCGCCGAGGTGCTCGCCAAGCGGATCATCCGAGTGCGCAGCTACGGGCCGCAATGGGTCCCTCGGTACAAGGTCTGGTGGCGGAGTCTCCGCGGCCGCGGGAGTCGAAGCGACGGGTGGGAAGGCGAGGGCAAGCGCTGCTTCCTCGTCCACGTCGATGCGCCGTGGGCGCGGGCAAGACGTCGCTCCTCTCTTTTCTCGGAAAGTGCCTTCACGAAGAGGGTTGGGTGGTCGTGGACTTCAACGCGTGGGAGCACCAGCGGATCGTCCCTCCGTGGTGGTGGCTGATGACGACGCTGCACGAGAACGCAAGACGCGAGCTCGCGACCAGGAACGCGCCCCGCGCGTGGCTGCTCCTGCTCTACAAGGCTTGGTGGCGCCTCCGGGACGGTTGGGCGATCTACCTTGCCGTGCCGATTGCTGTTGCTCTTGCTTTTTTCCTCTACCGACAGGGCTTCTTCGGCGAAGGTATGAGGGGGGCGGCGGAGTGGGCGAAGTCGGCCGGTGCCGTGCTCACCTTCGGTGTGGCCGTCCTCGGGGCGCTTCGGGGGTTGAATCGATGGGTCATCGGGGGGTCGGAGGGTGCCGCTGCAAGCCTGCTCAAACGGACGCGTGACCCGATGGCGCTCGTGAAGCGCCGATATCAGGAACTCGTCCACGCGATTCGCCAGCCCATCGCGATCTTCATCGACGATCTCGACCGGTGCAAGGCGGACTACGTCGTCGAGCTGTTGGAGGGAATCCAGACGATGTTCGCGACCGAGCCGGTCGTCTATGTGGTCGCCGGGGAGGGGAACTGGACCCGCGACTGTTACACGCAGGTCTACAAGGAGTTCTGCTCGCAGGCCGCGGAGCCCGGGCGCCCGCTCGGCTGGCTCTTTCTTGAGAAGACGTTCCAGGACACGGTGCCTCTCCCCCGGATCTCCAAGGAGATGCGAGAGTCCTACTGGCGCGGCCTGCTGAGCGAGCGGCGGGATGGAGGTCTCGCCGATGTCGAAGTCCACCGGGACGCGGCCGAGCGAATGTTCGAAGGCAAGGGCACGCCGGCGGAGATCGGTCAGGCGATGAAGGAGGCCCAAGACGAGGGCCGGATCGACCTGAAAGAGCTACAGCGGGCTGCCGCGCTCCAGCTGGAGAGCGAGGCGGTCGAGGAGCACACGAGGCATACCCTCGACAACTTCGGGCATCTCTTGGAAGACAATCCGCGCGCGATGAAGAAGCTCGTCAACGCCTACGGAATGCAACGGGACCTCCTCGTTCTGGAAGACCCCAAGCTCCTGGCGAACGAGTTGCAGCTGCGTCAGCTCGCGTTGTGGAAGATCCTTGCTCTCCGCTGGCCGCTTCTTGCCGAATACCTCGAAGACCACCCCGACATCGTCGACGTGATTCGGAGCGACGGGACGGTGACACTTGTCGCCGCCGCAGAAGGCCTCGATAAGCTCGTCCGCGACCCCATCATCCGTTCCGTGATCAAGGGAACCGGCGTCCAGCCGCACGTCTGGCTCGACACGGCCGTGGTTCGACGCTTCGCCGGGCTCGACGCTCCGCCGCAGATCTCGAATGCGGGCGGGCCGTCTCAGGAAGCACCAGCCGAGCCAAGCATGTAGAACGCATTAGTGTCGCGGCCTGACGACGACGCCGTAACCGCCGGTCATGAGTCACGACGTCACGATCTACGACACGACTCTTCGCGATCGACCGATGACCGTATTCGCGCCGGCGTAGTAAGGCCGCAGATCGAAGCGTCTACGGACACCCAGGTCCCTGTGGGTGCCGGAAACTCCGGCGCCGCTGTCGAGGCCGGTGTGGCTGGTGTGGGTGGTGGCGGCTGAGCCTGTAGGCTCGCCCGTGGGCGTGGGTCGTTCTCGGGGCGTGGTGTTGTCGTTTCTCTACTGGATGCTGCGGCGCCTGCTGGAGCTGTTTGTGTTGCGGATGCGCTCGGAGCGCGAGAAGGAGATCGAGATCCTCGTGCTGCGCCACCAGCTGCAGGTGCTTGAGCGCCAGGTGGCACATCCGCAGCTTCGGCCAGTCGATCGGGCGCTGCTGGCGGCGTTCAGCCGCGCGTTGCCGCGGCGCTCGTGGGCGTCGTTTGTGGTGACGCCGGCGACGCTGTTGCGCTGGCATCGGGAGCTGGTGGCACGCCGCTGGACGTATCCGCATCGTCGTCCCGGCCGCCCGGAGACGCCGGTCGAGGTGCGTGAGCTGGTTGTGCGAATGGCCCGCGAGAATCCGGGCTGGGGATACCGCCGCATCCAGGGCGAGCTGGTCGGGCTCGGCATCAGGCTCGCGGCCAGCACCGTCTGGACGATCCTCCGCGAAACGGGCATCGAGCCCGCGCCGCGGCGGCTGGACTCCAGCTGGAAGGAGTTTCTGCGCCGGCAGGCGGCGGGGATCCTCGAGTGCGACTTTCTCACCGTCGACACCGTGTTCCTGAAGCGTTTCTACATTCTGTTTTTCATTGAGCTGGCGACCCGTCGGGTGCATCTGGCGGGGATCACCGCTAACCCTGATGGCACCTGGGTGAGCCAGCAGGCGCGCAACCTGCTGATGCGACTCGACGACGAAGGAGTGCGGGCGCGCTTCCTGATCCGCGATCGCGACAGCAAGTTCACGCGTGACTTCGATCAGGTGTTCCGCTCAGAAGGCATCCGTGTCATCAAGGCGCCGGTGCGGGCACCGCGCGCGCGAGCGCACGCCGAGCGCTGGGTGGGCACTCTGCGCCGCGAGTGCCTCGACCGGCTGCTGATCCTCGGCCGCCGCCAGCTCGAGAGCGTCGTCCA
>Ga0137375_10005681_pt1 | contig 14818 bp, 12 predicted proteins | sample SagtaG_24_FD_104936 | JGI IMG/M metagenome (GOLD analysis project Ga0137375, IMG submission 104936) | Vadose zone soil microbial communities from Sagehorn Ranch, Mendocino, California, USA - Sage1_R_113_16 metaG | ecosystem: Environmental > Terrestrial > Soil > Vadose zone | place: USA...
ACCCTGCACCGGTCCGCCAAGCGCGCTCGCGGGGAATTGCGCCGCATCGGCGCGAAAGGGCTCCATCGAACCGGCGCTGAAATAGCAGATGACGATCCGGCCCGCGGCGTGCAGCGCCTGGATGACCGATGGAGGCGTTTCGACATCGGCCGTGTACACCTGGACGTCGACACTCGTGTCGAGCGTTCCCGAGAGTTGAATTTGCCACGTGCTCATCTGTGGTGGCCTCGGGCGAGGCGTGGCGGCGTCGTCGGAGACCGCGGCGTCGGGAAGAGATACGAGCAGATTGCCTTGTGTCCCCGAGCACCCGCACATCGTCATCGCGCCCGCGAGCAGCGCGCCGGCCGCGATGGTTTGGTCAGGTAGACGTTCGGAACGGCTCGGGTTTGTCCGGCTCGGCGGGACTTGGAATGAACGTTCCCTGCGCATGTTTGTGTTACTCGGCGCGGGCCTTCGGCCCCGCCTGCGTTTGTGTTACTCGACGCGGGCCTTCGGCCCCGCCTGCGTTGCTCGATTCGGCCGCGCAAGCTTACCAGATCCATCCACCCCTGAGCCGTAGGGCCCCGATCGCCAGCGCACGACCTTTGACCAGGTTTTGGGGTCTCAGGTGCACTAGTAAGTATCGTGTCAGCGAATTCGAGCGCCGGCTGGAAGGTCGAGCACCGGCTCGGCCGCTCGCGATCGTTCAGGCTGGCACCCAGGCTGCACAACATGTCAAATTGCGAGGTGTTGAGCGAGAAGGCGCTGCGCCACCTCGGGGTCGTCGAGGAAGGCAAAACAGAGCCAGGCGTCCCCCCTGGCGATCTCGCTATCGAGCCCCGAGAGCCGGCTTCTCGAGACGTTCCCACGAGCGGGGGAGGCGTCGATGCGCTCCAACTCGAGTTCGACCAGGTCTTCCGCCGGTACGCGCCGTACGTCGGCGCCATCGTGCTCCAGCTCATCGGTCGTGCCGCGGACGTCGACGACGTCGTGCAGGACGTGTTCATTCAGGCGCATCGGGGGCTGGTGAAGCTGCGCGATCCGGCGGCCGTGCGACCTTGGCTCCGCCGCATCGCCGTGCGAAGAGCGCGGCGCTGGCTGCGAACGCGGTGGGTGCGCCGGTGGTTCGGGGACTCGGACGTCGAGCCGCACTTGGAGCCTGACTCGTGCGCGACCCCCGAAGAGCGAGCGCAGATTGCCTCCGTGTACCGAAGGCTCGAGCAGATGCCTCGGGACGATCGGGTCGTATGGGTACTGCGGCACGTGGAGGAGGAGACCCTCGAGTCGATCGCCGAGCTTGTCGGCTGCTCGGTTTCGACCGTCCAACGGCGGCTGCGTGCCGCGCAAGCCAGCATGGGGGAAATCCGATGAGCCACGAAAAACCCGCGCCCGATCTACCGAAGCTCCGGCTGAACTGGGATGCGCAAAGAACCGAACGCCTGCTCGGGCGGGTCCATGCTCGATTGGACGGGCGCCGGCGAGCTTGGCGCGTTGCGCTCGCCGTCGGTACGTTGGCTTCGGCGGTCGCCGTCATCGTCGCGGTTCGGTGGACGCACGTTCGTTCGAGCGCGCCCGTGTCGACCGATTCGGCGATGCAGGTGCTCCGCAATCCGATCACGCTTCGTGAGGGGTCCGAGATCGCGCTCGGCCCCGCCCATTCCGAGGTGCGCGTTCTCGAAGAGAGCCCTTCGCGCGTCCGCGTCGATGTCGTCAAAGGGTCAGGCCGGTACTCGGTCGTTCCCAATGCCGAGAGGACGTTCGAAGTCCGCTCGGGCTTGGTGACGGTCACCGTCGTCGGCACGGAATTCGTGGTGGAGCAACGAGGGGAGGAGACTTGGGTGGAGGTGTCCCGCGGCAAGGTGCGCGTGTCCTGGGGCTCGGAGCAAACCTTCCTCGGCGCGGGCGAGAGCGGGATCTTTCCACGACCGAGCGTGACGACGGAAAGTCCCGCGTCCGCGGCGCCCAATCTTGCGGAGGCAGCGTCGGGCGAACGCCCCGAGGTGGATCTCCGTAGTGCGTCACCTGCGCAGGCGACGCAGGTCTATCGGTCGCGCGTCGCTCGCCACGACTACCACGGCGCCTACGCCGTGCTCGCGCACCATCCATCGCTCGCCGGCGACACGGTCGAAGAGCTCCTCACGGCGGCCGACGTGGCGCGGCTCTCCGATCACCCGGCGGAGGCATTGCCGTACCTGCAGCGGGTCATCCGCGAGCATCCGCGCGACGAGCGCGGGCCGATGGCCGCGTTCACCCTGGGCAGGACGCTGAGCGGGCTCGGACGGACGCAGGAAGCCATGGTCATGTTCGGTCGCGTGCGCACGAGCTGGCCACGGAGCCCACTCGCGGAAGACGCCCTTTTGCGCCAAGCGGAGGCGGCTTCGCAGATCGGCGATCTGGTCACCGCGCGGCGGCTCGCCGAGCAATACGATCGCGACTACCCGAACGGCCGTCGCCGTTCGGACGTGCGCCGCTACGCGCGGCTGGAATAGGGAGCGCGACCGCTGCCGATCACACCGATGCGAAGGGTCATCGCTCGAACGCTCGTCGCCGTCGTCTTGGCCGCCTTCCACGCGCATGCGCAATCCGCTCCGATCCAGCCCACCTTCCGGACGCAAGTGGCCAACTGTCCCGAGGAGCTCGCCAGGCGCCTGCCCGCGGTCGTGAAGCTCGAGATCGACGTCCTTCTGCGCGAGCGCGCTCTAGCCTCCGCGCCGCCCGAGGCCGTTGCCATTCGCTGCGACGACGGGATCGCGGGCATCGAGGTGACCATCGGGGGCGTGAGTCGCCGCGCGACGATCGATCTGAGTGACCTCGCGTCCGACCACCGCGCCCGCGCGCTGGCGCTCGCCGTCGCGGAGCTCGCGCATTCGATGCATAATCAGGGGATCGGGGCCTTTGCGCCGGCGAGCCCTCCTGATTCAGCCGCCGCGATCGTGCCGGAAGAACCCGAACGCGCTGCTCCGCCGGGGGCCAAGCGTTCGCCGCCACGACCAACGCTGCTTCTCGGTGGTCTCGGAGAGCTCGTCGGGAAACCAGCAGCGCTCCTTCTCGGCGCGCGGCTCGAGCTTCTCTATCCTGCCGGCAGCGTCGTCGTCCCTGCAGTGACGATCGATGGCGCCATCGGCACGATCCAAACGCAATCGGCCTCCGTCGCGGTAAAAGCGGCCTCGGTGGCTGTCCACCTCTATTTGGGAACGAACACCGGCAAGGTGCGCTGGGATCTCGGACCAGGGGCCAGCTTCGGCTGGATCCACCTCGCCGGCCTACCCGACGCGGGTGTGGCGCTCGCGGGTCGCTCGCTCGCGGCGGCCTGGGGCGGGCCCGAGATTCGTGGTCGCATCGCGTACCTTGCGGTGGCGGGGGCGAGCGCCGGGGCCGGTGTCGAGCCGTTTCGATCGCCGACGATTGCGTTCGAGCTCGCCGCGGGTCTCGTCGCTCTGCCCGTTCGTGGAATGCTCGACGACACCCGGCACGTTTACTCGGTCGAGGGACCTTGGGCCTCCGCCTGCGTCGAGGTGGGGCTCGGGCTCTAATGGGCCTCACCTGCGTTATGAACACAGCCTAGGTTTCCAGTAACCATCGAAGTCACCCCAATGCGTCGGCAAGTCGATGGCGGTTACCTCGACGCGAACCAGACCGCATTCACGCCAGAGTGCGGCGAGCGCATCGGCACGGCAGATTGGATGCGGGTGCATCCAGCCTGGGTGAGCATGTAGTTGACGTAACGCAACGATTTCCGTAGAGACTTGAGGGAAGAGGAGGGATCATGGAAGTACAGACCAGAGCGCATTGCATGCGAGGGATCGGCAACTACCTCCGATCGCTCGATCCGGCGCGCGCTCAACAGATCGAATCGAAGCTGTCGCAAGAAACCCTGCGGAGCATGTACGAGACCTCTCCCGAGGTCTGGTATCCGATTTCGGTCTGGAAAGAGGCCTTGGACACCATCGTCGCCCAAAGCCCGGATCCGGTTGCCGCGCGAACCGCCGTGCGTGCGGTCGGCAAATTCATCTGCGAGGGCACCGTCAACAGCTTTCTTCGCGTCCTTATGCGAATCATGACGCCTGCGCTGTTCGCGAAGAAAGCAGGAGCGATGATCGGAAAGGACTTTCGTGGTTTTCCGGGTGGCGAACCGGATTGTACGTACGATCTTTCCAAAGAGTCAGAAGGTCTTCTGACCATGACGGTACGCAACGCCAAGAATATTCCGTACCTCGGCGCCACCGGACAGGGTTTCACCGAGTTCGCGTTTCACTACATGGGCAAGAAAAACGTTCTCATCGACGAGCCCAACTGTCCGCCCAACGAGTACTCGCCCGAAGTCGTGCACTGGCGCATCCGCTGGAGCTAGTGTCCTGAGTCCGAGATTCGCCGACAGCAATCCACGGGACACTAGCAGCGACCGCCGAAGGCGGTCGCCGGGGTTTGGGGCGTAGCCCCAACAAGAACGTTAGTGTCGCGCGGCGCAGCCGCGATGCCCCGCGAACGCGGGGCGTCCGAGATTGGGCACCGATCTCGGACTCACGACACTAGGTACCTTCGCACAACGGCTCGCAATGCAGTCAGAGGATCTGCGCGCGACGCAAGTGCCGGGGCCCCTCTTCGATCGCGGTCCGACCATGAAGAAGCGCTTGGTTGTCGGCGATCACGACGTCCCCGTCCTGCCACACGTGCTCGTAGCACACACGCGGGTCGTAAATCCGCGTTCGCAAATCCTCGATGATAGCGGCCGGGTCAACGACGGATGGTCCTCGGAAGGTGGCCGACTGAGGGTTGAGTTCGGTGGTGACCGGCTCCGCATAGCGGAGCGTCATGCGCTGGGTGATCGGGTGCTTTCTCACCAGCGGTATCGTGCAGATTCCGCCATAGTGCGCTTTCTTCTCGGTGACGTAGGTCACCTCGGTCTCCTCCCAAGTTCGCCTGCGTTCGTCGTCCGCGAGATCCCACACCTTGGCCGCATCGACGAAGAGAGTCGCCCCTCCCCGCCGCGGCGCTTGGATGGATTGGAACACCAGATAGCTCGGCTCGACGTCGAAGTGCCCGTCCCAATGAAATAGGACTCTCTCGCGTGAGAAGAGGTAACTTACGGCATCGGGATCGATGACCACATTCATGATGGGTCCGGTCGGCCATTCGAGCAGACGGGACCCCGCTGGATCGAAGCCTCGCGCAAAGACGAGGAATTCGTCGGCCGTCAGTGCACGAAATCCGCGCAAGACGACGAGCTTGTGCTCTAGCACCCGCTGCCGAACGTATCCCGCGGGCAAGCGGAGCAGGTCGTCTTCGCCGCCGGCGTCGATCCGCAATCCCACCGCGGCAAGAGTCGTTTCCGCCCCCGACATCGCATTCACCGAAAGTTTGGGTGATACTACGCGGGTTCTCGGCTAGGGGTCAACCACCGGAGGGTCATGGCGATAAGCGGACTCAGGACTGACGCCTCGACACGTTCCACCGGGACCTTTGCCCTCGCGCCACCGGGTGATCCCGCGCGTGGAAGCCTCGCGCGGATGCTGCGTTTCGAGCGTCGCTGGCTGCTGCGCGTGTTCGAGACGCTGATCCCCGCAGGCGTGGACCGGCAGATGCCGATGGGAGCTGCCGATGTGCCGATGCATCGCTTCATCGACGATCTTCTCGAGCATGCTCCGCTCGAATTCATCATCGGACTTCGCGCATGTCTCTGGATGATCATGCTCTCTCCGCTTTTCTTGCTCCGGCGGTTTCGCACGTTTTTGGGACTCGAACAGAGCGCCCGTTTGGCCGTCATCGATCGCCTGCGCACCAGCCGCTTTTACATCGTCCGCGAGGCGCCATTGCTCTTCAAGACCATCGGCTGCCTGGGGTTTTGTGGGCTTCCCGCCGTGCAGGGAGCGCTCGGCATCCACCCGATCGACGCGACCCCTCCCGAGTGGGCGCGCGTCGCTTCACCAGAGCCGCCGCGATGAACGGGACCCTCGTTCAGCTCAAGGACGTGGCCGGGCGGCGCGTCGTGGAGGACGCGGCCGACGTCGTCATCATCGGCAGCGGCGCCGCTGGAGCCGCAGCGGCACGCGTCCTCACCGAGGCGGGCGTCGACGTCGTGATCCTCGAGGAGGGGCCGCACGTTCCGACCGAAGAGCTTCGCAGCGACATGTACACCGCGTTCAAACGCGTTTGGCGAGGCATGGGGTTCCAAGTCGCCAAAGGGCGCGCCTTCACCCCGGTGCTGCAAGGCTCCTGCGTCGGCGGAACGACCGCCATCAACGGCGCGATCATCCACCGCCTTCCCGAGCCCATCCACCGTATCTGGCGCACGGAACATGGCCTCTCGGACATGCTGTCGTTCGACGAGCTCACGCGTGTCTACGACACACTCGATCGGGAGCTCTTCGTGGATCGCGCCCCCGAAGACGTGCTCGGCAACAACTCCAAGTTGATGCGGGCCGGCGTCCGAGCTCTCGGGCTCACCGGCAACGAGATCCGGCGCAACGTGCAAGGCTGCGTCGGCTCCGCCCATTGCAACCAAGGCTGTCCGACCGCGCGACGACAAAGCATGAACAATTCGTATATCCCGCGGGCCATCAGAGCGGGAGCAAGGCTTTACGCCAATTGCGCCGCCCAAAAAATTCTCCGCGACGGGTCCCGCGCCGTCGGCGTCGCCGGGCGATTCGGCGACCGGCTCACGAAAACGATCGGCCCCGAGCTCCGCGTGCGCGCAAAACACGCCGTCATCGTCGCCGCTAGCGCCATTCAGACCCCACTCATCCTTCTCGACAACGGGATCGGCCGCCGCTCGAAGCTCGTCGGCCAACGGCTGCAGACGCATCCCGGCACGGGCATCGTCGGCGTCTTCGACCAGCCGGTCGAGATGTGGTTCGGCGCAACGCAGGGCTACGAGACCACTCACTTCTGGAATGAGCGGATGAAGTTCGAGACGGTGACGATGCCGCTCGAGTTCGCGGCGGCACGCCTACCGGGCACCGGACCCGAACTGATGCGCGAGCTCGGCTCTTACGGCCATCTGGCGATCTGGGGCGTGCAGGTGCGCGCCCGCGCCCACGGCCGCGTGCGGCGCACCGCGTTCGGCGGCACGGCCATTTCCTACGATCTCACCGATGAAGACGTGCGCTCCTTGAAGCTCGGCGTGAAGCGCCTCACCGAGATGATGTTCGCCGCCGGCGCCCGCGAGGTCCTACCGGGGATCCACGGCCTGCCCGATCGCATCCATTCCCCCGCTGAAATCGAGCCGATCTTCGATCTACCCGACGATCCCCGCTTTCTTCATTGCATTGCTGCCCATCTTTTCGGCACGGCCAAGCTCGGTCCGGAGCCGTCGAGCAGCGTGGTCACCCCCGAGCTCGAAGCGCACGATCTCGCGGGGCTCTACGTCACCGACTCTTCGGTCTTTCCAACCAACATGGGCGTGAACCCGCAGCACACGATCTGCGCCGTGTCGTGGCTCGCCGCCGAGCGAATTGCCGAGAAGGTCGGTCATTGATCGCATCACTCCGTTTCGGACCTCTGCTAGCATGGCGAGCCGATGCTCGCCGCATTGTTCTCCGCACTCCACGTTCTGAGCCTCGGCATCGGGCTCGGCGCGGTGTTCGCGCGTGGGCGGGCGCTGCGTGCGGTGGCGCGAGGTGACGCGCAGGCCATCGGTCGGGTCCTTCTTGCCGATAACTTCTGGGGCGTCGCGGCGCTGCTATGGCTCGCGACTGGATTGACGCGCGTCTTCGGCCAGCTCGACAAGGGGCTCGCCTTCTATGTCTACAATGGCTTCTTCTGGACCAAGATGGGCCTCTTCTTGCTCATTTTGGCGCTCGAGATCGTCCCCATGGTGGCCCTGGTGCGGTGGCGAATCGCCCTCCGCAAGGGCCAAGCGCCGGACACCCGACGCGCCGCCGGTTTCGCCCGAATCAGCGATGTCGAAACGGCGCTGGTGGTTGCTATCCCGTTCGTGGCCGCAGCGATGGCTCGCGGCCTTTGGCTGCTCGAGTAGGCCACGAGGCACCGATTCAAAGGCGCCACAGAACATGATCATGCTGACCGATTCTGTCGTCGTGACATCCTACGGCGGCGGTTCGTACGGCGCGCCGAGGGAGGCCAGCGCTTTCTCGGCGTCGGCACGGTAGGGCGAGTCGACCTTGGCTAGCGCCATGAACTTGCGATAGTGGGCGACGGCGTCGGGCCTTCTTCCTCCCACGCGCTCGAGCTCGGCGAGCTCGAAGTACGCTTGCGCGAGCCAGCCGGGGCGAGACTCGGTCGTCTCGCAGAGAACCACCGCTTGACGAAGCTCGCTTTCGCCACGGCGTCCGAGGAGCTTGCCGAGACGGTAATGCCACTCCGAACGATTGGCGTCAGCGGCGATCGCCTTGCGCCAAGCGGCAATGGCGTCGGCCGGCCTGTTCTCGTCTTCGAAACATTCCGCAAGCGTGGCGTAAGCTTCGAAACGGGAGGGGCGTAGTTCGATTGCTTTTTGCAGATTCCTGACCGCATCGATGACGGCGCCCTGCTTGCGCTGCATGACACCGAGCTGCCAGTAGGCATCGGCCAGACCCTTGTCGAGCTCGAGGGCCTTGGCAAGCGCCTCGTGGGCAACGCCAGGTTGGCCCGATTCATTGGCCGCCCACCCCACGTACAGATGGTACTCGGCGCGATTGGGATCGATCTCGACGGCGCGCTTCAGATAGCGCAGCGCCTCGGCGAGATTGGTTCCCTTGAGAAGAAGCGAGCGCCCGAGGTAGTGATTGACCTCAGCCGAATTGGGTCGCTTGGCAATGACCTTGCGCAGTATCTCTTCCGCCTGACTGGCCTGGTCGGCGATGACCTCGGCCGACCCGACCCGCAACATCATGTCCGGATCGTCGGGAGCCTTGGCCAGGGCTTGTTGATAATACTCGAGCGCTTCGCGCGTACGGTTGCTCGCTTCGTAGAGCAGTCCCCGCTCGAGGGCCAGCCCGGGATACTCTTTGTCCTGCGCGGCGACCGCGTCGTACTCGGCGCGGGCCTCGTCGAACTTGTTCATCCGCCGCAGCGTCACCCCGAGCTTGAAGCGCGAGGCGAGATCTTCGGGGTCGCTCTGGAGCGCCGCTTGGTACGCATTCGCGGCCGCCTCGTAGCGGCCGGCTGCGAAATCGACGTCCGCGAACGCGCGCTGCAAGCTGGACGAAGCGGGCAACAGGTTCTTCGCTTCGGCGAGCTTCGCTTCGGACTCGGCGAGGTGCCCTTCCTTGGCCAGAAGCTGCGCCAGGGCGACGTACGCGTCGACGACTTCCGGCTTGCCGGCGCCGACGGCAATGGCCTCGCCGTACGCGCGCATCGCTGCCGTTTTGTCGCCCAAGGCTTCTTCCGCACGCCCCAGCCAATAAGCGGCGTCGAGATCCCCCGGGCGCGCATCGCGCAATCTTTTGAGCTGCTCTTTGGCTTCTTGCAGCCTCTCGAGAGCGATCTTCGTCTTGGCCGCGCCGATTTTGGCGGCGGTTCCCTCGGGATCGGCCTGGATGCCGGCCTCGAACCGCGCGAGGGCGTCGGTGAAACGCCCCTCGCGGTACAGTACTTCGCCCATTCCCGCCAGAGCCGGCCCCGACTTGGGCTCGATGTTGAGAGCTTCGCCGAGAGCCGATTCGGCCTGCGTCATGCGCGAACGGGTCATGTGCACGCGCGCCGTGGCGGTGAGTGCCTCGACGAGCTCCATCGGGCTCGCGCCTTCGCGCGTCGGCCCGGGCAGCGTGATCTGCTCGAGGATGGCGGTCGTCGCGACTTCGTCGTGCGACGTGTTCCAGAGTGAACGAGCGACGAGCAGACGGGCGCCGGCGTGATTCGGCGAGCCTTCGAGGATCTTACGGGCCAGGCTCACCGCCGCGTCCTGATCGCCGAGCGCGGCCTTGGCCCGAGCGATGCCGAAAGAGCTCCGCGCCGCCCCCGCATCGAGCGAGGCAGCTCGCGTGAAGTTTTCGAGCGCCTTTCGCGGTTCTTTGATGAGCAGCTCCACTTCGCCGGCCAGCGCGGCCACATCGACGTCTTGGGGGTCGCGCTGCGCGAGGGATTCGACGAGCTGCTTGGCGCGCGGCAGCTGTGACTCCACGGCAGCATCCGCGGCGCGCGCCAGCTCGGCATAGGGAGGCACCTTGTCGGCCGGGACTTGGGCGAGCAGCTGCTTGGCGTGAGCGTCGATGACCGGCCCGCGACCGTAACGCAGCTCGGTGATGTAGCCCACGTAGGCGCCGTAGGCGAGCAGGCCCGGCACGCGGGGAGCCCGCGCGTGCGCGGCGTCGATGACCGCAATGGCTTTTTTCGCGTCGCTGAACGTGTCATGGGCGAGAAAACCGCGTGCATCCGCGATGGCCGCCGTTTGTAGTGCCGCGAACTTGTCGGCATTCAGCGCATCGACGATGGCATGCCTCCCGAACGCACCATAGGGGGTGAGCACTTCGAGCGATGCGCCGGCGATGATGAGAATCGCGATGGCCCCTGCCACGATGCGCAGCTTCGTGGGCGGCGCCCTGGGAACGGGCACCGAAGCGCGGCGGACAGCCGGCTCGCGCGAACGACGCTCGGTTGGCGCCAGCGCGGGAACGCTCGCGGTCCCCGTTTCAGGCGCCTGCGGTAGGCCGCCGAACTCCATGTCGTCCTCCGCAACCGCAATCGGTGGTTGCGGAGAGGGGGCGCCCAGCGGAGCGACGAGATCCGGAACCGATTCCGGAGCAAAAGCCCTCTTTGCCGGCGCGCGCGGCTCCGAGGAGACGAGCGGCGGCACCTCGTTGCCGGTGAGCGCTCCTTCTCGACTGCGTGAGCCTTCGACCCCGACTGCGTGTTCTTCGTCGCCCAGACTGACTTCGCCGAACGATATCCCGCCCCCCGAATTGCGGGAAACGCCCGGCGCCGTCGGCTTGTCTCGCTCCGCTCGGTCCGATCCAAGAGGAGACTCTTTGGCGGCCTCCGACTGGGCCGGCGTAGGAAGCGAAGCGGAGACGACGGGTGCTTCGGGCGTCAGCAGCGGCAAATCGATCTGACCGAAGCTCAGACTCGCCGAAGAAGGTTTGCGCACCGCCGGTGTGGGCGCCTCAATCTTCGAAGCGGATGCCTTCGGCGAGGGAAGCCCGCCGGTGGACCGAACCGGAAGCGCCGCCCCAGATGTCGCCGGGAGCCCTGCCGACAGGATCGCCGGCAGATCCGGATCGCCTCGCGCGCCGGTCCCGGCTGATCGCCTCGGAGCTGCCGGCAACCCCGGCGACGGCGTTGGCAGATCGATCTCGCCAAAGTCGAGTTCCTGCCGGGTCGCGTTTTGAGGCGGCTTCTGTTGAGCGCTCCCCGCGCCCGGCTTGGACGGAATAGGCCCCAGCGCCGCCGGTAGATCGAGCTCCATTTCGTCGAACGGATTGGGTTCCGGCGACGGCAGCCGTGGCTCCGCCGGCTGAGCGGGTCGGCGGGCAGGGACCGCAACTGGAAGACCGATCGAGACCGAATCCGGCGGCTTCGGGTTCGCGGCTGGCGAGGGCACGGTTCTCGGTAGGGCGACGGCGGGCAACGCGGCCTCGTCGCTGCCCGGCACTTGGACGAGGAACGTCATTCCGCATTTCGGACAACGCATCCTGAGACCCGTGGGGGGAACACGGCGCTCGTCGACTTGATAGGGAGCTTTGCATCCCTCGCATTCCACTTTGAACATGCGGCCCCGCTGATCACTTTCTTACCAGGCTTTAGAGCTAAAATGTCTTTCAATTTTGAGACTCTATCGATTCGAAGGTGGCTGCGCTTTTTCAGCGGGGCAGGCAGGTGAACCGGGCCGCACCCCCCTGAGGGACCCGCTCCTGCGACTTTTCCGACCACTTGAATGACGGGACTCCCAGAAAGGGAGCAGCTGTGCTACTCGGCCACCTACCATGCAGCGCTGGACCACAGTCGTCGTCGGCGCTTTTCTCGTCGTCGTCATCGGAGCGCTCGTTTGGAAGGGGGGAACCGGTAGGCTCTTGGCCGCCCCCTCCGACGCGGGCCGCGAGGCCTCGGCAGAAAGCGCGTCGCTCGAAGGGGGCATTCTGGAAGATCCGGCGTTCGCCGCCCTCCTGGACAACGATGCCGGACTGCCGAGTGCTTTCGCCGAACCGAGCGAAGGGGACTCGGGGGCCGGTCTCCCCTCGGCGTCCCCCAAAACAGTTCGCTTCGGCGTGATTTTGGTGCACTACCGCGGGGCGCAGCAGGCACCAGCCAGCGCCCGCAGCAAAGACGAAGCGATGACGCTCGCGCGATCGCTGGCCGAGAGCGCGCGTGGCGATTTCAAATCGCAAGTGGCCAAAGGCGACCCCGGATCGACCGAAGACGCAGGGCACATCCATCGCGGCGTGCTCGAACCCGCCGCCGAGTACACGCTGTTCACCATGACGCCCGGCGCGGTGAGCGAACCGATCGACACGCCGCGCGGCTTTTGGATCGTGAAGAGACTCGAATAGTTGCCGGATCGCCCATGGGTCCATTTGGGGCCAAGACGGGAATCGCTGAAGGACCACGGCCCAGAGGGGTGAAAGTTGGGCTAACCTAGGCATTGCCGCTATGCGCCGCCCCGCCGTCTTCGGACTGTGTCTCGTGCTCGCAGGATGCGCCTCGCAAACGAGGACTTCGGCCGTCGGTCCGGTGGCCCCGCGACCGGCCGCTCCGAGTCGGCTGGCGGCTGTCGAAGAGCCTCGGTTTGCCGAAGTGATCGAACGGGCGATGCCCGCCGTCGTGCTGTTGCTCAACACCCATCCCGATGGGACGGTGACCTACGGAGCGGGGTTGCTCGTCGATCGAGGGCTCGTGCTCACCAGCCAGCATGTCGTCGGCGCGTCCAAAATGCTGGGGGCCATGCTTTATCGGCCGGGCCGCACCAGCTACACGCCGATGGACGGCGGCCTGTCGCGTTATCTCTTCGAGAACCAAACCGATATCGTGAAGGCGCGCGCGATTGCCGGCGACGCGACGAGCGATCTCGCACTCATTCGCATCGAAGCCGATACGTCGCAACTGCCGACGCTCCCCATCGCGCGCGGCACCGTCAAGCCGGGCGACCGCGTGCTTGCCCTCGGCCATCCACAGGAGACGGTGTGGTCGTTCACCCAGGGCGTCGTCGGCGCCATCGAGCAGGCCGCCATCCAACACGACGCTGCGATCAGCCATGGCTCGAGCGGCGGTCCCCTCCTCAATGCGCAGGGAGAGGTCGTCGGAATCAATATTGCGAAGGTGACGAGTGAGGCGACGGGGCTGGCATTCGCTCGACCGATTTCGCTCGCTGCGCGCTACTTGGGCGACCGTTCGGGCGCCGCGCTGCCGCTCGACCTTTCGACGCCCGAAGCTGCCGCGGTCAGCTGCTGGCGTGGACAGGAGATCGGCCGCCTCGAGGTCGGCGACTGTTTCGACTGGGAGGCCGGATGGAACGTCTTCGTCCAAGTCGCCGAGGAGGCGATTCGCATTGCGCCGCCCGCTTCGGGTGCGCGGCTGCGCGCACAGCTGGAGCAGCCGCAGTTCAAAGAACGATGGATCGAGCACGCGAAACGGGGTGCCGCCGGTTACTTCATCAACGGCCCACACGAGCCCTCGACCCCGGCGGCCGGACCCGTGCCACCCGAGCTCGCCCGCGCGCGCGCCGAGGCCGAACGCGAAGAAGTGCAGGCGCTGCGCACGCACCCAGAACTTCGCGGCGTATTTGCCGACCAGAAGAATCCTTCTCGCCTTCAGGCACGATTGCGGCTCGGGATTCGCGTCGATCGCGTCGCCATGGTCGGTCCCGGCCGGGCGTGGGTCCAGCTGGCCGGTCGCAACCCGGACGGCTCTATCTATCGTTTTTCGGAGTTCTACGTGAGGATCGGTGATCGCTGGGTTCAGCGCTGCCCGCCGCTGTCCGCCGACGTCGCCGCCTTCCCGAGCTCCTTTGCGCCCACACTGTGCTCACTTGCCAGCTTCCGCGCTCACAAGCTGGAGAAGATGCTCCGCGAAGCGAATCTGCTACCGTCGCCCCCGAGCGTTCTTCCGGCCAGCCCCGCCCCGACGCCCGCATCCACGAACTGCACGACCGCCGCGTGCATGTATGGGGTGGTAGGGGCGATCTGACGCAGCAGCCGAACGCTGCAGGCCTGTGGATTACGCTCTATCCAGCAGCGCGGCCGTCGCCTATGTTAGCCGAAGCGTCAGGCCCACCAGCGGCAGGTGTTCCGAACACGAAAAACTGGCCCGCACAGCATGTCTGATCATCCTCGCTCGCCGAGTCATCCGACCAGCTTTCCACCAGGTCCCTCTTCGATGCCTCCCATCGCGGTGTACCTGCGCGACGAGCACGCAGGCGCGAAGGACTCACAGCAGAAAGCGCTGCTCTTGCACGAGCTCGGCGTGGTCGAAGAACGCGCGGGCGACGAGATGGCGGCGGCCCGCGAATTTTTGGCGTCGTTCAATTCGTATCCGCAATTCCGAGAACCGCTGGAAGGTTTGGTGCGCCTGCTCGAGCGGCGAAAATCGATCAAGAACCTGCCCAAGCTACTCGACGCGCTCCTGCGAGCGGCGGAATCTCCGGTCGAGAAGGCGCGCGCCCACTTCAAACGTGCCGCGTTTTCAATCGATTTTCAGAAAGACGACGCTGCGGCACGAGTGTCGCTGCTCTCGGCCACCACCGAGCGTCCGGTCGACGCCATCGCGTGGCTCGAGCTCGAGGTGCTGGCCGGCAGGATCGCCGATCCGGCGCTGCGGGTGCAGGCGCTCGAGGCCCGCAGCAAGCTGGAGAAGAACCCCACGTGGCGCGCTCTCTTGCTGATGTCTCTGGCCGACGTGCTCGCCAAACAGGGAGAAGGCGAGCAAGCCACGCGCCTGCTCGAAACCGCCATCCAGCTCGATGGATCGGCGC
>Ga0137375_10005686_pt1 | contig 14811 bp, 13 predicted proteins | sample SagtaG_24_FD_104936 | JGI IMG/M metagenome (GOLD analysis project Ga0137375, IMG submission 104936) | Vadose zone soil microbial communities from Sagehorn Ranch, Mendocino, California, USA - Sage1_R_113_16 metaG | ecosystem: Environmental > Terrestrial > Soil > Vadose zone | place: USA...
CTCGACGATGTGAACGGGAATGCGAATCGTCCGTGACTTGTTCGCAACCCCGCGCTGCACGGCCTGGCGGATCCACCAGGTCGCATAGGTGGAGAACTTGAAGCCGCGGCGCCAGTCGAACTTCTCGACCGCGCGGATCAAGCCGATGATCCCTTCCTGGATGAGGTCGAGCAGCGAGATGCCGTGGCCCTGGTACTTCTTCGCGATCGAGACCACCAGACGGAGGTTGGAGTTGATCATCAGATCCTTCGCCTCCTTGTCCCCGCGCTCGATCCGCTTCGCCAGCTCCACCTCCTCTGCCGCGGTCAGCAGCTTGTAGCGACCCGCCTCGTTGAGGAAGAGCTGCAGGGCATCGGTGGTAGCGACGGCGAGATCGCCGTTGACGTAGACGGTGTCCTGGGCATCAGGCCGGGCGCAGTCGTCGGTGAGCGCGATTCCGCGCTCGTCGAGCTGCTCGAAGAAGCCCGTAGTTTGCTCCTCGTCAAGGTCGGCCTCCTGGAGGAACTCGCCGACCGCCGAGAGGTTGAGGCAGCCCATCTCCTCGCCCTGCTCCAGCAGTGTCTGTAGACGTTCGTCGATCGTCATCTTGCGCCTATTGCCCCTTTCGCGGGTTGGCGTAACTCGGTTTTGCAGTCCTGTTGCAAAGACGTCTCCCACGCGTCGGAGTTGGCCGCGTACGGTCGAATCGATCCCGACCAGGAGGAATCCCATGGGCCGACCAAGCATCCGGTCGCTCGCGGGGGGAGCGGCCGGGATCGCAGCAGGCATCATCGCCGGAATCGGCTTGAGCTCCATCTCGACGGCAAGCCCATCGCTTCCGAGTCCGCCGAGGTTCGTCGACGCGGCGCACGTGCCACCCGTGCTCACCCTGCCCGGCGAGCCGATCAGGCTGAGGTTCGCGGTCGTCTGCACGCCTCGGAACGACGGGGAACCGTGTCACGGCTCCGGTGACGTCTACGTTCGCGCCGGCCAGACGGGCACGTTCGGGCGGCTCGCTCTTCGCCGGAGCGAAGATTCGAAGGACGGGCGGTACTACGTCGATCTCCCCGAGGAGATCGGCTCGTCGCCGGACGGCTTCTCGTACTACGCCGTGCTGCGCGACGACGAAACGGGCGCGACTCTGACGGTTCCGTCCGGCGGCGCAGCTGCTCCGCAGCGGAGCCTGCAACTCCGGGCACCCGCAGCCGTCACGCTCGGGGCTCACGTCTTCGGGCATCCGCGCGCCGCCGACGCGCGCGTCGTGGAGGCTCGGTGGGGCTCGGCCCCGCAGGATGTCGGTCTGGCCGGCTCGCGCGAGCGCGGCTTCACAGGTCCGTCGGCATTCGACGTCGAGCCCGACGGGACCGTGGACGTGCTGGACCAGGTCAACGGCCGGGTCTCACGCTGGACGCGAGTTCGTCACTCGCTCGTGCCGATCGGCGTCGACGACGGCTTGGCGGACTTCGCCGTCGAGGCGGACGGGAGCTACGACGTCCTCGAGCCGACGGGCACTTTGCGGAGCTTTCGTGCCGACGGCTCACCCAAGTGGTCGCAGACGCTTTCCGACCGCACCTGGGCGCAGCTGGCACGCGGTCCGTCCGGCCCGGTGGTCCAGCAACAGCCGTCCGAGCAGTGGCTGCCGGCCGCGGAGGAGGGCAGGCCGTTGACCCGCTCGGCGCAGGCGCGGGCAGGGCGCCCGGGCAAGCCGGTCGGCGACGGGCGCGAGGTGATCGTCGAACGCGTCGGCGAGAGCGAGCTCCGCGTCGCGGAGACTGTCGGCAACTCACCGCTGCGTTCGTGGCGGATCACGAGCGCGACGTCGCTAGGGGAGGTGCAGCTCGCGGAACCTCAGGCTGACCGCATCGTCCTCGTGGCGAAGACGTACACCGACGAGCGTGACGAGTTCCTCGTCCTCGTCCTCGATGCCAAGGGCCTGGCTCACGAGTTCTCCGTTGCCGCGACCGCGTGGGCCGAGGCCGCACCGCTCGCCCGGTTCCGGCTCGCGGGCTCGTCGCTCTACCGGCTCGGCTCGACGCCGGCGGGCGCATTCGTCGACCGCTTCGAACTGGAGGTGCCACGATGAAGGTGTTCCTCGTCTGTGTCGGCCTCGGCCTGGTGCTCGCGGCCGCGTCCGGCGCGCAGGCGTACCACCGCTTTTGGGCCTCCTGCAATTACGACGCGCCCACGTTCATGACGACCATGACCAGGGACGCCGTGCAGGACTACGCCAACGCAGCCCGCTACGAGGGCTATCAGTGGGGCGGCGGCTGCTGGAACTACGACGACGTCGACTCCTATCCGAACGACGCGCTTCGCGATCCGTCCACGCACGGTGAGGGCGGGGACTGCTCGGGCTTCGTGTTCAAGACCTGGCGCGAGTCACAGGACGCGTGGCGCGACGGCCGTTACTACTGGCGCGCGCTGCGCAACGTGCATGGACCCTACGACGCGAGTGCTTTCAAGTACGGGAACGGCGCGCCCAATCACGTGATCAGCAAATCGTCCGCCGGCACAATGGACGCCTTCGCGAGCGACTGGCATATTGGCATGGTCTTCTATCGCTCCCTTTACGGAGGCGATCAGATCGTCGAAGCGAAATGCGAGACGTGCGGGACGAACATCTTCTACCGGACGTATCGAAGCGATTCGTCGTATGGCGGGGTCGCACGTTGGGGCTGGACCGGCTAAGAGGCATGGCCAAGAGCGGCGCCTGCGCAGTCGGCGCCGCTCTGCTCGTCGCCGTGCTCCCGGGCTGCGGGGGTCATGGCCGTCCCAAGCGCCTCCTCTACGGCGAGCCTGCGGCCGAGTTCCGCCCGGTCGCGGGGAGCGTCATGTCCCAGGGCCGCGTGCTGCGCCGGACGACGCTGGGACGGCGCCTGGAAAGCTGCCTCTTTCCAGGTGACCGAGCGGCGATTCCTGCGGATGCCCTCGTCGTCGAGCGCATCGGCGTCTCCGGCGAGAGCCTGACGTTCAGCAACCGCCGGCACACCGGCGTCTACGCCTGTGACGGAGGAATCGATCCGGCGGGCGAGCGCCCCCTGCCCTGGTGCGGGACCGCGTTCGGACGGCTCGTCGACGGTCGGCTTCTGGACCCGCGCCTGGACGTCCTGTGCCGGGACCGGAAAGGACGCTCACTCGGCTATGCGTTCGCGGAGCCGGTCGCGGGCGCCCGCTGGATCGGCGTCGACCAGGGTTCCTATACGGAGATCTACGAAGTGCTGGCCGGGCTGCCGGTCCGAGTTGCCTCGGCTCGCAACGTCCGGGCCGGCGAGGCAAAGGCCGAGTTCGAGGTGACGCAATACGACGTCCACGGACGGGAGTTGGTCAAGGGCACACTCGAGGCAGCCGTGGCCGGATGAACCCGGCGCTACACTCCCACGACCGTGTGGGAGCTGATCTGGCTGATGGTGATCATGAAGATCCCCATCATCTATCTCTGCTGGGTCGTCTACTGGGCGATCAAGTCCGAGCCTCGCCCCGAGCAAGGGGCGGCACTGGTCGTGAGTGCGGAAGACGACGCCGGCCCGGCTGCGTGGCGCCCGGGAAGGCGACCGCGTAGGCCCGGGCCACATGGGCGGCCGACCCGCAGCTATGCGCGTACGCGCCGCGCTCCCGTCCGCGCGTGAGCTCCGCCCCGTACGATCGCGCGCGGCCGTCCGAGACGATCGGCGGCTTCTTCGCGGCCGCGGCGATCTTCTTCAGCCTGATCGGCCTCGCCTACCGACCGCTGCGGGTCATCCCGATCGCAATCCTGCTGGCACTCATCGCCGCTGCGATCGGCGGCCGCGCCACGCGGCTCGCGACGTTCGCCGTGGCCATCTGCGCCGCCTGCTTCGCGATCGGCCTCGCGGCGGCCGTGATCACGAGCAACCCGCTCTGGTAGACGCGGCGCCGCCGCCCGCGCTGCTACAAAGGCATAAGTGACAGACGTCGACGGTCTCAACGCCGGGTTCGCCCGCGACCTGCTCGAGGACTACCTCGAGAACCCGGACGCGGTCCCGAGCGAGTGGCGCCGACTCTTCGAGAGCGGTCAGAGCGACGTCGTCGCCACGCATCCGGGCCTCACGCGCCTGCTCGAGACCCTAGGGAACGGCCATCCGCCCGCGACAGTCCCCGCACCGGCGCCGGCCGCGCCCCCGGCCGAACCCGTCACCGACGAGCTTCTCGGCGCAGTCGCCGCGGCGATGGCGCTCATCAAGGCCCATCGCATGCATGGCCATCTCGCTGCGCGTCTCGATCCGCTCGGGTCGGAGCCGCCCGGTGACCCCGCGCTCGAGCCGGAGCGGCTGATCCCGAAGCTGACGCCGGAGCTGCAGGCGCGCGTTCCCGCTTCCGTTCTCCGCCTCTACGTTCCCGGCGAGACGCTCGCCGATGCGCTGCCTCGTCTTCACAACACCTACTGCGGGACGATCGCGTACGAGATCGAGCACATTGCGGATCACGAGAAGCGTGTCTGGCTTCGTCAGGCGATCGAGTCCGGCAAGTACCGCACGCCCCTCTCCACCGACGAGAAGAAGAAGCTTCTCGTTGAGCTCTCGCGCGTCGAAGCCTTCGAGCAGTACCTGAGGCGTGCGTTCCTCGGTCAGAAGCAGTTCTCGATCGAGGGCCTGGACGTGATGGTGCCGATGCTCGACGAGGCGATCGAGCTCGCCGCGGAGAACGGAGCGCACGAGGTCGTGATCGGGATGGCGCATCGCGGACGCCTCAACGTCCTCGCACATACGCTCGGGCTCGGCTACGACTCGATCATCCGCGAGTTCGAAGGCGAACGGACAATCGACGCAGTGGTCGCAACGGGAGAGGGCGGTACCGGCGACGTGAAGTACCACCTCGGAGCCGAGGGGACGCGCTCGACGGCGTCGGGCGAGATCATCGTCACGCTCGCGGCCAACCCGAGCCACCTGGAGGCCGTCGATCCGGTGGTCGAGGGCAGAGCCCGCGCGGAGCAGACCGATCGCTCGACGTGCCACGGCCTCCACGATCCGAACGTCGCGGTGCCGATCCTGATTCACGGCGACGCCTCCTTCCCCGGACAGGGCGGCGTCGCGGAGACGCTGAACCTGTCGGCGCTCGAGGGTTACTCGACCGGGGGCACGTTGCACCTGATCGCCAACAACCAGGTCGGGTTCACCACCGACCCGAGCGAGGGCCGGTCGACGCGCTATTCAAGCGATCTCGCCAAGGGCTTCGACGTCCCGATCGTCCACGTGAACGCCGACGATCCCGAAGCGGCAATTTCTTCGATCCGGCTCGCGCTCGCGTTCCGGCGCCGCTTCGAGAGCGACGTCGTGGTCGATCTCGTGGGCTACCGCCGCCACGGACACAACGAGCAGGACGAGGCGGCGTACACGCAGCCGCTGATGACGACGCAGATTGCAGAGCACGCCACGGTGCGGGAGCAGTTCGCGCGCCGGCTCGTCGACGAAGGAGTCGTGAGCCAGGAGGAGGCCGACAAGCTCGTCGCCGACGTGAACGTCGAGCTCAAGCAGGCGCACGAGGCGCTCAAGGCGACCTTCGGGACACCGCCGCAGCAGGAGGACAAGATTCCCTTCTCCAGCAAGGATGGCGTCCTCACCTCGGTCCCCGCGGACGTGCTGCGCGAGCTCAACGTCGAGCTCCTGCGCGTCCCCGAGCACTTCACGGTTCATCCGAAGCTGAAAGGCCAGCTCGAGCGGCGCCTGCAGACGATCGAGCAGGGCGGGATCGACTGGGGCCAGGCGGAAGCGCTCGCGTTCGGATCGCTCCTCGTGGAGGGAATCCCAATCCGACTCACGGGCCAGGACACCGAGCGCGGGACCTTCTCGCACCGCCACGCGGTGCTCCACGACGTGCAGACCGGAGAGACGTTCACGCCCCTACAGAACCTCGACGAGCAGTCGGCGTCGTTCGAGATCTACAACTCGCCGCTGTCCGAGTACGCATGTCTCGGCTTCGAGTACGGCTACTCGGTTGCCGCGCCCGAAACGCTCGTGCTCTGGGAGGCCCAGTTCGGCGATTTCGTCAACGGCGCGCAGATCGTCATCGACCAGTTCATCGTCGCCGGACTCTCGAAGTGGCTGGAGACGACTCGCCTGACGCTGCTGCTGCCGCACGGATACGAGGGCAACGGGCCCGAGCACTCGAGCGCGCGGCTCGAGCGGTTCCTCCAGCTCGCGGCGCAGGAGAACATCAGGGTCGCCAACTGCTCGACCTCGGGCCAGTACTTCCACCTGCTCCGCCGCCAGGCTCTCGACGCCGCCGGCCGTCCACTCGTCGTGATGACACCGAAAGGGCTGCTGCGGCTCAAGCAGGCCTCGTCGACGCTCGCCGAGCTCACGGAGGGGTCGTTCCACCCCGTCCTCGACGACCCCGACGCGGATCGCGAGGGCGTCACCCGTCTCGTTATCTGTTCGGGAAAGGTGTACTACGACATCGTCGGGCACGAAGAGCGGGCGAAGCTCGAAGACGTCGCTGTTGCTCGGCTCGAGCAGCTGTATCCATTCCCGGTGGAGTCGTACGCGGAGCTCGTATCGGCGTACCCGAATCTCCGGGAGGTCGTGTGGGCACAGGAGGAGCCGCAGAACATGGGCGCCTGGCGCACGATCCGCCACAGGCTCGAGGCGCCGGGAGTTCCGCTCGTCTACGCGGGCAGACCCTGGCGCGCCAGCCCGAGTGAGGGCTATCCCACGGCGCACCTGCGTGAACAGGACCGGATCGTCCGAGCCGCTCTGAGCTCGGTCTAGTAGCGCCTACGAGAGCGGGCCCGAGCCCGCGCCTGCATCACGCGGGCGGCCACCTTAGGGCCGTGCTTGCGCGCGACGTTGACGATCTGCTTGCGCTGTCTGGGTGGGAGGCGGCGCCAGATGTCCCACGCGGTCAGAGCGAGGCCGAGCGGACCGAACCGGCGCGAGAGTAGGCGCGTGCGGGGCACGCGCCTATCCTCGCACAGCACTACTCCGCGGGCTCTCCCTTGCCGTGGCCGTTGCCATGTCCGTTGCCGTGGCCGTGGTCTTGCTCCGGCTCGGCTTGGTCTGGCGGCTCGGTTTCGGACGCGGGCGGCGGGGCGGCGGCCTCTCCGGGTACGGCCGCGGGCGCCGTCGAGCCCGCGTTGGATCCGTGGCCTCTTTCCTGCCCCTTCGCTTTGCCCTTCGCCTTCCCCTTGCCCTTGCTCGCCTCCGTGGGCGGCTGAGGGCTTGGCGCCTCGGCGGGAGGCTCGACCTCCGGCGCCGGCGTCGCCGCGGCGAGCTCTCTCGTCGTGGGCTCAGGCTGGGGCTGCTTCGGGGCGGATCGACCTGCGGAGGGAGGCTTCGGCTTCGTACGCGGCACCCGGACGGAGGTGCGGGGTACCGCGGGGCGGACGACAACCGGTCGAGCGACGGGCGTGTGGACTGAAAGCGCAGTCACGAGCCGCTCAGCACGGGCCGGGCGCGGCGGCGCGGCAAGCGCCGGTACGCGCACGGAGCGCTGAAAGGATGACGGTGGCGCTGTCAGCGCGTAGCCGTCGTCCCGCGGCGTGTTCAGCAGCGCGGACATGGCTACCACGGCGGCTATGGCTCCCGTCATCAGCGCGGCGGCTAGGACGCGCGCGCATGTTTCCCTCATGTTTTCCCCTGACTTGTCGATACCTCGTTCAAGGGATGTATCGGCACGGGGGGCGGAGGACTTGAAGGGAAGCCGTGGCTAGTTTCAAAGTCAAACTCGTCGCCTACTTCCTGCTGCTGGCGCTTCTGCCTCTGCTGGCGGCGTTCTGGGGCTTTTCCACGGTCACCGCGCGCAGCGAGACGCGGCGGGTGGACGCGCGCCTGCAGGCCGGCCTGCGCGCCACGCTGGCCACCTATCAGGAGGAGCTCGTCTCGGCCGAGGCCGCCGCGACCACGCTCGCTCGCGACGCTGCCTTCCAGCGCGCGCTCGTGAGGCGGGATCGGGCCGCCTTGCAGCGCATGCTCGTGGCCCGGCCGCATCTGAGCGTCGAGGCCGGCGGCGGGTTCCGCGTGGGCAGACGCGACGGGTCGGCGGCAAGGCGCCAGATCGCGGTGGTCGGCCCCGGCGGAGCGCGCGGGGTCGTGATCGCCTCCGTGCCTCTCGACCGCTCATTCGCGCGCCGGCTCGAGACTCGCTCGGGGCTCGAGAGCGACGACCACGTCATCTTCCTCATGGACGGGCGGATCGTGGCCGGCCCGTCTGGCGCACGCGGCCGCCTCGAACTATTCGCCGGGAAGCCCCGGACCGTCTCGCTCGGCGGCACGAAGTACCGGGTCCTCCTCGCAGGGACGCTTGGAGAGCAGCCCGACGCCACTCTCGGCGTCATCAGTCAACAGGCCCGCATCGACGCGTCGAACCGCGAGGCCACCAACCGCCTTCTGGCCGGGCTGATCGCCTCGCTCCTACTTGTCGCTTGCGTCGCCTACATCGAGGGGCGCGCGATCGTGCGCGCGATTCGCCGCCTCGTCGATGCAGCGCGTGCAATCGCCCGTGGCGATTTGAAGCAGCGCGTCCAGGTGCAGGGGCGCGATGAGTTCGCCCTGCTCGGTCGGACCTTCAACGAGATGGCATTCCAGCTTCAGACGCGGCTCGACGAGCTCGCGTCCGAGCGTGGCCGCCTGCGTGACGTCATCTCGCGCTTCGGCGAAGCGCTCGGGGCGACGCACGATGCGGATCAGCTGATGCGCCTGATCGTCGAGACCGCAATGGAGGCAACCGGCGCCGCCGGCGGGGTTCTCGTTGGAACGAGCGGCGAGCTGGTCACGGCCGGGTATCCCGACCGGGGCAAGGACCGAATCGAGGTACCGCTCCAGGCTGCCGAGACCAACTTCGGCTCGCTCATCCTCTTCGGGGACGACTTCGAGGACGAGGATCGTATGACCGCGGTCTCCCTCGCATCCCATGCGGTCGTCGCCCTCGACAACGCCCGCCTGCACCGCATCGTCGAGCGGCAGGCGCTCGTCGACGGCCTCACCGGGCTGGCGAACCGCCGGCAATGCGAGGAGGTCCTCGCCTCCGAGCTCGCACGCGTGGAGCGTTTCGGCGGCCCGCTGTCCGTCGTGGTCGCGGACCTCGACTGGTTCAAGGACGTCAACGACCGCCACGGGCACCCGTCGGGAGACGCCGTCCTGCGGGAGTTCGCGGTACTCCTCCAGGAGACGCTGCGCGACGTCGACCTCGCCGGGCGCTGGGGCGGCGAGGAATTCGTCCTCATCCTCCCGGGCACGGATCTCGCCGGCGGGGCCCAGGTCGCGGAAAGGGTCCGGGCCGCGCTCGCAGGGCGCATCGCCCTCTCGGTCGAAGGGACTCCGATCCCGGTCACTGCCAGCTTCGGCGTGGCCGCTACGCCGCCCGCGACCACGGTCGCAGAGCTCTTTGCGGCTGCCGACGCCGCGCTCTACGAGGCGAAGCGCGCAGGGAAGAACCGGGTCGAGACCGGCCGGGTTCCGGTCGGCCATCCGTAGCGATTCCTAAACTTCCTGTGGAAAAAGCCCCGCGACGGACTAGAATCCCGCCCGCATCACCGCACCGCCCCCCTCTACCTCAGGAGTGCTTATGCCGGTTACGACGCCGTCGATCTTCGCGAAGGTCATCCAGGACCATCTCGAGCTGAAGGAGCGCAACGCCAGGCTCGAGGACACCATGCCGCTCGGCCACTACAAGGCCGCGGATCCATTCGACAACCATCCACTTTTCAAGACCGAAGAGCAGGCGCGCCTCGAGGAGACGATGGACGGTGAGGAGCCGGCCGTCGCCGCCGAGCCGACCGTTCTGGCTTGGCCGGGGGAGGAAACTGCCGAGAACGTCCCGGCAGATTCCGAAGAGAGCCTCTGGGGCCGCAGCCGCGACTTCGACTGGGGCGACTGACTCCTTCGAGCGAAAGCGGCGCTTTCGCTCGAATTTGGGTAGGCCGCTTCGCGGGAAACGCGCACGGGCAGAGCCCGCGCGCTCTTACAGGGTTTCTGCTCGGCCGCTGCCGTGGTCCGCGAGCGGTGGCGCTTCGCGTCCCCGCCCGCGTGAGCTCGCCTCCAGGTAGTGCGGCTTCGCTTGCACTACCTTCGGCCTTCGGGTTCGCAAATGGGCGTAGGGTAGGTCCTCCGATCGACGACGCCGGAGGAATGAGATGAAGCGACTTCTGCTCGGTTTCGGGCTCGCGGCTGGGCTTGCCTACGCCGTGCGCGAGTGGTTCGGGGCGCCGCAGCCGCACCCGTCCTGGGAAGAGACGGACAACGATCCCGAGGATCTGAGCGACGATCTCGCGCAGCGGGCCCGCGAGGCCGAAGGCGCAGAGGCCGCCGAGCAAACTCGGATTACGTAGACAGGAGCTTGGCGACGACCCGTAGGTCGTCGACGAACGCGGCGAAGTTCGCCTCGCGCTCTTCCGGCTCCCCACGTAGGATCGAAGAGGGATGCACCGTCGCGGTGACGGCTTCGGCCAGGTCCGAGTCGATCAGCTCGCCGCGGTGCTGGGTGACGCGGAACTGGCGCCCGAGCAAAGACTGAGCGGCGGTCGCACCGAGCAAGACGAGCGCGCGGGGCTTGACGACGGCGATCTCCGCCTCGAGCCACGGGCGGCATGCGGTCATCTCGGTCCAGTTCGGCTTCTGGTGGATACGGCGTTTCCCCCGCGCCTGCCACTTGAAGTGCTTGACCGCGTTCGTGACGTAGGTCGACGACCGGTCGATCCCGGCCTCGACGAGCGCCTCGTCCAGCAATCGCCCCGCCGGGCCGACGAACGGCTTCCCCGCCCGGTCCTCGTAGTCGCCCGGCTGTTCACCGACGAACATCGCATCGGCCGTCCCCGCACCCTCCCCGAAGACGGTCTGCGTTCCCACCTCCCAGAGATGGCAGCCCTTGCATGCGGCCGCCGCTTCCCGAAGGGAAGGCAGAGAGAGCCGGTCCGGCAGGAAATCCGCCGCCGAACCCGTGGTCTGAACTCGCGGCACGCTTCCTGTATGACCATTCGCAAACGATAGGAACCCCTCGACCGGGGGATTCGAGGCGGTTCCGGCCTCGCTTTGCTGTGAGTCGGTTCGGAAAAGGGGGCTTCACTGCGGCTGCACCAACCAATTGAGCTAGGCCCATGAGCGACCACGCCCTGCCCCTCCGGCTCATTCCCGAGCACGACGAGACGCCCGCTGAGGGCACCGCGCTCGTCGAGTCGTACCGGCGCCTGGCAGACGTCTTCCACGACGTCCTCGGCGAGCAGAGCCTCGACGCGCTGCTGGACCGGATCGCGGATGCGCTCGCCGACCTGATTCCGCACGACTCGCTGACGATCTACGAGGCAGACGAGCCTCGCCGCGTCCTGATTCCTGTCTGGGCGCGCGACAAATGGGCGGACAAGATCCTCGCCGACCGCTGTCCGTTCGGCATCGGTCTCACCGGCTGGGGCGTCGAGCATCGCGAGCCCGTGCGCGTGAACCAGGCGCACCTGGATCCACGGGTCATGACCGTGGCCGGCACGCCGGCCGACGAGCCGGAGGCGCTGATCACGATCCCGCTGATTGCGCGGGACTCGATCAAGGGCGCGCTGAACATCTACCGGCTCGGCGACGACGCGTCGTTCGACGACGACGAGTTCGAGCTCGCGAAGCGGTTCGGAGACGCGGCCGCGCTCGCGCTTGACAACGCGCAGGTCCGCGCCCGGCTCGAGCACCAGGCGATGACCGATCCGCTCACCGGTCTCTACAACCACCGAGCCTTCCACGAGCGTCTGCGACAGGCCCTCGCCGAGGCGAGCCGATCGCACGACGCCGTCTCGATCCTGATGCTCGACATCGACGACTTCAAGCGCGTCAACGACGTCTACGGTCACGGCGCCGGCGACGAGATTCTGCGCAGCCTTGCCGAGACGCTCAAGGATGCCGTGCGTTCGTCGGACGTCGTCTATCGCCTTGGTGGGGAGGAGTTCGCGATCGTCATCACCTCGCGGTCGCCGGAGAACGCCGAGCGGCTCGCACGCCGCCTCGTCGAGCGGGTGGAGTCGGCGGACTTCGATCCCGCCGGGCGTATCACCATCTCCGTCGGGCTCGCGCGCGGGCCCGAGCACGCGATGAATCCGCGCGAGCTGGTCGCCTGCGCCGAGGCCGCGATGATGAGCGCAAAGGCGCGCGGCAAGAATCAAATCGTCCTCTACGAGGACAGCGCGATGGAGCGTCCCGACGGCCAGCCGGTGCCGTCGGCGCGCGACGTCCGCTCGGTTGCGCACATGAAGATGCTGCAAAGCCTCGGCGGGAAGCTGAACCGGCTCAACGACGTGCGCCAGATCGGCAACGTGATCGCCACCGAGCTGCGCTCCTTGATCGATTACCACAACTGCCGCGTCTCTCTCGTGGAGGGCGACGACGTGATTCCGATCGCCTTCGTCGGACAGTTCACGAGCGAGACGCGCGAGCCGATGGAGATCCTTGCCTGCAAGGTCGGCGAGGGCATCACCGGGCGCGTCGCGCAGACCGGAGAATCGCTTCTGATCGGCGACGCAGCCAACTGCGAGTTCGCCCGGATCCTTCCGGGCACGGACTCGATCGACGAGTCACAGGTCGTCGTCCCGCTGACGTTCGGTACGCGCGTCGTCGGGATCATCGTGATCTCGAAGCTCGGCTTGAACCAGTTCGACGAGGACGACGTCCGGCTGCTCGAAGTACTGGCCGGGCACGCGGCGGTTGCGCTCGAGAACGCGAGCCTCTACGAGGCGGCGCGACGGGAGGCGGAGCGGGCCACCGCGCTACTCGAGTTCAGCCGGCAGCTCTCCAGCGCGGAGGGGATGGACGAGGTCGTCGACCGGATCGTGGAGTTGTCCGCCACGACGCTCGGCGCGCCTCGCGCCTCGGTCTGGTTCCAGGAGACCCCGGGCGGCGAGATCAGCGTGCGCGCGACGCACGGTTACGCCGAGCTCGACCGCGAGCGGCTGTCGAGGATGCGGTTCGATCACGATTCGGCAGAGCCGCTGCTGAGCGTCAAGGAACCCTTCGTCGTGACGGACGAGCAGCGCGAGGCAATCAAGGGCGCCAAGGACGTAGGCGTCGGCAAGCAGTTCGCAATCGCACCGCTCACGCTGGACGGCGGACGGCTCGGCTGCATCGCCGTCGCGCCGCCCGACGACGGGGAGTTCACCGAGCGTCAGCTGCGCCTGCTTGCGGGAGTCGCCCACCAAGCCAAGCTCGCCCTGACGAACGCCGGCAACTTCCGCAGCCTCGAGAAGACCTTCCTCGAGACGGTGGAAGCGCTTGCCAACGCGCTCGAGGCGAACGACGAGTACACGTCCTCTCACGCCCGCTGGATCACCGACCTCGCGCTCAAGGTCGGCGAGGGGCTCGGGCTCGACGGTCGCGCGCTGAAGAGGCTCGAGCTGGGCGCCCTCTTCCACGACATCGGGAAGATCGGGATCCCTGAGGCGATCCTCTCGAAGCCCGGGCCGCTGACCGCGGCGGAGCGGGAAGTCGTTCAGTCCCACCCAGAGCTCGGCGAGAAGATCATCGCGCCGATCGACCGGCTCGAGGAGGTTCGCCCGATCGTGCGGCACTGCCACGAGCGCTACGACGGCGCCGGGTATCCGGATCGCTTGAAGGGCGAGGACATCCCCGTCGAGTCGCGGATCATCCTCGTCTGCGACGCGTACCACGCGATGACCACCGACCGTCCGTACCGGAGGAAGCTGCCGGAAGAGGAAGCCCTGCGGCGGCTCGAGGAAGGCGCGGGCACGCAGTTCGATCCGCGCGTGGTCGAGGTCTGTCGCCGAGTGCTGGGGGAGCTCGAGCGCTAGTGTCGCGGCCCGATGCCCGGGCCCCTTCTGACCTTCGGCAACACCGCCAAGCTCTATTGCCTGCAGCTGCTCGACCGCGTCGCGGCTGAGACCAACGGCGCCTTCCGGATCGTCGACCTCGGCTGCGGCACAGGCTCGAACTTCGTCGAGCTACTCCGTAGGCGGCCGAACCTTCGTTACGTCGGCGTCGAGCCGTCGCCTGCTGCCGCCGAGAAGGCACGGCGGGTGTTGCCGGGTGCGGAGATCATCAACGCACCCGCGTACGACGTCCGTGTCGAACCCGCACACGCGGTCGTCTCCTTCAGCGTGTTGGAGCACGTTGTTCATCGGTCGCGCTACATGGAGGCGGTGCGGGCGAACGTGCGCCCGGACGGTCGCGTGTACCTGAACTACGATTCGGGACACTTCGTCGCCGATGCGGATCTCCTCGAGCGCGCGAAGGCGCTGGGATCGCGGGTGCTCGCGCTGCTCGGCTCGGAATCGCGGTACCGCGCACGCGTGCGCGAGGATGAATTCCGCACGCTCGTCGACGGCGCCGGGCTCCGCGTCGTCGAGGACAAGGTCTTCAACACGGACATCAAGCGGCTCTTTCCGCTCGTGGCGGAGGAGAGCCGCGACGCCTTCATGGAGCGCTGGCTCGCCTTCGAGCTCGAGCTGAACGAGCTCGGCCTCGTCTATCGAGACGAGCTCGCAACGCTCTTCCGGACGCGGAACCTCGTGCTCGAGCCGGTCTAGGGCACTAGCCGAGACGGCCGCCCGGCGAGGGCGTCCAGGCCCTCGTTGAAGCTGACATACGGGGCTGCCGGCAAGACCGTCTCGCGCTCCAGGGCGCGCTCTGCGTCTTCAAGCGCACGCTCGCGCCGTCGAATGCTCTCCTGCTGTGCGGCGAGGCCGGCCTGGAGGCGCAGCACCTCCGCTTCGCGGCCGAGCAGCTCCGACTCGCGCGCCGCCATCTGCGACTCGAACTGCGCCAGCTTGCGCTCGCTCTCCGACCCCTGGTTGCTCTGGGCCAGCTGTCGCTCGCGCTCGTCGAGTTGCGCCTCCCGCTCTTCGAGCGCCTGCACTCGCTGCTCGAGCTCCTTCGCCTCTGCGGCGAAGCGTCGGTC
>Ga0137375_10005691_pt1 | contig 14803 bp, 14 predicted proteins | sample SagtaG_24_FD_104936 | JGI IMG/M metagenome (GOLD analysis project Ga0137375, IMG submission 104936) | Vadose zone soil microbial communities from Sagehorn Ranch, Mendocino, California, USA - Sage1_R_113_16 metaG | ecosystem: Environmental > Terrestrial > Soil > Vadose zone | place: USA...
GTGCCTTGTTCGAAAGCAACGCCCGGCAAGCCGCAGCTGAGCGCAGATCAACCCGATCTGCGCGGCACGCGCTGACCTGGACGACCTCGGCAGAGCCGTCCATAGCTGGCCTGTCAGCTACGCGAGCCGCTATGGCTGCACACCGGGGGCACGGTCTCGCTGGGACTCTGGCACCTGGGAGACCTCAGCGGTCAGGGATGCGGTCAACCCGCTCAACGGTGATCACATCGCCGTCGATCACATACAGAATCCGGTAGCGGTCAACTCGCAGCCGGTGGTACCGGCCCCTGTGGAATCCTTCGGCGGGGAGCGGGTCTTCGGCCAGGCCTGCGACGGCGGCGCCGATCGCGCGCATGCCGTCCTGGTCGTGCATGAAGCGGCGGGCTGAAGCCGCAGCCGCCGGGGTCCACCGGATCTTCACTGGTTGCTGCCGAGCAGCTCGGCCATGACCTCCTCGTGTGACAGCGCGTCAGGGCACCCGGCGGCGACCCACTCGTCGTGGGCGACGAGCGTGGCCTCGATCTCTGCCTCTTCCAGCGCTTCCGGGGAGGCATGCCGCTCGACGGCCCGCAGCCTCCGCAGTTCCGCCAGCGGGACGATAGCGGCGGCTTCTCCACCGAGGTGGATCACTTCATACGCGCCGGTCAGGTCCCGGCCGCGATCAGGCTGCGCGGTCATAACAGCACAGTACCGGCCACCGGCCACCAACGCAGGCCCGCCACGCACGCGCGCTCTCGCCAGGCGACATCCTGCACAAGTACGCCGAGGTAGTGACGCGCATGAGCCTGTCGCGCAGATCGGACCCGGCGTGCCGGCTCCCGGAACGTGTAGTCACTGTCCGTGGTGACTAGGCTGGCGATGACTGCCTGTGGATGACGGGCCGGTGAGCCCGTTGTGTCACAAACATGTGACACCTCGTTTGGCGGCAGTCGAGGGTTGTGGGCGAGATTGTCTGGCCGCTGGTGAATCGGTGCCCTGGCCCGGGAGAAGGAGCGCTGATCGCATGGCTGCCGGTAGGTTGCCGTCTATGGCCAAGCGCGGACGACACCCGCACAACCGCAGGCGCCAGGGCAAGGACAAGCGGCCGACGCGTGCCGTGGCAGGGCACCGGCGTGGCCCGGGCGATTTGCTGGCGGATGTCCGCCAGCAGTTGGCCAGCGGTGAGCCGCTGGACTTCCTCGCCTATGCGAGCACCCTGCTGGCGGCCGTTGACCCGTGCGGGGAGAACCCGTTCGAGCGCGATCGCGCCGACGGACCAGAGCGCGCCACACTGCCGACGCTCACCGAGTCCTTCGCCGAGGTCTCGCTGCCAGAAACGACCGCACTGCTGGCCGCGCTGGCTGAGCTCGGCCCGGATGAGCTGACTCGTGCCCGTGCCCGGCGGGCGCTCTCGGCGCGGCCCCATCCGCTGCCGGATTGGCTGGCCCGGCTGGGTGAGGCCTCGGTGTACCGGGCGGTGGTGAGCACGCATGTGCTCGGCGACGGGGACAATGTGCTGCTAGGCACGCGGCTGCCAGGCTATGAGCTGACCGCGGTCATCTACATCGACCACAACCTGGGCACGGTCGTCAAGGACGCCTTCCCGGCGCCAAGCCCCATCGACGACGTGGTGGGGCGCCTGCGGGAGGCGGCTGGCGACCCGGATGTGACGTTCCGCGATATCGGTCTTGCCGACGCGCGGGCCAGGGTTGCCCAGGCGATCGAGGTGGGCGCGATCACGTTCCCGCCGTTTGAGACCGAGACCTGGCCGGCCTCGCGGCCGCTGACCGAGTGGCTGCTGCGGCGGATGCCCGAGGGCGGGACCGGCTACGCCCGGCCGGCGTGGAGCGGGGCTAGGAAGAAGAAGCTGGCGAACCGGTTTTTCGGCTCACAGTTCGGCAGGCCGCTCGACGACGCCGACCACCGGGACCTGCTGGACCAGGTCCTGTGGTTTGGCACCGACTACGGGCCGGGTGACCCGCTGCGGTGGAGCCCGGTGGCGGTAGAAATCTTGCTGGTCGACTGGATCCCTCGCAAGATCGTCGCCGACGTTTCCTACCTCAGCAAAGCCCCCGAACTGCTGCGCGCGTTCATCCGGTTCTGCCACGCCGAGCGCAAGATCCGGCCAGGGCTGACCGACCAGACGCTGGCCGCGGTGGGCAAGCACGAGCCGGAGTACCAGCGGGTGATCCGCTCCCCGCGGCCGCAGGGGCCTGCGGCGCTGCTCGCGAAACTGGGCGTGCTCGGCGATGGCCGGTCCTGGGAAGACGAGCCGTTCGATTCCCACCAGCACTTTCTTGACCAGCTCGCAGAGGAGGTTGGCGGACAGGGCGCGCTTGACTCGCTGGATGACACTCCGCTGCCGGAGGAGGAATTCGCCTGGGACCAGGTGTCCGCAGATCTGCGCGACCGTGTCGCAGACGTGCTGGCTGCCTGCGACCGGTGCTGCGACAACCTGCTCGGCGCCGAGTACAAGACGGCGTGCCGGCGCCTGCTGGCTCGGGCCGCGCCGGGCCTAGCCAGCATGCTGCGCGGGACAAGCAAGCCCGAGGTGATCGCGGCTGCGGGGTGCTGGGTGATCGGCAAGGGCAACCAGCGCTTGGGCCAAGGTCCCGGCGAGCTGCGGGTCAAGGACCTGATGAGCTACTTCGGCCTGAGCCAATCGAGCGTCTCTGAACGCGGCTACCAGATCATGCGGGCGGCCGGAATCCCGCCCGCCAGCGCCTACCCAGCAGTTCGCCTGGGCTCGCCCAGCCTGCTGGTCTCGGCCCGCAGGCGGCGGATCATCGAACTGCGCGACCGGCACCGCGGCGCCATCAGCGATCACACATGAAGGCCTGATCGGTGCCCCCGTTCCTGGCGGCCTTGAGGTTTGGGCGGCAGCACAAATGGAGTTTCAGTCATCCAGTTATCTGCTGCGGGAGCGCTGTAGCTGGCGGCCCCAGGCCGGGCGAAGCCGCGTTACCGCAGCTAGAACCGCCTGTCCTTCATCCACGAACAGCCAGGGCGGTGACAGGCTTCCAGGGCCACCAGCCGACGCAGCGCGCCTGAATTTATCGCGTTTTCCAGCTCAGAGTGCGCCTGGAGGGACTCGAACCCCCGGCCCGCTGCTTAGAAGGCAGCCGCTCTATCCAGCTGAGCTACAGGCGCCGGACCACTCATTGTGCATGGTCAAGATCACGTGTCGGACACAGAGCGGAGCCGGGTTGGTGGCTCCGCGGCGTCCCCTTGAGAGCTTGTGAACCCAGCTTAGGGGCCAGGGACGGCCCGGCGCCCGCAGGTTGGTGGGCCGGGGCCGGGGTGCCTAAGGTCGTGGGGTGATCGCCGCCAGAAGGAACGGGGCCCGCCTGTGAGGGGCGGCCTGCTCGTCGCCGGGACCACCTCGGACGCGGGGAAGAGCGTGCTCACCGCCGGGCTGTGCCGCTGGCTGGCCCGCCAGGGAGTCCGGGTCGCACCCTTCAAGGCCCAGAACATGTCGCTGAACTCCTTCGTCACCCCGGACGGCGCGGAGATCGGGCGGGCCCAGGCCATGCAGGCCTCAGCGGCGGGCATCGAGCCGGACGCGCGGATGAACCCCGTGCTGCTCAAGCCGGGCAGCGACACCCGCACCCACGTCATCGTGCTCGGCCAGCCCCGCGACGAGGTCAGCGCCTCGGAGTACCGCACGCACGCCCAGGATCTGCTCAAGGTCGCCCTGGACAGCCTGGAAGACCTGCGGGCCGAGTACGACGTGGTCATCTGCGAGGGCGCGGGCAGCCCGGCGGAGATCAACCTGCGGGACACCGACATCGCCAACATGGGGCTGGCCCGGGCGGCCGGGCTGCCGGTCATCGTGGTCGGCGACATCGACCGGGGCGGCGTGTTCGCGGCCCTGTACGGGACCCTCGCGTTGCTGGACCCGGCCGACCAGGCCCTGGTCAGCGGCTTCGTCATCAACAAGTTCCGCGGCGACCCCGGGCTCCTGGCTCCCGGGCTGGGCATGCTCACCGGCCTGACCGGCCGGCCCGTGCTGGGGGTGCTGCCGTGGCGCGGGGGACTGGGCCTCGACCTGGAGGACTCGCTGGCCCTCGACGCGGCCGGCCCGGCGGCAGGAGCCACGCCGGCGCCCCCGCTGGGGAACGACATCCTCCGGGTCAGCGTCATCCGCACGCCGCGGATCAGCAACTTCACCGACGTCGACGCGCTGGCCGCGGAGCCGGGCGTGCTGGTGCGGTACGCGGCCAGCCCGGCCGAACTGGCCGACGCCGACCTGGTGGTACTGCCCGGGACCCGGGCCACCGTGGCCGATCTGGGGTGGCTGCGGGAGCGGGGGCTGGCGGACGCGGTCACCCAGCGGGCCCGGCGCGGGCAGCCGGTGCTGGGCATCTGCGGCGGCTACCAGATGCTGGCCCGGGAGATCGACGACCCGGTCGAGTCCGGCGCGGGTGTGGTGGCCGGCCTGGGACTGCTGCCGGTGCGGGTGACGTTCGGGGCGGGCAAGGTGCTGGGCCGGCCACGAGGCACCGGCTACGGCGCCGAGGTGCACGGGTACGAGATCCACCACGGCGTGGCCGAGGTCGCGGCGGGGCGCGCGGAACCGTTCCCTGGCGGCTGCCGGACCGTGGCCGTCTGGGGCACCACCTGGCACGGGACCCTGGAGTGCGACGAGTTCCGGCGGGCCTTCCTGACCGAGGTCGCCGCGCTGGCCGGGCGGGACTTCACGGTCGCGCCGGGCACCAGCTTCGCGGCGGCCCGGCAGGCGCGGCTGGACACGCTGGCCGACCTGGTCGCCGCGCACCTGGACGTCGGCGCGGTGAGCCGGCTCATCGAGCAGGGGCCGCCGGCGGGGCTGCCGGCCGTGCCGCCCGCGGGCGTACGCTGAGTACCGGCCGGGTGCTTCCCGGTCCTGACGAACCCTGACGGAACCTTTCGCGGTAGGCGGCAGCCGTGATCACGGCCCTGACCAGCGCCCTGCACGGATGGCCCCTGCCCGGGCTCGCCGTGCCGGGACTGGCGCCGTCCGGGCTGGTCGTGCTCGCCGCGATCACCCTGACCGGCATGCTGATCGCCCTGCTGGCCCACAGCGGCCGGGTGGCCGCCGCGGTCACCGCGATCCCGCAGGGACGCCGGGCGGCGGCCCTGCGCGAGAAGTCCTGGCGCGCCGCGTTCCTGCCGCAGCGGGACCCGGACGCGGCGGGACGGGCCCGGCCCCGGGCCCCCACGGCGGCCCCGGCGGCCGCCTGATCCGCTCTGCCTGACCTGAACCCGGACTCCACCTGAGCCTCCAGCGTCCCTAAGGTGCTGGCGGCGCGGCGTGACGCCCGCGGGCGGCCGTCTCCAGCTGTCATCCGGTTCCGCGACCCGCTGGAGGGTGCTCCGTCATGTCCATCTTCTTTGGCGTTCCTGTCGATCTCGCCTATCACCTCGTCTGCTGGATCGCCGCGATCCTGGCCCCGCTGGCCGGCGGCCTGGCCACTGCGGCGGCCATCATCGCGTTCACCATGCTGGTCCGGCTGCTCCTGCTGCCGCTCAGCTACGTCGCGGTCCGCGGGTCGGTCCGGGGCGAGCAGGCCCGGGCCCGGCTGCAGCCCCGGATCGCCGAGCTGCAGCGCCGCCACGCCCGCGACCCGCAGCGCCTCCAACGGGAACTCGGCGCGCTGTACCGGGCCGAGGGCGCCGGCGTGTTCGGCGGCTTCCTGCCGCTGCTCATCCAGTTGCCGTTCTTCAGCATCATGTACCGGCTGTTCCTCGATCACTCGGTGGGCGGCGCGCCGAACACGCTGCTCACGCACAGCCTGCTCGCCGCGCCGCTGGGCAGTCACTGGCTGGCCGGCGCGGGCCCGCTCAGCGCGCAGGGCGCGGTGTTCGCGGGGCTGTTCGTGCTGCTGGCGGAGGTCGCGGTGCTGGCCGTCCGGGCCGCCCGCCGTGCGGCGTCGGCGGTCCCGGCCGTCCCCCCGGTCCCCGCGAAGGCATCCGCGAAGGCACCGGCCAAGGCACCCGCGAAGGCACCGGCGGGGAGCACGCCGGCGGCCCCCGCCGCAGGCGGCCGTGCGGTCAGCGTGATGACCTGGATCCTTCCGTTCGCGTCCCTGGTCACGGCCGCGATCGTGCCGCTGGCCGCCGGCCTGTACCTGCTGACCACGACGGCCTGGACGCTGGCCGAGCGGACCGTGCTGCGCCCCCGCTTCCTGGCCGCCGCCCCGCCCGCACCCGCTGCACAGCCCCCGGCCGCCACGCCGCCGCTGTCCGCCCGCCCCAGGGCCCGGTGATCCCTGGGGCGCCCCGGGCCGACCGGTAAAACCGTTAGGGCGGGGGGTGAGGGCTGGCCGGTACAATGGCAGACATGCAGGTTACGCAGCGCACGATGACACCGCGCACGGGCGCGGCCGCGCGAGCTATCAGCTCGCCGGCCGCCGCTGCCTGACCTTTTTCACCGTCCCAGGCGACCGGAAACGAGTCGCCGGGCTCCAGTTCTACCACGTTCACCGTGACGCGGATCCCGACTGGCCGCACCGCATGGCCAGGCCCGCGGCGGGTTTCCGGTACCCCGACCCGGAAAGGCCCCGCCATGAATTCCCAGCAGACGATCGAGACGTTCCTCGGGTTCTTCCGCGAACGCGGGCACCACCCGGTCCCGGGCAGCTCACTGGTTCCCCGGCCCGGTGACCCGGTCCTGTTCACCACCTCGGGCATGCACCCGCTGACCCCGTACCTGGAAGGCCAGCCGCACCCGGACGGTCAGCGGCTCGCCGACGTGCAGCGCTGCCTGCGCACCACCGACCTGGACGAGGTCGGTGACCGTACCCACCTGACCGTGTTCGAGATGCTCGGCTCCTGGTCGCTCGGTGACTACCCCGGCCCGCAGAGCGTGCGCTGGGGCTACGAGCTGGTGACCGGCGGGTTCGGGATCGAGCCGGGGCACTTGCACGCCACGGTTTACGGGGGCGGCGATCAGGTCGGCCCGGACACCGACCTGCAGGAGGTCTGGGGCGACCTGGGCGTCCCGGTCGAGCTGACCGGGACGGACAACTGGTGGTCGAACGGCCCGACCGGGCTGTGCGGCACGGACAGCGAGCTGTTCGTGTGGACCGGGAGCAGCCCGCCGCAGGGGACGCCGGGCACCGACGGGCGCTGGGTCGAGCTGTGGAACCACGTCATGCTGCGCTACCGGCGGCTGGACGACGGCACCCTGATCCCGCTGCCCCGGCCGTGCGTGGACACCGGGATGGGCCTGGAACGGCTGGTCACGATCCTTCAGGGCCAGGACTCGGTGTTCGGCTGCGACCTGCTCCGGCCCTGGACGGACACCGTCGGCCGGCTGTGGCCGGCGGGGGAGACGTCGTCGCGGCTGGTCACCGACCACCTGCGGTCCAGCGTGGTGGTCATCGGGGACGGGGTGACGCCGTCCAGCACCGGCCGCGGCTACGTGCTGCGCCGGCTGGTCCGCCGGACGCTGACCTCGCTGTGGCGCGACGACCCGTCCCGGACGCTGTCCGACCTGCCCCCGGAACTGATTGAGGGAAGCATGAGTCACTTCGGCCAGCTCGTCGAGCCCACACTGGTGACGGGCGTGCTGCTCGACGAGGAACGCCGGTTCCGTGACCTGCTCGACCGCGGCCGCCGGGTGCTGTCCCGGCGGCGGGACACCGGGCCGCTCACCGAGGAGGAGCTCCGCTACCTGCACGAGACGCACGGGCTGCCGAGGGAGTTCGTGCCCGCGATGCTGCCCGAGTAGAGGTCACCACGGAACAGGACCGGCGGCGGAGAAGTACCCGCCGGTCGGGCCGTCCGCCCCGATGCTGGCCATCCGGACGATGATCTCCGCGCCCTCCTCGACGGTCTGCGTGCCGCGGTGCTGGTTGAAGTCGGTTGCCGTGTAGCCCGGGTCCACGGTGTTGATCCGCATGGCGGGGAACGCTTTCGCGTACTGAACGGTGACCATGTTCAGTGCCGACTTGGAGGACGTGTACTCCAGGTTCACGAACGTCGACTCGAACCGGGCCGGGTCGCTGGCCACCGTCAGCGACCCCAGGCCGCTGCTCACGTTCACGATGACCGGGGCGCCGCTGGCGGCCAGCAACGGCAGGAACGCCTGCGTGACCCGGACGACGCCGAACACGTTCGTGTCGTAGGTCGCCCGCATGTCGGCCGCGGTGACCTCGCCGGCGGGCTTGCGGCTCCCGACGATGCCCGCGTTGTTGACCAGGACATCGAGGTGGCCGGCCTCGTCACGGATGAGGGCCGCCGCGGCCTGCACCGAGTCGTCACTGGTGACGTCGATCTGGACCGGGCGGGCGCCGATCCGGCCGGCCGCCTCCTTGCCCTGCTGCTCATCACGGGAGCCCAGGTAGATGGTGTGCCCGGCCTCGGCCAGGCGGCGGGCGGTCTCGAACCCCAGGCTCTTGTTGGCTCCGGTAATCAGTGTTGTCGTCATGCCCCCAGCCTGGCCGGTACCCCGGGGCCGGAGCCAGCGGCCCGCTCTTCCTGGGAACGGCGGTACCAGGAAGCCGCGGGCCGGGCCGCTCATACTGGACAGATGAGCGAGCACACCGAGCTGGGCGCGGCGTTGCGGGCCTGGCGTGACCGCCTCACCCCGGCCGAGGCCGGCCTGCCCTCCAACGGCACCCGCCGGGCCCCCGGCCTGCGCCGCGAGGAACTGGCGCTGCTGGCCGGGATGTCGGCCGACTACGTCACCCGCCTGGAGCAGGGCCGGGCCAGCGCCCCGTCGGTGCAGGTCCTGATCGCGCTGGCCCGGGCGCTGCGGCTCTCGGACGCCGAACGGGAGCACCTGTTCGTGCTGGCCGGCCAGCCGGAGCCGGGTCGCGGGATCATGCCGACGCACCTGACTCCCGGGCTGCAGCGGCTGCTCGACCAGCTCAGCGGCACCCCGGTCAGCGTCTACGACGCGGGCTGGACGCTGCTGGCCTGGAATCCGCTGTGGGCGGCCCTGGTCGGCGACCCCTCCCGGTCGCGCGGCCGGGACCGCAACGTGCTGTGGCGGTATTTCACCGGCCCCCCCGGCCGGGTCAGCCACACCCCGGACGACGAGCCCCGGTTCGAGGCGTCCGCGGTGGCTGACCTGCGGGCCGCCGCCGCCCGGTACCCCCGGGACGCCGGCCTGCGGGATCTGGTGGCCGGCCTGCGTTCCGCCAGCTCCCGGTTCGCGCGGCTGTGGGATGGCCGCGACGTCGGCACCCACGAGCGGGACCGCAAGACCATCCACCACCCCGAGCTCGGGCCGGTCACCGTGGACTGCGATGTGCTCACGGTCCAGGGCAGTGACCTGAGGGTGGTGGCGTTCACCGCGCCGCCCGGCAGCGAGGACGCAGACAAGCTCCGGCTCCTGGCCGTCCTGGGAACCCAGGATTTCGCCCCGCGTGTGTAGCGTGGTGGCGACGAGGAGGTCGCCATGCACCAGCCGCCCATCCCGCATGCCGCCAGCACCGACCCGGAGATCGCCGCGCTAATCGAGGGGGAGGCCCGCCGCCAGTTCGAGAAGGTGCGGCTCATCCCGTCCGAGAACTACGCCTCGGTGGCCGTGCTCGAGGCGACCGGCTCGGTCCTCACCAACAAGTACTCCGAGGGTTACCCGGGCCGCCGCTACTACGAGGGCCAGCAGTTCATCGACCCGATCGAGACCCTGGCGCGGGAACGGGCGCAGGCGCTGTTCGGCGTGGAGCACGCCAACGTCCAGCCGTACTCGGGATCCCCGGCCAACCTCGCCGTGTACCTGGCGTTCCTCCAGCCGGGGGACACGGTCATGGGAATGGCGCTGCCGATGGGCGGGCACCTCACCCACGGGTGGCCCGTGTCGGTGACGGGCAAGTGGTTCCGCGCGGTCCAGTACGGGGTCCGGGCCGACACCGGCCGCCTCGACCTGGACCAGGTCCGGGACCTGGCCCGCACGCAGCGGCCCAAGGTGATCTTCTGCGGCGGCACCGCGATCCCGCGGACCATCGACTTCCCGGCGTTCGCGGAGATCGCGGCCGAGACCGGGGCGATCCTGGTCGCGGACATCGCGCACATCGCCGGGCTGATCGCGGGCGGGGCGCACCCCTCGCCCGCGGGGTACGCCCCGGTGATCACCACGACGACCCACAAGACCCTCCGCGGCCCGCGCGGCGCGATGATCATGTCGACCGCCGAGCACGCGTCCGCGCTGGACAAGGCGGTGTTCCCGGGCCTGCAGGGCGGCCCGCACAACCACACCACGGCCGCTATCGCGGTCGCGCTGCACGAGGCGGCCCAGCCGGAGTTCCGCGGGTACGCCCAGCAGGTGGTGGCGAACGCGAAGGCGCTCGCGGCGGCGCTGGGGGAGCGGGGCTACGACCTCGTCTCCGGCGGCACCGACAACCACCTCATCCTGATCGACCTCACCCGGCAGGGGATCGGCGGCAAGCCCGCCGCCCGGGCCCTGGACCGGGCCGGCATCGAGACGAACTACAACACGGTGCCGTTCGACCCGCGCAAGCCGTTCGACCCGTCCGGCCTGCGGATCGGTACCCCGGCCATCACCACCCGCGGCCTGCGCGAGGAGCACATGACGCAGATCGCGGCCTGGATGGACGAGGCGATCACCGCGGCGGTCAAGGAGGATGAGGCGGTCATCGGGCGGATCGCCGCGCAGGTCCGCGATCTGCTGGCCGGCTTCCCGATGCCCGGCTGGGCGCCCGCTCCTTAGTTCTTTCCGCAACGAAGACCACCAGGGGCCAGTGGGCCACCCTGGCCCACGGTGGCCGCGGTGACCATGGCGCCCAGCAGGAAGGCACCGCCGCACGCGGCCAGCGCCACGTGCAGCCCGGGCACGAACCCCGGCCCGGCTGCTGGCCGCGGGCCTGGTCACGGTGCGGCCCGAGGGCCGGTCCCGGTTCTACCGGCTCGCCTCACCCGAGGTCGCCGACGCCCTGGAGGCCGGACTCGCCGGCCAGCGCGAGCCAGTCCAGGCCGAGGTGACTGGCCAGCGCGGCGAGGTCATCAGCCCAGCTGGTCAGGCTGCGCTCCCGATGGTAACCGGAGCCGCCGTAGCCGGGCTTGTCTGGGGAGATCCAGCGCAGGCCGGCTGCCCGGGCCGTCTGGTCATAGCAGGCTCCGCCCAGGCCCGACACCGGTGTCCCGGCCGTGTAGATCACCGGTGCCCCGTCCGGGTCACCGAACTCATGCCAGCTCAGCCGTCTGCCGTCAGGAAGGGTGATCACATCAGATGTCACCCATACATCCTGACGCTGGCTGGAGTCACCCGCCATATACGGACACCCATTCGCCCTGAGCATCCTGCTCGCGCCACACACCCCGCCCTGGTCGGCGCCCGCGGCCGGCTGCGCAACTGTGAGCGCGCATCCACACGTGATCTGGCGCAAGCCTTAAGTGTCTCGGCGGGCTTCAACGACGGCACATAGTCGAGCAGCTATACGCGGTCGCTGGCCTGCCGCCCCGTCATGAGTGCTCACTCTCCGTAACAGACGCCCGAGACAATTTGGAGCCGTGGGCCGTCCCGGGGATGCTCACGTTGCCGGGCGCTGGTTGATGTCTTGCAGGAATTCCTTGACTGCTGGGAATGCGAGGTCGGGGCGGTCGCGGAAGACACGGTGGCGTGCCTGCGGCAGGCGAACCAGTCGTGTGGTGGCGGCGGGGAGCTGGCGGGCGAGGTCCTCGACGACTGATATTGGGCAAATTGGGTCATCTTCGCCCGCCAGGATCAGGACAGGGCAACTGATGTCGGCCAGCACACTCCAAGGGTCGAAACGGGACGCTTCGTTCCGGAAGTAGTGCAGGTTGACCCCCGTCGTGTGGATCGATCTGGCCAGTCCTTGCCGGGACTCCTCCACGAAGCCGGGCTTGCTGCTATACAGCGGAAGGCAGATCCGGTTGAACTCATCTGCCGACTCCTCGGTCAGTTCGGCGAAGTCACGCGCGGCCACAGCGGCCGCTTCGTCACCGCCGAGCCGGCGGAAGATCTCAACGCTGGCGGGATAGTCGATGCGGCCGCCGGTGGTGTTGGCCAGGATGACGCCGCCCGGGTGACCGGGGAACATCCCGGCGTAGGTCAGGGTGACAAATCCGCCGAAGCTGCTGCCGAGCACGACCGGCTTGATCAGCCCGAGCGCGTCGCACAGTCGCCGCAGATCATCGGCCCAGGTCGGCAGGTTCCAGAACTCGGCCCTGCTGTGGTCACTGCGGCCATGCCCGCGCTGGTCGTAGAAGATGATCTGCACATCATCGGCGAGCGGGCCCAGCGTCTGCTTCATGTTGATGTGATCGAGCCCCGGGCCGCCGTGGACCGCGACCAGGGTTGGGCGCTCCGCGACCCCCTCACCGTTTGGGAGCAGCGACGGGCCCGACGCGTCGAACCACAGCCGAATGCCACCCAAATCGAGCAACAATCTGACCTCCGCTGGCTCACGACTCTGGACTCGATCACCCCCCGGCAGCCATGGGCGATGCGTCACCCAACTCTACGGATCAGAAGGTCGGACGATAGAACAGTTGTCCGAGCCGAGTAACTAACTGAGTAACGATCGCAATCGGCAACGATGGACGACAGCGGACGCTGACGGACGTCGTCGCCCAGGTCAGCTTGGCCAGGGAGGTGGCAACTGTCGTCGTAGATTGGCTTTGGGAGCAGGAGGCCGCTGTGCCCGTTGCGTGTCCGATCGGCCGGTCGGACCCGGGGTCTCTCGGTCACTAGGGGTCGAGCCAAACACGCCTTGAGCTGCGATTGGTCTGGTCGGGTCTGCTTGCTGCGCTCATCCCCAAGCTGATAGTCCAGTCAACAGTTGCTCCCGTAGTGTGCGTGTCATGGACATGGTGCGTCAGGTGATCGTGTTCGACGCGGCCGACCTTCATGCCGAGAGCGCGTTCTGGGCTGGCATCCTCGGCGGGCACGTCTTCGAGGACGACGATTGGCACAGCGTCATCGACGCCGCTGGAGAGTGGAGGATCGGCGTGCAACTGGCGCCGAACCACGTTCCGCCCGACTGGCCGCATGGGACCCCCCAACAAGTGCATCTCGACCTCCACGTCGACGACCCGCGAGCCGCGCACGAAGAGGCGGTCGCCCTCGGCGCCCGGCTGCTCCAGCCAACTCCTGATTTCGATGCCGTCGAGGGTCACCAGGTGTACGCGGACCCGGCTGGGCATCCGTTTTGCATCGGCTGGGGACAGCCGCCCCGAGAGGCGCTCGCGGCGTTCGTTGCCGACCGCTTGGGGAAAGAGCTGAGCCAAGGCGCGCAAGACCAGGACTGAACGGTACACCGCAGGCCAGACGGCATGTGCCCAGGCAGCGAGGAGGCGTGACGCACTCTACGGACCAGAACATCGGACGCCAGGGCAGTCATCAGGGCCGAGTAACCAAGTGAATAACAATCGCGGTCGCCTACGACACACAACAGTGGACGCTGACGGACGTCGCCGCCCAGCGGGATGCCTGTCTAGCTGCATGTGAGCCGGTCACCATGGTCCGCTCGCTGATTCCCAAGCTCACAGTCCCATGACGAGCCCCAATCCTCGCCTGTGGGACATACGTGGGATGGAATGCGGCCATCGATCCAGGCTGCGATCGTGACCGCAGGTCATAGAGGAATGCTCGCGTGAGCCGTGATGGTCCGTAAAACCGTCGGCTCAGCCGAGCGCCACCGTTCGGGATACGCCCTACAGGTCAGCGCCCTTCATGCGGTTGCACTCTCCGCAGAGCAGTTGGAGGTTGTCGACCGTGGTGGCGCCGCCTAGGGCCACCGGGAGGAGGTGGTCATATTGAAGATCGAATTTGCTGCCGCACTCGGCGCATTGGCCGCCGTCTCGTTCGTAGACTGCCCGGCGTACTTCGCGGGGGATGGGCTGACGCTGTCCCTGTGGCCGCTGCTCTCGGCCTTCGTCGACGTTGAGCAGCATGTGCGCGCGGTCCAGGCGCTGAGTGGCCCGGCGCTCGCGGTCCCGGATCAGCGCCAGGACATCGCGCGGCGAATAGCTACCTGACTCCCAGTAGAAGGAATCCTCGAACCACCACCAGACGCGGGGGCCCGACTGGGCAACAGACACTGGCTGCTGTCGGTGAGCGACCGCGAGCTGACCGTAGCGAGGGCCGTCGATACGGACGGGCGGGCAGCACGTCCCGACGAACCAGACACGCTTGCGGAACAGGAAGCCCCGGTCTTGAAGGAACCCGGCGTTCGAGTCTTGGCGCAGCTGCGGATTGCCGGAAGTGGGCACGCGGCGGGCAAACGGCGGCGTCGCTGGCGTCTTCGCGACCACGAGAGAGAGGGCGGCAACGATGACGAAACCGACGACGCAAATAATGACCAGATCGCCAAGCGCAGCCACGTGGCCCCTCCCTGCAGCAGCGTTACCGGGAGCCGGACGCCCGGGCTTTGGTCACGGTACCGTTACAGCCCGCCATATTTTAGGACGTAGCGGCGTTCACGGCCACCTAAGCGATCACGTACACACGGCAACGGCGGCTCTGGCCGACACGGATCGAGCGGTGACGGCAACGATGACGGGCAACACGGGCAGCCGCCAGCATGATCCAGCATTCACCGACAGGTGCATGCGGAATCCCCGCACCCGTCCGCTGCCGGTGCAGGCCGTAGCGCCTGGTGCCCGCGCCTGCAAGAGCTGACCGGCCGTCCTCCTCGCGCCAGCCATCCTGTCGCCGTGCAAAGATCACCGTCAAGGGCGCTACGCGCTGCCCTGGACACTGATGGATCCTCCCCGGCAAGATCCCGCGCCTATGAAGAGGACGGGGCAGAGTCGAGGGCCCTTGCAAACCGTTACGGACCACGCGGAGTCCGTTACCCTGGGCATAAGCGACCGGCTCCGGGGCACACGAGCGAAAGCCCAGGATGCGCAA
>Ga0137375_10005695_pt1 | contig 14792 bp, 12 predicted proteins | sample SagtaG_24_FD_104936 | JGI IMG/M metagenome (GOLD analysis project Ga0137375, IMG submission 104936) | Vadose zone soil microbial communities from Sagehorn Ranch, Mendocino, California, USA - Sage1_R_113_16 metaG | ecosystem: Environmental > Terrestrial > Soil > Vadose zone | place: USA...
AATCCCTAATCCCTAATCCCTGATCCTGAATCCCTAATCCTGTATCGCTAATCCTGCAGGGATGCAGGATTCAGGATCAGGGATTCACGATTAGCGATCAGCGATTAAGGATTCAGTGAGTTCCTGCGCGCGCTGCTGATAACGCGCGAGCAGCGCGCGCGTGATCTGCCCCGGCCTTCCCGATCCGACAACCCGGCCATCGACGTTCACCACGGGTGAGAGCTCGCGCGTGGTGGATGTGATGAACATCTCGTCGGCCGTCTCGAGGTCCTTCGGATACAGCGTCTCTTCGCGAACGTTCACGCCAATCTCGCGTCCGAGCTCGAAGATGAACGCGCGGGTCACCCCTTCCAGCAGACCCGCTTCTGATTTCGGCGTCAGCGCCGCGCCGCCGCGCACCATGAAGAAGTTCGCCTGTGAGCACTCGGTCAGCTCGCCCCGGTAGTTGCACATCAGCGCTTCTTCCGCACCCGCGCGATAGGCGGTCTGCATCGCCAGCGCGTTGTTGAGCAGGTTGTTGGACTTGATGATTGGATTGACCGATTTCGGGTGGTTCCGGAGCATCTCAACGAGGGAGATGCGGATGCCGTCGTTGAACACGCGCGCCGCCGGCGGCTCGAACGGCTTGACGATGATCACGGTAGTGGGCTTCGGAGTGGACTTCGGATCGTAGTTTAGATCCCCGACGCCGCGCGTCAGCAGGATGCGGATATAGGCTTCGTTGTTCAGTGGCGGGGACCCCTGCACCCCGCCGAGCTCGCTCGCTGCGCGGGGGCCCGACGCCCCGCTCCGCTCGCTTCGCGTTTCGCTGAACGCGGCCGCGACGGTCTGATCGATCCATTGCAGCAGCGTCGCGTCGTCGAACGGTACGTCGAGCAGCAGCCGGTCGGCGGACTGGCGGAGGCGGCGCATGTGACGGTCATAGAGGAACGGGACCTTGTTGTAGGTCCGCAGCGTCTCGTAGACGCCTTCGCCATAGACGAATCCATGGTCGTACACCGGCACGACAGCCTGGTCGGCCGGCGCGATCTTCCCGTTCACATACACGGCTCCACGCATATCAGCCGGAGTGTAGCATAGGGAAGTTGGCAGTTCGCGGTTTGCAGTTCGCAGTTCGGAGCGAACGAAGACGTCCGTGCCTTCGAAACTGCAGACGGCAAACAGCAGACGGCAAACTATGAGAGTGCTCAATACGCAGCAGATGCGGGAGGCCGATCGGCAGACGACCGACGAGGTCGGCATTCCTTCGATCGTCCTGATGGAGAACGCCGGGCGCCAGGCGGTGGCCGCGATGGAAGCGGCGTTCGACGATCTCGGATCGAGCCGCGTCGGCGTGCTGTGCGGCCGGGGCAACAACGGCGGCGACGGCTTCGTCGTGGCGCGGACGCTGGCGCAGCGCGGGATCGAGGCGATCGTGTTCCTGCTCGGCGGCGTCTCGGACGTGCGCGGCGACGCACGCACCAATCTCGAGATCCTTGGGCGCGTCGGCGTGACCGTCGTCGAGATCACTAACGCGCAGGAGTGGGAGCTGCACTTCAGCGAAGTGTCCGAATGCGATCTGATCGTCGATGCGATCGTCGGGACCGGCTTTCACGGTCCGCTGACCGGCCTGCTCGAAACGGTCGTCGCCGACGTCAACGGGCTCGGCGTCCCCGTCGTCGCGATCGATCTGCCAACCGGCGTGTCCGCCGATTCGCACGAGATCGAGGGTGAAGCAATTGAAGCCTCGATGACGGTCACGCTCGCGGCGCCGAAGATTCCATTGATACTTCCACCGGCGGATGCCTATGGCGGCGACCTGGTGATCGCAGATATCGGGATTCCAGCGTCGGTGATTGATGAAATCGACGGTCCCTGGCTGGAGCTGCTGACGCGCGAGCGGATGCGCGAGCTCGTGCCGGCGCGCGCCGCCGATTCACATAAGGGGGACTTCGGCCGCGTCCTCGTGGTCGCCGGCTCGGTGGGACGCACCGGCGCTGCGCATCTGGCCGCCCTCGGCGCGCTGCGATCGGGCGCCGGCCTCGTGACCATCGCCACGGCGCGTTCGTGCGTGCCGACCATCGCGATGATGATGCCGGAGTACATGACCGAGCCGCTCGACGAAACGGCGGCGGGAACGATCGATTTCGCCGCCGCCGACCGCGTGCTCGATCTGAACGCGGACGTCATCTGCATCGGGCCTGGGCTCGGCCAAGATCCTTCCACTGCCGCGTTCGTTCAGGCCGTCGTCGAGCGTTCGGGAGTGCCGCTCGTGATCGACGCGGACGCGCTGAACGCATTCGGCGGAGATCCCGAACGCCTCGCCGGCCGCGACGGCGTGGACATGATCATCACCCCGCACCCAGGCGAAATGGCGCGCCTGCTGGGTGTCAGCATCGAGCAGGTGCAGTCGGATCGCCTCGAGCACGCGCGCGAGTTCGCCACGTCGCATCGCCTCCACGTCGTGCTCAAGGGACACCGGACGGTGATCGCCGGCCCCGAGGGGCGCTCGTTCGTCAACCTGACCGGGAACGCGGGCATGGCGACGGGAGGCACCGGAGATCTCCTGACCGGCATGATCGCCGCATGGTTTGCCCAGATCCTCGATGCCGAGGGTGCCTGCAAGCTTGCGGTGTACCTCCACGGCACGGCGGGGGATCTCGCGGAGGCGGACGAAGGGGACGTCGCGCTGCTGCCGACGGACATCGCCAGCCACCTTGGCGACGCGGTTCTCGAGCTGAGCGCGCGGCGCAAGATCAAACGCGAGTCGCAGTGACGGAGGCTGGAGGCCGAGGGTTGGACGTTGGAGGCGATCACGTCACCGACAGCGAGCTGGCTACTGGCCTCGTTGGCGAAGCGCTGGCGCGCACGCTGAAGCCGGGCGACGTGGTGTTGCTCTACGGCGACCTCGGCGCAGGGAAGACCGCGTTCGTGCGCGGCATGGCGCGCGGCATTGGCGCGAACCCCGAGGACGTGTCGAGCCCCACCTTTACGATCGTGCAGGAGTACGCCGGGAAGGACGCGATGCTGTATCACGTCGATCTGTATCGCCTGGAGCCGGCCGAAATCGACGATCTCGGGCTCGATGATCTCGTCTCGGGCGACGGCATCGTCGCGATCGAGTGGGCGGAGCGCTGGCACGACCGCCCGGACGGCGCCGACGTTGTCGAGGTGACGATCGCGGACGCTGGGGAGGACCGCCGGAGGATTACAATCGGAGGCAGCCAACAGTGAGGGCCATATGCGTGCAGTTGTTTCGACGCTGGCGCTCTGTGTCATTGTCGCGGGCTGCGGTGGCAGCCCAACCCAGCCAAGTCTCCCTTTCCGGCAGCTGAAAGCTCAGGGTCTTCTCGCGCAGCCGTTCGCGTGCACTGCCGGAACGCGCGTCTTCCGTGACGCGGACGAATGGAACGCGTTTGCGTCGGGCATTCTGTTCGCCGAGCCGCCGTCCGTTGATTTCAGGACGGAGATGGTCGTCCTCGTGGCACTCGGGACGCGTGGGAGCTCGGGTTACACCGTGGACATCCAGGACGTTCGCCGGAGCGGCGAGCAGCTGTCGATTCAGGCGATAGAGACGACACCAGGTAAGTGTGCCGCGTTGACAGTGATTACCTGTCCCTGGGCCGCGGTGGTGGTGCCGCGAAGCGACGCAACGGTGGCTGTGAAGTACGAGTCGGCGCGGACGGCGCCGGGCTGCTAGCCCGACGACGTGACCGAGGTGCGGAGAAAGCTAGCGAGGATCGCCGCCGGATCCGGATTGATGGGTGATTTCCGCTTCGCGATCCGCTATCTCGTGAAGTCGCCTGGCTTAGCGCTGTTGCGGCGTTAGCCTAGAAATCCCCGCGAGACTTCAGCTTGAACGCGTAGTTCGTTTCCTGCGAGCCGTACGCATTCTTCGCAACCTTGCCCCAGAGCACGTCGGGATTTCGCTGCCGGTATTCCTTCGTGCCGAGCGCATCGTCATCGAACATGACCTCGCTCCATTGCCGGCCGCAGCACGACGTCACGAAACTCAGATGGATGTGCGCCGGGATGTCGCGACCGGGATACGGCGCAGGACGGATCGTCCGGAACTCGAATCGTCCCTGCGCATCGGTCACCGTCCAGCCCTTCAGCCGCCATGGATCCGCGGCGTGCGGCTGGGAGTACAGGCCAGTCGAGTCGGTGTGATACGCGAACACCTCGACGCCCGCCGCCGGCTTGCCGGCCGGGTCGGTGATCACGCCCTGCACCACCAACGGAATGCCGGGCTCGGTCGTGGGTGCGATGCGCTCGATGCTACTGATCCGCGCCGGTTTGAGCTTCTGCGCTTCATTCCACATCCGCACCCAGTTGGGGTCCTGCGCGGAAAGAGCCGTGGCCGTGACGAGAAGTGTGACGAGAGCCGAGAATGTCGTCTTCATGCAGGTAAGACGACGGGGGTGGAGAAAATGTTAACCGGCGCTGATGGTCACCGGCGTCGTCGGTGGCGTTGTCCTGGGCGCGGTGCTCGTTCTCGCGCGTCACGGTCTGTCCACGCGCGGCCCGAGTGCGAGCGATCCGAAGATCTTATTTCGGTCTCTTCCGCCTGAAGGCGGAAGCTACACAGCAGAGGAAGGGGCGCGGGATACGGATCGCGAACTGCTGACCGGAAACTGCTGACCGCGAACTGCTAACTACTGGCTACTGGCTACTGGCAACTGGCAACTGGCAACTGGCAACTGGCAACTGGCAACTGGCTACTCCACTCGGTAGTTCGGCGCTTCTTTGGTGATGATGACGTCGTGGACGTGACCTTCGCGCAGGCCGGCGGGACTGACCCGGATCATCTTTGCGTCGCGCTGAAGAGTGGGGATGTTCGCGCAGCCGGTGTAGCCCATGCCGGCGCGGAGGCCGCCCATCAGCTGATGGATCATCGCGGCGACTGAACCTTTATGGGCGACGCGTCCCTCGATCCCCTCGGGCACCAGCTTTTCACTGGCGTCAGGACTTGTCTCGAGATCGAATTCGTCCTGGAAGTATCGGTCCCGGCTGCCGCGGCGCATCGCGCCGATCGATCCCATCCCGCGATATTCCTTGAAGCTGCGTCCCTGGAACAGGATCAGTTCGCCGGGGCTCTCGTCGGTCCCAGCGAAAAGACTCCCGATCATGACAGCTCCCGCGCCGACGGCGATCGCCTTCGTGATGTCGCCGGAATAGCGGATGCCGCCGTCCGCGATGATCGGGACCTTGTGCGGTGCCGCAGCGCGCGCGCACTGCGCGACGGCCGTGATCATCGGCACGCCGATGCCCGCGACGACGCGCGTCGTGCAGATCGAGCCAGCGCCGATGCCGACCTTGACAGCGTCCACGCCGAGATCGATGAGCGCCTCGGTTGCTTCCGCCGTCGCCACGTTGCCGGCGATTAAATCGACCTTGGGGAATTCGCGGCGCACGCGCCGGATGACGTCGAGCACGCCCTGCGAATGTCCGTGGGCAGTATCGACGACGAGGACGTCGACGTTGGCCGCGACGAGCGCCTCCGCGCGCGCCATGCCGTCCTTGCCGGTACCGATCGCGGCACCGACGCGAAGGCGTCCGAGCGAGTCCTTGCACGCGTTCGGGTACTTGATCGCCTTCTGGATGTCCTTGACGGTGATCAGCCCCTTCAACCGGTACTGGTCGTCGACGACCAGCAGCTTTTCGACCTTGTGGCGATGCAGGATGTCGCGCGCGGCGTCCAGCGTCGTGCCGACCGGCACCGTGAACAGCGGCTCGCGCGTCATGATGTCGGAGATCGGGCGATCGACGTTGCTTTCGAATCGGAGATCGCGGTTCGTCAGGATCCCGACGAGCCGCCCTTCCTTGCTGCCATCCTGCGTGATCGGGACGCCGGAAATCCGGTACTTCTTCATCAACTCGAGTGCTTCGAAGATCCGGTTGGTGGGGGAGAGGGTGATCGGGTTGACGATCATCCCGCTCTCCGACCGCTTCACGCGATCGACTTCCGACGCCTGTTCCTCGATCGACAGGTTCTTGTGGATGATCCCCATGCCACCCTGCTGCGCCATCGCGATAGCGAGCCGGGATTCGGTGACGGTGTCCATCGCCGCGCTGACGATGGGGACATGAAGGCGGATGTTGCGGGTTACGTTGGAGGAAACGTCGACCTGGCTGGGCAGCACGGTGGAGTGCTGCGGCACGAGCAGGACGTCGTCAAAGGTGAGGGCCGTCGCCAGGCCAACCGAAATCTGGTCGGCGTTCAGGACATCCGTGCGCGTTTCCATTTATTTCCCGGGGGGCTTCCCCGCCGGACCCCCCTACACGCTCATTCGCGCCCTTCGACTCAAGCTCAGGGCGCCCCGAGCTTCGTCGAGGGGCGGGGGCCCCATGCCCCGCTCCGCTCGCGTGACTCACTCGCTTTCGCTCGTTCGTGAATCTCGCACTCAGCACCGAGCACTCAGCACTGAGCACTCTACACTCCGTATTACGCCGCTCCATGGCACTTCTTGTATTTCTTGCCGCTGCCGCAGGGGCAGGGATCGTTTCGGCCGACCTTCGGTTCTTCGCGCCTGACCTGCCGGATGACGTCGTCGCCGCCGGCCCGCGCGGGCCGCGGCGGCTCTGCGACGGCGGCGCCCGCACCGCTACCGCGGATCGCGCCGAAGGGGGACGATGACGCGGCGGACGGAGAGTTCAGCGTGATGGGCGAAGGCTTGCGTGGCGCCGGACGGGGAAGCGGCGGCATGGAGAGGCCGCCGCCATCCGCGGATTCGGCCTCGGCGCCGATCATCGGCGTGAGCCGCCACAGGTAGCGGACCATTTCTTCCTCGACGCGGTCGCGCATCTGCTGAAAGAGGGCGAAGCTCTCTTTCTTGTACTCGACGAGCGGATCCCGCTGCCCGTAGCCGCGCAGCCCGATCCCTTCCTTGAGGTGATCGAGGCTGTAGAGGTGATCCTTCCACTGCGCGTCCACGATCTGCAGCATGATGTCGCGCTCGACGCGATGCAGGATCGCCGGGTCCGGCAGGATCGCTTCCTTCTTTTCGTACTTCGCCTTCGCGACCGCCCAGATGGTGTCGGTCATCTGCTCGGCGGTCAGTCCTGAAAAGTCCAGTGACGCGCGCTCCTCATCGTCGAAGCCGAACATCTCGGACACCGCGCTCTTGAGCGCTTCCAGATCCCACTCTTCGGGATCCGATTCCGACGCCGTGTAGGTCGAGACGGTCGCGTCGGCCTGCTCCTCGGCGAGCGTCATCAGGTACCCGCGCGTGTCGACCACGTCGGCTTCGGTGATGTGGATCTGCCCCTCGAGCAGCTCGCGGCGGAGAGCGTAGATGCTCTCGCGCTGCTTGTTCATCACGTCGTCGTACTCGAGCAGGTGCTTTCTGACGCTGAAGTTCTGCGCTTCGACCTGCTTCTGCGCGCGTTCGATCGCCTTTGTCACCATCTTGTGCTCGATGGGAACGCCTTCTTCCATGCCGAGACGCTGCATCAGCCCCGAGATGCGATCGGAGCCGAAGATGCGCATCAGATCGTCTTCGAGAGAGAGATAGAAGCGCGATGAACCCGGGTCGCCCTGGCGGCCGGCGCGGCCGCGCAGCTGGTTGTCGATGCGCCGCGCTTCGTGCCGCTCGGTCGCGATGATGTGGAGCCCGCCCAGCGCGACGACCTCGTCGTGCTCCTTGTCGGTCTCCGTCTTGTAGCTGGCGAAAATGCGGTCGTACTCGCCGCGCGGAACGCGATAGAAGCTGTCGAGGTGATAGAAGTAAACGAAGTCCGCGTCGTCCACGAATTTTTCCTGTCCCTTCGGCAGCTTCTCGACGATCTGATCGCCCAGCGTCTGCTGGCGCGCCATGAACTCGGGGTTGCCGCCGAGCAGGATGTCGGTGCCGCGGCCCGCCATGTTGGTGGCGATCGTGACCGTGTTCTTGCGTCCGGCCTGCGCGACGATCTCCGCTTCCTGCGCGTGGAACTTCGCATTGAGGACGACGTGCTTGATGCCGCGAAGCTTCAGCAGCTTCGAGAGCCGCTCCGACTTCTCGATGGACACCGTGCCGACGAGCGCCGGCCGCCCCTCCTTCTGCTTCTCGAGAATGTCGTTGACGATCGCGTCGTACTTTTCCTTTTCCGTACGGTAGACGCTGTCGGGCTCTTCCTTCCGCTGCATGACGCGGTTGGTCGGGATGACCATCACGTCGAGCTTGTAGATGCTCGCGAATTCCTGCGCTTCCGTGTCCGCCGTGCCGGTCATCCCGGACAGCTTCTTGTACTTGCGGAAGTAGTTCTGGAAGGTGACGGTCGCGAGCGTCTGGTTCTCGCGCTCGATCTTCACTTCCGGATGATTCGTATTGTGTTCCTTGGCTTCAACGGCCTGGTGCAGCCCGTCGCTCCAGCGGCGGCCCGGCATCAATCGGCCCGTGAACTCGTCCACGATCACCACGGCGCTGTCCTTCACCATGTATTCGACGTCGAGGTGAAAGAGCGAGTGGGCGCGCAGCGCCTGGTTCACGTGGTGAAGGATCTTCATGTTGACGGGGTCGTACAACCCGTCGGTGCCCGGCTCGAGACGATGCGCCAGCATCTTCTCGGCCTTCGCCATGCCGCTCTCGGTCAGGTTTACCGTCTTGTGCTTCTCGTCGATGATGTAGTCGCCCGTCTTCTCGAGCTCTTCGCGCTCCTCGGCCTTGACGTCGCCGCGCGTCGTCGCCCCCTTTGAAAGACGAGGGATGATCCGGTCGACCTCGTAATATAGGTCAGTGGATTCCTCCGCGGGACCGGAGATGATGAGCGGTGTGCGCGCTTCGTCGATGAGGATCGAGTCGACTTCGTCAACGATCGCGAAGTTGTGGCCCCGCTGCACGTAGTGCGCGAGGTCGAACTTCATGTTGTCGCGCAGGTAATCGAAGCCGAACTCGTTGTTGGTGCCATAGGTGATGTCGCACGCGTAGGCGACCTGCCGCTCCTGGTCGTTGAGATCGTGCTGGATGACGCCGACGGTCATCCCGAGGAAGCGGTAAATGCGCCCCATCCACTCCGAGTCGCGGCGGGCGAGGTAATCGTTCACCGTGACGACGTGCACGCCCTGTCCCGCGAGCGCGTTGAGATATGCGGGCAGCGTCGCGACGAGCGTCTTGCCTTCACCGGTTTTCATTTCCGCGATCTTGCCGCGGTGGAGCACCATGCCGCCGATCAGCTGCACGTCGAAGTGCCGCATGTTGAGCGTGCGGCGGCCGGCTTCGCGCACGACCGCGAACGCCTCCGGCAGGAGATCGTCGAGCGTCTCCCCCTTGCTCACGCGCTCGCGGAATGCGACCGTTTTCGCGCGCAGCTGCTCATCCGACAGCGACTCGATCGACGGTTCGAGGGCGTTGATTTCCGCAACCGCGGGGGACAGCCGCTTGAGCTCGCGCTCGTTGGCCGTGCCGAAGACTTTCGCGAGGGCTTTATCGATGATCATTGCGGATGGATATCCAACAATTGTAGCAGCTTGTCGAGCACTGGGCGCTGCCTGTGGCAGAGGGCAGCGAACTGCCGCGTGTCGGGCCGGGAGGGCAGCGACCTGCCGCGTGTCGGGCCGGGAAGCCTAGCGGGCGAGCAGGGTCATCGGGTTCGTCAGCCGACCGTTCATCCAGATCTCGTAATGGAGATGCGATCCAGTGGAGCGGCCGGTCGATCCGACGTATCCGATCACGTCACCGCGCTTGACGCGCTGGCCGCCGGCGACCGTAAACCTCGACAGGTGCCCGTACTTCGTGACGATGCCGTAACCGTGATCCAGGACGACCATATTGCCGTAGGCGCCATTCGGGCTCGCGGTGCTGACCGTGGCATCCCCCGTCGCGACGACCGGCTGCCCGTAGTCGGCCGAGATATCGAGACCGGGATGGAAGTCCGGATCGTTGGTGATCGGATCCTTTCGGTTGCCGTACAACGACGTCAACCAGCCGGCGACCGGCCAGACGGACGGCGTTGCGGCGGCGAGCGCGTGGCGACGCTCGACGCTGTCGCGCACGGAGTCGAGGCGATTCCCGAGCACCCCGAGCAGATCGCTTAGAACGCCCAGCGCGGCGTCCGTGGGCGCCTTCGGTGTGAACGCGGCGCGCGTCGGCGCAGACATGCCGAATACGCCTCCCATGGCGCGTGACTTGATGTTCGGCGGAAGCTTGTCCATCGCGCGGCTGGCGCTCGGATCCACCTTGGCGCGCTCGCCGAGTTGATCGACCGCCGTCTGCAGGGCGGAAATCTGGTCCGCGAGTTCGCCGGTCGCCGCGCGATAGCTCGCGTTTTCCACCTGGAGCGCCGCATTGCTTGTCTGCAGGTCGCCGATGGTGGCGGACGCGCTCCAGCGGGCGCCAAGGCCAATCAGCACAGGCAGCGCGAACGCCAGCATCACGGCGGCCAGCGTGGGCCACAGCGAGATCGTCAGACGGCGTACGGCGCCGGTCTGGCGGTCGGCAATCACGAACGTATAGCGGCGCGAGCGCATACCTATTTGGAAACTCGGCAGATGTAGCCCGAAACTATAGCACAGCCGTGGGTTAGGGCAAAGCGCTTGCCCTGGAGGGTGCCGGCCTCGGAATTCGAGCTCTGGGGAGTACCGGGGCCACTCAATCGGGGTACTGGGTAAGGAAATGAAGGCAACGCTCGTCCTCCTCGTGCTCGCGCTGATCGCCATCGGCGCGATCGCTTTAGCCGCAGAACCCCTGTCACCCGCGATGCGTCACTTTGCCGCGTCCGCGGCGGCCCTCGAGCCGATTTCGATGGTCGTTTCGGGCGCGGCCGCTGTTGATCATCGCGTCGGTGCTGAAGAAATCGATCTAGGACTCGCAGTTCTCGCATTTCTGAGACCGCGAGACTGCTTGAAGTTCTGCGACGTTCACTGAACACCGGGCGACGGTTTCGAAAAATTCCTAGAGAATTCAGCGGCTGAGCCGCTGTGCCCGGCTTTGCAATCGTGCGGGCATGCTTGCGCGTGTTCGCTCGGCGGCGGTCTTCGGTATCGATGCGTCCCCGGTCATCATCGAAGTCGACATCTCGTTCGGACTGCCCGGCCTGACGATCGTCGGATTGCCTGACACGAGCGTGCGCGAAAGCCGCGATCGGATTCGCAGCGCCGTTCGCAACTCGGGCTTCGACTTTCCCAAACACCGCATCATCGTCAATCTCGCGCCGGCCGATGTGAGGAAGGCGGGAACGTCATTCGACCTGCCGATCGCGCTTGGCGTGCTCGCGGCGTCCGGCGTCATCGCCAGGCGCGATGTGGATGACGTTCTGATCCTCGGCGAGCTATCGCTGGACGGTGGCATTCAGGCGGCGCGGGGCGTCCTGCCGATTGCGGCGGACGCGCGACGGCGAAACTTCAAGGCGCTGCTGCTGCCGGTGGCGAACAGTCGCGAAGCCGCGGTCGTTGGCGGCCTGGATTTTCATCCGGTCGCGTCGCTCACCGAAGCGGTCCGCGCGATCAATGATCCGCACCCGGTTCCACTGACTCCGGAGCCAGACACGGACGCCGGCGAAGCGATCCACGGCGATTTCTCGGAGGTTCGTGGCCAGATGGCCGCGCGGCGCGCACTCGAGATCGCGGCAGCGGGAGGTCACAACGTCCTGCTTGCGGGACCGCCCGGCTCGGGAAAGACGATGATGGCGAAGCGGGCGGCGGGCATCCTTCCGCCGCTCGAATTCGAGGAAGCGCTCGAGGTCACCGCGATCCACTCGGTCGCGGGACTGCTTCCCCCCGGCACGGGTCTGCTGCGCGCGCGGCCCTTTCGCGCGCCTCATCACACGGTCTCCGACGTGGCGCTTGCCGGCGGTGGATCGAATCCGAGGCCAGGGGAGATCAGCCTGGCGCACCACGGCGTGCTGTTCCTCGACGAAATGCCGGAGTTCAGCCGGCACGCGCTCGAAGTGCTGCGCCAGCCGCTCGAGGACGGCCTCGTCCGCATCGCGCGCGCGCAGCGCACGGCGGTGTTCCCGGCGCGCTTCGTCCTGATCGGCGCGATGAATCCCTGCCCCTGCGGCTTCCTCGGCGATCCACGGCGCGAGTGCCGATGCACGCCGAACCAGACGAACCGTTACGCCGCGCGGCTCTCGGGGCCGCTCCGCGATCGCATCGATCTCACCGTCACCGTTTCGGCGCTGCCATCCCGCCAGCTGACTTCATCGCTCGAGGACGCCGAACCCACCGCTCCCATCCGCGAACGCGTCGTCGCGGCACGCCGCCTCCAGCAGTCCCGGGCCACGTCGACGCACACCTCCACGAACGCGCGCCTTGGCCCGCGCGCGTTACGCAAGGTCTGTGCACTCGATATCCGCACGGAGCGCCTTCTGCACGATGCCGCCGAAAAGCTCGGCCTGACGGCTCGCGCATTCGATCGAATTCTGAGGGTATCGCGAACGATCGCCGATCTCGCCCACGCCGAGCGCGTCGAGTTCGATCACGTTGCGGAGGCGATCCAGTACAGGGGGTAGTCGCGAACTAATCGGAGAGTACGACAAGCTCGAAGGCGGCGTCGAATCGCTCCGGCAGCGCATTCTTGCAGGCGACGATCCGGACTGTGATTGAACGGTCTACCGTCTACCGTCTACCGACTACGGCTAGCAAGAATCCTGAGCGTCCGTCCCGGGGCGATGCTGTTGCCGGAAAGGCGGTTCCAGCTCTTGATCTTTGCGACGGTGGTGTCGAAGAGCTGCGCGATCGAGAAGAGCGTGTCGCCGCGCTTCACTTTGTAAGTGACATGCGCGAGCTGCGTGGGTTGCGTGGCGGCCGGGGATTCGGCCGTGCCGGCGATCGCGCGTGAGGCGACGGCGGTCGGAGCAGAACGATCGGTACGCGAGGCGAGCAGCGTCGCCGGCGCGCGCGGAATGATCAGTTCCTGGCCTGGACGAAGCCGCGACTTGGCGGACATGTTGTTCGCCTCGGCGACGTCGGCGCGCGACACGCCGAAACGGCGTGCGACGGTCTGGAGCGTCTCACCTTTTTTCGCGGTATACCACTTGAGCGCAGTGAAGTCGGCGGGAGAAGCGTCCGACAACTTCGCGCTGAGCTTGTCGGCCGTGCCCTTCGGGACCTTCACTTCATACTGCGGATACTTGACCGGCGTCGTCCACCGGCGCAGCTCAGGGTTGAGCGCCTGGATCTCGTCGACGGTCGTCCCGGCCCACTCCGCGACGCGGCGCAGATCGATCGCGCGGGGCAGCGCGACCTTGTCGTAGTCCAGCGGCTGCGCGGTGATGGCCTCGAATCCGTACTGACCCGGGTTCCGGCCGATGATCATCGCGGCCATGATCAGCGGCACATACTCCCGCGTTTCCCGCGGCAGGTATTTGGTGCTTGCCGAGAGCTGCCAGAAATCATTGATGCCCGACCGCTTCACGGCGCGCGACACTCGGCCCGGACCGCCGTTGTACGCGGCGAGCACCATGCTCCAGTCGCCGTCGAACATCCCGCTCAGCGTCTTCAGGTACTTCGCCGCGGCGATCGTCGCCTTCTCCGGGTCGGAGCGCTCGTCGATGAACCAGTCGGTCTTGAGCCCGTGCTCCTTCGCCGTCGGCTTCATGAACTGCCACGGCCCCTTGGCGTTCGCCTTCGACAGCGCGTTCGTCTTGAAGGAACTTTCGATGATCGGGATATAGGCGAGATCGAGCGGCAGCCCCTCGGCGCGGAAGACGCTCTGGATCATCGGCAGGTACTTCGCGCCGCGCGCGAGGCTGTCCTGGATGTATTCGCGCATCCGCCCCTGGAACACTTCAACGTACGACAGGACCTTCGCGTGCTCCGGGATCGGAATGTCGTGCGGGTTGTGCTCGAGGTCATTCTTCACCGCCGCCTTCGTCGCAGCGTCTGCGGCGGGAGCGGGGAAGGTCGTCGCGTTCTTGAGGATCTCGTCGATCGGCGCCGCTTCGTACTTTTTCTCGGCGAACCCGTCCCCGCGGGCGAGCGCCGTCATCTCATACGCGTTGATGCGATCGATCAGCCGATCGAAATGCTCGCGCATGCGCGCATCGGTGCGCGCACCGTACGGTGATTCGAGGAGGACTTCGACGGACAGGTCGAAAGCCTGGCGAGCCTTATCGAGGTGACCGGCCTTCAACTCGCGCTCGCCGGTCTGAAAGTGCTGTTGGGAAGTGGCGATCAGGGTTGCGACAGGATCGATGAGGGGCTTCGGCGCGGCCGCCGGCTGCGCCTGCGTCTGCACGTGCTGCGCAACCACGGGTGCAGCGGGGGGCGTTGCAGACACTTGCGGCCGGGTGTTCGTGCCGCATGCCGAAACCGCCAGGCCGAGTCCAAGTGCCAACGTCCGTCGCATCATGCTGGGCGCTCCTCAGGATTGACAGGACCTGCCGCCGAATGCATGACCTTGCGGCTCTGCAAGCGGCTTGCCCTGTTGAGGTCTTCGTCGAACAGCACCCCGCCGGGAACGGGACGCCTGGTAAAGCTGGGGCGCCAAGAATAGCAGAGGAGCCCTGGCGGGTCAACCTTAAAGCCAAAGGGCTCAACAGTAACGAGGGATATTTACTGCCGCCAGGCCGCCTGGACGAAAATCCGGTGCTGCTCCCCGAGATCGCGGGCCGCCGGAGTGACTATGGATCGATCACCGATTACGATTTTGCGATTCTGCTTCAAGGCCTGACGGACGTCTTCTTCACATACGAACTCGGCAAAATTTTCCGTAACGTCTTGCGGTGCTGACGGTCCTAACGGTGCTGCTGGTGCTAACGGTGCTGGTGCTAAGGGTGCTGATGGTGCCGGTGATGTGGCTTGCCGGTAGCCGCGCGAGGTGAGGAACTCGTCGATCCGCCGGGCGAGCACGTCGGCCGAGATGCCTCCGGGTGCGGGCGGCGGGGCGGGGGGG
>Ga0137375_10005696_pt1 | contig 14791 bp, 9 predicted proteins | sample SagtaG_24_FD_104936 | JGI IMG/M metagenome (GOLD analysis project Ga0137375, IMG submission 104936) | Vadose zone soil microbial communities from Sagehorn Ranch, Mendocino, California, USA - Sage1_R_113_16 metaG | ecosystem: Environmental > Terrestrial > Soil > Vadose zone | place: USA...
CGAACGCGCACCAGAGCCCGTCGTGAATCACCGCGTCGACCAGCTCGCCGCCGCCGAGCCGGTAGCCGGCGCGCGCCTGCGGGAGCATGTAGGGCGCGCGGGTCATGCTCTCCATCCCGCCGGCCACGATCACCTGCGCGTCGCCGGTGCGGATCAGCGCGCTCGCCAGCATCACCGCCTTCAGCCCGCTGCCGCAGACCTTGTTGATCGTCAGCGCGCCCACGCTGTCGGGCAGGCCGCCCCGCAGCGCCGCTTGGCGCGCCGGCGCCTGGCCCAGCCCGGCGCCGACCACGTTGCCCATGATGCACTCGTCGACCAGCGCGCCGTCGATGCCGGCCCGCGCGACCGCGGCGCGCACCGCGGCGGCGCCCAGGTCGGTGGCGGGCACGTCCTTGTAGGCGCCCTGGAACTTGCCGATCGGCGTGCGCGCGGCGCCGACGATCACGATATCGCTATCTTTCATTGTTTTGCTCCTCGTCTCTGCTTTACAGTCGATCTGTGGTGGGTGGGGGTGGGGGGCGGGGCGCAGCCCCGCCCCCCACCCACTGGGGAGATCTGGAGGAGCCCCCGGCACCTCCAGGCCTCCCCAGTGGGATGATTAGAGAAAGGGGTTTCCGGGGAGGGCAGCCCTCCCCTGGCTCCTCCGCTTCCCACTGCTACTCCGAGCCGGCCGGCCTGGCCTTGTCGACCTCCTGCTTGCGCAAGATGAAGCGCTGGATCTTGCCGCTCGGCGTCTTGGGCAGCGCGTCGACAAATTCGATCTCGCGCGGGTAGGCGTGGGCCGAGAGGCGCTGCTTGACGTACTGCTGAAGCTCATCGGCCAGCTCCGGCGAGGCCGTGTAGCCGGGTCGCAGCACGACGTATGCCTTGACCAGCTCGGTGCGCTCCGGGTCGGGCTTGCCAACCGCCGCCGACTCGGCCACCGCCGGGTGCTCGATCAGGCAGCTCTCGACGTCGAATGGACCGATCCGGTAGCCGGCCGAGGTGATGATGTCGTCGGCCCGCCCGACGAAGGTGAAGCAGCCGTCCGGGCCGACCTCGGCGGTGTCGCCGGTGAGATAGTAGTGCTGCTTGAACGCGGGCGTGTCCTGCTGCCAGTAGCCCTGGAACCAGAACAGCGGCGACTGCGGCCGATCGATCGCGACCTGCCCGACCTGGCCCGGCTCGACCTCGCGCAGCTGTTCGTCCACTGTGAGCATGCGGAAGCCGGGCATCGGCAGGCCCATCGAGCCGGGGTGAATCTGGTGCCGCAGCGCGTGATAGTTGCAGACCACCATGCCCAGCTCGGTCTGGCCGTACTGGTCGCAGATCAGGCAGCCGACGTTCTGCTCGAACCAGCGGATGACCTCGGGGTTGAGCGGCTCGCCGGCGCTGTTGGCCACGCGCAGCTGCCCCTTGATCGTGCTGGCCCGCTCGGCGCCGCCGCTCATTAGCAGCCGGTAGGCCGTCGGCGCGGCGGCCAGGTTGGTGATCTTATACTTCTGGAGCATCCGGTAGGTGCTCTCGGCGGTGAACGGCCCCTCGTAGAGCGTGGTCGCGTGGCCCATCAGCAGCGGGCCGGTGATCGCGTAGTACAGGCCGTAGGCCCAGCCGGGGTCGGCCACGTTCCAGTAGGCGTCGTCGTCGCGCACGTCCATCGCGAAGCGCATGTAGGCGTAGAAGGCCGGCAACGCCTTGAGTGACACGGCGACGCCCTTGGCCAGCCCGACGGTGCCGGAGGTGAACAGCAGCATGAACGGGTCCTCGCCCGTCCGCATCACTGGCTCGAAGCTGGCGCTCTGGCGGTCGAGCTCGGTGTGGAAGTTGAAGTCGCCGGCCGGCGCCTCGCCCCCACGCACGATCGTCATCACCGCCGGCAGGCCCGCGACGCCGTCCAGCTTCGAGCGGTTGGCCTCGTCGGTGACGACCAGCTTGGCTTCGCTGCGGCCCACGCGATACTCGATCGCCTTGGGCCCGAAGGCGGTGAACAGTGTCTGGTAGACCGCGCCGGCGCGCCACGTCCCGAGGATGACCACCAGCAGCTCGGGGATGCGCGGCAGCAGCCCGGCGACGCGATCGCCGGGCTGGACGCCCTGCGCGCGCAGGAAGTTGGCGAAGCGCGCCGAGAGCTCCTGCAGCTCGGCGAAGGTGTAGGTCGCGCGCTGGCCGTCCTTGCCCTCCCAGTACAGCGCGACCCGGCCCGGCTGGGCGTGGCGGTCGCAGCACTCGTAGCAGGCGTTCAGGCCGGTGCGCAGGTCGCCGGCCAGCAGATCGGTGATGTCCTCGACGCGAAATCGGGCCATGAACTCTTCGTAGGTGGGGATCTGAGCGTCCGCAGTCATTGCGCTTTCTCCTTTGATCACTCAACCATGGCCTCGATGCCCGGCGCGCCGCGCGCCGGGCGATCGCACGCCCCCCGGCTCAGAAGCCCAGCGAGCGACCGATGATCTCCTTCATGATCTCGTTGCTGCCGGCGTAGATCCGCTGCGCGCGGGCGTCCAGGTAGGCGCGCGCGATCGGATACTCCATCATATAGCCGTAGCCGCCATGCAGCTGCAGGCACTGATCGGCCACGCGGCATTGCAGGTCGGTGGTCCACCACTTGGCCATCGAGGCCTCCTCGGTCGTCAGCTCGCCGGCGTTGAGCGCCTCGATGCAGCGATCCACGAAGACGCGCGCGATCTGCACCTCGGTGGCCATCTCGGCCAGCTTGAAGCGCGAGTTCTGGAACGAGCCGATCGGCTGGCCGAAGGCCGTGCGCTCCTTGCAGTAGCTCAGGGTCATCTCCAGCGCGGCCTCGCTGGCCGCCACCGCCATCACCGCGATCGACAGGCGCTCCTTGGGCAGCATGCTCATCAGGTAGGCGAAGCCCTGGCCCTCTTCGCCCAGCAGGTTGGCCGCCGGCACCTTGACGTCGTCGAAGTACAGCTCGGCGGTGTCCTGGCCGCGTAGGCCGATCTTGTCCAGCTTGCGCCCGCGCCGGAACCCCGGCATGCCCTGCTCGACCACCAGCAGGGAGATGCCCTTGTGCCGGGCGCTCGGGTCGGTCTTCGCGACCGCGATCACCAGGTCGCTCAGGATGCCGTTGCTGATGAAGGTCTTCTGCCCGTTCAGCAGGTAGTGGTCGCCCTGGCGCACCGCCGTGGTCCGCACGCCGGCCAGATCGCTGCCGGTGTTCGGCTCGGTCATGGCGATCGCGCCGATCAGCTCGCCGGAGGCGATGCCCGGCAGCCAGCGCTCCTTCTGCTCGTCGGTCGCGTAGTGTAGGAAGTAGGGCGTGACGATATCGCTGTGCACGCTGAAGCCCAGGCTGGCGCTGATCGCCCCGACGCGCGCCATCTCTTCGATCGCTATCGCGCTATACACGAAGTCGTTGAGTCCGCTGCCGCCGTACTCCTCGGGGATGTTCGGCCCGAGCATGCCCATCGCGCCGGCCTTGCGCCAGACCGCCCGCGGCACCATCCCCTCGCGCTCCCACGCCTCGTTGTGTGGCACGATCTCGTTTTCGACGAAGCGCCGGACCGACTGCCGAAACATCTGATGCTCGTCGTTGAACAGGGTGCGTCGCATAGTGTCTCCTGCTGTCTTCTGATGAGACGTGGTGGGTTGGGGGTGTGGGGGCCGGGCTGCGCCCGGCCCCCACACCCCCAACCCAGCCCGGATTGTCAAGTTACCAGGGGCATTATTTTACCCCAAAACGCCCTGGTCGCGCAGACGCACGATCTCGCCGGGCGCGTAGCCAAGCTCGCCCAGCACCGCCTCGGTGTGCGCGCCCGGCGCCGTCCCGATGTGCCGGTACTCGGACTCGCTGGCCGAGAACTTCAGCGGGCAGCCGACCTGCCGCTGCGCCGTCCCATCCGGCTTCGGCACGTCCACGACCAGCCGCCGGGCGATCGTCTGCGGGTGCGCGACGGTCTCGGCCACGTTCAGGACCGGCTCGACGCACACGTCCAGCGGCGCGAAGCGCGCGGCCCACTCGGCCAGGTCGCGGCCGGCGATCGTCTCGGCGACCGCGGCTTTGAGCGCCTGCCGCACCGCCGGCGCCGGATCCGCGGGCAGGGCGATCAGGTCGGGCCGCTCGATCGCCTGGCAGAACCCCTGCCAGAACTTCGGCTCCAGGCTGCCCACCGCCAGGTAGCGGCCGTCGCGCGTGCGGTAGTAGTCGTAGTAGTCGCCGCCGTTCAGCGGATCGCGCTCGTAGTCGGGCAGCGCGCCGCCGACCAGGTACACGCCGATCGCCAGGCTGTTCCAGGCCACCGCCATGTCGAACATGCTGACGTCGATCGCCTGGCCATCGCCAGTCGCGTAGCGCTGGATCACCGCCGCGAGCACGCCGGCGATCGCCCCAAACGAGCCGCCGCCCACGTCGGCCACCTGGATGCCCATGCCGGGCGGGCCGCCGGCCTGCCGGCCGGTGTGGCTCATGATCCCCGACAGTGCCAGGTAGTTGTTGTCGTGCCCGGCCCGATCGCGGTAGGGGCCGGTCTGGCCGTAGCCGGTGATCGAGCAGTAGATCAGGCGCGGGTTGTCCTCGTGCAGCGCGGCGTAGTCGAGCCCTAGCCGGGCCATCACGCCGGGGCGGAACTGCTCGACCAGCACGTCGTAGCGCTGGAGCAGCCGCCGCACCACCGCGGCGGCGCCGGGCCGCTTGAGGTCGAGTGCGAGCGAGCGCTTGTTGCGGTTGAGCAGCGCGTGCCAGGCCGAGACGCCGTCGTCGAACGGGGGCATCTCGCGGATCAGGTCGGGTCGGTGCGGGGCGTCGATTCGGAGCACATTGGCGCCCAGGTCGGCCAGCAGCATGGTGGCGAACGGTCCGGGCAGCAGCGTCGTGAAGTCGAGAACATTGAGTGAGGCCAGGGGGCGTTGCATAGGTCGGCACCCTCCAGGTCTGTCGCGTTTCATCGGGATGAAGCTGGGGCGCTATCCGAAAGACATTCTACCTCCTGGTAAAAACTTTGTCAAACGGTATAAAGTTATACGACTGGTAAGTCTCTTTGCCATATGGTATACTATTGGGCGAACGGTAGCATAGGATGCGACATTGCTGGTCGCAGGTCGCAGGTGATAGCATCTTGGGGCCTGGGGCCTGGGGCCTGGGGCCTGGGGCTTGCGACCTGCGACCTGCGGTCGAGATGATTCAGGCTAAGAAGAGTTTTCTATACAGTGAGACTGGGCGGCCCCTCGACAGCGATGTGGGATCGACAGCGGGAGAGTGCTCATGACGAACCAGATCGACTCCGTCGGCCAGGACAGGCGGCCGTGGCACGAAGGGATCCAGAGCCGCGAGGAGCAGTTCCAGCTCAAGCGCATGGCCGTGCTGCGGACGGCGGCGCAGACCTTCAATGAGATCGGCTTTCACCAGACCTCGATCAACGATCTGGCCCGGCGCCTCAACGTCACCAAGCCGATGCTGTACTACTACATCGGCAGCAAGGACGACATTCTGTTCGAGTGCAACCGGCTGGCGCTGGAGAACCTTGCCGACGCGCTCGCCTATGCACGCGCCAACGGCAAGACCGGGATCGAGCGGCTGCGACTGTTCCTGATCGGCTATGTCGAGATGGTGACCGAGGACTACGGCACGTGCCTGGTGCTGTACGGCAACGAGATCCAGTCCGACGAGCACCGCGCGAAGCTGCGCGCGGCGCACCGCGACGTCCAGGTCCACGCGCAGGAGCTGATCGCCGAGGGCATCGCGGATGGATCGATCGCGGCCTGCGACCCGAAGTACACCGCGCTGACGCTGTTCGGCGCGCTCAACTGGATCCCACATTGGTACCGCCAGGGCGGCCAGCTCACGCCGCACGAGATCGCCGAGCAGTTCATCGCGATCTTTCTCGCCGGGCTGCTGCCGCGCGACCCGCGCCCGGCATTGTGATGAGCGATTCGGCGGTACACGCCCACTACGACCGGCCTGATCTTGCGGCGCTGGTTCTCGACGGCGCGGCGTCGGCCGGAAAAGACGTCGACGCGCTGACGATCGACGACCTGGCGCCGGTGGATCAGTTTCACGCGCGCGGCCGAGCGGCGACGCTGGACCTGGCGCGCCTGGCCGGCGCCGCGGCCGGCATGCGGGTGCTGGACGTGGGCGGCGGCCTCGGCGGCCCGGCGCGCACCCTCGCGCACGCATTCGGCTGCCAGGTGACGGTGCTCGACCTCAGCCAGGCCTACTGCGACGCCGGCGCCGAGCTGACGCGGCGCACCGGGCTGAGCGCGCGCGTCGCGTTCGAGCACGGTAGCGCGCTGGCCATGCCCTTCCCCGACGCGAGCTTCGACCTGGTCTGGACACAGCACAGCTCCATGAATATCGCAGACAAGCGGCGTCTCTACGCCGAGATCGGGCGAGTCCTGCGCGCTGGCGGGCGGCTCGCGATCCACGAGATCATGGCTGGCCCCGCGACGCCCATCCACCTCCCGGTGCCGTGGGCGCGCCGGCCGGAGATCAGCTCGCTGGCCGAGCCCGCGCAGGTGCGCGCGATCGTCGCCGGTCAGGGGCTGCGCGAGCTGTCGTGGAGCGACGAGACCGAGATTACGCTACAATGGTATCGCGCGCGGCTGGCGGCGGCCACCGCAGGGGCGGCGCCGTTCGGGCTACACCTGCTGCTCGGCGACGACTACGGCGCCATGTTCCTCAACCTGGTGCGCAACCTGGCGGAGCAGCGCATCGTCGTGATACAGGGTGTGTTTGGGCGGCCGTAGCGGCCCCGCCACCCGGCTCGACGCTATGCTTTTCAGATAAGACAAGGTTCCTGGTAGCTTGACAATCTGGGCGGGGGTGGGGGTGTGCGGGCCGGGCTGCGCCCGGCCCGCACACCCCCACCCGCACCACAGATCGACTGTAAAGCAGAGCGAGAGGCCATGCATATGCGCGACGATCGATTGTCCCTGGCCGGCCGCGACGCCGCTGGCGCCGTGCCACTGCAGCGCAGCCAGCGGCTGAACCGCGCGCTGACGCGCGTGAGCGACGCGCCGCTGCGCGAAGGGAACGCGCTGACTCTGCTGCACAACGGCTCTGAGACATACGCCGACTGGCTGGAGGCGATCGGTCGCGCGCAGCGCTGGGTGCATCTGGAAAACTACATCTTCAAGGCCGACGGCATTGGCCAGCGCTTCGCCGCGGCGCTTGCCGCGCGCGCGGCCGCCGGCGTGCGGGTGCGCGTGCTCTACGACTGGTTTGGCTCGCTCGACGTCCCCGGCTCGTTCTGGCGCAAGCTCCGGCAGGACGGCGTCGACGTGCGGGCCTTCAATCCGCCCGCGATCGGTGCGCCGCTCGACATCATCCGCCGCGACCATCGCAAGCTGCTGGCCGTCGACGGCAGCTACGCCTCGGTCGGCGGCGTCTGTATCGCCGACCCCTGGCTGGATCGCTCGCCCGTCACGGGCCTGCCCTACCGCGACACGGCCGTGCGCGTGGTCGGGCCGGCGATCGTCGACATCGAGCGGGCCTTCGCCAGCGTCTGGCGACGCGCGGGGCCGGCGCTGCCGCCGGACGAGCTGCCGTCGCTCGCCAGCTGCGGGCCGGCCGGCACGGTGGCGGCGCGCGTGATCGCCCAGGAGCCCGACCGGATGCGGATGCTGCGAGTGCTTCAGGTGGTGCTGGCCGCGGCCGAGCGCCGCGTGTGGATCGCCGACGCCTATTTTCTCGCCGCGCCGATTCTGCGCGAGGCGCTGATGGCGGCGGCGCGCGACGGCGTCGACGTGCGCATTCTGCTGCCGGCCACCAACGACCTGCCGCTGGTCGGCGCGCTCTCGCGCTATGGCTACCGTCCGCTGATCGAGTCCGCGGTGCAGATCTGGGAGTACGCCGGCCTGATGATGCACGCCAAGACCACGATCGCCGACGGCTGGTGGGCGCGCGTCGGCTCGACCAATCTGAACGTGACCGGGCTCGAGACCAACTGGGAGATCGACTTGGTCGCCGAGGACCGCCAGTTCGGCGCCGAGATGGAGGCGATGTACGAAGACGATCTGGCGCACGCCCGCGAGATCCGGCTGAGCGGCGCGCGGCGCCCGCGCCCGCGCCCGGAGCGACCAGAGAGCCGGGCCGAGCGCCAGGCGCGCCGGCATCGGTCGGCCGGCAGCGACGGTGCCGGGGTAGCGGTGGCGCGCGTTGGCGCGGCCCTCCAGACTGCCGGCAGCGATACGCTTCAGCAGCACGATCGCGCGATCGGCGCCACCGTCGGCGCGGCGCTGCTGGGCCTGGCCCTGCTGATCGCGCGGTTTCCGCGCCTGCTCGCGTGGCCCTTCGCCGCCCTGGGCGGGCTCTTCGGCGCCGTTGGTCTGCTGCGCGCGTTGCGGCCCACGCGCGAGGACGCCGAAACATCGCGCAGGCCGCGGCACCAGCGTCTGAAGCGTCTCCGGCCACGATCCCAGATACGTCGTCCGAGGCTGCGCTTGCGCAGCCGGGGAGATGGTCATCTACCGCGCGCCTAATGAAATTTGACAATCAAAAGCAGTAGCGCGCGGAGCAATCTATGCATCGAGAAGCTATCACGGGTGAGCCAGTTCGCCGGCCGACCTGGGCGCGGCGAGTCGCCGGCTGGCTCCCGTACCTTCTCGCCGCCGCGCCGCCGGCGTTTCTAATCGCGATCGTGCTCACCCAGACCGTCGACGTTCCCTTTGCCGACCAGTGGGCGCTGATCCCGCTGCTTCAGCACTCGTACAAGCACACCCTCACCTTCCAGGATTTCTGGCAGCAGCACAACGAGCACCGGCTGCTGTTTCCACGGCTGGCCATGCTCGGGCTTGCCCGGCTGAGCGGCTGGAATACGCGCGTGGAGATGCTCGCCAGCGTCGCGCTCGCGGGCGCGCTGTTCGCCGTCCTCGTGGCGCAGGTGCGCCAGACCGGGCGGCTCCTCGGGATGCGCTGGCAGTGGCTCGTGCCGGCGATCTCGCTCGCGGTCTTCTCGCTCAACCAGGCCGAGAGCTGGTGGGGCGGATGGAATCTGCAGATCTTTCTCAGCGTGCTGGCCGTCGTCGCCTGCATGGCGCTGCTCACGCAGGCGTCGGCGCGCATCGGCACACTCGGGCTGGCCGTGGCGTGCGCCGTGGTCGCCAGCTACTCCTATGGCCCCGGCCTGCTGGTCTGGGGGGCCGGCGCGGCCTTGCTGATCCTGCGCGCGCGCCCGTGGAGCGCGGCGATCGGCTGGCGGCTCGCGCTCTGGTGCGCCGCCGGCGTGCTGACGCTGGCCGCGTTTTTCTACGGCTACCACTGGTCGGCGCAGACCGCGCCCCTTGCGTCGATCGTCCGCGCGCCGGGGCGCTACCTGGTGTATACCACGATGTACCTGGGCGCCGCGCCCACGCGCGGCGCGGTGGAGTATCTCTTTGGGGCGATCACGGGCGACACGTACGCGATCTGCAACCTGGGCGACAGCGATCTCTGCGCGATGGTCGGCACCGCCGCGCTGGCGGCGGGCGCCGGCGGCGTGCTGCTGTTTGCCTTCGGCACGTGGGCGCTGCTGCGCCGGGTGGCGCTCCAGACGCTGCTGCCATACATCGGGCTCGGGCTCTATGCGCTGGCGAGCGGCCTCATGACCGGCCTCTCCCGCGCCGCGTATGGCAACAACCAGGCGCTTGCGCAGCGGTATGCGACCAACGCATCGCTCTTCTGGATCGCCCTGGTGATCCTCGCCGCGCTCTGCGCCCACGCCTATGGACCGCATCGTTGGCTCGGCGCGGCGGCGAAGGGACTGATCCTGGCCTTCGGTGTGTCGATCGCGCTCAGCACGATCCAGGGGCTCGACCACTTTCGCTGGCAGCACTCGTTCCTCGATCCGGCACGCGAGGCGCTGCTGGTGGGCGACGACGATGCGCTGCTTCAGCGGCTCTACCCCGATCCGAAGATCGTGAGGGCGGGCCGGGCATTCTTACAGCAGCGCCACCTGTCGGTCTTCCGGCGCACGTCTTAGATATGGTTTCAGAAAGGCGGTCTTGGCTTTACAGTAGGCCTTGTGGGGGCGGGGCTACCCCCCGCCCCCACACCCCCACCCCCACAAGGCTGTCAAGTGGCCACGAACCTTGTCTTAGCACATTTGTGAGAAAGGTTGAGCCGCAGGGGAGACTGGTGAATGCATTCTGAAGCGTTCGAAGCTACTGACGACTGACTACTGGCTACTGACTACTGCTCTAGACACCCGCCCCGACCTGCCCGTTGGCCCAGGCGATCCGCGGGTCGATCCGCCGCACCAGGCGATAGGCCAGCGGGCGAAAGCCCTGGCGCGGCCAGAAGCGCGCGGCGAGCAGGTTGGTGCTCCGCCAGTCGGTCTCGCAGTAGCGGTAGCCGCTGGCCCGCGCCTGTGCCAGCCCGTGACGCGTCAGGGCCGTCGCAATCCCGCGGCCGCGCGCCGACTCGCGCGTGCCCGCCACGCTCATCCGCGCGCAGCCCTCGGGGATGAGCAGCGCGTCGGCGGCCGCCTCGATCGGCCAGTAGCCCTGCGAGCCCACCGCCTGATCCCCCACGAAGGCCAGCCACACGACGACGGTGGGATCGTCGACCAGCTCGGCCCAGCCCTCGCGAGTCTCCGCCTCGCTCTTGGGCAGGTGGATGCCCCAGACCGGCGCCTGCGTCTGGTGGCGCCAGATGATATCGGACAGATCGGCGAGCGTCGCGCGGTCGGCGGGGCCGGCGCGGCGGATGGCGATGCCGGCCGGAATGTCCGGCGCGTCGCGGTCCAGGCTTTCGAGATCCAGCAGTCCGTGGACCTGCTCGACCCCGAAGCTGAGCGCGAACCAGGCGTGTACCAGCGCCGGGTCGGCGATCGGGATGACCGTAAAGTGCGCGAAGCAGCCGTAGTCGACCCAGCGCGCCCCAAGTGCGGCGTACAGGTCGCGGACGAGCTCCGCATCCTGGTCGGGCGCGAGCGCGCAGCCGGCCGGCCGAACCCAGCCCGATCGCCCCCAGGTTGGCTCGATGACCGTGTCTCCAATCAGGTAGCCCAGCAGCCGGCCGCCCTGCACCGCCGCCACGCCGCTGGCCCGCGCGCGCCGCCACGTCGTCTCGACGGCGGCGCGCGCCGTGTCCGGGTCGGAAAATCGCGGCGGCAGCTCGGGCAGGACCGCGCGGTCGCGCTGGTGGCGCTGGGCCAGCAGCGCCGCCGCGTCGAGGATCATGTCGTCCTGAAAGGGCAGAATGTCGATCGGCATAGAATCACTCCTTCTATCCAGGCGCGGCCGCGCGGCGTGTCGGCCAGCTGGATGGGCTGCGCGAAGACCCTGGGCTCGCCGTGTATTGTAGCATGGGACCAGGCGGCAGATGTCTACCGCGAGGCGGCACGACGCAGCAAGCCGCTGCCCATGCCGGCTGCTGGGGTGGTAAAATGGACGGCATCGTCCGTCTGAATCACCCGGCGGTGCGCGAGCGCCGCTCACCGGTTGCCAGTCGGCGTGCCATGGCACGCCGCAGCGAGCTAGAGGGACAATCGCCGATGATCGACCAGGCTGTCCCGCTTGTGCTCTTGCTCTTTCTATCCGCCGCCGTTGCGACGGCCGTGGGGCTGCGCGGCTGGTCGTATCGGCCGACCCCCGGCGCCGTTCCGCTGACGCTGCTGATGGTTGGCCTGGCGGTGTGGGCGGCGACGTACGGCCTCGAGATCGGAAGCGTCACCCTCCCGACCATCCTCTTCTGGGATAACATGACGTTCTTCGGGATCGTGCTGATCCCCACGGCGTGGCTGGCGCTGGCGCTTCAGTACACCGGCCGCGCCGGGCTGCTGACGCGCCGCGCCTGGGTGCTGCTGAGCCTGGAGCCGCTGCTGGCGCTGCTGCTGGTCTGGACGGATAGATACCACCATTTGTTCTGGGCCACCAACCGGCTGGACACGCGCGGCGCGTTCCCGGTGATCGATCAGACCTACGGGTTCGGCTTCATCGCGCACACCGCCTACTCCTACCTGCTGCTGCTGCTGGGCTGGCTCCTGTTCCTCGAGGTGTTCGTGCGCGGGCCGCCGATCTATCGACCTCAGATCGGCGCCGTGCTGATCAGCGCGCTGCTGCCCTGGCTGGCCAACATCATCACGCTGCGGGGCGCGGTGATGCCCGCGTTTGATCTGACCCCCTTCGCCTTTGCGCTGGCTGGCCCGATCATGGCCGTGACGCTGTTTCGCTTTCAGCTGTTCGAGCTGGTGCCGGTCGCGTGGGGCACGGTGGTCGAGCGGATGAGCGACGCCGTGATCGTCCTCGACGCGCAGCACTGCATCCTCAATCTCAACCCGATGGCGCAGCGCCTGCTCGACCGCGCGCCGGCCGACGTGCTCGGCCAGCCGATCGGCCGGGCCTTCGCTCCGCTGGCGGAGCTGCTCGGCCGATCGGCCGGGCCAATCGATAGCGGCGAGGAGATCGGGCTGGGGGAGGGCGCCGCGACGCGCATCTTCGACCTGCGGATCGCGCCGCTGCACACCCGCGCGCGCGTGCGCCACGGCTGGCTGCTGGTCTTGCGAGATATTACCGAGCGCAAGCAGGTCGAGCCGGCGCTCGCGCAGGCAAAGGCCGCGGCCGAGCAGGCCAACCAGGCCAAGACGACCTTTCTGGCCAACATGAGCCACGAGCTGCGCACGCCCCTCACCGCCATTATGGGCTACAGCGATCTGCTCCAGAAGCTGCTGCCGACCCGCGGCGCGGAGGATCTGGTGCCGGATGTCGCCCGGATCAATATGGCGGGCGGCCATCTGCTGGCGCTGATCAACGATCTGCTCGATCTGACCAAGATCGAGGCGGGAAAGATCCAGCTCTACCGTGAGCAGATCGCGATCGGCCCGGTGGTGGAGGATGCGGTACGGATCAGCAGGCCGCTGATCGATCGCAATGGCAACACGCTTCAGGTCCAGTGCGACGACGATCTCGACGCCATTTACACGGACCGGATGCGGCTCCAGCAGATCCTGCTGAACCTGCTGAGCAACGCGGCGAAGTTCACCGAGCGCGGGACGATCACGTTCAGCATCGTGCGCGAGCAGGTCGACGGCGCGGCCTGGGCGCAATTTCGCGTCGCCGATACCGGGATCGGCATTGCGAGCGACCAGCTGCCACGGCTGTTCCAGCCGTTCACGCAGGTGGATGCGGCGATCGCCCAGAAATACGGCGGCACCGGGCTGGGGCTGGCGCTGAGCCAGCGGTTCTGCCAGATGCTCGGGGGGTACGTGACCGCCGAGAGCGAGCTCGGGAAAGGGTCGGCGTTCACGGTACACCTGCCGATGTCGGACGTGGATCGCAGCGCACGGGCGCTCAACGGCGACGGCGCGCCCGCTCCGGATCGTCTGCCCGAACCGATCGCGCGATAGCCGGCGCCCGCGACCCTGCCGGCGCTGAACGCGGGCGCGCCTTAAACTATAGTCTTTCAGAAGCTGCGAAAGCGCACCTCGTGAGCGGCCGATGCGAATGCTACTCCGACAATCGCTGCTGGCGCAGCTGCTTGGCGGCTACCTGCTGTTCGTCGCCATCCTGGGCGGCGGCGGCCTGGCCCTGAGCAGCATCGTCCAGCGCCAGCTCCGGGCCGGGGTGCAGGCGGCCGACCTGGCGCTGGCGAACGCGATCGCGCTCGAGACCGCCACCAAGATGGAGCAGGCCCGCACGTCCGTCACTGCGCTGGCCGGGCTCGACGCGGTGCGGCGCGGCGATCAGCCCGCCATGCAGCGCGAGTTCGCCGCCTTCAAGGCCGCGCGCCCCGACCTCGACCGGGTCTACTGGCTCGACTCGGCGGGCGTGCTGCGCGTCTCGGTGCCGGGCGAGCTGCGCACGCTCGGCGTCGACTACTCCGACGAGCAGGTGTTTCGGCGCGCCCAGGCGATCGATGGGCCTTTCGTCGAGCCGGGCGTGGTCGACCCGACCACCTACCAGGGCGTGGTCGTCGTCGCCCAGCCGGTGCGCGACCAGGGCCGGCGGCTCGCAGGCGTCGTCGCGACCAACCTGCTGCTGGTCGACCTGAGCGCGCCGCTGCGCACGGTGGTCGCGGATCAGTCGCGCCAGGGCCAGCCGCTGCTGATCAGCCTGGTCGACAACCACGGCCAATTGATCGCGACGCCCGAGCGCGAGCGACTTCTCCAGCCGGTGCTGGACGAGCTGCCCGGCGCGCGCGAGGCGCTCGCGGGCGCGGCGACGACGCGGATCGGGCTGGGGCCGCGCGATCAAGACTGGCTGTTCAGCTCGGCGCCCGTGCCGGGCGTGGGCTGGGCGGTCGTCGTGCAGCGCCCGACGGCCACAGCCCTGGCGGCGGAGACCAGCGTGCAAATCTGGCTACTCGCGGCGCTGGGGGTGATCGCGATCGGCGGGCTGCTGTTCTGGCTGGTTCTGGCGCGGCGGGTCATCCGGCCGCTGCAGCAGCTCGCCGGGCGCTACGCGGCGCTGAGCGGAGCGACCGCGCCCGCGCCATCTGCGCCGCCGCCGCCGGCCCGGCGCGCCGACGAAGTCGGCACGCTGGCGCGCACGCTGCACCAGCTGGAGGGCGATGTCGCCACGCGGCCGGCAGAGCTGCGGACGCTGCTCGACACCTCCAGCGCCGTCGTCGGCACGCTCGATCCCGGCGCGGTCGCCGCCACGGTCATCCGCGAGGTGCGGCGCCTGGTGGACGTGCAGGCGGCCGCCGTGCTGGTGCCTGACGAAAGCGACGCGCTGCGGGTGCTGGCGAGCGAGGGCCGGGCCGACTCCTACGATCAGTCGATCCACATCGCCCCCGACGACGCGAGCTCGCCCTCGGCGCTGGCGCTGCGCAGCGCCGAGCCGGTCCAGATGATCGCGGGGCGCGACGAGCCATTTCCGCCGGCATCCTACGCCGCGGGCTTCCGCGCGCTGCTGGCCCTCCCAATCGTCAGCCGGCACG
>Ga0137375_10005705_pt1 | contig 14778 bp, 9 predicted proteins | sample SagtaG_24_FD_104936 | JGI IMG/M metagenome (GOLD analysis project Ga0137375, IMG submission 104936) | Vadose zone soil microbial communities from Sagehorn Ranch, Mendocino, California, USA - Sage1_R_113_16 metaG | ecosystem: Environmental > Terrestrial > Soil > Vadose zone | place: USA...
GCCTGAAGTTTAAGATAGTTTTCGTTTAGATAAGCCATGCGTGTGTCGCGGTGGTCTTTGATCGCTGAACGCGTACAAGTCTAGCGGCGGTCATCGACCGCCGCTACAGCACAACTGGCCAAACGCCGCTCAGTAATTCTTCGCGACCGCGTCCCAGTCTACCACGTTCCACCAGGCTTTGAGGTAATCGGGCCGCCGGTTTTGATACTTAAGATAATAGGCGTGCTCCCAAACATCGACGCCGAGGATTGGCGTGTTGCCGTCCATTAGCGGGCTGTCTTGATTTGGCGTCGAAATGATTTCGAGCTTTCCATTCTTATTCTTAATCAGCCATGCCCAACCACTGCCAAAACGTCCCACACCAGCCGCAGCAAATTTCTCTTTGAAATCATTAAAGCTGCCGAACGTTGATTTGATGTCGTCGGCGAGTTTGCCTTTCGGTTCGCCCCCGGCATTCGGTCCCATTATTTTCCAAAAGAACGAATGATTTGCGTGACCTCCGCCGTTGTTTCGCACAACTGTGCGAATGTCTTCCGGCACCGATTTGAGATCACTGATCAAATCCTCGACTGATTTCTTTTCGAGATCAGCTTTGCCTTTGATCGCGTTGTTCAGGTTGTTGACGTAGGTCTGGTGATGCTTGGTATAATGGATTTCCATCGTCTTCGCATCGATATGCGGTTCCAAAGCATCGTACGGGTAAGGTAATTTTGGTAATTCGTAAGCCATAATCTTTACAGTTAGATCGAATTACGCTGCGCGACAGGTTTTATTTTTCGCGAAAGCAACCGCTGTAGCCACCGGCCTGTGGCCGGTTCGCTCTGGGAGTAAACGCGCCGCAGTCCCGTGGCTACAGAATTATTCGCAGCGATAAAAGCTCGGGCAGTGCCCGAGGCCGCTGCGATAATTGACGTACGTCGCCAGCGCCAGGAGCGGGAAGTTCTGGCGATACATGTCGTACTTCAAATAGAACACGCGGGGAAATCCGGTTCCCGTGATTTGCTCCTCATCCCACGATCCGTCGGGTTTTTGCGAATTGAGCAGGTAGCGCAAACCTCGCTGAATACTCGGTCGATCGAGATCGCCACACGCACAGATGCCCATGATCGCCCATGCCGTTTGCGACGCTGTGCTTTCGCCAATGCCTTTGGTCGACGGATTTTCGTACGTGCCGCAAGTCTCACCCCAACCGCCGTCGTTGTTTTGGCAGCTCTCAAGCCAATCGCGACCCCGCAAAATCCAGTCCTGCGTCATGTCCTGGCCAATCGCGCGCAAGCCTCGCAGGACCTGCCAGGTGCCGTAGATGTAATTGACACCCCAGCGCCCATACCAGGAGCCATCCTCGTCCTGAGTGTCGATCAAATACTGCATCGCGTCGCGAACAGACCGCGCTCTGGGATTGAACCCAATGTAGCCCAGTAGCTCGAGCGTGCGCGCGGTAAGGTCACTGCAGGTTGGATCGAGAATCGCATTGTGATCGGCAAATGGCATGTCTTCCAGCCAGGGCGTGGTCACGTTCTTGTCAAACGCCGCCCAACCGCCATCGCGACATTGGAAGCTGAGCTGCCAATCGAGTGCGCGGCGAAAGACCTTATTGAGCGCTTCGTGATCCTTCGGCTGAATTAGTCGCAGTGCCATCAACACCATCGCTGTGTCATCCGTGTCCGGATAATAAACGTTGTTGTACTCGAATGCCCATCCGCTGGCTTGTGGGTATGAATTGTTTACCGACCAATCGCCACGGATGCGCACTTCTTTATTGATGAGCCATTCGGCCGCCTTTTGCAGGTTCGGGTCGTCTGGGGCAACCCCGGATTCCGCCAGCGATATAATATTGATTGCAGTGTCCCAGATCGGCGAAAGACAAGGCTGAATCCGGAAATCTTCGGGATCGTCAACGAAAAGCCCGGCGAAATCCTGTTCCGCTTTGGCGTAAACCGGATTTGTTTTCGAATAACCAAGAGCGCGCAGCGCGATCAAAGAGTTCAGCATTGCGGGAAACACTGCCGCGAGCCCATCGCTGCCCTTGCTGATCCGCTCCAGCATCCAGCGCTCTGCTTCTTCAAGGGCGCGCCGCCGCAGCGGGCGAATTCGAAGGGGGCTCAGGAATTTAAAAACGTCATCGAGTCGAAGAAAGAAATTGCGCCAGATCCAAAAGGGTTCACTGCGGGGCAAGCGCAAATCGCTTTGCTCAGTGCCGAGCGGATAGAGTTCGTGCAATTGCTTTTCGCCAGGCAAAACTCGAGTCGGTTTGAAATGGTTAATAATCGCCAGCGGCATGAGCATGGCGCGGCTCCACGACGACATTTTGTAAATGTGAAATGGTGCCCACCGCGGGAGGAGCACCATTTCTACAGGGATTGCCGGCAGATATTTCCAGGGAAACTGACCGAGCAATGCAAGATAAAGCTTGCTGAACGTGTTCATCTGCGGAATGCCGCCGCGACGAATGATATTCGCGCGCGCCTCCTGCATAAACGGCGCGTCCACCGAACAGCCGGCGAGCTTCAATGCAAAATATGCTTTCGCCGACGCATTGATCTCGCTCGGACCACCATGATAAATGCTCCATCCTCCGTCCGGCAGTTGGCGTTTGAGAATGTGACGCACGCAGCGCCGCTGCAATTGCGCGTCCACTTCGCCGCACCAATGCATGAAAAGGATGTAATCCGAGCAGAGCGTGCTATCGACGATCAGTTCGCCGCACCAATTGCCATCAGGCTTTTGTTGGCGCAACAGGTTCTCTTGTGCTCGGGTGATCGCACGCGCGATTTCTTCGTCGTTCGCCGAATAATATTCCGATATCTCTGGTCGCGCGCTCGCCAACGCAATGAGTTTCTTCGAAAATTCCGGCATGAAGGTCCAATCTTTACGAGGCTTGCGCTGCAACTTCTGCGCGTTTCCCCGTCAGATGCCCGTTGCCGGAACTCACACCATTGAAGGCGAGCACTTCGCTGCCACGGCCAGAGGGTTTCGGTTTCGAGCCGAAATTGAACTTGATCGTTTTCCAGGTGTCTCCTCGTTGTGCTTGCAGCCCCAAGGTCGCTGTCGGCTCGTAACCGCAATGCACCATGCAGTTCTCGCAACGGCTATCGCGCGCCACTCCGTTGACGACGCCATAACGGTCCCATTCCGTCTTTTCCAGTAACTCCGCGTAGCTCGAGTAGTGCCCGTCGGTCATCAAGTAGCATGGACCTTTCCAGCCGCGGATATTTCGCGTCGGAATCGCCCATGCCGAACAGGTCAGATCCCGTTTCCCGGCAAGAAACTCGAAATAGATCGGCGTCCCCAAAAAGGTATAACGACTCATCCACTCCTCGACTTTTTGGAACTTCTCGACCGTCATTGCGCGGGTAAGAAAGAAGTTTTCCGGTCGCAAATTGAGCCGCTTGATCATGTCTTTCTTGGCAGCGTCGTAATCGTATCCGGGAGTAATGGTGTGACCATCCACGCCAAGATCAGAAAGATAATCGAACATCTGTTCGATCTCTTGCATATCGGTTTCCTTGTAGATCGTTGCGTTCGTCGCCACTTGATAGCCGAGCAGCTTCGCCATTTTGATTGCGAGAATGCATTCCTTGAAGACGCCTTCGCGTTCCACGATCAGGTCGTGTGTTCGCTCCAAGCCATCGAGATGCACGTTCCAGTACATCCATTTGGTCGGACCAATAGTTGGCTTTGCCGGGTCTTTTGGTCCCTTGCGAATTTCGGCCGCATCTTTTTCGCTGAGCAGTCCCGCGCCGAGCAACGCACTGATTTTTTCTTCGACAAAATCCGGCCGGATCGACACCTGCGAGGCCATCCACTCACGCATCTTTTTGCGCATGAACATGGCGTTCGTGCAAATGTAAACGATCCGTTGCTGCGCGAGCAATCCGTCCACCAACGCCTCGATATGCGGATAGATAAGCGGTTCGCCGCCGCAGATGGAAACCATCGGCGCGTTGCATTCGTTTGCCGCCCCAAGACAGTCCTCCAAGCTCATCATGTCCTTGAGCGACGTGGAGTATTCTCGAATCCGCCCACAACCTGTGCACGTGAGGTTGCACGTGTGCAACGGTTCGAGCTGCAGCACCGTGGCGAATTTCTTCGTGCCACGCAACTTATGCCCAATCACGTAGGCCGCGATTTTCGCTGTAAGCGGTAAAGGAAATCTCATTGGAGCGAGGATAGTAACAAGAGGTGCCGGTGTGTCAACGATCCGGACCATTTCTCAGTCTCTGTTAGTCTGAATCGGCTTAAAGCTGCTGTTCGGATTTGCGGACTCTACACCAGGCTCCCAAAAGCGGGAAAGCAAAATAAACATGCGACTGCGAGGGATTTCTGTGGTTAAATAATGGCAAGTAAATCTCTAAACAAGGTGAAGAGTATGAAACGATTATTGTTAGCAGCATTTGCCGTTGGTCTCATCGGTTGCGCGCAACAGCCAGCACCGCCGCCGGGTCCGGCGGTAACGGGCGGTTATACTTACGACCGCTACGCCCGGAGCGCGGACGCGTGGGGGTATCCGAATCCGGTTTACAAGAACTGGACGACGCAGCAGTTGCAGAAGCGCCGCCTGGATCTCTACGCCCAGGTTCCCTTCACCAGGAACCGAAACGAAGTGCCCGCCTACATCTATTCGGGAATGGCGCTTCCACAGCAGGATGAGATCAAGGGGATCGAAACCGAGTTAAACCGGCGATATGCGGCCGGCGACAAGAGCGCAGAACTAAAAGAATTCTGGCCCTCATCGCGCAGGCACATTGCCAGCGGCTCACGCGTAGAAACACTTTTTTAACTTCGAATAGCATTCGAAGTGATGGAAACCGGCGAGATGCCGGCGCCAAGAGCTTTGTTTAGAGGCTAGCTTGTCACTGCAGTCAGTCAGGCCGGGCTGTTCCAGCCGCGACGAATGAGGCTGACAGCAATCGCGGCGAGAAGGAGGGCGACTATCTTCGACACACCGCGCAATCCTTGTCTGCCCATCCAACGCGTGAACCAGTCTGCATTCCAGAATGCCCCGGCAACCAGGGCGAGATTAACCAGAAGCGATACCAGAGTGAACACCAAGCCTACTGTATCGACGAGAATGAGGAGTGCCGTAAGCAACGCCGGGCCAGCGATTAACGGCATCCCCAGCGGTACGATTCCGAATTCATCGCTGGCGTCACGGTTGGCCGCCCCGAGACTTAGCAACTCGCGTCCTGCCAGACCAAGCAGAATAAGACCGCCCGCGACTTGAAAGTCCGCATCCGTGATCCCCAGCGCGTCGAAAATAATCTCCCCGAGAAAAATAAATCCGATAGCTACGCAGAGAGCCGTAACGATTCCCAGAAACGCTTGTCGTTTCCTCTGTTCCGGCGAAGCGTTGGCAGCAAGCCCGGTAAAGATCGCGACAAGTCCGACTGGATCGATCGCGACAAAAATGGGAATAAAGGCGAGAAAAAATTTCTGAAGCATCGTGGCGCAGTTTCTTACCTTGCGCTGTCGTCAAGCGCAACCTTGGAACCGCAGCCGACCTCGCGCCCAACTCCGTCTACCGAATTTGCCTTTCAGCTGCCTACGCATACAGGTGTTGGCCAATCTTCCATCATGAAATTCTCGCTTCTCTGTCTGCTCGCAGCTCTTGTTTCCTCGAATTCCTACCTTTCCGCCGCTGAACTGAAGACTGTCGATGACTTTCGCCCTGCTGCTGCGAAAGCGCGCGCAGTGCTAACGATTCCCGATTGGGAGCAAACGCCGAAAGCGGTCGAGGTGACGATGAACGATGCCATCGCAAATGCGAACAAGGCACTGGATCAAATCGGCTCGCAGGATCTGAAAAAGGTTACATTTGAGAGCACGGTCGTCGCGCTCGATGATCTCTCTTACCAGGCTGGACTTGCGGCGAACAGGGCCACGATCATTAAAGAGACAAACACCAATCCAGACATGCGCGCCGCTGCCGAGAACGCCATAAAAGCGTTTCAAGACTGGGCTGTAGGCGTTGACTATCGCGAGGATGTTTACAAGGCAATCAAGGCTTTTGCTGACACGCACCCTAAGCTTTCGGGTGAAGATGAAAAACTGCTGAATGAAACATTGCGCGATTATCGCCGCGCCGGACTAGACCTTCCGCCGGATCAACGCAAAGAGGTCGAGCAGTTGCGGAAGGAGTTGTCCAAACTCGGGACTGACTTCGACACAAACATTGTGAAGGCCAACGCACCGGTGATCTTCACGAAGGCCGATTTGAATGGACTGCCGGAAAGCTTCTTCGCTTCGCCCGGCATCAGGACAGGAGACGATGCCTACACAGTGATGGCAAATATCACCTGGCAATTTAATACCGTCGAGGAAAACGCTAAGAGCGAAGCGACGCGCAAACAGCTTTACGTCATTCGCGAGACGCTCGCCAAGGATGCGAACGTTCTCGTTCTCAACCAAATGCTCGCGCTTCGGAACAAGATTGCCCTGCGGCTCGGTTACAAATCCTGGGACGACTATCAGACCGAAGTCAAAATGGCCAAGACTGGTGCGAACGCCGAGAAATACATTAGCGATCTGGTCACTGGAATTCAGCCCAAGTTTGAGAGCGAAGTGGCGGAATTACAAAAGTTGAAGGCCACTGAAACGAATGATTCCAACGCCAAAATCGAGGTGTGGGACTGGCGCTATTACGCCAACCAGCGAGACAAACAAAAGTACGCCGTCGATAAGGAAGCGTTGCGCGCATTTTTCCCGTTCCAAAAGGTGCTCGATGGCATGTTCAATATTTATCAGAGCATCTTTGGTCTGAAGTTCGAGAAGATCGTCGCGCCTCACAAATGGATCGACGATCTCCAGCTTTATATGGTGACCGATTCTTCCACGGGCGAACCGCTCGGGATGTTCTATCTCGATATGTTTCCGCGTGAAGGGAAATTCAATCACTTCGCCCAGTTTGACATTATCAGCGGCAAACTGTTGCCGGATGGAAAATACCAGCGGCCAACTGTCGCGTTGCTTTGCAATTTTTCGCCTCCGACAGCGGACAAGCCTTCCTTGCTGACGCACCAGGAAGTCGAAACTCTGTTCCACGAATTCGGCCACGCTCTGCATTCGATTGTCACCCGCGCGAGGTACGGCCGTTTTGCCGGAACGCATGTGCCGGGTGATTTCGTAGAAGCGCCATCGCAGATGCTGCAAAATTGGGTCTGGGACAAGAAAGTGCTCGACACGTTTGCGGCCGACTACCGCGATCCATCGAAGAAAATTCCGGCGGAAATAATCAAAAAAATGAATGACGCCAAGCTTGCGAATGCCGGTGTTCTTTATCGACGCCAGTTCGCCTTCGCATCGCTCGACCTGGAGTTGCACAATCGGCATGCCGAGGACTTGCCCTACAATTGCGTGGCCATTTCAAATCCGATCCTGGAAAAGGTCTTTCTCCCAATTGATCCGAGCACTACCTTCGTTTCTTATTTCGGCCACCTGAATGGCTACGATGCCGGTTACTACGGCTATGCTTGGGCCGACGCCATCGCTGCAGATATGGCAACTGTGTTCGAAAAAGCGAAGGATGGCTACCTCGACAAACAAGCTGGCATGAAATTACGGCGCGAAATCTACGAGCCAGGCGATTCGCGTGATGTCAACGTCTCGATCGAAAAATTCCTCGGCCGCAAACAATCCGTCCAACCGTTCCTGAAAAAAATCGGTATCGGGCCCCGAGAGAAAAAGGAAGCGCCTGTGGAATCATCGCAGAAAGGCAAATAGTTGTAGAGGCGCTTGTACCAAGCGCCTATCGAAGCGCTCTTTCTGACCTCGGCGTTTGACACAAACGCCGCTACAACGTCTTCGTATGTGGTGAAAATCGCACGCTGGTGTGTTGCAATCCTTTTTTCTGTTGTGCCGTCGATTCTCCCAGCTGATGAATTGGCACTGCACTTGGAACCGGCGTTGGAAGCGATCACGCCAGATGGTTTGCTCGCAAACATCCAGATTCTTGCGTCGGATGAGTTCGAAGGGCGCGCACCCGGGACAAAGGGCGAAGAACTTTCCGTCAAATATATTACTGATCAGTTTAAACAGATCGGGTTGAAGCCGGGAAATCCGGACGGGACCTACACGCAGGAAGTTCCCCTGGCCGGGATCAAGAGTGAGCCCAGAATGTCGTTCATCATTGGCGATAAAACCGTCGACCTTAAGTATCCCGACGATTTCATCGCGTCCTCAGCGCGTCTTCAACCAGAGATCAATATCAACGATTCGGATGTGGTTTTTGTCGGATATGGCGTCGTCGCACCGGAATACGGGTGGGACGACTACAAAAATGTCGATGTGCGCGGGAAAACGCTCCTGATGCTGATCGGCGATCCACCAGTTCCCCATCCGAAAGATCCGTCAAAACTCGATGAGAAAATGTTTAAAGGGAAAGCGATGACCTACTACGGCCGCTGGACTTACAAATACGAGATCGCTGCACAAAAAGGGGCCGCGGCCGCTGTGATCATCCACCAGACCGAGTCGGCTGGCTACCCGTATTCCGTGGTAAGAACGAGTTGGGGCAAGGAGAACTACGAGATCGATTCCCCAAACAAGAACGCGGACGCCGTGGAAGTGCGCTCGTGGATCACAGTCGATGCAGTGAAGAAATTACTGGCTGCCTGCAGTCAGGATTTCGACGCGCTGAAGAAATCGGCAATCACAAAGGAGTTTCGTCCGATGGCGCTCAACGCCAAGGCCAATATCGACATCAAACAACAGTTTCGCTCCTTCAAATCACACAACGTCATCGGCAAACTTGAGGGGAGCGATCCAAAATTGCGCGACGAATATGTAATTTACACGGCGCACTGGGATCACCTCGGACGTCGTCCCGAATTACAAGGCGATCAGATTTCTAACGGCGCGATAGATAACGCATCGGGCGTTGCATCGGTGATCCAGCTCGCGGCCGCATTCACAAAATTAAATCCACCGCCGAAACGGTCGGTTTTATTCATCGCCACGACTGCTGAAGAAGCAGGATTACTCGGCGCGAAATTTTACGCGCTGCATCCGCTTTATCCTCTGGAAAAAACGCTCGCCGACATCAACATCGACACCGTGAATCCGTGGGGAAAAACCCGCGACATCGAGGACCTCAGTAACAACAATTCAACGCTCGACGACCTGTTGGCCGCCGCCGCGACACGCGGCGGTCGAGAGATGAAACCGAACAGTCAGCCGGAGAAAGGTAGTTTTTACCGCGCCGATCATTTCGAATTTTCCAAGCGCGGCGTGCCTTCGCTTTACATCGGCGGCGGCAAAGATGTCATCGGGAAAGCGGCAAATTTCGGCCAGCAAAAGAAAGACGATTACACCGCGTACCAGTATCACCAGGTGTCGGATGAAGTTGATCCAAACTGGGATCTTTCCGGCGCGGTACAAGATATTCAGCTTCTCTTCGAAGTCGGTTACCAGGTCGCCAATGGCGAGAAATTTCCCCAATGGAAACCCGCGAGCGAGTTTAAGGCAAAGCGGGATTCGATGTTAAGGTAGTGATCACACCGAGAACTGAGTTGCGTTGCAGCCCATCTGATGGTTCAATCGGGACTCGCCAATCTGAAAATCTGAATGGGCTCACTTAAGAAAAGACGCAAAGCGAAAATTGCCAAGCATAAGCGCCGCAAGCGCATGAAGGCGAATCGGCACAAGAAGCGTCTCCGGTACAAGACGTAGCGTGGTTGACGCAAGCGTTTGGAAAAACGCCGAACGGTCAACGCCGAACGACTCAAAGGCCGGCCTGCCAAGCCATAGCCCGAAAGCTTTCGGGGCTGGTTTGCAGCGATTACGCCGAAGACTAACATTAAAGCGTGACGCAGCGGAAGAAGAACTGGGGCATTTTGCCGCGCCGGTGTCTTTTTTTGGCGCTCATGTTTCTGGTCGCAACGAGCGTGGAGGGCAGTCGAACGGCGAAAACTTCACCGCCAAAAACTGGCTCTTCGTCGGTAACAACAAAAAAGCCAGGTCGCCAGGACGATTCATCCATTTCCAAGCCGGCTGCCGATCTAGCACTACGTTCGGAAGGCGCACACAAGGCAGATGCACTAACGCATTTTGTCGAAGGGATGTCGCTCGAAGAAAACGGCGAAACGGATCGCGCACTGGAGGCGTATCGCAAAGTGCTGAATGTCGAGCCCGGCCAGTCGCAACTAGCCTCGCGTGTGGCCGGTTTGCTGATAGAGCAGGATGATTTTCCACAGGCGATTGATGTGTTGAAAGATGCAATCAAGGCAAATCCAAAGGATGCCGACCCGTATCAGCAGCTCGCATACATTTATGCGAAGTATCTCAAGAAGACCGATCAGGCTATCGATTACGCCAACCGGGCCATCACCTTGAATCCCGGAGACATCGAAGGTTACCAGCGTCTGGTAGAAATCGAAGTTGCGGCCGGACAAGAGAAAAAGGCGCTAGAGGTTCTGGATCGCGCCGCAAAGGTTCGCGCCGACGACGCCAACTTTTGGATGCGGCTTGGCAAACTTTACGTGGCGCTCCTTTTCAAGTCCGATTCACAGCCCAAACCCGACGAGCTAAAAAGGACGAACGAAATTTTCAAAAAGGCAGCCGAACGCGCCGGAGATGACCCTGCGATCCTAAAGGATGTCGCCGATTACTATGCGGCCTCTCAGCAATTGAAAGAGGCAATTCCGCTTTATCTGCACGTTCTTGAGCTGCAACCGGACGATGCAAACGCGCGAGAGAAACTAGCGACCGGTTTTATCCTGACGAATCAGCGGAGCAAGGCGGTTGAGATGCTCGAGCAAATCATCAAAGAGCATCCCGAAAAGTACCAACCCTACGACTTGTTGGCGCAGGTGCTGGATGATGAAGCCCGATCGCTCCAACGGGCAAAGAAAGTCGACGAAGCAAAAGCGACCTTTGCGAAAGCAGCCGCAAACTATGAGCAAAGCCTGCTAATTAACCCAAATCATGTGGGCACATATTTGCATCTGGCGGAACTGTTCCTTGGACCTTTAAAAGACGCAGATCGCGCGGTCAGATTGCTGACAGAAGCCCGGCGGCGCTTCCTGGGCGCGCCGGAGATCGTTTACTATCTGGCCATTGCCCAAAGCGAAGCGAAACAGACCCAGCAGGCCGTCGCGACGTTTGAGGAGGCATTGCACGAAGCGCAACTCGACCAGGACAATGACATCCCAAACGCCAGGTTCTATTTCAACTATGGCGCGACGGCAGAACAGGCCGGTCTGTATGAAAAGGCGGCTGATCTTCTTCGCAAATCAATCGCGCTCGATCCGGCGAACTCGGCGGAAGCCTGCAATTATCTCGGCTATATGTGGGCCGATCACGACATGAACCTGGACGAAGCCGAAACGATGATTAAACGCGCCCTCGAGATGGAACCAACTAGTGCTTCCTATCTCGATAGCCTCGGATGGGTCGAGTTCCGAAAGGGCAAATTTGATCAGGCTTTAAGCAACCTGCTCCTTGCTGCAAAAACTGCCGGCCACGACGACCCAGTTATCTTTGAGCATATTGGTGACGCCTATTTCAAATTGAATCGAATTTCTGCAGCGCTGGAATTCTGGCAAAAAGCGCTGGCCCTCGATCCAAAAAATAAAAAACTGGCAAACAAGATCGAGAGAACGAAGGCGCCAATTGGCAACGGTCCACCAACAAAGACGAATCCAACCCGGTGACCCGGGGCGTTCTCGCAATGAACATGAGCGATTATCCCACACCGTGGCAGCGCAAGATGATCTGGGCGGCGCTCACGGCCTTCTGTGTGGTTCTTCTCATCCTGATCATCGGCACGGTGATTTGGGCCAGCGCCAATATCATTAGTTTCCTCCAACCGATCCTGATCCCGGTGGCCATCGCAGTGATTCTGACTTATCTGCTGGACCCGCTGGTGACGAAAATGTCTCGCGGAACGCTCAGTCGCACCAAGGCGGTCGCTCTGCTTTTCGCCATCGCCTTTTTCGCCCTCGGTGGATTGGCCGCGTGGCTTATTCCGACCATCTCGATACAAAGCGCGAATTTCGCCAGGCAAGTCCCTGCTTATACCGAACGAGCCCGCGACTACGTTGTAGATCTAATCTATCGATTCGATCAAACATTCGGGTTTCTCGGCAGCGGACGCGCAAAATCTGCATCAACAAGTTTTACAAACTGGCTCATCGGAGCTGCGCCGTCTGCTTCGCCTCATGCGCAACCGACAGCTTCCCCCACGCCAAGAGCTTCCGAGACTGCACCCGCTGCTGAAATAATCGCGCCGAGCGCCCCAAAGCTGACGACTGCCGAACGCCAGCGCATCCAGGCGTACGTGGAAAAACAAATGCCTAACCTGCAGCAGGCGCTTCCGACGCTGATGGAAAAGTTCTGGGACATTCTTAAGAAAAGCATCGGCGGATTTCTTGGCGTCACAGGTTTTTTGCTCAGCCTAATCCTGGTGCCGATCTATCTATTCTTCTTACTAAACGAGAAGCCGCGCATCCAGGCGCATTGGCGGGAATATTTACCGCTGCGCGCGTCGCCTTTCAGGGACGAAGTCGCGGAGCTTTTGTCAGAAATCAACAGCTATGTCACCGCTTATTTTCGAGGACAACTGCTGGTGTGCCTGGTGGACGGCATCCTCATCGGGACTGCACTGACGCTTCTCGGTCTCAATTTTGCGCCTGTGATTGGTGCTCTTGTTGTTGTGCTGACAATGGTCCCCTACATCGGGATCATTATCTGCTGGGTGCCAGCCGTTTTGATCGCGGCTTTCCAATGGGGCGATTGGGCCCACCCGATCTGGGTAACAGTAATTTTCATCGTTATACAAAACTTGGAAGGCATATTCTACGCTCCTCGAATCGTCGGGAATTACGTTGGATTGCATCCGATGACGGTGATCGTATCGATCTTTGTCTGGGGTTTGATCATTGGCGGCGTAATCGGTCCTCTCCTTGCCGTACCGCTTACGGCCACCGTAAAGGTGTTACTGGGACGATATGTTTGGGGCCGGCGTTTGAGGGAAAAGATCGAGGACTCGGTTAAATCAATTCCTGTAGTTGAAGAACCAGAGATAGCCACTCGCTCCTAGCCTCGGAAGTCGGCATGGGTGTGACGGAAAGGAACAAGCGGATCGTTGCGCCCCTGAGAAACGACATGAAAATCGCGGAACGAACCGAAGAGGCTGGATATCGAAGAATTCGCCAAACGCTCTTTGGTCTGGAGTCTTTCATTCAACGACAGATTTGGCCAGCTCGTCTCGCTCTTGTAGCCGCGGGATTGGCAATTGCCATTCTGCTCGCCGCTCTTTCTTTCAGATATGGCTTAAAACTATATGCGGACTGGCACCAAACCCGCTTGTTACAACAGGCCGGTTCCATGCTGCAGCACGGAAGATTTACTGAAGCAACGCGGACCGCGCGAGAGCTCCTGGCGCAACATCCCGATTCTCTGCCAGCCCTCTTCGTACTAGCGGAAGCAGCAGAGAAACAAAATCTCGAAGAGGCGATTTCGTGGCGCGGACAAATTGCGCGCTTGCGCCCAGAAGATCCGGATAGTCAGCTTAATCTTGTTTCCGCTGCGCTGCGCTTTGGAAAGCTCGATCTTGCGCGAAAAGCGCTGGATCAGATTCCTGCCAATGATCGTGACAGGGGCGCCTTTCATGTCGTTGCAGGCTGGCTGGCTTGTGCCGAAGGAAATTTTGCCGAACAAGAGGAACAATTCGCCGCTGCCGTAAAAAAAGAACCTAAGAACGACCTTTACCAGTTCAATCTCGCGGCGCTGCAGATCCATTCCAGCGACGCACAAAAGAAGGCAAACGCACGCGAAAATCTCGAGCGGCTCAGCAATCTCGTCCCGTATCGGACGGGCGCGTTGCGCGCGTTGCTTAATGATGCTGTGGGGCGCAATGATCTCTCAGCCGCGGATAACTTCGCTCAACAGCTCCAGATGTCGCAGGAGGTCACTTTCAGCGACTACCTTCTCTGTCTGGACTTTTATCGGAAGCTCGATGAGAAAAAATTCCACTTATTGCTGGAACGAGTAAAACCATTTGCGGCAAAGAATCCATCCGATCTCGCATCGCTAATGGAATGGATGAGTAAAAATGGACTCACCGCAGAGATTGTTAAGTGGATCGAGAAGCTCCCGGCAGAGAAACTGACTTCGCCGCCCGCTGCTGTTGCGGTGGCAGGCGCGTACGCCAACGCGAAGAATTGGACGCGATTGAAACGATGGACTCGCAAGGGAATGTGGGGCGAATCCGATTACCTGCGTCTCGCATATCAGGCAATCGCCGCGCGGCAATCACGAGAAAACCCTCCGGACGAATTCCACAAGCTTTGGCGCGGCGCAGAACAATCCACAAACGACCAGCCCGAGCGTGAACTTGTCCTCGCGCGTCTTGCTTCTAAATGGAATCTGGAGAAAGAATCCGAACACCTGTGGCTGCGCGTCGCAGAAGATCCGCTCCTGCGACGCGAAGCGCTCGACGCGCTTCGCCGGTTTTATCGCGGAGACAATGACACCGGGAAACTTTATGATGTCCTTCAGCGTCTGCACGAAAGCTCTCCCAACGAGGCGCCGATCACAGCGGATCTCGCCCGACTGGGGCTCAATCTCGAGCGAAATGTCGAACGCTCACATGACCTCGCCAAGGAGGCGCATGATCGCGCCCCGAACGAGGTCAACTGCGCCGTAACTTACGCGTTCTCTCTTTATCGCCTGGGCCGAAGCGCGGAGGCTGTTGCAACTATTCAAGGATTGCCAGCCGACCAATTACACGATCCGCACGCAGCAATTTACGGGGCGCTATTGCTGGCCGACGCAAGCCAA
>Ga0137375_10005706_pt1 | contig 14776 bp, 14 predicted proteins | sample SagtaG_24_FD_104936 | JGI IMG/M metagenome (GOLD analysis project Ga0137375, IMG submission 104936) | Vadose zone soil microbial communities from Sagehorn Ranch, Mendocino, California, USA - Sage1_R_113_16 metaG | ecosystem: Environmental > Terrestrial > Soil > Vadose zone | place: USA...
GACCCGCCGCGCCGGCAAGAATTTGCTGATGGTTACGCATAGCCCCGATGTAGTCGGCCAGGCCGACCGGGTGTTTCGCATGACGGAGGGGCACCTGATCGAGGAGCGGTTAAGGGTTACGGGTTAGGGGTTAATTGGCATCTCAATGCGAGCAATGATTCTAACCCGTAACCCGTAACCCGTAACCCGAACGAACATGACACCTATCCTACTCAAAACTTCTCTCCGCCACCTGCTGAAGCACCCCTGGCAAGTGGGCCTGGCCATTCTGGGCGTGGCGTTGGGCGTGGCGGTGGTGGTCTCGATCGACCTGACCAACAGCAGCGCGCAGCGCGCCTTCGCGCTCTCGACCGAGACGATCGCCGGCCGCGCGACCCACCAGATCGTCGGTGGGCCGAACGGGCTGAATGAGTCGGTCTACCGCACGGTGCGGCTCGGCCTGGGCGTGCGTCAATCCGCGCCGCTGGTGGAAGGCTACGCTGCCGCGCCGGATCACCCCGGCCTGACACTGCACATCCTCGGAATGGATCCGCTGGTCGATGCGCCGTTCCGGTCGTTCAACGCCGGCGCGGGTGGATCGAGTGGCGCGCTGGGATCGCCGGCCGACCTGTTCACCAAGCCCGGCGCGGCGCTGCTGTCGGCCGATACGGCGCGCGCCTATGGGCTGAAACAAAACGATCAGCTGCGCATCCGGATCGGGGCGCGGGTCGAGCGCGCCACGCTGATTGCGCTGATCGAGCCGCCCGACGAGACCGCGCGCCGCGCGCTCGATGGGCTGCTGATCGCCGATATTTCGACCGCGCAGGAGTGGCTCGGCTCGATTGGCAAGCTATCCGAGATCGACCTGATACTGCCGGATGGCGCGGCCGGCCAGGCGCTGGCCGAAAAGATCACAGCAGCGCTGCCACCCGGCGCACAGCTGACGCGCCCGGCATTGCGCACGCAGGCGATCGAGCAGATGACCGCCGCGTTCGAGCTGAACCTGACCGCGCTGAGCTTGCTGGCGCTGATCGTCGGCATGTTCCTGATCTACAACACGATCACCTTCTCGGTGGTGCAGCGGCGCGGGCTGATCGGCACGCTGCGCTGCCTGGGCGTTACACGCCGGCAGATCTTCGCGCTGGTGCTGGGCGAGGCGCTGATTGTCGGCCTGATTGGCGCGGCGGCCGGGCTGGTGCTGGGCGTGCTGCTCGGGCGCGGGCTGATCGGCCTGGTGACGCAGACGATCAACGATCTGTACTTCACTGTCTCGGTGCGCGGGATTGCGCTCAGCGCCGGCCCGCTGATCAAGGGCGCGTTGCTGGGCCTGCTGACGACGCTGGTCGCCGCGGCTGTGCCGGCCTTCGAGGCTACATTTACGCCACCGCGCACGGTGCTGCGGCGATCTTCCTACGAAGATCGCGCGCGCCGGATCGTGCCGCTGGCCGGCGTGGCCGGGCTGGGCATGCTGGCGCTCGGCGGCGCGCTGCTGCTGGTGCCCAGCAAAAACCTGGTGCTGAGCTTCAGCGCGCTATTCGTGATCACGATCGGCGCGGCGGCCACAACTCCGCTGGTCACGCTGCTGCTGATGCGGGTGGCGCGGCCGGCGCTGGGCGCGGCCTTTGGCATGCTCGGGCGCATGGCAGCGCGCGATGTGGTGGCGACGCTCAGCCGCACCTCGGTGGCGATCGCCGCGCTGATGATCGCCATCTCGGTTACAATCGGCGTCGGCCTGATGGTCGGCAGCTTCCGCCAGACGGTGATCCAGTGGCTCGATCAGACCCTGCGCGCCGATGTGTATGTCTCGGCGCCCGGCTTTTCGGGCACCCGCACCGATGCGCGGATGCCGCCTGAGCTGGTGCGGCAGCTCAGCAGCGCGCCCGGTGTCGAGCGCGCGCGATTGTACCGCAATGTCACGGTCGAGGGCCAGTACGGGCCAACGATTGTGGTGGGCATCCAGGTGCAGCCGCCCGATCACGCGGCGTTCCAGTTTCTCGAAGGCGACCCGGCGGCGATCTGGCCGGCCTTTGCGCGGGGGCAGGCGCTGGTATCCGAGCCGCTGGCCTATCGCTACGGGCTGCACCCCGGCGACAGCGTCACACTGCTGACCGAGACCGGCCCGCACGCGTTTCCGATCGCCGGGGTCTATTCTGACTACGGATCGGATCAAGGCGTTGTGATGCTGGATCTGGCGCGCTATCAGGCCGAATGGAACGACCACGCAATCTCGTCGCTCGGACTGTATGCGGCGCCCGGTGTGGATGTCGACGCGCTGGTGCAACAGCTGCGCGGGCTGGTCGGCGCCGATCAGGTGATCACTATTCGCTCCAACCGCGCCCTGCGTGAGGCCTCGCTGGTGGTCTTCGACCGCACCTTCGCGATCACCACCGTCTTGCAGCTGCTGGCCACGATTGTGGCGTTCGTTGGCATTCTAGCGGCGCTGATGGCGCTCCAGCTGGAGCGCACGCGTGAGCTGGGCATGCTGCGCGCCAACGGCCTGACTCCGCGCCAGCTCTGGGGCATGGTGCTCTCGCAGACCGGGCTGATGGGCGTAACAGCCGGATTGCTGGCCATCCCAGTCGGCGTATTGCTGGCCGCGGTGCTGGTGTTTGTGATCAACAAGCGCTCGTTCGGCTGGACTCTGCTGTTTCGGCTGGATGGACGCCTGTTCGCCCAGGCACTGCTGGTAGCGATCGTGGCGGCGCTGCTGGCCGGCCTGTACCCGGCCTGGCGCATGGGCCGCACCTCGCCGGCGCTGGCGCTGCGGGAGGAGTGAGGCCTGACCAAGGACGAACGACCAAAGACCAAAAGGCCATAATCAAGTGCAAAGGAGCAAGTGCGATGCCTTTCAAGTTTGAGAAACTGCGAGTATGGACACAGGCGCTCGATTACATCGATCTGATCTATGAGCTTGCGAGCCAATTGCCGCGCAGTGAGGAATATAATCTCAAATCGCAGATCACGAGAGCAGCAACTTCCGTAGCTCTGAATATCGCCGAAGGCTCGATCAGCCAAAGCAATGCGGAACAGGCAGGTTTTCTCAGCATGGCAATTCGTTCGCTTGTTGAGACCGTCGCGTGTCAGCATATCATGAATCGGCGGCAGATATTGCCGGATCAAGAGTTGCTTCGCCGCGCGTATAAGGATGCCGAAGCGTTAGTGGCGAGTCTGCATACACTCCGAAAAACCTTATTGACCGAAGGAAATCAGGTGAGAGAAGCTCAAGAGAACTACTCCTTGGGCCCCGAGAGTGATATATGAACGAGACGGTACGATTCGCCAAAAGAAGGCAGCGAGGATTGCTTATTGGTTTCATATGTCAGCGCATTTTGGACTTTGGTCTTTGGTCTTTGATCTTGCTAGTTGCCGCCTGCTCCCCCGCCACACCCGCCGCCCTGCCCACCGGCCAATCCTCCGCAGTCCAGTCGGCCGGCGGCATTGCGACGGCGGGCTTCGCCCGCGCCACCGCCCCACGCGAGTTCGTCTTCCCACAGGATCACGGGCCGCACCCGGAGTACGCGATCGAGTGGTGGTACTACACCGGCAACCTCGACACCGCGCAGGGCCGCCATTTCGGCTACCAGCTGACCTTTTTTCGGATCGGGCTGACACCCACGCCGGCCGCGCGTACATCGGATTTCGCCACCTCGAATATCTACATGGCCCACTTCGCGCTGACCGATGTGGCAAGCCAGAAGTTCTACGCCTTCGAACGCTTCAGCCGCGGCGCGGCTGGGCTGGCCGGCGCGCAAGGCCAGCCATTCCGGGTCTGGCTGGAGGACTGGGAGGTGGCCGGCGCGGGCGCGGATGGCTTGCCGATGCGGCTCCAGGCCGCGCAGGACGGCGTGGTGATCGATCTGACGCTGGCGGGCGGCAAGCCGATCGTGTTGCAGGGCGACCACGGGCTGAGCCAGAAGAGCGACGAGCCGGGCAACGCCTCGTACTACTACTCGCTGACGCGCATGCCCACACGCGGCACCATCCGCGTCGGCGCGGACACCAGCGACGTGAGCGGGCTGAGCTGGATGGATCGCGAGTGGAGCACCAGCGCGCTTGGGCCGAATGCGGTGGGCTGGGATTGGCTGGCGGTGCAGCTTTCGGATGGGCGCGAGCTGGCCTACGCGCGGCTGCGTAATGCCGCCGGCGCCACAATCTATTCCGATGGCACGCTGGTCGATCCAGCCGGCGGCACGCGGCGACTGGCCCCGTCGGAGGTAGCGCTAGAGGCGAGTGGCGAATGGACCAGCCCGCGCAGTGGCGGGCGCTATCCGTCGGGCTGGCGGCTGCGCGTGCCGTCGCAGGCGCTGGATCTCACGCTCACGCCCTACCTGGCCGATCAAGAGCTGGCGCTCACCACCGCCTACTGGGAGGGTGCGGTCAGGATCGAAGGCAGCGCCGCCGGCGCGCCGATCGGCGGCAATGGCTACGTCGAGCTGACCGGCTATGGGGAAAGGCAGGGCCAGGTGCGGGTGCGGTAGATTGCACAGCTGAGGTTACGTTTCAATAAGTCCGGAGAGTTGGTTCTTAATATGGGGAATCTTCGCACGTAAGATGTGCTATCAATGGCGACACGCAATGAGTGAGCCGACCTATCGCCGCGATCTCGGCGGCGGTCTGGTGCTGCGCTGGTCCACGGCTGCTGATATTGAAGGGCTCGGCCTGCTCTATTGCTGCCGAGCCTGCTGCGCCTGCTCCAGACACATGCGCTGACCCTGCCAGCCGGCACGCCGGACGCGTCGCCGGCCGCGAAGATCACGTTCGCGCTCTGGGGCAGCCACCCAGTCTACGACGTGCTGAGCCAGCGCATAACTGCGGCGCTCGAGCAGCCTTATGCTTGGTACGTGCGCGTGCCGGACCTGCCGCTGTTCATGCGCCACATCGCGCCGGCGCTGGAGCGCCGCCTGGCCGCGTCGATGATGGCCGCTACACCGGTGATCTGAAGATCGACTTCTACCGCGGCGGGCTAAGGCTGGCCTTCGTGGGCGGGCGGCTGGCGGCAGCCGAGGACTATCGTGCCGAGGGATGGCGGCCCGAGCGGCAAGCCGGCTTTCCGCCGCTGGTGTTCTTGCAGCTGCTATTTGGCCGCCGCGGCCTGGACGAACTGCGCCATGTTCTCCGGATGTCTGGGCCGACGACACGGGGCGGCCATTGATGGAGGCGCTATTCCCTGCGCGTCCGTCGTGGGTACTGCCGCTGGATTAGTGAATTGTCAGCGGACGGCATGCATACTATCGCTGGTGTAGAATAAGGCTGAATATGACGATAGACCATCGTCCATCGTCCATCGTCTATCGTCTATCGCCCTTGAAAAACGAAAGTTATGAACGTACGACCTCCTAACAGTCGCCAAGCAAAAACCAGCGTGCTCTTCATCGGCACTACCGACGGGCTGGCGATCTACTGGGCTGCCAGGCGCGGCGAGTGGCGGCGGGTGGGCCATGCCCTGGCGGGCGCTGCCGTGCGCGCGATCGTCGCCGCCGACGCGTTGACCTTGCTGGTCGCCGCCGATGGTCGCCCGCCACAGCAGAGCTTCGACGGCGGCGCGACATGGAGCGACGCGGCTGGGTCGCCGCCCGCGCCGATCGGCGTACAGGTGGCCACACGCCACGGCGCTATGCCGGTGGCTTACGCGCGCCTGAGCGGCGCAACCGCCTACGCGCGCCTGGGCGGCCAGCCGCCGGCGTTGCTTGGCGCGGGGGCCGATGGCTCGTTTCTGTTCCGCAGCGAGGACGATGGGATTCACTGGCAGGCCGCGCGGATCGACGACGACACGATCGGGCGCGTGACCACGATTGTGCCGGCCGCCGATCGCCGCGATTCCGCCTGGGCTGGCACCGCGAGCGGCGCGCTGCTGCGCAGTGACGATCGCGGCCATTCGTGGCAGCTGGTCGCGCGCGAGCCGGCCGCGATCCTCAGCCTGGCGGCCGTACTGGCCGAGAGGTGAGCGCGCAGTTGTAATTGTCGCAAAGGAGCGCGTATGGACGGCTACTCAGGCACACCGCTGGCGCAGAAGCTCGGCATCAAGGCCGGCTGCCGGCTGCTGCTGGTCGGCGCGCCCAATCAGTACGTGGCGCTGCTTGAGCCACTGCCGGAAGGAGTCCAATTCGGCACACAGCTTTCGGAATCCACAGACATCGTCCAGGTCTTCTCAGTTCGAAGGGCCGAGCTTCAACAGTTGCTCTCAAGCTGCCGCGCCAAGCTCAAATCAACTGGAGTGGTCTGGGTGTCATGGCCTAAGAAATCGGCCAGAGTGCCAACCGACATTACCGAAGATACCATTCGCGAAGTCGCGCTTCCGCTGGGCTTTGTCGATGTCAAGGTCTGCGCCGTGAATGAGGTCTGGTCGGGCCTGAAGCTCGTCATCCGAAAGGAGCTGTGGTAGCGCCCCTCCATCGTCCAGCGGCAGCGACAGCATCGGCGATGGGGATGCTGGTGTCGACCAACAGGATGGTGGGACAGCTGCTGGGCCGCGCGGCGCAGCCTGTCGGTCAGCTGCTTGATCGCGCGGCCCGTGATCGCCGCCGCTCGGTTAGCCTACTGCCCCGGCGTGGGAATGACGCCGAGCTGTTGCATCATCGTCATCACGTCGAACATCGCCCGATGCTCGACGATCTTGCCATCTACAAAGCGATCCAGGATATAACCTTCGAGGTTAATGGTCTTACCCGTCGGTGGAATGCCCTGAAAGTCATTCTGGTGCGTACCGGCGAAGCTCATGCGCGACACTACTTTACCACCCTCGGCAACCTGATCGTGGATGGTGACGTTGAGATTAGGGAACGCGGAGGCGAACACCTGGCCCACACCCATGAATTGGTCGTTGTTGATCGGGCCAGGCGCACCGGGCTGGTACGAGACGCAGTCAGGGGCCAGCAGGCTGAGGCACCCTTCCCAATTGCGGGCATTGAACTCTTCCTGGAACCGGCGAGCAGTGGCTTTGTTTTGTTCGGTCGACATACTGGTACTCCTTTTGTAGCTGAGGATCAAAGACGATCAAGCATGTGCGCCCTGTTGCTCCAGCACGCGCTTTAGGTTGCTGAGAATGTCATCAAGCGAGCGGTTGAACATCGGAGTCATCAACGGCACGATCAGGCGCGTAATGCCACGCGCGCCGGCCTTTACAAACGTTGTTACCTTCGTGCCGACTGCGGCCGGTTCGACCAGAAAGCCACCGCCGGGCTTGACCGAGTTCGCCCAATCGCCCTCTACCGTGATCTTCCGATTGGGCACGTATTCCGTCACCTGCATACGGGTCTCTGCGATTCGCCCCCACCGCTCCTGTCGGCTCAGGTAGACAGCGCCGAGATCGCCGGGCGATCCCGAGAGATGGCGATACTCCAGCAAGCCCGCCTCGATCAGCGGCCAGTTCTCCGGGTTGCCGAGGAACTCGAACACATCGGCAGCCGGACGATTGAGAATGATGCTCCTTTGTGTGTACATTGTTTGACCTCCGTTGCTTATTGCGCTTCCGTGTGGATCGAAGTGATCGTAGTATAGGGAACTTATGACAGGCCAGCATCGGATGATCACCCTATTTTGACAAGGTGTTGGTTCGCTTGATAGTTATAGGACTTACACAAAGGGGCGTGGGGAAGGTTACACCTTCCCCACAAACGTTCTTTTCTGCTCCGCGTGGGCGGCTTTGCCGCCCACGCGGAGCAGAAGGTAAGATTCTCGGAGGGCCTGCGGCCCTCCAAACCTCCCGCTTGCTTAAGTCCTGGGAAATAAGAGTGGTGGGGTTTGGGGCCTGCGGCCCCCAAGAATCCCTCTTTCCAATAATGTCTAATAGCTACGGTTGGGGGTCGAAATCGGAGAGCAAGTCGTGCCGCATGGCGAAGAGGGTCGCCGCCGCACGGGTGGAGACATCGATCTTGTCGTAGATATGCTGAATGTGGTGGCTCACCGTCTTCTCGGAGATCGAGAGGAGCGGTGCCATCTGGCGATTGGAGAGACCGCGGGTTAGCAAGCGTAGCACTTCAACCTCGCGCTCGCTCAGGCCGTTGGGCCACGCACGCCGCACAGTCTGCACGCGATGCCCGGCTGCGTTCAGAACCGCGTTGACAGCCTCGTGGTCGAGCCGTCCGGCCTTCATCTCCCGGCACACCTCATCAGCAGCGGCTTCTGGTGTACATGCAGGGCGATGCGGGCGCGGCTCGGTCAGCGCCTGGTAGACATCGGCGGCGGCAAGGATGCGCGCGGCCGGCGTCAGCTGCGCGGGTAGAACCTGCCGATGGTAGCCCGAGCCGTCCAGCCGCTCGTGGTGGAGAGCGGCCAGCGCACCCAACGGTGCCAGCGCGCCAGAACGGGCGAGGATTCGTTCAGTATAATAGGGATGCAAGCGCACCCGCTCCCACTCGCTATCGGTTAGCGGCCCCGGCTTGCCCCAGATACTGGCGGAGACGCCGACCCGCCCAAGGTCGTGGAGCAACCCCGCCCGCCGCACTGCTACCACATCGGCGCTGGGCAAACCATACTGCTGGGCTGCCGCTGCCGCCAGCCTAGCGACTCCCCTGGAGTGGCCGATGGTGAACGGTGACTTCAGATCCGTGAAATCGGCCACGACCTCTGCGGCAGTCTCGATCTGCGCACCGGATATCCATGCGCGCTCACCTGGTTCGGCCGCCAGCACCGCCTGCCAGGTCGTTTCTGTGGCAAGTGATGCAAGCAGATCAGGCGCGACGCGACAGAACATCTCGACCATCGCAGGATCGAAGTAGCGACCCGACCGGGCACGCGCCATTGTCACGGCCGCATCGACACCGCCCATCTGGTAAAAGGTGGCTGCATCCTGTGCGAGATGAATGACCCGCACCGGCACCGCCAGATCTTCGCCCTTGAGATGTTTCGGGGTTCCTTTGCCATCCCAACGTTCGTAGATCTGACATAGTCCTTGTTGGATGTTCGCGCTGAATCCGAGCGTCTGGGCAACCTGTGTGGCAACTTCACAATGTGCGTTATGGTTGGCGGCAGCGCCCTCTGGCCCGGCGGCAAACATCTGCGCAATTGTGCGGGCGCGTTCGAAGAACGACTTGCCTTTAGCGACATTGCGGAACACAAAGCCCATCACCTGCGCCATATCATCCATGTCCAGGTTCATGCCTTCGGCCACTGTCAGCTCGTCGCCGAACAGCGCCGCGTCGCCTGCCGCTGTGGCGGTGCAACCGACATGACGTAGCAACGAGAGGTAGTATGCATCCTGGCATTCGCGCTCACTCAGGCCTAGAACATCACCCAGGCGTACCGCAAGCAGGCACGAGCGTAACACCCACTCCATCGGCTGTCCGACGCCCAGATCGATCGCCAGGGAGAGCGAAGCCAGCAACTCCGCTGTTCTCAGGCTATTATCACTCTGGTGTGCGTCCGACATGCCGATCTTCCTCGCTATAGCTGCGGGCAACGGATCAATGCTGGTAGCCAAACCGTTCTGCTAACGCCGCTGACATTAGCGCCCCTCCATCGCCTTGCGTAGCGCCGCCGCCAGCGGATTATCATCGTCCGCCTGCTCCTCGGCCACCGGCGGCGCGTCGGTGGTGTAGGCGTAAGCTGGTTTGGCCGGCTCATCCGGCTCCTCAATCGTCTCCTGGTCTTCCTCGTTCTCTTCGTCCCAGTTCAGATGCAGGTTCTCGGCGCCGGCCAGCGCGATGATATCCTCGACACTGAAGCGCAGCAAATTGACGATCTCGGGGTCGGGGTCGCGCGCATCGAGCGACGCGGCCAGGTGTACCCGTGGCAGCAGGGCCAGCACCTCGGCCAGAGTCGGCGGCGGCACGATTGGGGCATCCTCCGCGGCCATCAGCTCAAACACATTATCGGCGGTGGGAATGCCGGTGTCGACTAGCAGAATGGTGGTGTTGACGCGCCGAAACAGCATGCCCAGGATCGCGCGCGTGTCGGCCAGCTGCTGAGCCGCGCGGCGCAGGCTGGTGGCCTTCTGGCTGGCCTTGATCTCGAAGACCTCGATCGTCTTTTGGTCGGACAGCACCACCGCGTCCAGCTCGCGATACTTCTTGATCGCCGATCGGCCGCGATGCTCCAGGTACTCGACGATCCGGCGATCCGAGAGCGTGAAGCGCTGGGCCAGCCAGTCGCGCAGCGCCGCCTCGGCCTCGCCGCCGAACAGCTCGCGCGGCAGCGGCAGGCGCGTGGCGCGCTGGTTGTCTTTGCCGATCATGATCTGGCGCATAAAGGCGCGATACTGCGTGTCGCTGGTGTCGATCAGCCGCGCGCGCGAAAAACGTGGGGCCACAACGATCTCCTAATTGCAAATTGTAAATTGCACATTGCGTCGGGCAATTTACAATTTGCAATTTGCAATTCATCACCAGGCGTACGCTTCGGGTGCCTCGCCGCCGGGGCCAGGCCAGATCTGGTCGAGCTGCTGCTTCTGATCATCCGACAGCGCGATCTCCAGCGCGCGCAGGCTGCCGGTGAGCTGCTCGATCGTGCGCGGCCCGATGATCGGCGCGGTGACGACCGGGTTGCTCAGCAGCCAGGCCAGCGCCACATCGGCGGGCTGCTCACCCAGCTCGCGGCAGAAGCCTTCGTAGGCCTCCAGCTTGGCGCGATTCTTCTCGATGTTCTGCTGCGTGTGCTCGTCGGCCCGCCGGCCGGCGCTGGCCTTCTGGAGCGCGCCGCCCAGCAGCCCGCCGCCCAATGGGCTATATGGGATGACTCCCAGCCCAAAGGCGCGACAGGCCGGGATGACCTCCAGCTCGATCGTGCGGGCGTTCAGGTTGTACAGGCTCTGCTCGGCCACCAGGCCCATGAAGTGGCGGCCTGCGGCCAGGCCGTTGGCCTGCGCGATCTGCCAGCCGGCGAAATTGCTGCTGCCGACATACAGAATCTTGCCCTCGCGCACCAGCTGCTCCATCGCCTGCCAGATCTCCTCCCAGGGTGTGCTGCGCTCGATATGGTGCATCTGGTACAGGTCGATATGATCGGTCTGGAGCCGACGCAGGCTGTCCTCGCAGGCCCGCCGGATGTGGTAGGCCGAGAGACCGCGCTCATTCGGGCCTTCGCCCATCTTGTTGTACACCTTGGTCGCCAGCACGATCTGCTCGCGCCGCCCGCCGCCCTGCGCCAGCCAGCGCCCGATGATCTGCTCGGTGATGCCCTCGCCGAGCTTCCAGCCATACACATCGGCGGTGTCGAAGAAGTTGATCCCCAGCTCCAGCGCCTTGTCCATAATCGCGAAGCTATCGGCTGCGCTGGTCTGCGGGCCGAAGTTCATCGTGCCCAGGCACAGCCGGCTGACGTGCAGGCCGGTGCGGCCCAAATGCGTGTATTGCATGTGGTCTCCCTTCTCTCTTTTACAGGTTATTCTCGAAGATTGTACCACTTTTTGGGATGCGGCAGGCCGCGCTAACGAACGCCACTAGCCTGCGGCAGCTTGGTACTTTCCTTTTTATGTCGTCATTTTTCACCCTGCAGGGCGAAAAATGACTGACAAGATAGATTCGTTCGCTGATTGTCCAGTCGTGGCATGCCACGACTGGACAATCAGCGAACAAAAGAGGAAAAGTACCGCTCTGCCGAAGGCTATTGGATGCTTGAAGAAGGAAATTAGCTGCTGGCGCTGCTGTAGTGCCGCACGGCGTAGTTCCAGAACAGGTGCGTGCCAAGCAGCAGCGCTGCCGCCAGCGCAAAACCAACCGGCAGCAGCCGCAGGTCGGCCTGGCCGCGCAGCGCCTGGGCTGGGAAGGTAGTCGCAAAGGCGACTGGGAAGGCGAAGGTCAGCAGCGCGCGCAGCGGGCTCTTGAAGAACGTGACCGGGTAGCGCGCGGTTTCGAACAGGCTGTAGAAAAAGGTGTCCAAATTATCGATCTGCACCAGCCAGAACGCGAACGTGACCATGAATAGCCACAGCGCGTAAAGCATCAGCAGCCCGCACAGCCCAAACGCGCCGGCAGCAAGCATGCCCACCGCGCTCCAGCGCACGCCGGCCGCGCCGCCGGCATAGACCAGCAGCAGCAGGCCGATCAGCACGTTGACGCCCTCGGGCAGCGCCAGCGTGCGCAGGCTGACCAGGAACTGGCTGGATACCGGCCGCAGCAGCATGAAGTCCATCTCGCCGTGCCGGATATAGCCCGAGATCGCCTGCATGTTCGGCGCGATCTGGAGATTGATCAGCCCCTCCACAATCCGATAGACTCCCACCAGCATCAGCACCTCGGCCTGCGTCCAGCCTGCCACCTGATCGGTGAAGCGGTACAGCAGCAGGAAGCTGATCACCGCCAGCGCCAGCTGCGCCAGGCCCTCGCCCACGCCGATCACAAAGTTCATGCGATACTCGGCCTCGCGCATGAAGGCAGTGATCACAAATTGTCGCCAGAGGCGTAGGTAGCGGATCATTCCCTGTCTCCAGTCAAGGGAACAGGAGACAGGGCACAGGGTACAGTAAGGATGTCATCGTATCGATCCTGTTGCCTGTACCCTGTCTCCTGTATCCTACGCTGTCACGCTCCCGTCGCCGCATACGAACGCAGCCCATAGCGCCACAGCAGCCGGTAGCAGGCCCACAGCCCCCCGCAGTAGCCGATCTGCCAGGCGAAACCGCGCGCGATCGCGGCCGGGGTCAAGCTGCCGGTCAGCAGCTCCAGCGGAAACGAGAGCGTGTAGCGAAACGGCTGCGCCTCTAGAAAGCCGGCCGCTGCAGGTGGGAAGAGCGCCAGCGGGACGAGCTGGCCGGCCAGCAGCGCGCCGACCAGATTCTTCAGGCGCACCAGCCCGCTCACATCCTGCATCCAGAAGGCCAGCGAGCCGATCACAAAATCCAGCAGAAAGGCCACCGCCGCCGCCAGCGGCAGCGCCAGCGCGAACAGCAGCCAGTCGCGCGGCTGATCGGGCAGGCGTAGGTCGGCTCGGAAGAACAGCGCCACTAGCGCCACCAGCGGCAGCAGCAGCGGCAGCTTGACGATCTTCTCGCCCAGGTTATTGCCGGCGAAGTTGGCGATATATGGCGCTGGTCGCAGCAGCCAGGGCGATAGTCCGCCCAGGCGGATCTGCTCGGCCACAAACGGCGCCAGCCAGGTCGAGGTCAGCATCGAGACCACGCTGAGCAGCACGTAGTAGGTCACGAACTGGCTGCGGTCGTAGGGCAGCGCCACACCCTGCTCGCTGACCGTCAGCCAGACAAGCAGCGAGATCAGCGGCGTGGCGACCACATTGACCATATAGACCAAAAAGGATGCGCGATATTCAATCGTCGACATGACGTTCATGACGACCATACGCCAGAACAGCCGCGGCCTCACGATCCCGCCCCGATACGGCCAGGAACGCGGAACATCTCGCGGATAATTTCCTCCACCGGAACCTCCTCGACGCTGAGATCGACCACGCGCCCCAGCCGCAGCACCCGGCCGGCCACGTCGGCCACCTGATCGCGCGGCACTGCCAGGCTGATCCGCAGCGGGTCGCCTGCCCTGAGTGGTGTCGAAGGGTCGGTCGATCGCGGCTCCAGCTCACCCAGCGCGGCCGCCAGCGCCGCGGGCGGCACCGGCTCGGCGAACACCGCGCTCAGCAGCTTGTAGGGCGCCGCGCGCTCGACCAGGCCGGCCAGCGCGCCGTCGAAGTGCAGCCGGCCGTGGTCGATCACCAGCACGCGCGGGCACAGCTCCTCGATATCGTCCATGTAGTGGCTGGTCAGCAAAATCGTCGTGCCCTGCTCGCGATTGACATCGCGCAAGAACTCGCGCACGCGCTGCTGCGAGACCACATCCAGGCCGATAGTTGGCTCATCCAGGAACAGCAGCGCCGGCCGGTGGATCAGCGCGGTCAGCAGCTCCATCTTCATGCGTTCGCCCAGCGAGAGCTTGCGCACCTGCACGCGCAGCAGCTCACCCACCTCCAAGATCTCGGCCAGCTGCCCGACATTGCGCTGGAAATCGGCCGTAGAGATGCTGTACATCTCCTTGTGCAGCAGCAGCGTCTCGATCGCCGGCAGATCCCACGTGAGCATGGTCTTCTGGCCCATCACCAGCGAGATCTGGCGCAGAAAGGCCGCCTCGCGGCGCGCGGGGGTGTGGCCCAGCACGCGCGCCTGGCCGCCGCTCGGGTACAGCAGCCCGCACAGCATCTTCAGGGTGGTGGTCTTGCCGGCACCATTCGGCCCCAGGAATCCAACGATCTCGCCGGCCTCGATTCGGAAGCTGACCTCGGCGACCGCCCGGGTCTCAAGCATCTGGCGGCGCAGCAGGCCGGCGATCGAGCCGCGCAGCCCCGGCGCCTTACGATGGTAGCGATAGGTTTTGGAAAGGTTGTCGACAGTGATTGCGGGCATACTATCCTAAAACAATCGTTGTATCCGTTCCATAAGTATAATTAAAAACCGCACAAAGGAGGCTCGTCATGGCTGGCTTCCAGCTACTCGATGTGGTTATCGGTCTGGTCTTTGTGTACCTGTCGTTGAGCCTGATATGCTCTGGGATCAATGAGTGGATCGCGCGACATCTCGATAGCCGGGCTACGAATTTATGGAAATGGCTCGAATCCTTTATTGATCCAGCACTGTTTACGAAATTTCAGGATCACGTGTTGATCAAAGGGCTCACTCAACCGGCTCCAACGTTTAACTCCAAGATTGGAGCTAAAATTCCAGGTAGCAATATGCTTGATCGCTATATCAACTGGCTCTCTGCACCTGGGAAGAAACCATCATATATCTCGCCGCATACCTTTACACTGGTTTTGTTTGATATCGCCAAGCTAAGCGATCCAAACGACCCGAATCGGACATTGAAGACTATTCGGGAGACGGTGGAGAAACTCCCTGATGGCAATATGAAGAAAACGCTGC
>Ga0137375_10005708_pt1 | contig 14773 bp, 20 predicted proteins | sample SagtaG_24_FD_104936 | JGI IMG/M metagenome (GOLD analysis project Ga0137375, IMG submission 104936) | Vadose zone soil microbial communities from Sagehorn Ranch, Mendocino, California, USA - Sage1_R_113_16 metaG | ecosystem: Environmental > Terrestrial > Soil > Vadose zone | place: USA...
ACGTGCTCGCCGGGTAGAAGGGCGGGCTGACGGAGGTGCCGCATGCTCCGACCGACTGCCCTCATTGCCCTGACCGCTGCTCAACGGCAGCGGCTGACGACTTGGGCGCGGGCCGCCACCACGCCACAGCGCTTGGCACGCCGGGCGCGTGTCATCCTGGGCAGCGCCACTGGACTCGGCTCCCGCCGGCTGGCGCAGCAAGAGCGGATGAGCCGCACCACAGTCAGCGTTGGGGGCCCGCTTTGCAGCCGCTGGCTGTGACGGGCTCCAGGATCGACCACGCTGTGGCCGCCCCAGCGTGCTTCCGCCCACCACCCGCGCCCTGGTGGTGGCGCTGGCGTGCGAGCGTCCAGCCGAACGTGGCGTGCCGCTCAGTCGGTATAGCCTGAGTGAGCTCGCCACTGAAGCCGCCGCGGCGCTGGGCACCGATGCTGGTCCTTCACGCAGCAGCGTCTGGCGCTGGTTGATGCAGGCTGCGCTGCGGCCGTGGCGCTTTCAGAACTGGATCTTCCCGCGTGACGAACATTTTCTGGAACTGGCCGGGCCGGTCTTGGACCTGTACGCCTGCCGCTGGCAAGGCCAGCCGCTGTGGACCGACGAGTCCGTGTTGAGCGCTGACGAGAAGACCAGCATTCAAGCGCGCCGCCGCCTTCGATCAACACGCCCGCCACGACCACATCAAGCAGCCGTACCACTCGGCGCGCCGCGTGTTCTGGATCGTCGACAACGGGTCATCACCTCGTGCGAGGTGCGGAAGCCGTCGAAGAAGTGGAGGAACGGCACCCGGGCGCGCAGCGTGGCGGCGTGCGCGATCAGCGCCATGTCCTGCGCTTCCTGCACACTCGCCGACGCCCGCAGCGCCCAACTCGTCTGCCGTACCGCCATCACGTCCTGGTGATCGCCGAAGATGCTCAGCCCCTGCGCGGCCATCGATCGCGCCGCCACGTGGAAGACCGTCGACGTCAGCTCGCCGGCGATCTTGTACATGTTCGGGATCATCAGCAGCAGCCCCTGCGAAGCGGTGAACGTGGTGGTCAGCGAGCCGGTCATCAGGGCTCCGTGGACGGTGCCAGCGGCGCCCGCTTCGCTCTGCATCTCCTGTATGAGCGGGACAGTCCCCCAGAGGTTCGGAGTGCCCTCGGCGGTCCACTGGTCGGCCCACTCGCCCATGGGCGACGACGGCGTAATCGGATAGATCGCCACAACTTCACTGAGCTTGTGGGCGACGTAGGCGCAGGCCTCGTTGCCATCCAGCGTGACAGTCGGTCGCAGCGCCGAGGCTGCGGATGATGCGGATGCCATTTGGGCTGCACTATGTCGCTTGCAGGCTCGGGTGACCCGATGTCAAGCGGGTGGTTCACTACCGTTCCGGCGGGTAGGTTTGCGAACCACCCAACGGGGTGGTGCAAGCGATCCTGACGACGCGTACTGTGGACTGGCCCGAGGATCAGCGCGGATCGATCGGGATTTGGCATCGCGGCCAAACGGAAGGAGTTTCTCGTCCCATGCCCGCCATTGCGATGCTTCTCGAACGCACCGAACCCACGCTGGTCATACAGCCACAAGCCTGGTCGGATTGGGAGGCTCCCGCCGGCGGATCCGCTACGTTGCCGCGCATCGGGCGCCTCAGCTTCACCTACCGCGGGGACGATGACGAGCACCTGTGCGGTCAAGGTTGCCTGGCCCTGGAGGGGTGCGGACCGAACGACGAGATGTGCCTGGTAGCCTTCGCATGCGGCTGCCGAGCGCGCGTGCCCCAGTTCGACCTCGAGCCGCGTTAGCCTGCGATCGCGGTCATAGCGGCTCGAACAGCGCCGCGGGACAGAGGTCGGAGTCCGCGCGGAACTCGAACTGCCACAGCTTATCTCCAACGCGCGTCCAGGTTGCTCCAGCGCAGGGCCGCGGCTGCGTGGAGCCCGCAAACCGGCACAACCCGGCCGCATCGAAGCCAGGACAGCCTGGGTGCAAACCGGGCACTACGTGCTCTCCCGACGGGAGTCGCGCGTATAGCCGCTCGGCTTGCGTGGTCGGCAGCATCGTTTCCAGTGTCATTTTTCCGCCTCCAACGAGGACGATACATGCCTGGCCGCGGTCAAGCACCACCTCGACGGGTAGTCCTGGAAGGCTCCGAGCAGGACTTGCCGAGATGCGCATCAGGTCGGCTGGGATGCGCGGAACGATCACTGTATCTCCTTCCTGGAAAGTCCCACCCCGACGGGTGGGACTGAAACTACCCCGTGGCGCGTGGTCTGGCTCGGTCCTGCGAACGATCATCAGGGCACACATCCCGAGCAAAGGAAATCCGGATGCCCACCACACTCGATCGACCGTCCACTGCGAGCGACGAGACGCCCGTCTCGTTGTCGCCCAAAAACTTCGTTGTCATCGCAGCTCCGCCGAATGCGAACAAGCCTCGACGCAGCTTTATCGAGCGGTACCAGCAGCATCTGTGGATCGCTGGCCTCAGCATCCTGATCATCGCCGTGGCGCTCAGCCCGCTGGCGATGGGCTATCTGGGTCGCCAGCCAGTTGCTGCTCCCGTTTCCGTTGTGGCGACGGCGCCATCCAATCTTTCGACTGCTGTGACCATCACCGCGTCGGAGTTCAAGTTCAGCCCGAGCAGCATCCAGGTGCCGCTCGGCCAGAAGGTCACCTTCACGCTCGATAACAAGGGCGTCGTGGAGCACGACGTCACCATCCAGGCCGCCGGCTTCACGCTGCTTGCCAAGGCTGGCCAGGTTGCTACCGGCGAGTTCACCTTCAACAAAGCAGGTGTCTTCGACTTTTTCTGCTCGATCCCCGGGCACAAGGAGGCGGGAATGAGGGGCACGCTCACCGTGGTCGATCCCGGCGCGGTTGCAGCACCGGTTGCGCAGCTCGCCACGCAGGACATGAGCAGCATGCCGGGCATGTCGATGACGACGACCGCCGCCGCGCCTATTCCGGCCGACCTGAAGTCGCTGCCGGCGCCGCAGGTCGCGCCGCCGATCGAGCGCACCAAGCCCGCCTACGTCAAGTTCGATCTCGAAACCAAGAAGATCGTCGCGCGCATGGCTGACGGTGTCGCCTACGAATACTGGACCTTCAACGGCACCGTTCCAGGCCCTATGCTGCGCGTCCGCGAAGGCGACACCGTGGAGATCAACCTCAGTAATGCCGCCGACTCCGGAGTTACGCACAGCATCGACCTGCACGCGGTGACTGGTCCTGGCGGTGGCGCCTCCGTCACCCAGGTCATGCCTGGTGAGACTGGCAGCTTCACCTTCAAGGCCTTGAGCCCCGGCGTGTATGTCTACCACTGCGCCACGCCCATGGTGGCCCACCACATTGCCAGCGGCATGTACGGCATGATCGTCGTCGAGCCGAAACAGGGACTGCCGAAGGTCGACCACGAGTACTACCTGATGGAAGGCGACTTCTACCTGCAGGGCCAGCGCGGCGACGAGGGTCTGCGCGCCTTCGACCTTAACAAGATGCTTGATGAGCGGCCCGACTACGTACTGTTCAACGGCTCCGTCGGCGCCAACACTGGCCCCAACGCCTTCCAGGCAACCGTCGGCGAGACCGTCCGCATCTTCTTCGGAGTCGGCGGTCCGAACCTCACCTCGAGCTTCCACGTGATCGGCGAGATCTTCGACAAGGTTTTTCCGGAGGGCGCGCTGGCCAATCCTGAAACGAATGTCCAGACGACGCACGTGCCTGCTGGGGGCGCCACTATGGTCGAGTTCAAAACCGAGGTCCCAGGCACGTACTCGATCGTCGACCACAGCCTGGGTCGCATGGAGAAGGGCGCCGCAGCCCAGATCGTAGTCAAGGGCGATCCCAACCCAGACGTGTTCAACGCAGTCAAATCTGGCTCGGGCGGTAGCGGCGGACACTAGTCAAGCCGCACCGTCGGGGATGTGTGCCGAAGGACCTGCAGCGAAGGCTGCAGGTCCTTCGTGCTGTTCGCGGAGCCGTGGGTCGGGCAGTGTCGCCACGCAGGTCGGAATGGATCTGGAACAGCCTCCATGTGGGCCTGGTCTGGCCCTAGGTGAATCGCCTACGACCTCATCACGACGTCTGACATAACCTTGCTGATCGGGCTGGTTGCGCTTGATGTCTTGTCGATGCAATTCGGCGTTGACAGTCGCGTCACCACGGACCCGCTCGCAGCCAGCACGACCGAACCTGTAGGTCCCGTTCTAGATCCCAAGCGCCTCGCGGACGCTCTACAACCCGACCGTCAGGTCACCTTGGCAGCGTGTCTCGCGTGCGGCAGGTAGTGTCTGGGCCGAGAGCCATGCCTGATCGGCGGCGACGGCAACATGCAAAACGGCGCAGGAAGACCGCATGGCCCTCGGGCGGCTACAGCACCGCGTCGGTTGACCGAGTCGATCCTCGCGATCCCGTGCGGGCGCGGGCGAATCGTCGTCTGCTGATGCTGCTCATCGTGCTCCGTCTTCGGTTCGACTCTGGTGTTGCTCGCGCTGGCGTTCGGCCGACAGCTCACTAGGACGAACTGCGCGCACGGACTGCGCGGTCACGCCAGCAAACAGCAGGACCGCGATGACGTTCAGTAATCCGCCCCAGCGCCGGGCCTCTGGCTGCACGGCAAGGTCGCCGACGATCCGCAGCGCCAGTGACACGTGCAGCAGCGCGAGGTGGACATAGAAGGTTCCGTGGAATGGGACGCTGAACCCGGTGATCGCCGGTACGATCGTCGGCGCGTGCGCGAAGATCATCGAAAACGCGAAGCCGAGGAACACTGAGTGCAGCATGGCGTCGTACGAGAAGCCGCCGGCGCGCTCAGGCCCAAGTAGCCACAGCAGGCCCGCTGCACCCAGCCACATGTAGCCGAGGAGCAACGCCATGCCGTTGAACCGCGCCAGGCCGACACGCCCCAGGTTGCGCCGTGCAACGTCATAGCGCAGCAGCCAGAGGGCCACAGCCACCAGGCCAACTCCCACCAGTGGTGTTCCAAGAGCGAACGCGGCCGCAGACACTCCGAGCCCCGCAACCAGCAGTCCAGCTGAGGCGAGCAGCACGACTCGAGGTCCAGCAGGCAGCAGGACTTGAGCCAGCTCCAGGCGCTCGCCCACGATCGTGAGCACCAGGAAGGCTATCCACCACATAACGACGCTCGTGATCGGCTGCCCGACCAGCCAAAGCGTGTTCCCGACGAGCCATAGGGCAGCGCCGAGCAGCAACAGTACGGTCGACCATTCGGGACGCAGGCGATAGATGCGGACGAAGATCGCCATCAGCAACGCGCTGGCAGCCACCAGGAGCGCCGCGCTGAAGGCAGCGGGCAGGCCAACCAGCAGGACGAGGCTGCCAAGCCCAGCGAGCGCGGGGGCGCCGAAACCCCACGTCTGTCCGAGCGCAACCGCGCGTTCCAGGCTGATGACAACCCCCAGAAACCCACCGACCATCAAGGGGCCGTGCAGAGCCGCGAGATCGGGGCTGGTCGTGGGTAGCAGCCAACCGATTCGGATGAGGCCAGCCCACATGCCCGCTAGCACCGCCAGGCCCGCCAACACGACGAGGCCACGACGGGCTGGTGCGGGCACCTCGATGCTCAACGCCACGCTCCGCGCTGGAGCCCAGCCTGCACGGCGGTGTGGTCCGACTCACCTGGTGGAGGCGCGACGACGTGCACCGCCACCATCCGTGTGCTGGCCTTGACGCCTCGTTGCTCACCCGCGGGCACGACCACGATCGCGCCAGGTTTGACGCTCGACTCGGTTTCGCCCGCGACGACCGAAGCTTCGCCTTCCAGCACCACCAGCGCCATGTCCACGCCTGGAGCGTGTACTGGGATGAACTGGCCAGCCTCGAAGCAAGTCAGCACGACCTTCACCTTATCGGTCTCGGCGATCGAGACAGGCGAGAATCGCTCGGCGCCGAACCGAGCCGCCTGGCGGTAGTCGGGCAGGATCGAAGCAGCCACGTTCCGCCTCCTTTCTCTGAGAAACTATGGCCCAAGTGGTCGACAACTCGCGCATCGTGGCGCACGTGCAAGCTGCCCAGACGCGGCCATCGAACGCGCCTGACCTCGAGCGTTGGCTGACCGGCGAGGACGCGCTCGCGTTCTTGGACGGAACCAAGACCGAAACGGGTCCGCTCTACGTCAGCGCCCGCGGACCGTTCGTGCACGGAGTCTTCATCTCGAATGACCGTCTGCAGGGGGATTACTGGACCGACTTGCTCGGCTGGAACTTCGGCGTTGCCAGCGGCTGGGGGTACGGTTTCAGACGTCGCGAACCTGACGAGCCCACCACCCGCTTGGGTGGGAGGCAAGAGTACTCCGTGGCGTGTGTTGGACTGTGCCTCGCTCGCAGATACTTGGAGCAACGAAGGAGTTTTCTCAACCCAACTCAAATCAGACCCATGCTGAAGATCAACAAAGTCACCGATAACAACGGACGTCTTCTGATCCAGGGATCCGCCGATTGCCGCTTTCTGTTCCAGAACACCCTTGCCAGTTGATTTTGGCTGGTACTGCGCGTGTATGTTGGCTGACAGTTCCTGGATGCTGGCGGCCACAAGCTGAGCACTCCAGCCTGGGTCGACGGCTCGGGCGCGGGCATCCTGGGCTTCTGGAAAGGTGCCGCTGGCCGTAAACAACGGCAAGCCAGTCATCACGCCCTGCCAACGGCGGCCCAGTGTCACGATCGCGCGGGTGCAACTGGCGCGGCCACTGGCAGCCTGACCACAACGCGAGTGCCAGCGGTCGGCGCACTCTCTACCCCCAGAGTGCCGCCGACCGACTCGGCGCGTTCGCGCATCGTCGAGAGTCCGAAGTGCGGCGTGGTGTCATCACCAGGTCGCACCCGGCTACCAGCGACAAATCCTCGCCCATCGTCGGCGACCACTACCTCCAGCAGGCTGACTTTAGAAGTGATGCGCACTTCGACGTGCTTTGCCTCGGCATGCTTGCGCACGTTGGCGAGCGCCTCCTGAACGATGCGCAGCAGCTGCAGCTCTGCTGCGGGCGAGAGCCCATCCAACGTGGCGCCAGGCTCGACGATCAGCTCAGCTGCAACCTCGCTCTGCTCCTGCCAGGTCGGCAGGAACTCGGATAACGCATCGATCATCGTTCGGCCGGGCCCGAGTGAAGTGCGTAGGGCCAAGATGCCTTCGCGGACGTCGGCATATGCGCTTCGCGCGGCCTCGCCGAGCTGCTTGACCTGGGCTGTCGCCCGATCGTTATCCCCGCGGTTCAGCAGCTCGACCACCGCCTGGGCCTTGGTGTTGACGTAGCCGAGCACCTGGGCCAGGCTGTCGTGCATCTCGCGGGCGATGCGGTCACGTTCCTCAGAGATCGCCGTCTCTCGCACTCTCCTGTGGAGGCGGGCATTTTCGATGGCCAACGCGGCCTGCGTCGCGAAGCGCGCCAGCGCTTCCTCGTCTTCCGACGTGAACTCCGCCGCGGCGATCTTCTCAGCCAGATAGAGGTTACCGAGCACCCTTCCAGCCGACACGATCGGTACGGCCAGCAGCGAGTGCATCGGTGGGTGGTGCGCTGGAAAGCCGATGGATCGTGGATCTCTGGTGAGATCGGCGAGGCGTAGCCTCTGGCCTTCTTCGAGCACCACGGAGAGCAGGCCATGGCCGACTGGAGGCGGGCCGATCAGCGCGCGCTGTTCGGACGTGATGCCAGCGGTAATGAACGCTTCGATGCCACCTCCGGGGTGGGGCACCGACAACGCACCGTAGCGCGCCCCGAGCAGCTCGGCGGCATGATCGACCACCTTCTGCAGTACTTCCTCGAGCCCGAGCTCGCCAGCGACGTCCAGTCCCGCCTCGTGCAAAGCCAACAGCTCGCGGTTCTGACGCGCCAGGCGTGCCTGCATGTGCTCGATGCGCCCGAAGACGGTTTCGCTAAACAGCAGGACGGCGAAGAGCACCGCGCCCAGCAGCAGGGCATCGCCAACCCATGACTGCAGCAGCTCCGACTGCAGGTTGCGTCGGGCGACGTCGACCAGCACGAGGAACACCAGCGGCGCGATGATCGTCGTCCATTTGAGCTGTCGGAGGCTCATGCCAGCACCATAGCCGACTGGCCGACAGTGGCTGACAGCGGCAGGGCAGCACCGCATAGAATAACCCGCCAAGGCCCGCGCTATTCCTGGGAGTAGTCAATAGGTAGTGGAGAGGAGAAGGGGATAGACTTCGAGCCTGGGCGTCCAACGCGCGTCCGTGCTTCAAGCCTGATCGAGGGGCTGGTGGATGCAGGTCCCGACGCCATCCTGGTCGTCCGCGGCGATGGTCGAATTGTGCTCGCCAATGCTTCCGCGGAGAGGCTGTTCGGCTACACACAGGGGGACGTTGAGAACGCACCCATTGAGATGCTGTTGCCCGAGGGCAAACGGGGCATCCACCTGGAACATCGCGTTCGCTAAGCACGTGCACCGCGTGCGCGTCCGATGGGCGCTGGCCTGGAGCTCAGCGCTCGGCGCAAGGACGGCGGCCAGGTTCCATTCGAGATCAGCCTCAGCCCGCTGGCCGCGCCTGAGCAGGTTAGTGATGGCGACGCGCAGAGCACCCTCGTGACCGCGTTCGTGCGCGACATCTCATGGCGAAGAGCGATCCGCGCCCATCTGCACGGGCGCGACGCGCAGCTCTCCGAAGAACGCGCAATGCACGAGGTCGCGCGGCGGCTCGCGGCCATCGTTGACGCCTCGGACGACGCGATCATCGCTAAGGAGCTTGATGGCACGGTCACCGCATGGAAGACGGGAGCAGAGCGCCTGTACGGCTACTCCGCCCGCGAGATGATCGGACAGCGCATTCACCGACTCGCCCCACCCGAGCGCGCCACTGAAGTCCCGCGACTATTGGAGCGACTGCGCAAGGACGAAAGGGTCACTCGCTTTGACACCGTACGCCAACGCAAGGACGGCTCGTTGGTGGATGTGTCGTTGACGCTCTCGCCGATTGGAGATGAAGGCGGAGGCATTGTTGGCGAAGCGGTGATAGCGCGCGACATCACCGATCGGCTGCAGGCGCTGCGAACCGAGCAGCGCTTGGCGGACCGATTGCGACGCCTGCTCGTACTCGCGACCGAGATGGCGGCGAGGAGCGCACGGCGCGCGCTGCCGCTGAACAGACGCGCCAGCAACGAGACACTCCCGACGACCACGGTGCCCTGCATGCCGGCTTCCTTGTGGCCGGGGATCGAGCACAGGAAATCAAAGGTGCGTTCCTTATTAACATGACCGTCTGTGTGGCGGACTTGCCAGCAGGTGCTTTCAGCGACACGCCAAGCGAAGGGATGGTGACGTCGTGCTCGAGCTTGCCCGTGTTGTCGGGAACCAGCGTCACGGGTTTGCCAGTCGGCAGCCGCAGCTGTTTGGGATTGAAGCTCCACTCGGAGACGCTCAGGCGCACCTGCCACTGACGAGGGTGCCGATACGGCCATGCCATCGTCGTGCCTGGCCGTGGAGCTGACATGCTCGGCGCCAGGACGGCGAGCGTCGGCACGAGCAACGCCGCCAACGCGATCGGCAGTCCGTACACCAGCAGCGTGTTTATGTTTTCTCCAGGTCGAGGACATACCGCGATCATCGCCACAACCGAGCCGTGGGGCCACCTACCCCGACGGGCGGTCTTGCAATTCGTTCAGCAACGCGAGAACGATTTGCTGCTGCCACGACACGCAGTCATCACCTGAGAGTCGAGCAGGCTCCACCCACTGGTGCTCGGTGTGCTCCCAGTTGAGGACAACCTCGAAACCTTCTCCGCTCTCGAACAGGAACGGGTGCACCAAGAACCGCTTGCCGCTTGCGGAACTCATCAGGTGCACAGGTGGGAGCGAGCGTACCAGCTGCACATGCATTGAGCTGAGCCCCAACTCCTCGCGCAGCTCCTGGCACGCCTGCTCTAGCGGCGTGGCGCCAGGCTCGAGATAGCCAGTGACGACACTCCACAGGCCCCGTGCAGTGGCGACCTCGAGGCTACGCCGGGCCAGGCAAATCAAGCCACCGCGTTGAACAACCGCGAGGACAATCTCGGTTGAGTCGTGGTCAGCCACCGACTTCAGTCTCGCACTGCATCCACGTACAGGAGCGCGCCAAGGCGGTGTCTATGTGCTGCGCAACCGGCTCATGCCACGGCTCTCTTATCTCCGCCCCACGGCTCGATACAGCGGCAGGAGGGTCCACGCTGTGTAGGTATCTGAGCGCAACGAGCAGTCCGCCGACGCCGCCAATCACGTAGATCGGCACCCCGGGTTCGACCGGCACCGCCCAGAACGTGCTAGCCAGCCAGGTATTCAACGCGAGTGTCACGCCAAGCAGGCCGCCCTTGATCGGCAGCTCGGGCGCCACCAGGAAGCCCAGTGGCTGGTGGCGCCACAGCCACACGCCGCCCCAGAACATAGCGGGAAACAGGACGATGAGGTCCATCGGCCAGACGACCTGGTTGACGCGATTGGGTCTGATGCCCGACACCAGGTGCGAGAGGATCGACGCGACCCAGGCCAGACCGAGGCCCAGCGATAGGGCGATCAGGAATGAGCTCGCCAGACGCACCGGCACATGTGCGGCCACCATCGAGGCAACCGCATCGGCATCCGTGCTGACCAGCAGGTATAGGCAAACGTATAGGCTCATCGACACGATGGCGATATACGTCGAGTACAGCACGCTGAACTTCGGGTTCAGTGCGTAGTACGCGTAGGAATAGGCCACGTAGAACAACGAAGCGATCCACAGCAGCAGACCGCGCAGCGAACCGCGTTGAGCTGCCCGCATTGACCAGAGCAGCAGGGGCAGGATCACGGTCAACGTGACGGCGTCCTGGCCAATGAACGCGGGCAGAGTTGCCGGATCCGGCGCGTACAGGCCGCGGGCTCCAAACAGCAGTCCGGCCACAGCTGTGACTGCCAGGAGAAGGGCAGTCAACGTGGAAGTGACCAGAACCGGCGCGATGCTCCAGCGCATCGGCAGGCGATCAGCACTGAACATGCAAGCCGCCGTCAGGCGCTCAGCGGCACCACCGCGGCGATTGCCATCTTCACTGCTGCAAGTCCGACCACGGCCACGAGAGCGGCACGATCCGAATCGATCGACGGTACCGAATCTGCGCAATCCGCTCCATTCCGCTCGAGACGGCTGGTGCGATCTGGTCGCTCATGGGAGGACGTCCGTTCACGGACATGGTCCTGCGAGTTGGTTGCTCCGAAGGCTGCCCAAGGTAAACGACACGTAACTGAACAACATTGGCAAACCTCTCCGGCCCACCCAACGGGGTTGTGCGAAGACCACCCGCCGGGGCGTGGCGCGTTCACGCTGCGAGTCGCACGCTGCCAACACCAACGACTCCGATGAAAGGAGAAATGCCCATGTTTCGTACGGTGCTTGTTCCACTCGATGGCTCGGAGCTTGCCGAGCGTGCGTTGCCCTACGCGGTCAGCCTGGCGAAGCCCGGCCGAGCCAAAGTCGTCCTGGTTCGAGTAGCCCCCCACCTGCGCCAGTCATCCTGGACGGCGCGACCCTGGAGCACGATCAGGCGGAGGCAATCGACGAGGCCGAGCAGTACGTGGCCGGTGTTGCCGAGAAGCTCCGTACCGTCGTACCCGTCGAGACGTCGGTGCGCTATGGCCGGGCAGCCGCCGGCATCATCGAATCGATAAACCAGGACACGCCTGATGCGGTCGTGATGGCGACACACGGTCGCACTGGCCTCGCACACCTGCTGGTGGGCAGTGTTGCCGAAGCGGTCATCGCAGATAGCAGCGTGCCCGTGTTTACGATCTACGCCCAGCCAGGCGAGTTGCCCGCGCCACCGTTCGACCCGACCGAGGCCCGTGTGGTGGTACCGCTTGATGGCTCCGACTTTGCCGAGGCGGCATTGCCGACGGTCGTCGATCTGATTGGCACTGGCGGCGAGCTGGTGCTGGTCACCGTGGTCGAGCCGCCACAGCAGCTCCTGCCTGACGAATTTGGGAATGTACTGGCGTATCTGGATCAGCAGGAGGAGTCTTTGACGCGCGAGGCGCGCGGTTACCTGGCCGGCGTCCAAGCGAAGATCCTCGAGAAGTACCCGCGTGCGAGGATCAGCACCGAGGTGCGTGTCGGTACAGCAGCTAGTGGCGTAATCGTCGCCGCGGCGGATCGCGTAGCCGACCTGGTCGTGATGGCCAGCCACGGGCGCACTGGCGTTCGTCGCGCTGTCTTCGGCAGTGTCACAGGCACCGTGCTGCGCGAGGGCAGCACGCCGGTACTCGTTGTGCATCCACGTGCTACATCGCAACCGACGGCGGCGCGGCAGCCAATTGACGAACGCATGGCGATTCACTTCTGAGAAGTCATCTCACTACAGCGCACCACCCGCTGGGGTAGGATCCAAGCCGCAGCAAGGCTCCAAGAAACCACCCCAGCGGGTGTTTTCATGCCGTTGGCTCACCACGAGACTGATCACATGAAACGAGTCGTGCTCGTCGACGCAGACCTGGTCTCCAGGGCAGCCACCGCGGCCATCTTGCATACCCTGGAGTTCGAGGTCGAGACGATTTCGACTGGCACCCGGGCCCTGGCGCGGCGACGGAAAACGCGTCCAGCCGCGTGCTTGGTTGCCGAGACCTCACAGTCGATGACGGCAAGCGAGTTTGTGCACGCCTGCCGTCACCATCCGCGTTTCGAAAACGTGCCCATCGTGGTCATGTCAGTGAGTCCGCGGAACAGCATCGACGCGATCCGCGAGGGCGCCCACGCCTGCATCCGCAAGCCCGTCGATGAAGGCAGCGTGTATGCGGCGCTCAGCGATGTGTTGGCGCCGAATCGTCAGCTGCCACGATAAGCTTCCGCACCTGGCGCGCGCGTGCCTCCGGACTGGGCGCGGCGACCTGAACGTGCGGCGCCTGTGTGCGAATCGCGCGCAGCGTTCCCGCGTCCGCGGTGGTTGCAGGTGACCACGCGACCACCATCGGCACGTCGGGGTGCGCAAGTGCGGAGTCGATTGCCAGGTTGTGTCGATTGCCTTCGCCGTCAACGGCACTCATCTGCGGGTCGTAAATCATCAGGTCGGCCGCTTCGGTGAGCGGGCAGAAGCCCTTGTCGCAGCGGATGCAGCGTTCGGCCGGTGGCCACGGGCCTGGACAGTCGATTACGTGATAGCCGGCCGCGCGTAGTTCGGCCACCAGGGAATTCGAGAACTCCACGTCCTTGTGTGCGATCAGGATGGTGCGCATGCCACTGGTCTCCTTTCCCAAGCCGGTGAGACAAGCACGACCGGACACGTGCTTCGATGGACAACCTCGCCGGCGACGCTGCCACGCATCGTCCTGACCAATCCGGTTCGACCATGCGTGGCCATTACGATGGCTGCTGCTGACTGCGTGTAGGCGATGTCGGCGATCTCCGCCGCTGGCTTGCCACTGCGCACGAGGCTGGTGACGCTCATGCCGTCGGCGGCGACACGTTCACCAATCGACCGCAGGTACGCCTCGGCATCGCCTTCGAGTCGGGCGTGCTCCTCGCCCGTGTAGGCGACGATCGCGCCGCCCTCGCCCGCGATCAGCTCGCTCGCTGCAGGGACAACACCAACGAGCACGAAACGGCCGCCTATAGCTGATGCCAACGCGACGGCCGCGGACAGCGCGGATTCCGCAAGTGGTGAGCCATCCAGCGGCACGACAATGGCTGGTTGTTCGCGATGAAAGCCCTCCGCGGGGCGCAGCCCTTCGGCCGCGCGTATCAGCATCACCGGTACAGGCGAGCGATGGACCACTTCTTCCGCCACGCTGCCGTGGAGCAACCGATCGGTGCCAGCGCGATCGTGCGTCGCCATGACAATGAGGTCCGCCGCCCGCAAGCCGACCTCGTCGACGATCCATGCCGCGGGCGCCGACCCATAGGGGACACCCGTTGTCACTGTAAAGCCGCGCTCCGTCAGCTCACTCGCGAATTCCGCGAGATACTCCTCCGCTTCCGCGATAGCGCGACCCTGCTTGCTGCCCGCGTCCGCGCTGGAAACAGCGTGCACTGCCCGCATCAGAGTAAGGCTGCCGCCAGTCTTCGCCGCTAGAACCTTGGCGTACGCCAGCGCGGCCTCGCTCATAGGCGTGCCGTCGAGTGGAACCAGGATGTTCTTCAACATGGGGGTAATCCTCAGGTGGCGCTGACCGCCTGGACGTAGTGCGCCCGTTCCAGCGCGGACGGAAACGTCACCGACTGCTGGCCCAAACAGCCTTTCAGCTGACGCACTGAGGCGTACTCGTGCTGTTCGAGCCAGCCGCGCAGATCGTCCTGCACTGTGGCGATATGCTCGATGCCATAGCGCATGAGGGCCGAGGCCATCATCGTCACGTCGGCACCGACCATCAGCAGCTTGAGCACGTCGCGCGCAGCGTGCACCCCACTCGTGGCCGCCAGACTCGCGCGCACGCGACCGTAGAGAATGCCGATCCAGCACAGCGGCAGACGCAGCGCTTGCGGATCGCGGGCGCTGGTCAGCATCGTGTGACTCACGAGGTCGAGCGTGTCCAGGTCGATGTCCGGCTGGTAGAAGCGGTTGAACAACACCAGGCCCGCCGCACCGGCTTCGTCGAGCTTGCGTGCGATCGCGGCCACGTTGGTGAAGTACGGACTCAGCTTCACGGCAACGGGGATGCTGACTTCGCGCACCACATCGGTTAACAGATCGACGTACTCCTGCTCAATCGTGCTGCTTTCCAGGTATGGATCTGTCGGGACGTAGTAGACGTTCAACTCCAGGGCATCCGCACCCGCTGCCTGGATGTCTCGTGCGAATGATGTCCAGCTACCAGCGGAGACTCCGTTGAGGC
>Ga0137375_10005715_pt1 | contig 14765 bp, 11 predicted proteins | sample SagtaG_24_FD_104936 | JGI IMG/M metagenome (GOLD analysis project Ga0137375, IMG submission 104936) | Vadose zone soil microbial communities from Sagehorn Ranch, Mendocino, California, USA - Sage1_R_113_16 metaG | ecosystem: Environmental > Terrestrial > Soil > Vadose zone | place: USA...
CGTCGTAGCTGCCTTGGAGGGTCAGATCGGCGCGCGCCTGGAGCGTGGCCAGGTTGTTGTCGATCTTGAGGGTGCCCGGCGCGTCGACCTTGACGTCGTAGCGGACGCCACCCCCGAGGCTGGCCGCCTCCACCCCGGGCCCGGCGGACGCGAGCAGCTCCGAAGCCACGTCGTACCGGCGCGTCCAGACCGCGTCCTTCACCGCGACCTTCCCGGTGAGCCACTGCTCGGACCCGTCGCCGAAGTAGCGCAGGTCGGTATCGAGGACGCTGCGAAGCCCTTCGGGATAGCGCAGCGCGATCGCGCGGCCGGTGGCCTGGACATCGAACGACGTGAGCCGGCCCCGGGCGTAGGCGGCCTGGCCGTCCAGCTCCACCGGGCCCCCGCCGACGGTGCCGGTCACCCCCGAGAAGTGGGCGGCGTGCCCGCTGAAGAGGACGCGGCCGCGCACGTCCTCCACACCGTGGGGGAATCCGCGCAGACGCACGCCCGCGCCCTGGACGTCGAGCGTCCCGTCCACGACGGGCACCGCGCGCGTTCCGGAGACCGCGACCTCGACCCGCGCCGACCCGCGGCCGCGCAGCTCGGTGCTCACGAGGGAGAGGGCGCGCAGGTCGGCGCTGCCGCGCACGGTGAGGTCGAGGGCGCCGTTTCCGAGGAGGGCGGCGGTGCCGGCCACGGCGAGGTCGGTTCCTTCCCCGGAGAGCTCGAGGCGCCGCACCTCGAGCGCGCCGTCGGCGAAGCGCAGGTGGAGGGGGGCGCGGTTCTTGACGGGGTATTCGGGCAGGGACACCAGCAGGTCGCGGACATCCGCCTCGGCCGTCAGCGCGCGCGGTGTGGCGAGCGGGCCGCGCAAGCGCAGCGCACCCGAGGCCACGATGCCGATGGCCGCAGGGACGTCGGCGACCACGCGCGCGAAGGGGTCGAGGCTCGTCTGCTCGGCGGTGAGCGTCAGGTCGGACTCGTAGGGCGCGGCCACGCCGACGCTGCCCTGGACGGCCAGGTCCACGCGCGGCGACCGGCAGCGCGCGTCCACCGCCACCCGGCCGTCGCCCGTGCCGACGATCCGCCCCTCCAGCGCTCCCACCCCCTCGTCCCCCAGGAACAACCGCGCGGCGCTGAGGTCGCCTTCGACGCGCGGCCGGGCCAGCGTGCCCTGCATCAGGACCGATCCCGAAACGCGGCCGCCCCAGCGCGGGGCGGAGGACGCGGCGGGAACCAACGCGCCCACGTCGAGCGCCTCCGCATGGGCGCGGCCGTCGTAGATGCCGTCGTCGGTGACCGTGCCCGCGAAGTCCACGCCGCCGCCGCCGACCCGGGCCCGGCCCGCCGTCACCTCGGTCACGCGGCCGTGGAGGGCGGCGCGGACGTCGAGGTCCTCGTAGGGCACGCCGTAGTAGCGGCCGGAGGCGCTCGCGAGGTGCACGGTGCCGTGGGCCTCGCTCCGCCGGCCGGTGAGGGTGGCCTCGCCAGAGACGAGGCCCTGCACCTCGACCTCCCAGCCCAGGGCCTTGACCAGGTCGGGCGCGGGCCAGTTCACGATGCGCACGCGCGCGTCGATCCCGTCCTCGTCGCCGACGTCGCCGGTCTGCACGCGCCCGTCCACCCAGAGCTCGCCGCCGGGCCGGCGCAGGACGAGGGAATGCGGCCGCACTTCGCGCGCATCGAACGCCCCCACCCACTCCGCGTGACCCCAACGCACCCCCAGGTAGGCCACGTCCTCTCCGGTGAAGCGGCCCTCGAAGACGGGAGCGGCGAGCGGGCCGCGCCAACGGCCCGCGAAGACACCGGCGCCGCTGAGGCCGGCCGGCTCGGCCGCGTGCGCGCCCAGCGCGCGCCGGACGCGCACGAGGATCTCGTCCGTGGCCACGAGGTCGTTGCTGCGCGCCTCGACCTCGAGGTCCGTCTTCCGGTCGATGGTTATGGGTCCCTTGAGATGGGCTTGCGCGCCCGGGGTCTGCAGCTGCGCCTCCTCGACGAACTGGGCCCCCTCCTGGGCGCGCCACACCAGGCGTCCGGTGAGCGGGGTGCGTCCGTCCGCACGCGGGGCGAAGTCGAGGGCGGCGCGACCGCTCAGGACCCGCCGCTGGCCGCGCGGCCAGCGCACCGACACCTCGCCCGTCGCCCCCGCCCCCACGCCGGCCTTGCCGGTGTCGAACAGGTGGCGCGCCGCCTCCTCCGCGTCGATGCCTTCGAGCTGCGCGTCCACGCGCGCTTCGCCCGGCGCCGGCGGCACCTCGATCTCGAACTTCCCGGTTCCGCCGAGCAGCGACGCCTCCAGCCCGCCCACGCGAATGCCCTTCTCGTCCCAGCTCACCTCGCCCGCGTAGCGCGGCACGGCGACGCCGTTGAACGATCCCCGCGTGCCGTCCAGGCGGCCGGCCACGCGCAATCGTCCTTGATCGAGGCGCACCGTCCCCCGGAACCGGCCGTGCCCCTCGAGTCCGAGGTCGCTGGCCAGCACGTGACGGTCGAGGATGGCGAGGTCCACCTCGCCCGCCATGCCCAGCTCCGCGCCCAGGTGCGGGGAAAGCGAGAGGCGGCCGCGATAGGTGAGGTCAGTGCGGTCGCCGGTGAGGGTGCCGGACTCGATGGTGACGTTGGGGCCTTCCAGGGCCAGGTCGATGCGCGTACTCAGCGACAGGGGCGGCGCGGAGCCGAAACGCGCGGGCCCGGGTCCGAAGGAGAACGTGCCCGCCAGTACTCCGGGTCGCCGCTGGTTGAGACGGCCGCCGACGTCCGGCAGCTCCAGGTCGAGGGGCACGCGCTGGTGGTCCAGCTCCAGCTCGCCCCCCGCGACGATGAGGCGCCGGATCTGCACCTCGCGGCCAGGCCCTCCGAGGGTGATGTGCGGAAGGTCGTCGCCACCTCTCTTGAACGCGCGCACGCGAATGCGCGGGCGCTCGACCACGACGCGGGTGAGGACCAGGCGGCGATCGAACAGCGGGGCGAGCGACGGGGTCACGGCCAGGCGGGGCACTTCCAGGAAGGGCTCGTCGGCGGGAGTGGCGCCGGCGATCCGCAGGTCCGTCACCTCCACCTGCAGCGGCACCAGGTGGTAGCGGACGGCACCGATCGAGACGGACCGGTGGAAGACGCGGGCCAGACGGTCGGAAAGCATCTGGGCCGTCCACACCGGCACGCGCAAGAGGGCCGCGCCCAGGGCGACGGCGAGGACGACGAGGACGAGGGAGCGGCGTTTCATGGCGGGCCCAGGGGAAAGCGGCGGGTCACTCCAGGAGGACGAGGAGCGCGCCGGTTTCCACCGCCTGACCTTCCTGGACCGGCGCTTCCTTCACGCGCCCCGCCCGCGGCGCGCGGATCTCGTTCTCCATCTTCATGGCTTCCATCACGACGAGGCCCTGGCCCGCGCCCACGTCCTGGCCGGCGCGGACCAGCACGCGCACGAGCTTGCCCGGCATCGGGGCCTGCACGCGCGCGGGCCCGCCCGCCGCGCCCCGAGCCGTGCCCGCACCGCGCGCGGCCTCGACCAGGCCGACGTCCAGCACGCGGCCGCGCAGGAGGACACGGTAGCCCCCCTCCCGCGGCTCGAGAAAGACCTCCTGGGCGTGGCCGCAAGCGATCACGCTCATCGTGTGCGGACCCGCGTCGCGGACGTCGACCTCGAGCGGGCGGCCGTCGATACGGACGGTGTAGCGGCCCTCTCCGGGGCCCGCGCGCACCTCCGCGCGCACGGTGTGCCCGTCGACGGTGGCCTCGTAGATCACCGGGCCGGGCCCAGGTCACGCCAGACCCGGGCCCGCCAGGCCGAAGTGGCGCCCGCGGGTACGGGGCCCTGGGCCCGCGCGGATTGCCGGTCGCGCAGCGCTCGCACGGCTGCGGCCACCACCGCCATGTCCCGGTCCTCGTCCGAGGGCGCCGCGCACAGCTCGCCCAGGTGGCGCTCGATGAAGCCGGTGTCGATGTCCCCGGCCACGAATGCCGGATGTCGCAGCACGCGCTCGAAGAACGGCAGCGTGGTGGTGATCCCGAGCACCGCGTACTCGGACACCGCGCGGCGCATCCGGGCGAGGGCTTCCGCGCGATCGGTGCCCCAGGCCACGAGCTTGGAGATGAGCGGATCGTAGTGGATCGGGACCTCGCCGCCTTCGTACACGCCGCTGTCGTCGCGCAGGCCGGGGCCGGCGGGCGGACGCAGGGCCACGATCCGTCCCGGGCTGGGGAGGAAACCCTGGGCGGGGTCCTCGGCGTAGACACGGCACTCGACAGCGTGGCCCCGCTGGCGCAGGTCGGCCTGGGCGAAGGGCAGCGGCTCGCCCTGGGCGATCCTGATCTGCAGCTTCACGAGGTCGAGCCCGGTCACCATCTCGGTGACGGGATGCTCGACCTGCAACCGCGTGTTCATCTCGAGGAAGTACGGATGGCCGGCCGCGTCGACCAGGAACTCGAGCGTCCCCGCGTTGCGGTAGCCGGCCCTTTCCGCCAGGGCCACGGCCAAGGCGCCCATGTGCTCGCGCAGCTCCGGCGCCACGAACGGCGACGGGCTCTCCTCGATGACCTTCTGGTGGCGGCGCTGGATCGAGCACTCCCGTTCGAAGACGTGCACGGTGTGCCCGTGGTGATCGGCCAGGACCTGGATCTCGATGTGGTGGGGCCGGAGGAGCGCCTTCTCCAGGTACAGGCGCCCGTCGCCGAAAGCGGAGAGCGCCTCGGATCGGGCGCGCTCGGCCGCCGCGGCCAGGAGGGACGCGTCGTGGACGAGGCGCAGGCCCTTGCCGCCGCCGCCGGCCGCGGCCTTGATCATGACCGGCAGCCCGATGCGTTCGGCCTCGCCGCGCAGGAGCTCGAGGTCGTCCAGGGGCGCCAGCGTTCCCGGCACCACCGGGACGCCGGCCTCCACGGCCAGCCGGCGCGCGGAGGTCTTCTCCCCCATGAGCGCGATCGTCTCGCTGCGGGGACCGATGAAGACGATCCCGGCCTCCTCGCAGGCGCGCGCGAAGGCCGCGTTCTCGGCCAGGAAGCCGTAACCAGGATGCACGGCGTCGGCTCCGCTGCGGCGCGCCACCTCCAGGATGCGGTCGATGCGCAGGTAGCTCTCGCGGGAAGGGGCGGGGCCGATGGCGAAGGCCTCGTCCGCCATCCGCACGTGCAGGGCGGCCCGGTCCGCCTCCGAGTAGACCGCCACCGATGCGATGTCGAGCTCGCGGCAGGCCCGCGCGATGCGCACCGCGATCTCGCCACGGTTCGCAATGAGGATCCGGCGGAAGGAGCTCACAGGGGGATGTTGCCGTGCTTGCGCGGCGGGTTGCGGTCCCGCTTGTTGCGGGTCATGTCCAGACCGGCCACGATCTTGCGCCGGGTCTGGCGAGGGAAGATCACCTCGTCCACGAACCCACGCTCCGCGGCCACGTAGGGGTTCGCGAACTTCTCGCGGAACTCCTCGACCTTCTGCTGGCGGAGGGCCTCGGGATCGTCCGCCCGGGCCAGCTCGCGGCGGTAGAGGACGTTGACCGCGCCCTCCGGCCCCATCACCGCGATCTCCGCGGTGGGATAGGCGAAGTTGAGGTCGGTGCGGATGTGCTTGGAGGACATCACGCAGTAAGCGCCCCCGTAGGCCTTGCGCGTGATGACGGTGATCTTCGGCACCGTGGCCTCGGCGAAGGCGTAGAGGAGCTTGGCCCCGTGGCGGATGATCCCGCCGAACTCCTGGCCGGTGCCGGGCAGGAACCCGGGCACGTCCTCGAAGGTCACGAGCGGGATGTTGAAGGCGTCGCAGAAGCGCACGAAGCGCGCCGCCTTCACGCTGGCGTCGATGTCCAGGCAGCCGGCCAGCACCGCCGGCTGGTTGGCCACGATGCCCACGCTCTGGCCCGCGAAGCGCGCGAAGCCGACCACGATGTTGGGCGCGAAGTGCGCGTGCACCTCCAGGAATCGGCCCGCGTCGACCACGCCTTCGATCAGACGCTTGACGTCGTAGGGCTTGTTCGCCTCGACGGGAATGAGCGTGTCGAGGGCGGCGTCCTCGCGGTCGGGGAGGTCGTCGCTTCGTTGCCGCGGCGGCTCCTCCATGTTGTTCGACGGCATGTAGGAGAGGAGCTCACGGATCAGGGCCAGGCCGGCGCGGTCGTCGTCGACCGCGAAGTGCGCGACCCCGGAACGCACGTTGTGGGTCATGGCCCCCCCGAGGTCCTCCTTGCTCACCTCCTCGTGGGTGACGGTCTTGAGGACGTCGGGGCCGGTCACGAACATGTAGGCGGTGTCCTTCACCATCACGTTGAAATCCGTGATGGCGGGGCTGTAGACGGCCCCGCCCGCGCAGGGGCCGAGGATGGCGGAGATCTGCGGCACCACGCCCGAGGCGAGGGTGTTGCGCAGGAAGATGTCCGCATATCCGCCCAGGGACGCCACGCCCTCCTGGATGCGCGCCCCGCCGGAGTCGTTCAAGCCGACGATGGGCGCGCCCATCTTCATGGCCAGGTCCATGACCTTGCAGATCTTCCGCGCGTTCGTCTCGGAGAGGCTGCCGCCGAAGACGGTGAAGTCCTGGGCGAAGACGTAGACGAGCCGCCCCTCCACCTTGCCGTAGCCGGAGATGACGCCGTCCCCGGGGACCTTCTGGTCGGCCATGCCGAAGTCGAGGCATCGATGCTCGACGAGCATGTCCAGCTCCTCGAACGTCCCCTCGTCGAGGAGGAGCTCGACGCGCTCGCGGGCGGTGAGCTTGCCCTCGCGGTGTTGTCGCTCCCGCCGCTCCGTTCCTCCGCCTTCTTCCGCGCGGCGGATCTTGCCCACGAGGATGTCAGTCGGCTGGCTCACTTCAATGTCCGCAGCCGCAGCCGCCTCGCCCGCATCCGCACCCGCCGCCGCCGCTCGACGCGGGCCCGCCGCCGGCCAGGGCGAACCTCGAGAGCTGCTTCTCGACGTCGCGGCCCTGGCAGGAGGGACAGGCCACCTCCTCGCTCCAGGAGCGGACGTAGAGCTCGAACTTGCCGGCGCAAGAGGCGCACACGTATTCGTAGAGCGGCATGCCTAGCCCTCCCAGGCCTCGATCGAAATGATATCGCCGCGTCGAGGTCGGAGCACCCGCGGCCTCAGGGGCGGCCGCCGGGGACGGGCGCGGACGGCGGGCTCTCGTTCCCGGCGCGGTCGACCGCGGTCACGCTGTACGCGTAGCGCGTGCCCGGAGCGGCGGTGGCGTCGCGCAGCGACGTCTCGGGGGGCGCGACTTCACCGACCCGCTCCCGCGGTCCGCCCGGCACCTCGCGGTAGACGCGATACGACGCGAGGTCGGTCTCGGACGACGGGCTCCAGGAGACCTCGACCCCGTCCGGCCCGCCCAGGGCGGCCACGCCGCTGGGCGCGGCCGGGGCCACGATGTCGCGCACGGACACGCAGGCCTCGTTCGACCGCGTGCTCTCGGCCACGGGCTCCGTCGAGACGACCGTGCCCACGACGTAGCACCAGCGCTGTCCCAGCGAGACCGCCTTGTCTTCGAACGCGTTGGTGGTGAACGGCTCGGACCGGATCGGACCGCCGTAGGCTCCGCCGGGATCGCTGCGCCGGTAGAGGAGGAACCCGCGCGCGGGCTCCTTGGGCGTGGCCGACGGCGACGGTGACGGGCGCGGCGATGCGGTGGGCGACGGGCTGACGCCGGGGCCCGGTGACGCGCCCGGCGCGGGCGAGGAGAGAGTACCCGGCGAGGCATTGGGCCCCGGACTCGGCGAGGGGCTCGGCGAGGGCGAAGGGCTGGGCACGGTACCCATCCAGCGGAGAGCGACGGCTTCGCCCTTGAGCTCGGCCGCGAGGTCGTGAGGGGCGGGCGGCGGCGGCTGCACGACGATCGTGGCCACCGACGAGAGAGCCGACACGTGGCCACGGTCCAGCGCGCGCGCGGCCACGCGCACGGTGGTCCCCGGAGACGGAAGGGGCGAGGTCTCGGCCAGGCTCTCCCCGGGCGCGGCCCGCCGCCGCGTCCGGCGCGCCATCTTCTGGAAGTCGCCGGGAGCGTCCGCGCGCAGGATCTCGATGTCGAGCACGCCGAGCCGCGCGCCGCCGCTGGTGGCGCGCGGCGCCACGTAGGCGATCTCGAGCCGGTCCCCGCGCTGCGCGAGCTTGAGGTTGGTCACGGCCTGCGGCGTCACCGGCAGCGGTGGGAGGGGGTCGCCGCGCTTGCCGCAGGCGGCGAGGGGGAGCACGGCCAGCGCGGCCAGGGTGAGGCCTTGCGTCCAGGGGCCAGGGCGTGCGACTCCGTGCTCGTCCTTCAGAGGATGAACCGGCTCAGATCCTGGTCTCGGGCCAGCGGGGTCAGTCGGCGGCGGACCTCGTCGCCGTCGATGCGTACGCTGCGCTCGCCCTTCTCCGGACCTTCGAACGAGAGATCTTCCAGCACCGTCTCCAGGATGGTGGCGAGGCGGCGGGCGCCGATGTTCTCGGTGGCCTGGTTCACCTCCATCGCGAAGCGGGCCATCTCGCGGACGGCTTCGTCGGTGAAGGTGACCTTCAGGCCCTCCGTCGAGAGCAGGGCCTGGTACTGGCCGAGGAGCGCGCTGCGCGGCTCGGTGAGGATGCGGACGAGGTCCTCTTCGGTCAGCGCGCCCAGCTCGACGCGGATGGGAAACCGCCCCTGCAGCTCCGGGATCAGGTCGGAGGGCTTGGAGACGTGGAAGGCGCCGGCGGCGATGAACAGGATGTGGTCGGTGCGGACGGGACCGTACTTCGTGGAGACCGTCGTGCCCTCGACGATGGGCAGGATGTCGCGCTGGACGCCCTCGCGGCTCACGTCGGGGCCGTGACCGCCCTCGCGACCCGCGATCTTGTCGATCTCGTCGATGAAGAGGATGCCCGCGGTCTGCACGCGCTCGACGGCCGCGCGCGCCACCTGCTCGGCGTCCACCAGCCGGCTGAGCTCTTCCTGGACGAGCAGGACCCGCGCCTCCGGAATGCCCATCCGGCGGCGCTTGGTCTTGTTCCCGAAGAGCCCGGGCAAGAGGTCCTTGACGTTGATGTCCATCTCCTCGACTCCCTGCGAGGAGAGGATCTGGAAGCCGGGGAAGCTCTTCTCGCGCACCTCGACCTCGACCGTGCGCGCGTCCAGGCTGCCCGTCCGGAGCTGCCCACGGAGCTTCTCCCGTGTGGAGCGCGACTGCTCGGCGGCGCGGTGTTCGTCTTCGGCCGTTGCGCCCGTCGACGAGACGGGCCGGTGCGGGGGAAGGAGGAGGTCGAGGAGCTGCTCCTCCACGTTGGCCTCCGCCTGCCGCGCAAACTCCGCCTGCTTCTCGCGGCGGACCATGTCCACCGCCGATTCCGTCAGGTCCCGGATCATGGATTCCACGTCGCGGCCCACGTAACCCACTTCGGTGAACTTCGAGGCCTCCACCTTCAGGAACGGGCTGCTGCTGAGGCGGGCCAGGCGGCGGGCGATCTCCGTCTTCCCCACTCCCGTCGGCCCGATCATGAGGATGTTCTTGGGCGTCACCTCGGCCGCCACCTCCGGGGGCAGGCGCTGGCGGCGGATGCGGTTACGCAAGGCGATGGCGACCGCCTTCTTGGCCGCGGCCTGACCGACGACGTGGCGGTCGAGCTCGGCGACGATCTCACGCGGGCTGAGCTTGTCGAGGGAGGCGAGATCTTCGCTCGAAGCCGGGAGCTGGATGGGCACTAGCGCGCCCACCGGGCGGCCACCCGCACCTAGAGGCTCTCCACGGTGATCTGGTCGTTGGTGTAGATGCAGATCTGTGCCGCCACCTTCATCGCCTCCAGGGCGAGGGTCGGCGCGTCGAGGCTGGTGTGGCGGGCCAGCGCGCGCGCGGCGGCCAGCGCGTACGCGCCGCCGCTGCCCACGGCCACGATCCCGTCGTCGGGCGCGATCACGTCGCCGGCCCCGGAGAGGAGGAACGAGGACTCGCGATCGGCCACGATCAGGAACGCCTCCAGCCGGCGCATCACCCGGTCGGTGCGCCATTCCTTGGCCAGCTCGACGGATGCGCGTTCGAGGTTGCCGCGGTACTCCTCGATCTTGGCCTCGAACTTCGTGAACAAGGCCATGGCGTCCGCGGTCGACCCCGCGAAGCCGGCCAGGACCTTCCCGTTGTGCAGGCGGCGGATCTTCTTGGCCCCGTGCTTCATCACCGTGCGGCCCATGCTGACCTGCCCGTCGCCCGCGATGGCGCAGCCGCCGCGGGTTCGGACGGCGAGGATGGTCGTACCGTGGAGGGCCTTGCTGGTGGACATGCGCGCCTCAGGAGTGCGCGGCGAAAAGATTAGTATAGGGTCCGCATGCCGGGTGGTCAACGATCGGGCGGGCTCCGCACGCTGGCCCTGGTGTCCGGCGTCTACGACTTCGCGCTCGCGGTGCCCATGCTGCTGATCGCGCCCCGGCTGGCCGAGACCATGGGCGCTCCCCCTCCGGTTCCGCTCATCAACGCGCAGCTCAACGGCGTGTTCACGCTGTCCCTGGCCGCGGGTTATTTCTGGGCCGCGCGTGACGTGGAGGCGCGGCGCGGCTATCTGTGGGTGGCGGGGGTGCTGGCCAAGGGTCTGGGGGCGGCGCTCTTCGTGCTCGACCACTTCCAGCGCGGCTCGCCGTCGACCTTCCTCCTGTTCGCGGTCACCGATGGCAGCCTGGCCATCCTCACCGCGATCCTCCTCCGTCGGTCGGCGGGAACGACGGGGACGTAGACCCTCAGTTCTCCTCGAACTCGACGCGCTTGCGCAGCTCCGGCCCGGAAAGGCGCCCGGCCCGATGCTCCTGCAGATCGCCCGCGCGCACGCGCACGAGGAGGGTACGCGTGGGGCGCGCGCGCAGGAAGAGGTTGGGGACGAGGTCGACGGCGACGGTCACGAACTCGTCCGGCCGCAGCGAGGCGAGCGGGCGCCGGTAGGCGTCGAGCCCCGAGACCAGGCGCTCACGCACCGAGGCCACGAGCGCGTCGGCATCGGGCGTGTCCACGCCGTCGGGCCGGTCGGGTTCGTCGGTGACGTCGAACCAGAAGCGCCACGGTGGGGGCGCGTCCGGCGGCTCCGGCGGCGGCGGCACCTCGAGGTCCACCAAGGGGGCCTCGGGCACGGCGGGAAGGGGCGGAGCGACGGGCGCGGGCGGAGGCGTCAGGCGCGTCCGCACCTCCCGTTCCGCCTTGCGGCGGGCGCGCTCGGCCTCCAGCCGGAACGCTTCCGCCTGGTCTTCGACGAGGCGCAGGTGCTGGCGCATCTCCTCGACGCGGGCGCGCGTCCATTCCCGCTGCGCGGACTCCATGTCGCGCAGCGCGGCGGCCTGGGCCGCCATCTGCACTTCCATCTCGCGCTCGAGGGCGCCGAGGTCGATGCCCACGTCGAAGGTTCCCTCGGGCACGGTGATCACGACGCGCGAGCCCGGCGCGCCCGCCGGGGGGCGGGCGGGCGGAGCGCCAGGACGATTCCCGTGCACGACGAAGCGACGCGCGGGGAGGGCGAGCGGCGCCAGGACGATGACGGCGCCGTAGCCCTTCAACCGGTACACCCGCCCGGTGGCGCGCGCGCCGGGCGCGAGGCCCATTCGACTGGGCCGCCCGATCGCCGTCTCCAACGCGGTGCGCAGGTCCTCCAGCTCCGCCCGGGCCGGGGACGCCGGCGGGCTCGGATCCGGGGTCTGCGCGGGCAGGGACGGGCCGGCGAGCAGGCCGACGAGAGCGAGAGCGGAGCGCGGGTTCATTGGTCGTCGGCTCCCTACTTCTGCTGCGAGGCCTGGAGCAGATGGCCGACGAGCTCCGTCGTGCGCGCCGCCTGCAGGCCCGCTTTGCCGTCGAGGTACGAGAGGCCTGCGCTCATGCGCGCGAGGTCGTACTGGCGCTGGGTCTCGGCCCGCTGCTGGAGGACGCGCAAGCTGGCCAGGCGGGCCTCGTCCTGGCGCGACTCGCTCTCGCGGATCATGTCCGCCACCGTGCGCAGGAGCTGCCGGTCGTCGGGCGGACGGACGGCGGCCAGCTCGGCGCGCAGCGCGGCCAGCTCCTCGCGGTGGCGCCTCTCGAGGTCCGCGAGAGCGCGCGCGTCGGTTCCGCGGCCCAGGCGCACGGAGAGGCCGCTTTGGTCGTACCGCACCTCGGCACCGGCCAGTCCGAGCCCCGCGGTGGAGGCCAGGATCAGGATGGCCGCGGCGGCGAGGGCCAGGGGCAGGCGGCGGGACCGCGCGGGAGCGGCGGGACGCGCGAGGAGCGGCTCGGGGAGCCGCCAGTGGGACAGGTCGGCGCGGAGGCGGCGGAGCTCCGCCATCTCCCGCCGGCACTCCCCGCAGGTTGCCTGATGCGCCTCGAGGCGCCGCGCGGCGGCCTCTCCGCCTTCGCCGTAGAGCACGTCCAGCATGTCGTCCCGAATTGCCTCGCAGTCCATCACGTCTCCTTGTTCCTTCATGCGCTGGGAACGGGCACGGCGGCACCCCCGCGGATGCCCTGCCGTTCGAGTCGGATCCGCAACTGCCCGAGCCCACGATACAGGCGGGTCTTCACCGTCGAGAGCGGTACGTCCAGGGTCTCCGCGATCTCGGGGAACGTGAGCCCCTGGTATTCCTTGAGGATCACCACCTCGCGCTGCTCTTCCGGCAGCGCCGCCATGGCGGCGTCGACGACGCGAGAGAGATCGCTCGATTCGATCAGGTCGAGGGCGCTCGGCGCCCCATCGCGCAGCGAGCTCTCGCCTTTCTCTTCGACGTCGTCCAGGCTCAGGTCCGTCCGCCGACGACGGCGACGCAGGCGGTCGCGGGTCGCGTTGATGGCGATCTGGTAGAGCCAGGACGAAAAGCGCGCTTCCTTCTTGAAGGTACCCAGAGCGCGGTAGGCCTTGAGGAACGCCTCCTGGCTGAGGTCGCGGGCCTCGTCGTGATTCCCCACCAGGCGATAGATGACGCCCTGGATCTTGCGGTCCCAGCGGCGAACGAGTTGATCGAAAGCGGGAATGTCCCCGGACTGGAAGGCCACAACCAGATCTTCGTCGGTGGGGGTCATGTTTCCGATGGTATTGGACGTGGGCGATGCCTCTGCGGTCTTGTTCCTGTCTATCTCCAGATTTACTTGGAGCGCGGGTGAGCTTTATTGTAAATCTCCATAAGATGGCGCATATTGACATGCGTATATCGCTGAGTCGTGGACAAGCTCGCGTGCCCGAGCAGCTCCTGTATGGCGCGCAGGTCCGCACCTCGCTCGAGCAGGTGGGTCGCGAAGCTGTGCCTCAGGGTATGGGGACTGACCCGACGCGCAAGTGCCACTGCCTTCACGCGCCTCGCGACCAGGATGCGGACGGACCGGTCGCTGAGACGCCCGCCTCGCGCATTGACGAACAGGGCATCCGTTCGCGGCCGTGACTGGTGGCGAACGGGCAGGTAGGTGTCGATCGCCGCTCCCGCGCGGCCGCCGAAGGGCACGATGCGTTCTTTTCTGCCTTTACCCAGCACTCTGATCATCCGCGCCGACCGGTCGATCTCGGAGACGTCCAGGCCGACCAACTCGGAACACCGGATGCCCGTAGCATAGAGCAGTTCCAGGATGGCTCGGCCCCGCACGGCGGCCGCCCCCTCGCCGGGCATCTCCACGAGGAGGGCGACATCCCGCTCGTCGAGGTACGTCGGGACCCGCCTTTCCAGCCGCGGCGAGAGCAGCGACCGGGCCGGGTTGCGGTCGAGTACTCCTTCTCGGCAGAGATACCGAAAGAACGTGCGGAGGGTGGCGAGCTTTCGCGCCGCGGAGACGGGTTTCACTCCCTGGCGGTGCAGGCGGGCCAGGAAGGCCCGGATCAGGAGGTGGTCGACGTCGCGCGGGTGGCCGTCCCGTCCGAGCTCGGCCCGCACATGACGGGCGAATTGGGCGAGGTCTTCCCCGTAGGCGCGGACGGTGTGCGGCGATGCGTTGCGCTCGCGGTCCAGATGGCGGAGGAAGGCGGCAATCTCCGCCTGCACGTCACCCTCGGGAGACGGCGGGGAGCGGAGCCGGGGAAGACTCGAGGCGGCCCAGGCGGGACTGGAACCTCTCCAGGCTGCCCAGGGCCCGCTCCGCCATGGCCATGCGCTTGCGCGCCTTGTCGCGGACGCGCCGCGGCAGCTCCGGCAGCAGCCCGAACGCGATGTTCGTGGGCTGGTAGTGCTTGGGGTCGCTGCGCCCGATGTAGCGGCCGAGGGCGCCCAGCGCGGTGTCCTCCGGAAAGGCGACCGGCTCTTCCCCACGGGCCCGGAAGGCGGCGCCCACGCCCGCGAGCAGGCCGGAGGCCGCGGACTCGACGTAGCCCTCCACGCCCGACATCTGCCCCGCGAAGAAGAGCCCCCGGCGCTGGCGCGTCTCGAACGTCGGCTCCAACGTCGAAGGGGCGTTCACGTAGGTGTTGCGGTGGATCATCCCCATGCGTACGAACTCCGCGTGGGCCAGTCCCGGGATCATCTGGAACACGCGCCTTTGCTCGCCCCACTTGAGCTGGGTCTGGAATCCCACGACGGAAAAGTGGCTGGCCGCGAGGTTGTCCTGCCGGAGCTGCACGACCGCGAAGGGCCGGCGTCCGGTGCGCGGATCGACCAGGCCCACCGGCTTCATGGGACCGAACCGCAGCGTGTCACGGCCGCGGCTGGCGATGACCTCGACGGGCAGGCACCCCTCGAAGAAGAACTCGTGGTCGAAGGCGTGCAGCTCCGCGCACTCCGCGGTGGTGAGGGCGCGATAGAACGCGTCGTACTCTTCCTCGTCCAGCGGGCAGTTGACGTAGTCGTCGCCTCCCTTTCCGTAGCGGGAGGCGCGGAACGTCCGCGCGAACTCGATGGTTTCCGCGTCCACCACCGGGCTCACGGCATCGTAGAA
>Ga0137375_10005717_pt1 | contig 14763 bp, 21 predicted proteins | sample SagtaG_24_FD_104936 | JGI IMG/M metagenome (GOLD analysis project Ga0137375, IMG submission 104936) | Vadose zone soil microbial communities from Sagehorn Ranch, Mendocino, California, USA - Sage1_R_113_16 metaG | ecosystem: Environmental > Terrestrial > Soil > Vadose zone | place: USA...
ATCCGCGCGCGCTATATGGCGATTGCGGGACCTCCGCCTGTCGCGCCTACCATTCACCCGGCATCAAAACTTGAACAAATCGCCGCGATATTGAGCGGCGTCAGTTACGGACAGAGAGGCCAGGGGGCTGAATACCTCGCCGGGCTGCGTGAACAGAAAGAGAAGCCACAGCGCGAATACCAGGCCAAGCAGGACGCCTATCAAAATATCCTGCGGTCTTTGGCGCTCACCGGCGAAGAGGCCGCCACACGCGCGCAGGAAGGCTATCAGCGCACTACCCAAGGACTACTCAACCAGCGATACGAGCGCGAAGTCTCGAAGGCCGACGCCGCCAACAAAGAACAGGCCGCCGAACGCCTCGCCCGTCTCCACGCGCGATTGGATCAGGCCAAGTCCGTGGCCGTCGCGGAGACGCGCGGCAGGTACACGCTGCTCGGAGACCAGTTAAAGGCGCAAGACAGGCTTCTCGGCGAGGCGTTCAAGGACGCCGACGACCTGATTCACGGCGGGGCCGACGCCAACCGGGCGTTCGACCTCGCCGAGAAGCGCCGGACGGGGACGCTCACGCCGAAAGAGTCCGGCGAATATTCAAAGTACATTCGCAATTACACGACGATATTGCATCCGCCGCGCAAGACCGGTGAGGGCGGGCCGGCGACGCCGAAGGCTCTCACGCCGGAAGGCGAATTGACTCGACGGTTGAGTCTCAATCAATCAATGGCCCGGACGCTTCAGAATAAAAAACTCATCGAGGTCACGGACGCGAACGGACAGACGCGCGTAATTGAAGCGCCGAGCGGAATGATTGATCCGTTCAGCGGTCGAGTGCGCGGCATACCGGGCGCGAAGGCCACGCGCGAACTCTCGCCGACGGAACGCAGCCAGTACGCGCAACAGCAGGCCGCGCAGAGCAACCATGCCGCCGTCGACGACTACCAGGCCACGAAAGGCGCGGCGGGCGTCAAACGTTCCGAGCGCCCAGTGCAGGTGAAGAAGCAGGAAACCGCCACAATGGACGAAGTGCGGGCCGTGGCGCGGCAAATGAACAAAGACGAACAGTGGGTTATCAACTATTTTAAGTCGAAAGGCATTCAAGTAACACAGTAAGGTAAATCAACTATGCCGCAACAAGACCCGCTCCAAGTTCTCAGGCAGATTCGCCAGCGCCAGCCGGAACCGACGCCGACGCCTACTCCAGCCGACCCGCTTGAGGCGCTGGACAGGATACGCAACCGCATACCGTCAGCCGAACAGATGCTCTACGAGGATACCGCCGCGCTCGGTTCGCGCATCGGCCAGGCCGTGATGAGCGTCCCCGGCGCGCAGACCGTGATGTCCGCCGCCGCTCCGGTCTTCAAGTTCCTGGGCGCGAGCGGACACGGCTCGGCGACGTGGTTCGACAGCGCGATTACCGACGCCAAGCGCGTCTTCGACGATCCGTCTCTGCTTTTGTCTAAAGACTTCTACGCGCGCCGTCGCGCCGAGACGATCCGCGCCATCAAGGAGACCGGGCAGGCGTTCGGCGAACCATTGGGACTCAGCCAGGGGCCGCCCGTACGGATGAACTTTCACGACGTGATAAAGAATCAAGCGCCGGACTTCAAAGCGGAACATCCGGCGGCGGCGGGCGCTTTAGGCTTCCTGGGCGACATTCTGCTCGACCCGCTCACTTACCTGTCGCTCGGAACCGCGAAGGGCGTCACCATGGGCGGGCGCGCTCTCACCCGCGAAGGCGAGAAGGCGCTTGCCACAACCGCGAAGGCGCTCAGACGCGGCGAACTGCCGAAAGTTCCCGCAGGCGTGGATGTCACGGACTTGCTCGCATCCACTCCGCTCCAGCCGGGGGTCATTCGTGAGACTTCGGAAAAAATCGTCCAACGAGTAGCGGAGGCCGGGCCGGAATTGGATAAGGCTCTCTTCGCCGTTCCGGGCTTCCGCGTCCGAATTTCTCCGATATTCAGCCGCGCAGGCTTCGACGTTCCCGGAACCCGCGCCGTCGGCCAGGCCGTCAAGACCGCCGCCGCCAAACTGACGTCCCGCCCGACCGCCGAAGCTCTGCGTCTGGGGCCGTTGTGGGACAAGGTGGAAAGCCTCAAGTCCTCATTCAAGCTGCCGCCTGAATTTGTCGAGCGCCGCAACTTCCTGCTCGACCAGCGCAACGCCATCACCGAAGACCTGGTAGACGCCACACGCGCAATCACCAAAGACCTGACGGCGGAAGAGCGGCAATCCGTCTCGAACCTGATGGCCAGAATCGAAAGCGGGCGCTCCGAATGGGAGGCCGCGACGGGGCGCGCGATGGGCGCCGACGAGGGCAATGAACTACTGCGCCGCGCGTTCGCCGGACAGAAGCTTTCACCGGCGCAGATGTCAGTCATCGCCAGGCTTCAGCAGGGGTACAAAGACGCCGCCGAACTCGAAGACCTCTCGGGCGTCGTCGGCGAATCAATGAAGGCTTATGACCCGCGCTTACACGACGTAGTCGGCGATCCCGCGAAGATGACGAAACTTCTCAACGAGGGGCCGAACCTCACAGCCGAAGACTTCAAACTCTTCGACCAGATGGACGAAGCGCGCCTCACGCACGGCGACGAACCCGAGATGCAGGCGTTCACGCTCTACGCTCAAAGGCTCGCCGAAGCCCGGAAGCGCGCGGCTAATGACCAGTTCAACAAATCCGTCGAGGCCATATTCGGAACCTCCGACATCTCGAAGCTGCCTCCTGCAGTCCGCCGTGACATCCGCTTTTTCGGCGAAGGCCAGTATCCACTGACCGACGCCGTCAAAGCGTTGCCCATAGTCGGCAGGCTGTTCAAGATGTTCGACCGGGGCCAGAGCCTATGGAAGCGCGGCGCGACTAGCGCGAATCCGGCTTTCGGCCCGAAAAACTTCGTCTCCGACACACTGCAGGGCGCGTCGGTTATAGGCGCGAGGGCGTTCAGGGGCTTCGACCCGCGAAGCTTCATCGACGCCGCCATCGCCACGCTGGAATACAGTCCGAAGCTGATAGGCCGCGAACGCGCAAGCCTCCAGTTGCCCGAGTTCGTCAATAATTTCATTCAGAAGAATTTCGGGACTGGTCAAAGCGGCGTCGACAGCGTGCTGGCTAGTCGCGTCGCGTTCCGCAACCTCTTAGGCCCTGAGCGGCTTCGTGACTACGCCTCGCGCTATCGAATGGTCAGCGCGATAGGCGAAGACATACCCGGCGACCAGCTTGTAAAAGAACTGAAAGACCACGGTATAGCGCAGGGCTTCGACGCGAGCGGCCAACAGTTGAGGCGAACTCTCGAACGCGGCGTGATGGGCAACACGGATTCTTTCCCGAGAGTCGCCGCCGAGATTGCGAAGTTCTGGAATTGGCCGAGCTATTTGCAAGACCTCACGCGAAGCGCGCTGTACATCAATGCCAGGCGCATCGGATACGCGCCGCTCGAAGCCGCCGGTAAGGTCAACGAGGCGCTATTCGATTACACGAAAGGGCTGGGGCCGTTTCAACAGGAAGTCCTCAAGCGCATCATTCCGTTCTATTCGTTTCAGCGCTTCAGTATTCCATTCGTTCTTCGCCAGGCTCTCCAGCGTCCGGGCCAGGTGGCCGCCGTCAACAAGTTCACGACGCTCCTCGAAAAGCTTCTTTCCACCGGCGAAGAGCCGACCGAGGCCGAGCGCGAAATCTTCGGCAACACATATCTCGTCGAACGCCCGCGCGTCTTCAGGGGATTCGACAAGGACGGCAAGGCGGCTTTTAACGTCATCAGCAACTTTACGCCGCTCGACGCCATCGGCATGTTCACGACCTCGCCCGACGGCTCGATTGATTACCGCCGCACGACCGAAAAGCTCACGCTCGCCTCAATGACGCCGTTCCTAAAAATGCCGCTCGAAACTCTCGTCAAGCGGGACTTCTTCACCGACCAGGCGCTCGAACGCGCTGGCAGGCTCGGCCAGATAAACCAGTCTACGCTGGCGCGCTCCATTCCCGATCCGGTCAAAGAGTTGATGTCGTGGGAAGTCAGGGCTGACAGGCAGGGCCGCGAGCAGGTTTATATCAACCCGTATCTCGCGCACTGGTCGTTGGGCGCGTTCCCGTTCTTGAGAAACTATCTGCGCGGCATGCAACCCGGACAGACGCCGCTCGAACGCGCCATGCAGATAGTCGGGGCCAGCGACACGAAGCGACTCGACTTGCGCGAAGAGCAACAGCGCCAGGAGACCCGAGACGAAGGCCGACTTAACGAACTGCGCTACGCATTCCGTCAGGCTCAAGGAGCCGCCGACGTGGAATCGAAACTCGGACAGGATCGCTTGAAGAAGGCCGAAGACGATATGGAGATGTTTCTCAATGCGATTGACGCCAAGCGCGCCAGGCTCCAGCAATTGGGCGAAGTCCGGGGCGCGGGCGCAGTAGAACAGCCGCCACAGTAATGGCGGTAAACTTTGATAAGGAGATAACCATGCGAAAGAAAGCTAAACCGACCAAGAAACCCACAGGCGCTGACGTGAGGCATGGATTCAAAAACCCCTCGCCGTTGCTGAACATTGCGCCGACGCCGACGAACCTACCTGGCGGTGGCGGCATTGAACCGCACCACAGCTCAACCCGTAGTGCGCGGCCTGGGGCTACACATACAGCCAGCAGCCGACGCAAGAAGTTCTGAATATGGACGAACTAGAACTCCTAGCCGACATCAAGCGACGGGCGCAGATAGCTGGTGGCGTCTCCAAATGGGCGCGCATCCTCCGAATGGATCGCAGCAACCTCCACAAAGTCATTACCGGCAAACAGCGACCTGGGCCGATAATGCTGCAGAGGCTCGGCTATTGGAGTGAAATTCGCTACGGCAGGGGACTCAAACACCCCGAACACCGAACCCTAGCCGATGCTTTGGCTGAACCTAAACCTCACAAACTCAGCTTAATACCCAGAGACTATCAGTTGCCAGACCCCCCTACACAGCAACCCCAAAGAGATACCCAATCCCTAACCCCCAATTCTCGGTCAGGCCGGGGTAAACGTATGTTTTAATTTGAGTTCAGAACGTTGTTGTCCCGCCACTACGAAAAGTGGGACAATCGTTCTCTCCTGTGTAATTTTTACACACTACTGCCATATTTATCTGACAGATGTCGCTTTTTGGTGACAGTTTCGGGTAGTTCTCACCGGAACTGTGTCATTTTTACACGAATGGTATTAATCTTAGAACAAATCTGACACCATTTGTGACACTCTGTCTCTATGATAAAAGCGATCCTAATTATCGCCGCTGTCGTCATCGTCATCGTCGTGATTTGGTTTGCGGGAATGCTTTCGGTGCTGGCCGAGTCACGGGCGCGAAAGATGGGCGTTCTCCCTGAGAAACGAAAGGGCTGCCGATTCAGTCGAAAGAAAAAGCCGGGCTGTGAACCCGGCTCCGTGGTTATGGCCCTAAAAGCCCACGCTTTGAGAACGTTGCGCGCAGAATTGTTGAATGCAATGCGCGCAACTGGCGGCCGGATATCTCTCGCTTATAACCGCATAGGCCGTCGACGGGCCGAGGAAACGGAGCCCCGGTTATTGACCTCGCAAGCTCGCCCGGCTTTCATGTTTGTGGCAGTGCAACGACTTGCAATCTCACCAACCCTACGCCAATCGCAACTACTGGCGCGTGTGGGTGCGGCGAGAGACCCCAGCTTAAAACCCAAGTGTTTCATCCCGCAGGCGCGCGCCAACGCGTGGGCCCTAAGCATTCAGTGCACACGGATACCCATGTCTCAGGGATACGCGCATAGCTCTTACCAAATTACGGTAGGTAGCAATACCCACAACTCAACCCACACCCTCCATAGTCCCAGCGCTCATGCCCCAGCACCCACACCCAGCGTCACGGCTACGCTCCACCACCACAGTACCCACCGCACGCTACCAGTATTGTTCTCCTACCTATCGTAATGACGTAGCCACGTGCAGACGTGGCAGCACACACAGCACAGCGATAGGAATAGGGGTATGGCCAGGGTAGGGGAGGGCCGGGTATTAACCCCAGGGGGGTGTCGAATCCCATGGATGGCTAAATATCCCCCCCCAGAATTTTGGGGACCTTTTCGGGGGAATCGCACTTAGAGTTTAGGGTAGGTAGCAAAAAGAGAAAGCAGGGTCACAAACCCTGCTTTGTGGTTGTGGCGTGTATCTCACCAACTCACCAACTCCGCGCCAATCCGAACCCAGCGCACGCACCTAGCGTCGAGAAAACCGCAAAAGAGAAAGCCGACATGGAACATGATTCCTGGTCGGCTTTTTCTATTTAGAGTCTGTTCAATTTTCTTGTGGCCACTAGGCAGTGATGATAGCTATGATTTTCTTTTCTACTTCGGCCATCTTTGCCGCTGATAGTTTTCCAATGGCCTTTGTGATTATATTTGAATCTCCTGTGAAGAGACGGCTTGGGCGTATAAAAGAATTTTGATGTATTGTCCCCGAAGCGAAGTCGGATGCTGATAATGGAATTGAATAGCCGTCGGGGCGATTTGCAGTAGTAATCTGGCAGAGAATTACATCATCTCCTAAAAGCTCTGCAACGACTAATGCGGGCCTTGGTTTGGAGACTGTTAAATCTGAGAATGGGAAAGGAATGACGACAACTTCGCCTTTTACAAATTTACCCATGCGGCATCCTCTTCAGGACGATTCCAGTCCCTAGCGAGAACCCTCTCAGAGGCAATCATTGTTTGATGGCCCTCTGAAAGCCGACTTTCCGTGTCTGTCTGAGGAATAAGGTTATCCCTCCTTGAGCGGACAAAGACAATGAAGTTGCTCTGGTCATTTGCAATCACTACGGTTTGGTTTGTAGATGTTGCCGTGTTTCGAAGTGCGACTTTGGGGGCGTCTTCTATGGCTAACATGGCTATTTCTTTTCCTCCTCTTCTTCAAATTTCCTCAAGTTCTCTGCCATAATAGCGACGAACTCTTTCATTCGAGCAGGAGTTACCGCTAAGCGGGCAACGCAATTTATATCGATATGGTCAATTGCGTCTATTTCTTTTTGCACCTCTTCTTCGGTTCGCCCCAACAGGGGCGGCGGCCACACCTCGAAAAATGATAATATGAATATATCTGGCTGGTGTTGCACGACAAGATTAGCGACCAGGTGAGAAGATAGATTTTCTGGATACACCCTTCTCGCTTTGACTTCTTTGGAAAGGAGATTGGAAAGGGCGCCCTTCTCAGTTTTCTCTGACACTTTCTCTGACATATGATTATCATCCTTACCGGGGTTCGCTTGCAGTCAATACTAGCCCAAAAAGGCCAAAAAAAATAGTAAGGCAGCTTTAGTTGGAAGTGAACACGCGCCGCTCGTTCCTTCAGCCATTCCAGCTTTAAACAGTGTTTAAATTTCCATTCTCAATTTAGTGAGACGACCCACCGTCTCACGAACCCCGCGCCAGTCGAAAGCAAAAAGCCGGGCGTGAACCCGGCTCTGTGTTTGTGGCGGTAGGGCAGGGGGTTGGTTTAAGCGCGGCGTCCCGATTTCAGGTGTCGTTTGCGCTTTCGGATGAGGAGAGCGCTTAGCACGACTCCGCCGAGTTGCGCCACGATCAGCAACGCGACCTGGTCAAGAACAATGGGTGGCAAATTCCGGCTCTTAATCTCCGCCAGTTCGCGTTCGAGTGGGGTGGCGGAAGTATCCGACATGGTTTGGGCTAGTTTGACGCTCTGATTTCTGGCGTCCTCGACCATTTTGTAGGTCAAATATGGGCCGACGATCAGGAGCAAAAGGGTGATCGCTATGGTGAGTTTGTCTCTGGTTGGCATGGGTTTTCCTTCTTTCTTTTGCATTGTTGCCGTGTACGGCGGAAATAGGTGTTTGACGAATTGTTGCCGTATACGGCAACAATTCACCAACTACTGCAATGAATGGACTTATTCATTTCGCGGAATCCGCGGTGAAAAATCCTATTTGGTAGCCATTTCCGGCGGCGTTTGAGAGTTTCACAAGCGCCGCCGGATCGTCCAGGACGACCTTGATTGTGTCGTCCATCAGCGCGGCGATTTGCTTGGCTTTGGGATGGTCGACCTCACCGGCCAGTTGCAGAATCTCGAACATCACGATTGGGACTTGAAACAGTTCCGTCACCGGGCCGAATGGTTCGCGCGCGGTAGCTAGCGATAAGTGATTTTTTGAACGCGGCATATTGAGACTTACTCCTTGTGATTGCTTTGAACAGTTTATCGGTTACCCGGCTCGCGTAGACCACCGGACGGCGACCGTCGGCCTCAGTCCAACGAATACAGAAACACCAGGTGTTGCGCGACGGTTTGATGTACTCGACCCGGTAAGTGTCGGCAATGTCTTTGCGCTTTCTCCCTCTCTTCGGCTTCTGAGCGGCGGGGAACGCTACCACGTTGTCAGAAACACGAATACCCGGCTCGCGTAAGCCAGGTTCATTCGTGTCTGAATTGTCGGCTGTCGGCTCTATTGCCACCGGCGCAACCGGATCAGGGCCGTGTCTGGTTCTGGTCGGTTCGCCGTGTACGACCGGTGGCTTCGTCAGTCCCGTGGCGAACCATTGCCGGGCCGGGCCGTCCTCTGAATCCAGCTTAAGGGCTGGATGACAGGGCGAGCCGTGGTCGGCGTCGGCGCGGACTGTTGCCGCAGCTCAACGCCAAGCTCTCGCGCCAGGGCTTCGCGTAGAGCCGGGTCGGTTATGGCCGAGACCATTGCGCGCTTGCGCTCTTCGACGCCGATTAGTTTCTCGACCTCGCCGAGGTATTCAGACTCACGCCGCGACCGCTCTTTGAACCTGTCGAGCCGGGCTTGTTCCACGACGGACTGCGCGCGCATCAGTTCAAGCTCTGAGGCGGCTTCGGCGCGACCAATGACGATGCGCGTATGCGCCAGGGCTTGCTTGAGCCGGACGATGTTTTTCGGATGCGTCATGGTGATGGCGACGACGGCCAGGCCGAGCAGTCCAGCCAGGAGTGGGAAGGCGATGACGCGCGAGTAGTAGCGCACGGCGTCCGATATGTCGGCGACGCCTATCAAGTCGAGGATGCTGAACGTCCCATGAACGAGCGAGAACCCCATCAGCAAGACGCCGAACAAGCCGAGCGACGTGCGGAAGAGTCCGGCCGATCGGCTGAAATTGTGCGTGGCGTAGAGCGCGATACATTCGGCCATCACGGCCACGCAGCCGGTAGCCTGTCCCCACGCGCCGGGAACTGCATGGGCGAACAGGCGGTAATTCAAAAGGCCGAGTCCGGCGAAGAACAGGTACTTGAAGACCTGCGGCAGCGCTTCACCGGGCAGCCGAAACTGCCGTGCCTCGGCTTCGAGGGCGCGCGCGTCGGCCTGATGTCTGTCGGTTCGGTTTAGCCAGGTTCTGATTGAATCGAACATTGCTTTGACTCCTTTGTGGCGAAAGGGCCGAAGCGGGTAAACTCGCCTTGCAGCTATCGGCTTACTCGCCTCGGCGGGTTGGTTGATAGTCGGGCCGGGAGGCGCTTGGGATGCTCTCCTGGCCCTATGCGCCTCAGTCCTCGTCGGGATAGGGCGTGCCTCGGCCCCAATACTCAGCGTGTTTCCACGACAGGGCGTAGTCAGACAGCGCGGTATCCAACTGCTGAACTGTGCGCATAACTTGAACGAAGTCCCGCTGGCTCAATGTCTGAATGCGGGCCTCGGCCTCGTCGGTTTCGCCGTTCTCGAACATAACCAGTAAGTCGGCGGCGGGTGTGGCCTGTGTCTTGGTCTGTGAGGGCTTTTGCTTTTTCATAACTGCAAACTACTCCTTCAGGTTGGGAGCGGCGGGCGCGTCCGTCGCGGTGGTTGCTCAGAAAGACTCTCCGCGTCGAGAGTCGGCGTGTCGTCGGTTTTCGTCTCCTTCGCGCGCAGGGCTTCAAGTTCGGTCACTTGCGCATTCAATGCCGCAACGTCGTCTCCCATCCGTTCGGCGACTGCGACCAGGTTTCTAATTGCGCCGATAATCAGCGGGATGGACTTGGCGGCTTGTTCGTCGTCGGTTGAGTTCGCGTAAGCGTCGTCTGCGTTGCGTAAGAGTTCGCGCAAGTAGTTTTGTGGTTCTTTGCGAGCCATTAGCTTTCTTCCTCCCCGACTTCGCACACGATGTCGTTACTGCGTCCGGCGTCAGCGTCACGTACGTGCTGCCACGACGCGTCGTATTCGCAGGCTTTCACGGCTGCCTCGCGCGTCGGATAAGTGTTCAGTGTGACTGGCAGCGGCGGATGTACAAACTGGTCTCTGTCCGGCCACGTTGTCCATTTCACGGCGTCAAAGCCGCGCTTGCTCTGGACTACTTCATAGCTAATTTTTGCCATAGGTTTCTCCTCTCTCGGGTTTATCTGCGCCTGGCGCGCAGTTCAATAGAAATGTCATCGAGGGCCGCGTCCAGTTTCTGAAGCGCCTCGCGTATCGAGCGGCGTTCAGCCGAAGACATATCGCGCAGGAGTTCAACGACTCGCTGCATTGAGGCGTCGCCGCCGAACGAGAGCAAGTAGACTTCGATCCTCGATTCGGTCAGCGTCTTCTCGCTGGCGCGGGCTCTGGCCAGGCGGCGCTGTTGTTTGGCGTAGTTCAGTCTGCGTACAGCCATAGTTCAGTCTCCTTTCGGTTTAATAGCCCGCTTGTTGCGGCGTTTCTCAAAGAACACGTTCTCAGCCAGGATGGCGACTTCGTCGGCGACCACCTTCAGGCGGCGCAGCGCCTCATCGTCGAGCCGGTTCGCCATCTGGCGCGCAGACGCCTTGTCAGCATCGGAGCCAGTGGTCAAGCGAATGATGATTTCGACGATCAATTGATTTGCGGCAATTCGATTCATCGGTTCTCTCCTTTCACGAGGCGGAACTGCCGGCGGCGTTGGGTGGCTTCGATGGCGCTGCGGTGTAGGGCCGCCGTGATGGCGTCGTCAACCCACTGCCAGAAATTCTCAGACGGTGTGCGTTTCGGGAGCCTGGCGCGCAGGGCGGCGGCAATGGCTTCGTGATTCATGCCGGCGGCTGCCATTGTCTGAATAATTCCCCAGATGTGCGGGAACGTCGTCTCTCCAGTGCGGATCGCCTCTTCAAATACGGTTCTCATTGGTTCGCTCCGTTCGTGGTTATCGGCGCTTCTTCTCACGCCATACACGCGATTGCTCCTGCCGGATCGGACACCGGGCGTCTGTCACGTCCACGCAATCGGGCAGGGGACAGGACAGGCACAGGGCGCGCTGTGTGTCTTCGTCCACTGCGCTGAGGTTGAGTTCAACCTGATACTCGGCGTCGGTTACGGGTTCGTTGAAGTACTGTGGAACCCCAGGCCGCGCGAAGTCGGGCAAGCTCTCGACGTACCGGGCCACTCCAGCGCTGATAATTGCGGATAGTTCAGTCACGGCAGTTCTCCTCGTGATCACTTGTCGTAGAGTCCGAGGCAAAGCCCGAACTTGCTGGCCGCTCTGCGCAGCGCGGCGCTTTCGCAATTTGTTGCGGCGTCTCCGAATCCCGTGCCTTTGATCGGCTCCAGCGCGCTGGCTTCGCGGTAGACCTCTCCCTCTGCGCAGACGATAGTTATCCGAACCGTCATCACTAGGTTCTCGCCGACCTGGCTGACGCTGCGGCTTTCAAAGCGCCAGCCGGGCGCATACTTGTCCAGATAACGCACGGCCTGAAACCACGGAATATAAGTAAGCTCGCGTCCGCCTTGCGTTCTCTTGGCAAGGCGCTGCGGGTTCACTGGCTTGGACAGGTCGGCGACGATCTGCGTGATGCTGCGCTGGCCGGATTCGTCGGCTACGGGCTGGAGTTGGTCGGAATTGTTCACCATAGGAGTTCTCCTTGTTGGTTAGATAGCGATGGCCAAGCGAATAGCGCGCAGGCATCCATCGTCCAGCATTTCGAGCTTGTTCACGCGGAAGCGGGCCATAAGTTCGACGGCCAACGGCAGGCCAGGCGCGAAACGCGGCCAAATGTTCTTGATTTCGGCGATGAGATTCTCACGGCTGGACTCGGCCACTTCGTCGCCGAAGAACTCATCCTCAGTCATCCATTCGCCTTCAGTCCCGCAGCTCGGGCAGGTGTCCCACTCTTGCGGAGCGGGAGCGCCACAGCAGGAGCAGTAGACGTCGGCGGTTTCGGCGGCGAGGGTGACGGCCGGGGTGGCCATCTCTTCGTACAGCGCCCAGAGTCTTGCGCCAGCCCGATGGTAGCAATGCTTCGTCCTGGCGGGGCATGGGCAATTTCCATTAGCCAGATAAGAACCGCCGGTGGTCGTGACCAGCGCGCCGTGAGCCAGGGTCGTGACGATCATTTCGCCGCTCAGGATGGCCGCGCTGGCTTTCTCGATGGCTCTCAGCCACTTGGGATCGTTCGCCGCTTTCGCTTTTGCGCCGCTAACTATCTGCTCGAATTTCTGAATGTTGAGTGTCATAGAGTTCGCCCTTTCTTGTTATTCAACCAACAAAGACACGATACTCTGTTTCTCTTTTTTTTTGAGTCAAGAGAAAAAGACACGGCGTATCATTTCTTTTTCTCTTGACTGGCCAACCTGCGTTTTGTAAGATGGCGCTTGAAAAGAGAGACTGTCTCTCTTACATTTGAACAATGGAGTTGGACAAATACATGACCACAATGGAATTTGCAGCGGAGATAAAGCGTTCCTATAACACCGTTCTCGGATGGCTTCGCAAAGGCCTCGTTCCAGAGGCCGTCCCGAAAAAACTCGGCAATGAGACGCGCTGGTTTATTCCCATCGAGCGAGTGAAAGACTTCCGCCAGTGGGACCCTAAAAAGCGGTGGGGGAAAAGAGGACCGGCAAAGAAAGCCGCGAAGAAGGTGAAGAAGGCGGGCAAATGAAGCGTATCGAGGTGACCGCATACCACGAAGCCGGACACGCTATTGCCGATCTGGCAATCGGAAGAGCCTTCCGATATGTCACCATCGAGCCGGATGAGGACACCCTTGGCCATTGTATGGGTGTCGCATATCGCGGCGGCCAGCGTCTCGAAATGGACGCTTACGAAGGAAACACCAGGGCGCGCGCCTGGATTGAAAAGCGGGTCAAGGTATATCTGGCTGGCAACGTTGCCGAACGACGCGTGACCGGGCGCGCCGTCGTCGCCGGATCGCGGAACGACTTCACGAACGCCTGTGAAATGCTTAGCCATCTCTGCGGTGACTATGAGTCGGAATTGCCTGCATACTTTAATCTGATGTACGTGCGAACCGTGGGGCTCGTCACGAACCCGCTCAATTGGTTGACGGTTGAGCGCATCGCGGCTGAACTGCTCGACAAGCAAACGGTGCGTTACAGGACGGCGAAAGAGCTGGCCAGGCAGGCGCAAGAGGACTTTTTAAAGTTTCCGAACGACGAGCACAAGCGACTGTGGGCGGAAGCGAATGCCTACAGGCGGCAGGCGTCGAAGAAGGGCGCGAAGTGAAAAACGAATTTGCGTGTGTGGCAATAACAAAAGCCGCTAAGCCGTGGCCGTCGGCGCCGAATCGTCACCATTAACGATTCGGCGCCAGGCAATGCCGCACACGCAAGAGGGGCGCGGGCAAATCGCTTGTCCGCGCTTCCCGAATTGAGGCTTCCAATGCCGAAGAAGAATGGTCTGCCGAAAATAAGCCAAGATGCAAAGCCGCTGCCGCCAGGAGCAGGGGCGCGCGCGTGGAGAGTGCAAGATGTCGCGCGCTACTTCGACGTGAAGCGGCAGGCGGTTTACAAGTGGATATACGCCGGACAGCTTCCCGTCTATAAGACGCCAGGCGGCGGACTCAGATTCATTGAGAGTGAAGTGCGGGCGTTTGCAGGTGACACTGCAGCCGAGGAAATACTTAACCTGCCGCCCGTCCGGCAACCGACGCAGACGGTCACCGTCGAGGATAAGCGCCTCGACGCGATCCTGATAGAACTTGCCGAACGCTTGAACACGCTCACCCGCGACGTGGCTACGATGGCGCACCTGGCCATCGCCACGAATGAGCAGATAATGGCGCTAGCCGAGGCGCAGGCGCGAACCGACGAACAGATGCGGCTGTTGATGGGCCGCAACGGAGACGCGACACGATGACCGACGAACCCGACAAAGCATGGAAGCCCAACAAGCCCGACCGCGTACCGTTCGAGGTAGACTTCAAACGAATCAATGCGTTGATTCAGGAGTTCGAGTTTAGGTCAGCCGGCGCAATCCTGGAGCAGGCGCTTTCTGGCAGAGCGAGCCAGGCTGAACTAGCGCATCTGCGGGCGCTGCTACAGGAAGTGTTGATGCTGCTCCAAGGCGGAGGCTGAGCGCAAGGTAATCCTGACATGCATCTTTACAAGCGCAAAAAAGAGGGCGGGAAAATCTGGTGGTACAAGTTTATGTACCACGGCGTCGTCTACCAGGCTTCTACCGGGACCAGGAACCGGCGCGAAGCTGAGGGCATAGCGTCGAAGGCCAAGCTCGACGTGATAGAAGGGAAGTACGGCATTAAGCGTCAGAAGGCGGCTCCGCTCTTCAAGAATGCGATGCGGGAATTTCTCGACCACTGCCGTCGGCATAACGCGCCGAACACGGCCGGACGTTACGAGGCGTCATCGAAGCCGCTTAACAAAGCATTCGGCGAGAAGCCACTCAACGCGGCGACGGCTGACGCAATCGAGAGATACAAAACCGCGAGATCGAACGAGAAGCTCAAACCCGCCACCGTCAACGCGGAGCTGCGCTGTATGAAGGCGATGTTCAACCACTTCGTCAGGCTGGACGTGGTCGCCGGCAACCCGGTGTCCCGCGTCAAGATGCTGCCCGAGAACAACC